>Ga0306926_10009369_pt1 | contig 10772 bp, 9 predicted proteins | sample flu12Cox44000178_FD_203759 | JGI IMG/M metagenome (GOLD analysis project Ga0306926, IMG submission 203759) | Lab enrichment of tropical soil microbial communities from Luquillo Experimental Forest, Puerto Rico - flux8day.12C.oxic.44.000.178 (v2)... | ecosystem: Environmental > Terrestrial > Soil... | reverse complement strand
GTGACTTTCGACAGAACATAGAGCAGAAAGCCCGCACCCACGCCACTCAAAATCATTTTTTGTACGCCGCCGAATCGGAAGAACCGCAGGCTGACAGATGCGGCCAGCATGACCATGGCCGCCAACAAGAATGGCTGCGCGATCAGTTTGTGGTACTGCAGGCGATAACCGGCGGTCGCGAATCCGGAGCTTTCTGAGGAGCGGATGTAGCTAGGCAGTTGCCAAAAAGACACAGTCTCGGGCGTTGAAAAGCTGTTACGGACTTGGGCTGGCGTCAGGCTGGTTTGAAGCTCAAATCTTTCCTGTTCGATCGGGGGCGCGTCGAGCGAATAGCGCCGCACCGATTTGAACACCCAGCGACCTTCCTCCAGTGTCGCCTCGCGCGCCTCGATCCGCTCCTTGAACTGATAGTTCGTATCGAATCGAAACAGCGTCAATCCGGTCAAGCGAACGCCCTGCTGCTCGCTGCGGGCCGCGTTGATGATCACCTGGCCTTCGGCATTGACCTGGTTGATCCAGAAACCCGCGGCGTCCTGGACGCCGCCGCCGGGCGCGCCGCCGAACAGCTCGGCTTCCATCCGCTTGGAGTGCTCACGAAGGTTCGCCGACATCGGATTATAGCCGATCGTTGCGAGAAGCCCGAGCATCAGGGCGCTGGCGAGCGCCGGCGCAATGAACTGCCAGGCGGAAACGCCTGCGGCGCGCGCGACCACAAGCTCCAGTCGTCGGGACAACGCGAGATAGCAAGTCATCGTCCCGATCAGCACGCAAAACGGCATCATTTTCTCGAGCAGCTGCGGCACGCGAAACAGCGAGGTCTCCGCAACCACGATTGCGGAAGCCGAAGCAAGGCCCGAGGTCCTGCGGACCATTTCGATGTAATCGACCAGCACCAGCAACACGAAAATGCTGGCGAACACGCCGAGCGCCGAGACCACGAAGCGGCCGGCGAAGTAGCGCCCAAGCGTGTTGGTGATCATGCTCATGCTGTGGCCGGCCGTCCGAAGAGCCGCTGCAGGCGGGCGTTGAAGTCGTTGATTCTCTCGAAGAGGGTCGCCGGTGGTTCGATGACGATGCCGCTCAGGATGACCCACATGCTGAGCGCGATCGAGGCGATCAGCATCAGATACTGAACCAGCGCGGCAGACGGAAACTTCACCGCCATCACCGAGCAGGCAAAACCCGCCAAGCGCAGCCCGAAGACGGCCAAAATCGAGCCGGTAATCGAAAAATTCCGGCTCTGTCGCGTCGTGCGGGGCGTGCCAAGAAAGGCGAAGGTCAGGGTGGCGAAGGCGAACGTATAGAGCGGCGCCATGAAGCGATCATGCAGCTCGGCCCTGAACTGGCCGGGCATCTGCCTGTACATGGGGTCGTCGGGGCTGGGCGCCAGCAGTTCCCAGATGTAGCGCTCGCGGATGCCCAGCGCCGTATCGTGGCCCTGCGAGAATTTCGACATGTCGAACGCGTAGCGGCCGAACGCCACCAGCGCCGGATCGTGCTTGCCGGCTTCAAAGCGTTGGAGGTTTCCATCCTCGAGAACAAGGAACGAACCGTCACCGTTTTTGACTACGGTTCCATGGTCGGCAACGATGCTGATCCGTTCCTTGGGATCACGGCGGTCGTCGATGAAGATGCCGCGCAGCACGCCTCCCGGCTGTCGCTCCCGGATGCGGATCGTCAGGTTCTGGTCCAGTTGGGCGAAGCGGCCAGGTTGCAGGATGTTGGTCAGCACATCCGCGGTGATCTCCGCGTCCCAATGCTTGATTCGTCGCATGCCGTCGGGCGCCAGATAGGCGGCAATGAAGGCGACCAGGAGCGCCACCACGATGGTGACGTAAAAGAACGGGCGGAACAGCCGGACCGGCGACAGGCCTGCGGCGTTCATCACGATAATCTCGGAATCGGTAGCGAGCTTGTTCAGCGTGTGCGAGATCGCAATCATCAGCGCGATCGGTGAAATGATCAGAACCAGCGCCGGAATGACAAGGCCGGTGAGGCCGAGAAAGGTGGCGATGGTCTGACCTTGACTCGTCATCAGGTCGATGCCGCGCAACGCCTGCGTAATCCAGATCACGCCCGTGAGGCTGACCACGACCAGCGCAAACGACGCGAGCGTCGTGCGGAAGATATATTTGTCAATCGACCCCATCGTTACCGCACGACCCCGAACCAAGCCACGCGAGCGTGACGGATCACGACCAACCCCTGTTTGGTCGCTCCGCCACCCATCCCACCGGCCAATGTCTCACTACCATCCCTTTGATCCGTCAACAAAATGGCCGCCCCATGGCACCCTTAGCATATGGTTAATATTTCGCGGCATGTGGCGGCCCCGCCACGCCCGCCTTGGCAGCATGGCAGCCGGCGGGCCATACTGTTTCAGCCGGATGGTTCGGCCCTTGCGTGAGGCGGGGCCGGATCGCCAGTCAGGCCCGCCGCACGCCGCAAAACCCTGATTTTTGGAGGAGTTACCCATGTCCGACGCCGTCAAGGTCGGCTTTGTCCCGTTTTCCACCGTTCCGCGGGGCGCGCTGGTGGTGTTTTGCGACGACGCATTGAAGTTTGGCGCAACCACCCGGAAGGCGCTGGGTCCGGTGGTAAACGTGGTCAAGCGCGCCGCCGCGGTTGCGGAATTCAAGGGAAAGAGCGGCGCCGCCCTCGATATCCTTGAACCCCAGGGAATCGGGATTCAGCGCTTGATCGTGGTCGGAACTGGCGGGCATTCCGAGCTCAAGGAATGGGATTTTCTCAGGTTTGGAGGGGTATTGACCGGAAAATTGAATGCGGCAAGCGAAGCGATATCGATCATCGCCGAGCTGCCCGGGGAGCCGATGGACCCGAAGCAGGCTGCTTTGCTTGCCGCAGGCATCCTGCTGCGGGGCTACAGATTCGACCGCTACAAGACCAAGAAGAATCGCGAGAACGATAAATTGCACGCCCGGGTTTCCATTGCGGTGGATGACGTGGCCGCAAGCCGCAAGGCGTTTGGCGGAAGCGCCCCCGTCATCGACGGAGTGCTGATGGCACGCGACTTGGTCAACGAGCCGCCGAATGTACTCTACCCCGAGGAATTCGCGCGCCGTGCCGGCCAATTGCGCAAGCTCGGCGTTGACGTCGAGGTTCTCGACGTCAAGGCCATGACCAAGCTTGGTATGGGCGCGCTGCTTGGAGTAGCCCAGGGCTCGGCACGTCAGGCGCGGACCGTGATCATGCGCTGGAACGGCGGAAAGCGCCGCGAGCCGCCGGTTGCCTTTGTCGGCAAGGGCGTCTGCTTCGACACCGGCGGCATCTCCATCAAGGGCGCTGCCAACATGGAGGACATGAAGGGCGACATGGGCGGAGCCGCCTGCGTCGTTGGCTTGATGCAGGCGCTCGCCGCGCGGAAGGCTCGCGTCAACGCTATTGGCGCCATCGGCCTTGTCGAGAACATGCCCGACGGCAATGCGCAACGTCCCGGCGATATCGTCACCTCGATGTCGGGCCAGACCATCGAGATCATCAATACCGATGCGGAAGGCCGTCTCGTGCTGGCTGACGTGCTCTGGTACGTAGCCAGCAAGCTCAAGCCGAAATTCATGGTTGATCTGGCAACCCTGACCGGCGCGATCATGGTGGCGCTCGGCACCGAACATGCGGGCCTGTTCTCAAACAACGACGAACTGGCAGAGCGCTTGCTCAAGGCGGGCACTGCGACCGGCGAAAAGCTCTGGCGCATGCCGCTTGCAGCCGAATACGACAAGCTGATCGACTCGCAATTTGCCGACATGAAGAACACCGGCGGCCGGCATGGCGGCTCGATCACCGCCGCGCAGTTCCTGCAACGCTTCGTCGACAACACGCCTTGGGCGCATTTGGACATAGCTGGAACGGCAATGGGTGCGCCAAAGAACGAGATCAATCAGAGCTGGGGATCCGGCTATGGGGTTCGCCTGCTCGACCGCCTGGTCGCCGACCACTACGAAAGCAAGCCATGACCGAGGTATTGTTCTATCACCTGCAAGGCACATCGGTGGAAAACGTCCTGCCGCCGCTGCTCGAAAAATCCCTTGAGCGAGGCTGGCGGGTCGTCGTGCAATCAACCTCGCTGGAGCGTACCGAGGCGCTGGATGCGCATCTGTGGACCTATCGCGAAGATTCGTTCCTGCCGCATGCGACCTGGCAGGCCGCCGACGTGGAGGAACAGCCCGTTGTGCTTTCGATGGAGGATGGCAATCCGAACCGCGCCAATGTCAGGTTTCTGATCGACAATGCCGCGCTGCCGGTCGATCCGGCCTCCTACGAACGGATGGTGCTGCTCTTCAACGGCGACGATCAGGACGCGCTGAATGCTGCTCGAGCCATCTGGACCGATTGCAAATCCCGCGGCTTCGATGTCACATATTGGCAGGCCGACGAATTGGGCCGATGGCGCCGCCGCGATTAGCAGTGTCTAGAATTTGGATTAATGATAATTTGCCGGGAATATTGCTTGGCCATGCTGGCGCCGTAAAGTGATGGTCGGACAAGTAGTTGCAGGAAACCAAAGCCTTATCGTGCGATACGACAACCAAACACAACGGCGGCTTCTGGCGCTGCTCCTGTTCGCCCCGCTGATCGCGGGTTGTTCGGGCTTGTCGGATTTCAACGTCAAGGACGCCGAATGGTTTTCGCGGCCGGGCCGCCTGTTCATCCGGAATGTCTCGATCGACTCGCCGCCGTTGACCCCGGACAAGCCGGTAACGCCCGATGATCTCGTCAGCGCCGAAGGCGCTTGCCCCGGCATGGCACCCGCGGGTGGAGCTGCCGACGCGCAGGCGCTGACCGAGGGACCGGCCGGCTCGCCGCAGCCGGTGCTCGGAAATGTCGCGCTCGGACACACCGAATGCGATGTCGTACGCGGCGTCGGGGCGCCTGATAACGTCAATCTATCCGCCAATGGGCGCGGCGAGCGAGTGGCCGTTGTGACCTGGTCGCGTGGCCCGCGCGCCGGCATCTACACCTTTACGGGGGGCCGCCTGAGTTCGGTCGAGCGCGGGCCCGAGCCGGTGGCGCCGCCGAAGACGGCAAAATCCAAGCCAAAGAAACCGCCGGCGACGTAGGCCGCCTCACTAGTGGCGGTTCAGAAGTCCGCAGTATTGCTTGCCGCGACTTCGTCATGCGGACTTCTGAACCAAAGCCACACTAGATCAATAATTTACTAGTGTCCTTCGATTCCGAAGTTCGCAAACGAGGTGCCGCGAAATGGTGCGAACTTCGGAATCGGGACACTAGACCGCCGCGTCATGTTGCGTGCTGGCGGCAAGCCATTCGTCCTCGACGCGCCGCAGTGCCTCAGTCGCGGCGGCGCGCGCTTTGGTGAGCTGGGCGGCTTGCCCGGGATCGCGGTTAAAAATATCCGGCAAAGCGAGGGCGGCATCGATCTTGGCGATGATGCCGTTGATGCGCGCGATCTCGGCCTCGGCCTCTGAAATCCGCTGCATCAGCGGCTTTCGCCTCTCGGACCTGCCGCGTTCCGGCCTCTCGCGGCTCGCACGCTCGCGGGCCTCGCGCGCGTTCACCCGCACGAAGCGGGATGAAAGCACAAGGCGGCGATAATCGTCGAGATCGCCGTCAAAATTGCGCACGGCCTGGTCTGCGACCACCCACAGTCGGTCGGCGCAGGCTTCGATCAAAAAGCGATCGTGCGAGACCATGATCACCGCGCCCGGAAAATCGTTGATCGCTTCCGCAAGTGCTGCGCGACTGTCGATGTCGAGATGATTGGTCGGCTCGTCCAGAATGATCATGTTGGGGCCGAAGAAGGTGGCGAGCCCAAGCAGCAGGCGCGCCTTCTCGCCGCCCGACAGGCTTCCGACCTGCGTGTCCGCGGCACTACCGGAAAAGCCGATGGCACCGGCCTTGCCGCGCACCTTGGATTCGGCCGCGTCCGGCATCAGTGCGCGGATGTGGTCGTAGGCGGAGGCCTGTTCGTTCAATTCGTCGAGTTGGTGCTGGGCGAAATAGGCGATTGCAAGCTTCTCGGCGCGCGTAACGGCACCTGAAAACGGCTTCAGCCGGTCTGCCAGCAGCTTGACCAGGGTCGACTTGCCGTTGCCGTTGGCACCCAACAACGCGATGCGATCGTCGTTGTCGATCCGCAAGGTGATACGTGAGAGCACCGGTCTCTCCGCCTCGTAGCCGACCGTAACGTTGTCGACCGCGATGATCGGCGGTGACAGCATCTTTTTCGGATGCGGGAACGTGAACTCACGCACGTCCTGGGTCACCAGGGCGGGAATCGGCTTCATCTTTTCCAGCATCTTGACGCGCGATTGCGCCTGGCGGGCCTTCGAGGCCTTTGCCTTGAAGCGGTCGACGAAAGCCTGCAGGCGCTTGCGCTCCGCCTCCTGCCGTTTGGCGTGCTTGGCATCGAGCATTTCGCGCATGGCGCGCTGCTCTTCGAACGACGAATAGCCACCGCGGTAAAGCGTAAGCTTGCCACGATCCAGATGAAGGATTTGATCGACCGATGTCTCCAGCAGGTCACGGTCATGGCTGATCACGATCAAGGTGCGCGGATAGCTGGCAAGGTGATCTTCCAGCCAAAGCGTTCCTTCCAGATCGAGGTAATTGGTCGGCTCGTCGAGCAGCAGAAGATCCGGGGCGGCAAACAGCGTCGCGGCAAGCGCCACGCGCATCCGCCAGCCACCGGAAAACTCGCCGACCGCTCGCGCCTGGTCTGCGGTCGAAAAACCCAGTCCGCTCAGGATGGCGGCAGCGCGCGCCGGCGCCGAATGGGCGTCGATGTCGACCAGCCGCGTCTGGATTTCGGCGATCCGGTGCGGATCGAGGGCCGCATTGGCCTCGCGGAGCAAGGCATCACGCTCAAGGTCGGCTTTAAGCACGATCTCGATCAGACTGTCCGGCCCGTCTGGTGCTTCCTGAGCCAGGCTGCCGACGCGCCAGCGCGGCGGCACCGTGATGATCCCGCCTTCTGTCGCAAGCTCGCCGCGAATGGCCCGAAACAGCGTCGATTTGCCGGTGCCGTTGCGGCCGACGAGGCCGACGCGCGAATCCGGTGCGATCTGCACCGAGCTGTGGTCGACCAGAAGCCGCCCGGCGAGGCGGATCGAGATGTCCGAGATCGAAAGCATGTGCGCTTGTCACCGCTGGCCGCGCCGAACGCAAGTGGGCCGCTCACAAAAACAGAAGCCCCGGCGTGAGCCGGGGCCTCAAACGTTTGTGCTGAGTTGTTGATCAGTAGCAGCGGTTGACCAGCCGCCAACGCGGTCCCCAGGGGGTCGGGACCAACTCGCGGACATAGCAACCGCCATATCCGTAATAGGCAGGTGCGCCAACGACGACGCGCGGGCCGCCCCAGCCCCAACCGTGGTGCCACCCCCCATGCCAGCCGCCTTCCCAGGCGGAGGCCGAGGTGGGCGCCAACGCAGCTGAGCCCAGCGATGCTGCGGCTACGGCAACAAGCGAGAGTTTGCGAAACATGGTTGTCTCCATAAGTGGGGCGCGAACGGCGCCGTCGGTGAAAGTCGCTGGCCGGCTTGAGGCCTGAACAAGAAGGCTTCCGGTCTATCGCAGCCTATTCCTGGCAAGGTGAATGAAATCGGCATGGCCGCTGCAGACTGGGTTCACCTTCGTGAAATTGTTGTAATTCCGACTGGTTAACGCGGTCTGGCGCATTTTGCGGATCGCTTGCGGTGTAGGCGAGGCGCCGATATAAGCCCGCAACCCAACTCACTTGCGCTTTGCGGGGACGAAATCATGGCGATTGAACGGACCTTCTCGATCATCAAGCCCGACGCGACCGCGCGCAATCTGACCGGCGCGATCAACGCGCTGATCGAAAAGGCTGGCCTGCGCATCGTTGCGCAAAAGCGCATTCGCATGACGCGCACTGAGGCCGAGACCTTCTACGCCGTCCACAAGGCTCGTCCGTTCTTTGGCGAACTGGTTGAATTCATGACCTCCGCTCCGGTCGTCGTCCAGGTTCTCGAAGGCGAGGGTGCTGTGCTCAGATATCGCGACGTGATGGGAGCGACCGATCCGGCCAAGGCGGCGGAAGGCACGATCCGCAAGCTGCATGCGAGATCGATCGGCGAAAATTCCGTGCACGGCTCGGACGCACCGGAAACGGCTGCGGTCGAAATCGCCCAGTTCTTCTCGGGTAACGAAATCGTCGGCTGATCCGGTCGACAGAAGCCGGGGTCAAGGGGATAGGATGTGAGCTGGCTGTTGCAGGTCCTTGATCCCGCAAATATCGGCTCGTTCTTCACGCAGCTCCAGGCCGACATTCACCGCCCCGCCTACTGGCTTGCGGTCGGCAAGATCATCTGGATCAACATCCTGTTGTCCGGCGACAACGCGCTCGTCATCGCAATGGCCTGCCGCGGGCTGCATGGCCGGCATCGGCTGTGGGGCATGGTGATCGGCGCGGGCATCGCGGTGGTGCTGTTGATCGCCTTCACCGGCATCGTCGCGACGCTGATGTCGCTGCCATACCTGAAGCTGGTCGGCGGCGTGGCGCTGCTCGTGATCGCCGCCAAGCTTCTGGTGCCGGAAGACGAGAACGATGAAATCGAGGCGGGCACTACGCTGTGGCACGCCGTGCGCATCGTCGTCATCGCCGACATCGTCATGAGTCTGGATAACGTGATCGCGGTTGCAGCCGCCGCGAACGGCCAGGTTTCGCTCCTCATTCTCGGTCTTACCGTCAGCATTCCCATGATCATCGCGGGTGCGGCATTGATCATGCTGGTGCTCGACCGATATCCGGTTCTGGTCTGGCTCGGGGCGATGCTGCTTGGCTGGATCGCGGGCGACGTAATTGCAAGCGATCCCGTCGATCAATCGCTCCTCCACGAGGTCCTCAACGGCCAGATGGTGTTCAGCATCGAAGCCACATCGACGATTTTCGGCGTTTCGCACCTCAGTTTCGACGGCGACTTGATGGATTTCGTCGCTTCGGCGCTAGGCGCCATCCTCGTGCTGATCGTCGGTTCGATCTGGCGATCGCGCAAACTGCGCGAAGCTGCGCGCACCGAGAGCCTGGCTGCGGCCGAGAGGGCGGCACGCGCCGACTAGTGTGGTGTCCGCTAGATGCTACGAACTTCGGATTTGGGACACTAGCCCTGGACGATCGATCCGGAGCGACCGATCAGCCGCGCCAGTTGCTTGAAGCGGCTGCCGACGCGGTCGGCGACGAGATCGACCATCTGATGCTCGAAAACCAGCATCAGCTTGCGGCCCTTGCTGCGAAAATGCGTCGCCGGCAAGACGCCAGGGCGCGCCGCCGAAATCAGATGCGCGACACGAAAGGCGGCTCCCAGCACACGCGCACGCTCCAGCATTGCCGGCATCACCTGGTCCTGGATGATGACCGGTGGCTGGTTTTCCTCGCTCAGACCCGCATAGCGAAAGAACACCGACAGGGCGACGAACGCTCGGCCCTGATGGGTGATCGAGCCGAAATTGCCGTTGATGATGAGCTCGAGCGTCTGTTCGCCGCGATGGTCCGGGTGCACGCGCCAGGCGATGTCCGACAGCAGGCAGGCGGTGTGGCGAAGGCGGCGATCCTCCTCCGTTTCGCGCAAATGGATAACGCGTGCCAGGCGGTCGGTCCACTCGATCAATTCCTGGGCGTGGCGCGCGGACCGCGACAGAAGCTCGTTCAGGGTCTGCGCCGCGCAGAGCAGGCCGTCCCTGGCGCGCTCGGCCTCCGGCAACATCGAGTAAAGCAGGCCTTCGCGGACGCCGAAGGTCGAGAAGGTGATGGTCTTCGGATTTGCCCAGCGGATGATGTGTTCTAGGACCAGCGCGGCGTAGGTGAGCAGCGGCCGGCGGGCTTCGGCGACGGCCTCGATATTGGCGAGCATGTCGGCTGCGGCGAGCCGCCGCAACCGTTGCGCGAAAATCAGCGCATCGGGCGCGGGGATCGAATAGCCATGCATGACCTTCATCGGGTAGCCGCTCTGGAGAATGTGGATTCGCGCCAGCGCGCGCCAGGTGCCGCCAACCGCGTAGAATGTGCGGCCACGCCCTGCCTTCAACCGCGGAAGCTCCGAGAGCTCACCTTCTACGATGCGTTCGGCGCGCTTGAGCGACTTGTGCGCGAGATCCTGCAGCGCCAGGCTGCCGAGTGGAAGCGTTACGCCGCCGCGTATCCGATGACCGCGCACGTCAACCAGTTCGAGCGAGCCGCCACCGAGGTCGCCGACAATACCGTCGGGTCTGTGGATGCCGGAGATGACGCCGAGCGCCGACAGCTTGGCCTCCCGCGGCCCCGACAGGATTTCGATGGGGACACCGCAGATCCGCTCCGCCCTGGTAATGAAGTCGGGGCCATTGCTGGCGTCGCGGCAAGCGGCGGTGGCAATCGCATGCACACGGCCGACCCTCTGGATCTTGCAGAGCGCGTGAAACCGCTTCAGCGAGGTGAGCGCCTTGTCGACGGCATCCGGTGCGAGCAGGCCAGTGCTTTGCACCTCGCGTCCGAGGCCGCATAACGTCTTCTCGTTGAACACGGAGACGAGGCTTCGCGCCATCTGCTCATAGACGACGAGGCGAACCGAGTTCGATCCGATGTCAATGACCGCGACGCTGGAAGGGCGCTTGCGCGGTCGTTTCACCGGCCGACCTCCCTAGTGCCGCTTATTTGAAGTTCCTGCACCACCAGCGGCGAATTCGACCCAGGAACTTCAAATAGAAAAGCGGCACTAGAATCAATAAGTTTGCTAGTGCCCATGGCTTTCCGAAGTTCGTGAAAGTGGGTGCTGCGATGTATCACGAACTTCGGAAAG
>Ga0306926_10009366_pt1 | contig 10773 bp, 9 predicted proteins | sample flu12Cox44000178_FD_203759 | JGI IMG/M metagenome (GOLD analysis project Ga0306926, IMG submission 203759) | Lab enrichment of tropical soil microbial communities from Luquillo Experimental Forest, Puerto Rico - flux8day.12C.oxic.44.000.178 (v2)... | ecosystem: Environmental > Terrestrial > Soil... | reverse complement strand
CGCCGGTCTCATTTTTGGAAAGCTCTACTTTCCCAATCAGGACTGGTTGACCGCGACGCTTCTCGCCTTCGGGACTTATTTCATCGGCTTCGTGGCCCGGCCGATTGGCGCCGCCATCTTCGGCCATTACGGCGATCGCATCGGCCGCAAGGCAACACTCATCGCAACCTTGCTTTTAATGGGACTTGCCACCTTCGCCGTCGCTTTCGTGCCGACGTATGAGTCGATCGGCATCTGGGGCGCCGTCCTCCTCACTGTGCTGCGTGCGATCCAGGGGATCGGGGTGGGGGGCGAGTGGGGCGGCTCGGTGCTCCTGGCAATGGAGTGGTCGCGCACCCACGGCCAGCGCGGGCTGGTCGCCTCATGGCCGCAATTCGGGGTGCCTTGCGGCTTGCTGTTGTCAAACCTGGCGGTGCTCGCGTTCAGCGCATGGTCAGGGGATCAATTCCTGACCTGGGGCTGGCGGATTCCGTTCGGGCTTTCCATCATCCTCGTTGGCGTCGGCCTCTGGATTCGGCTCGGCATTTTCGAGACGCCGGTCTTCCAGCAGCTCCTTGACAACAACAAGATCGAGAAAGCCCCGATCCTAGAAGTCTGGAGGAAGCAGCCGCGGGAAATCATCCTTTCGGCATTGCTGCGGGTATCCGAGCAGGCGCCGTTCTATATCTTTACCGCCTTCATCTTCGCGTATGCGGTCGGCACCCTGCATATGTCGCGAGACCTGATTTTAGCGGCGGTGATGGTGGGGGCTTGCGTCTCGTTCGTCACCATTCCGCTTGCCGGCCATATCTCCGACCGCATCGGTCGCAAGAAGATGTACCTGATCGGCGTCGTCGTGACGGGCTTCTTCGGATTCCTGTATTTCGGCATGGTGGATACCGCCATTCCGTCAGCAGTCTTCATCGCCATCGTGCTTTCCCTCATCCCGCACGATCTCCAGTACGGGCCGCAGGCGGCACTCATTGCCGAGGCGTTCACGCCGCGCCTGCGCTACAGCGGCGCCTCGCTCGGCTATCAATTGGCGTCCATCATTGCCGGCGGGCCGGCGCCCATCATTGCCACCGCTCTGTTCGCGCACTACCAATCGGGCTATGCGATCGCCGTGTATATTCTCGCCTGTGCGGTCATCAGCCTGGTGGCGGCCGCTCTGATGCCGGACTACACCGGCCAGGATATCTCGATGGAGTACGATGAAGAGTGACGCGCGCTTGCGCTTGAGCCGAAACGCGATGCAGGTTGATTGACATCCCTGCACGATGGATCGACGGCGTCAGGCAGGTTGTCGGTTGTCCGCCACGTGACTTGCGAGACCTGCGAAGAGACCGCGGCCGTCGGTCGAGCCCATGCTGGCCTCGACGTGATTTTCCGGATGCGGCATGATGCCGAGCACGTTGCGGCCCTCGTTGACGATGCCGGCAATTGCGTTGGTCGAGCCGTTGTGATTCCAGGCGGCATCGAGGGTGCCGTCCGGCGCGCAGTAGCGAAACAGCGCGTGAAGGGCGAATCCGAACGCTCAATGCGCAGATGAACATCGCGGCAGAGGAAGCGCAGCTGCACGTTGCGCATCAGGACCCCGGGCAGGAGTCCCGCCTCGCAGGCGATCTGAAAGCCATTGCACACCGCGAGCACGAGGCCGCCCTTGCCGGCGTGCGCGCGCACGGCCTGCATGATGGGCGCGTGCGCCGCAATGCCGCCGCAGCGTAGATAGTCCCCGTACGAGAAGCCGCCCGGCAGCACGACCAGATCGGTACCTGCTGGCAACGCCGTGTCCGCATGCCACAGCATCGCGGGCTCGTGGCCGGTGACGAGCTTGAGCGCGCGCGCCATGTCGCGCTCGCGATTGCTGCCGGGAAAGACCACAACGGCTGATTTCATTGCGCGTTCGATCTGGGGTGGAAATCCCGGCTTGGGCGACTCTCCGGCTACGCCCCGCAACGTAGCCGATCATATGCGGTCCTACAAACTGGGCACCCGTCGGTGCACCGCATCGGTGCTCTTGTCATGCCGGTTTTGCGGCCGCGTTCGCCAATCGCTGCCAAGCGCTGTCCCGCTCCATGCAGAGGCAGCCGTCAGGCGGCCGACCCTGCGTGGTGAATGCTTGCAAAATTCTATGAAAAAGCGTTTCCAATATGCGCCGGGCGAGGATTGGAAATTACGATCGGCATTCGTCTCCACCGGCGGCGGCGCGATCGAACCTCGGCACAATTCTTGAGTAGTTCGCGATCAGGCAACACATTTGTGGGGGCGCCAATGCGCAAGGACGTTCATCCGGTCGACGAGTTCCTGCCCATCCCGATGCTGCTGACGCTCGGGCTTCAGCATGTCCTGGTGATGTACGCCGGTGCCGTGGCGGTGCCGCTCATTCTTGGCCGCGCCCTCAAATTGCCGCCGGAGGATGTGGCGTTCTTGATCAGCGCCGACCTGTTCGCCTGCGGACTTGCGACGCTGGTGCAATGCGTGGGCTTTCCCGGCGTCGGCATCCGTCTGCCGGTCATGATGGGGGTCACTTTCGCATCGGTCGGCCCGATGCTGGCAATGGCGGCAGCACCCGATGTAGGCCTTCTGGGAATCTACGGATCGGTGATAGCGGCCGGCATTTTTACGGTCTTGGTCGCGCCCTTCATCGGCAGGCTGCTGCCCCTGTTTCCGCCTGTGGTGACCGGCACAATCATTCTCGTCATCGGCATCTCGCTGATGCGGATCGGCATCAACTGGGCGGGCGGCGGCCTGCCCACGCTGACCAAGGTTGTTGATGGGCAGCCCGGGGCCTTTCTCAACCCGGGCTACGGCCAGCTTGAGGGCTTGGGCATCGCGCTGTTCGTGCTGCTCGTCATCCTTGGCCTGATTCGCTGGTTTACCGGCTTCATCGCCAATGTGTCGGTGCTGCTCGGCATTATCGCCGGCGCGGTGCTGGCGTCGGCGCTGGGGGTGATGCATTTCGACCGGGTAATGACGGCGCCGTGGGTCGATATGGTCATGCCGTTGCGGTTCGGCATTCCCAAATTTCAATTGGTGCCGATCGTCACCATGTGCATCGTGATGGTGGTCGTCATGATCGAATCGACCGGTATGTTCCTCGCGCTCAGCGAGATGACCGGGCGAAAGATCGATGCGGAGGCAATCGCGCGCGGTCTGCGGGCCGACGGGGTCGGCACCATATTGGGCGGCATCTTCAACACCTTTCCTTACACGTCCTTCTCGCAAAATGTCGGGCTCGTCGGCGTCACCGGCATTCGGTCCAGGTGGGTGACCGCCACCGGCGGCGTGATCATGCTGGCGCTCGGCCTCCTTCCCAAGATGTCGGCGCTGGTCGAGGCTTTGCCCCAGGTCGTGCTCGGCGGTGCCGGCCTTGTGATGTTCGGCATGGTCGCCGCCACCGGCGCGCGCATCCTCACCGGCGTCGATTTCAAGACCAACCGTTTCAATCTGTTCATTGTCGCGATTTCGGTCGGGTTCGGCATGATTCCGCTGGTCGCGCCCAACTTCTTCCGTTACACGCCGGACGCGCTGCATCCGCTGCTGGAATCGGGAATCCTGCTGGCGGCGATTGTTTCAGTCCTGCTCAATCTCTTCTTCAATGGCGTGCGCAGCGTCGAAGCCGCGCAACAGGACGCTGCGATGTCGGCAAGCGCCGCCGAGCACGCCTGAAACGCTCGATCGGCGGTCTACTTGATTGCCTGCGGATTGATCGGCGATCCGGTTCCCCCGGTGATGACGAGCGGCGGCCCGCAGAAGAAGAATTCATAGACGCCGTCGCCGGCGCAGTCGGCGGCGAGGTCCTTGAGGTAGAAGATTTCTCCCATGCACAGGCCCATGGCCGGAATCACCACCCAATGCCAGGGCTGGTTCGCTTCCGTCGTCTCGTTCGGCCGCACCTCGACACCCCAGGTATCGGAGCAGATGGCCGCTATTTCCTTCTCCTGGCACCAGTAGCAGTTCTCGAACCGCACGCCGGGCGCATCGCCGCCGGCATAGCCGCCCCATTGCTTCTCGGCGAGGCATCGCTCCATCTGCCCGGTGCGGATGATGACGAAATCGCCGCGCCGGATGTCGACCTTCTGCGCCTTCGCGCAGGCGTCGAGCTCGTCGTTGCCGATGCCTTCCCCGTCCTTGAGCCAATCGATGCGGCGAAAGCGCGCGATGTCGAGCAGCACGCCGCGTCCCACCATGCGGCTCTTTGAATGCTCGATGCCGAGCACGCTCAGTCCCCTGGCGTCGATGAGCGTGGCGTCATAACCGTTGTAGGTCTTCTCCTCGTAGAAGACGTGGCCAAGCGCGTCCCAGTGGGTGGCGCCCTGGACGCACAGATTGAGCGTGTCGTCCGCGTAGCGGATCCTGTTCCAGTCCTGCCGGCCGGCGACGGCGTCGGTGCCGGTGGCGAGCATCTGGTGGATGGGGTTGAAGCGTCCTCCGAACAGGCCGGTCTGCGGACCGTTGCTGTCGAGCGGGATGCCGAGCGCGAACACCCGCCCGGTGCGGATCAGGCCGGCGGCTCTGACCACGTCCTGCGGCGTCACGTGATTGAGCGTGCCGATCTGGTCGTCCTTGCCCCAGCGGCCCCAGTTGCTGAGCTTTTTCGCCGCCTCTGCAATCGCCTGCTTTCCTACCTTGATGCCCATCGGACGAAATCCTCCACCCGGCTTGAATGAGCAGCCGTTCTTGCTATCATGATAGCAAGAGGTCGATATGGCTCAAGTGATTGTTCGCAACCTGGAAGAGGCGGTCAAGCGCAAGCTCAAGCGGCGCGCCGCCCGCCATGGGCATTCCATGGAGGAAGAAATCCGCTCGATTTTGCGGAATGCTGTCAAAAGTGAAGGGCGCGCTCGGAAGGGATTGGGCAGCGAAATCGCGGAGTTGTTCAAGGGCATTGGTCTCAAAGAACCGATTCAGGAATTGCGCGGGTTTCCGATCAGGCCAATAGAATTCGATGAATGATCACTTCGTGTCCATTCGTAGGGATAGCGGAGGAAGCGTGGCTCAGGTCATTGTTCGCAATCTGGACGAAGAGCTTAAGCGCAGGCTCAAGCGCCGCGCTGTCCGCAATGGTCATTCCATGGAGGAGGAGATCCGCGAAATTCTGCGCGACGCCGTCAAGGACGATACCCGCCGCCGTGCGGGCTTCGGGACCGAAGCAGTCAAGTTGTTTCGCGGGATCGGGCTTACCGAACCTATTCGGGAACTGCGCGGATACACGATAAAACCGCCCAAGTTCGACTCTGATTGATGATGATCCTCGACACCAACGTGGTGTCGGAGCTGATGGATGCGGAGCCTGAAGCGGCTGTCATCCACTGGCTTGATCGTCAGGCGTGGACATCGCTCTGGACGACCGCGATTACCATTTTGGAAATCCGCTACGGACTGACAATCATGGCGAGCGGACGCCGCCGTACGCAGCAAGAGGCAGCATTTGCGAGGCTCATAGATGAGAATTTTGAGGGCCGCGTGCTCCAGTTCGACCATGCCGCGGCAGAGGAAACGGCTTTATTGATGGGCGCGCGCCATCGGCTGGGGCGCCGGGGCGACTTGCGCGACACCATGATCGCCGGCATCGCGCTCGCGCAACGCGCAACGCTGGCGACGCGCAATATCCGACATTTCGATGATCTCGCGGTGCCGGTCGTCGATCCGTGGCGTGCGTGACTCGAGCACTCGGGGCACCACGAACGCGGGCATGCCATTCACACCTTTCCGAGCGCGGCGAGAATGCGGCCGGGCGTGAACGGCATCTCGGTGAGGGGCTTCGCGCCGAGCGGGCGCAGCGCATCGTTGATGGCATTCATGACGGCGCCCGGCGCGCCGGCGGTGCCGGCTTCGCCGGCGCCCTTGGCGCCGAGCTCGCTGTCCGCCGTCGGCGTCACCACGTGGCCGACTTCGATATCGGGCATCTCGGCGGCCATCGGAACGAGATAATCGGCCATGTTGCCGTTGATGAGCTGGCCGCGTTCGTCGTAGACGCACTGCTCGAACAGCGCAGCGCCGATCCCCTGCACCACGCCGCCCCTGATCTGCTCGTCGACGAGCTGCGGGTTGATCACGGTGCCGCAATCCTCCACGCACCAGTGCTTGAGCAAGGTGACAAAGCCGCTGTCCGTGTCGACTTCGAGATAGCTTGCCTGGATGCCGTTGGTGAATGCGAACGGCCATTTGCGCGGCACGTAGTGGCGCGTCGCGACAAGCTCGGCCTGAAAGCCCGGCGGCAAGGTATCGGGGCGAAAATAGGCGATGCGCGCAAGCTCGCTCAGAGCCAGCCGCTCGCTTGCGCTCGCGGCATCAACGATGGTGCCGTTCCTGATATCGAGATCTTCGGGCTTTGCCTGCAGAATCGATGCGGCGCAGGCGAGCACGTTGGCGCGCAGCGCCTTGCCGGCCTGCCAGGCGGCCTCCCCGCCGATGCCGGCCGCGCGCGACGCCCAGGTCCCGCCGCCATAGGGCGTGTTGTCGGTATCGCCGGTGATCACGCGCACGCGCTCGATCGGCACGCCGAACGAGGACGCCGCGACCTGCGCGATGACGGCTTCCGCGCCCTGGCCCTGCTCGGTCACCCCGGTCTGGCAGATGATGGCTCCTTGCGCGTCAAGCTTGATCGTCACGCCGTCCTGGGCGGATATCTTCGCGCCGCCGATGCCGTAGAAGGCGGCGGACGGATTGGTCACCTCGATGAAGCTCGCAAAGCCGATGCCGCGATGGATGCCGCTCGCGCGCAGCCGTTGCTGCTCGGCGCGCAATCCGGCGTAGTTCATCATGGCGTCGAGGTGCGCGAGACACTCATGGTGCGACAGTGCCTCGAACTTGATTCCTGATGGGCCGCTGGAGGGATGCGCGTCGTCCGCAATGAGGTTACGCCGCCGTATTTCCAGCGGATCCATGCCGATCCTGGTGGCGGCGAGCTCGACCAGTCCCTCGGTCACCGCGGTTGCAATAGGATGGCCGACGGCGCGGTACTGGCACATGACGTTCTTGTTCTGGAACACCACGCGCGCGCGGGCGCGATAATTTGGGCAGGCGTAGGGACCGCCGACGAGATTGACGACCTGATTGGCTTCGATACCGGAGGTGCGCGGATAGACCGAATAGGGGCCGATGCCGGTGAGGTCATCAATCTCCCAGGCGGTGATGGTGCCGTCATTCTGCACGCCGATCTTCGCCGTGACGCGGTGGTCGCGCGCGTGAATGTCGGTAACGAAGCTCTCGATGCGATCGGCAACGAACTTGATCGGCCGTCCCAGCAGTTTCGAGAGCGCGACCGTCGCCATCTCGTCCGCGTAGGCATGCACCTTGATGCCGAACGAGCCGCCGACATCCTTGGTGACGACGCGCACCTGGTGCTCCTCGAGGCCGAGATGCCTGGCGAACAGGTTCTGCATCATGTGCGGCGCCTGCGTGCCCTGGTAGACGGTGAGCCGCGCTTCGTCGCCATTCCAATCCGCGACAATGGCGCGCGGCTCGTTGGTCACGCCGGTGTGGCGGCCGAACACGAAGGTCGCTTGTACGACCGCGTCCGCGGTCAGGAAGCCCTGATCGGGATTCCCCGCGACGTGCGTGCGCTCGAAGGTGAGATTGTCGCCGAGCTCGGGATGGATGACCGGCGTACCGGCAGCGAGCGCCGTCTCGGGGTCGGTCACCGGGGGTAATTGGTCGTAGCCCACTTCGACCAGCTCGCATGCGTCCTCGGCATGCGCGCGTGAGCGCGCCACGACCGCGCACACCGCCTCGCCCTGCCAGCAGGCGCGTTCGACCGCGATGGCGTGCTGCGGCGCGGATTTGATGCCTTTGAGGTGCGAGAGCACGCCGATCCACGGGCTGATCACCTGCGCAAGCTCGGCACCCGTGACTATGGCGATCACGCCAGGGCACGCGCGCGCCGCCGCGCGCTCGATCCGCGTGATGCGCGCGTGCGCATGGGGCGAGCGCGCGAAGGCAACGTGCGCCATGCGCGGCAGATGAAGGTCGCTCACGAACTGCGCGCGGCCGGCCGCTAGACGCCTGAGATTGGGCCGCGGCACCGAGCGCCCGATATACGAATACGAACCCGTGTGTAGTGCCTGGTGTGGCTCTATGTAATCCTGTTCGGATTTAGCGGTCATTTCGGACGCCCGTGTGCGGTCCCGTAGTATCCCATTATAAGGGGTTTTGCGCCTATTGGGTCCAAGGTTGGGTCCAGGCCGGGGCCTCATTGCAGCAGCGACAGAGGCCACCGGGTTTGCCGCACTCAGCTCCTTCAACAGGACGCTCAAGTGCGCCGGCCGCCGGGGGCATGGGCCACGGCGTCTGAAATCTGGCCACCCCCACGCTCTACCGCAAAAAAAAATCCACCCTCAACAATCCAGTTGACACTTCGGCTTCACACGGCCTGCGCGTTGTTCGCCCGCCGCAGCTACGGGAAACGTCAAGCTGCAATGCACGTGGCCCACGCAACATGCGCGCCTTGCTTTGTCCGCAGCCGGTGGAAGCGGACTGAATGCCAAACTTTTGCCGACAGGAGCAGGTAAGGACACGCTAGGAGAGTATAGGCTGGAGACGGCAATGCGCAGATTAATGGTAACTTTGTCGGCAATCCGCTCCTAATTTCACCCGTCGGTGCTCAGAGCCTGGGAGCGAATCAGCGCATGGGAACGTATTCAAATGAGCCCCAGGCTCCGGACAAGCAAAAAGAAATGAAGGAAAGGGCCGCCGCAGCGAAGGCGTACAAGGATGCACTCCACGGCGTTCCTGAGCAAAAACCGTCCGACCCTTGGGCGAAAATGCGGTAGCGAGCTGGATCGAGAATGCCAGCGCAGAAGAGTTGCAGGCGTTTATTGAGGGCGGGCCTGACATCTCGGCGGCCTAGGCATTAATCCGCGAGGGGACCGTGGAGCTAGCGCCCTATCCGCGCTAAGCGTGTCAGCGCTGCCTTCGCACGCCCGCACATTGCTAGTCCATGCGCACTCACGGAGGTCGAGCGCCATGTCGCGCCGCCACGCAACGTGAGCCTGACAAGCAGGTGGGCTTCCCCGACCAATGTCTGTCGTTATAAAAAACGGCAGGGGCAGATCAACTTCTTGCACCCTGCCGTAAAGGCGGCTGACGAGGGTTGTGCGCCAGCACAAAAGCCATACGGCGATATTAATTACCCAGTGCTGGCGGCAGGATTAAATCCTGGTAATGGCTTTAGATTGGGAGGTGCCGCCCCTTTATAGGCCCGCCCAGCCCGGCAGCTCGGGTCGAGCTACAACCATCACGGATGCGGTTCAGGCTCATCAAAGCACTCGGGCTTACAGCCGGCCAGGGTTATCGGTAGCCCGCCAGCAGGAAAGCGCGTGGCACCCATCCTGGGGCGAAATCATTCTGTGGACTGTCGCCGGCTGCCACCAAAACCGTGCTCCGTAGCTGGTAGACACCGGCATGACTCAAAAGCGCCTAGTCACGCTGAGACTGAGGGCAGGTACGCTGACAGCAGAGGTTCCTCCCGAAGAGACAGAAGATGTGCTCACGGCGCTCGCTCGGTGGTACGGAAAATATTGGATCGCTTATGTCAAGGACAACACCGGCCGGCTGTGGAGCTGGGCTTACGGTGACAGCAGGAAAGGAGCCAGGGAGGCGTTGAGCCTTGACAGTCTCGTCGAGCACTTGGGGACGGAGCAGGTGATGGGCGAGACCGAGGTGGTGTACGAGGTGGTTCTCCAACCGCCACGGCGGGCAGGGTGCAGTGAGGGCGGGCGCTAGATCGCTGCGCGGTTCGGCGTCAATTCCCCGCCGCGGTGCGGCGGATCAGCAGCGGCCCTTTCGCCGAGGCCGCGCGCGCCGCCATCGCGTGAAGGGCGGCGTCCTCGTCGAGAATGAGGCTTGTGCGCGGGCGCGCGCCCGCAGCGTTTCGCTCTAGGCGAGCGGCCAGCCTGAGAGCAAACGGCCATCATCGTGTCGCCTGGAGATCAGGTCTTGGGTAGAGTTGAGCCTCGATCCAGATACGCGACCACCAAGAGATCGAGGGATTTGGCCATGAAAGCCCAACGAATTGCTCTTGCTCTGTTGCTTGCCGCATCGACTGCGGCGGCTTATGCGGGACCCTGTGCGGACGAGATCGCTCAGACGATGGCCCGCATTAATGCCAAGCTTGAAGCCGTGGCGCGCACAGTGCCGCCCGCCAGTGCCGCTCAAGGCCCCCAGGCCGGTATGCATCGCCAGCCCACGCCGAGATCGGTGGCGGACGCTGAAATCGAACTTGGTGGGCTATCAGAAGCTGTTAAGGCAGGTATGGCAGCCATAGATCGCGCACGCGAGGCCGACCTTGCTGGCGATCGAAGCGCGTGCGAGCAGGCGCTCGCAGAGGCACATCGCGTAATAGGCGATTGATCGATGAGCTCGCTCCCAGCGAAGCCTGCAACAGGAGGCTCCAAGGCCGGGTGCGGTTTCTCGGACCAATGTCTGCAGCCGGCGGAAGCTGACATTAGGCTGTTGGAAGGCAAGTCGCGTTTTGACCCCCAGCGGACATAGGCCGGATCAAAATGCCGCACTGCGGCGAGACTTTGCTGCCCACCGATTTGTTATGCTCTGACCTTAGCTTGGGGGCAGCGGATGCAATTTACTCGACTGAAGCGGCGCGAGTTCATCGCGCTTCTAGGCGGCGCGGCGGCGTGGCCGCTCGCCGCACGCGCGCAGCAGCCCGCGATGCCCGTTGTAGGATTTCTCGATTTCGGCTCTGCCGCCGAGCGAACCCAGCAGATCGCTGCCTTTCGCAAAGGCCTTACCGACGGAGGTTATCGGGAAGGACAGAACGTGGCCCTCGAATTCCGC
>Ga0306926_10009364_pt1 | contig 10773 bp, 9 predicted proteins | sample flu12Cox44000178_FD_203759 | JGI IMG/M metagenome (GOLD analysis project Ga0306926, IMG submission 203759) | Lab enrichment of tropical soil microbial communities from Luquillo Experimental Forest, Puerto Rico - flux8day.12C.oxic.44.000.178 (v2)... | ecosystem: Environmental > Terrestrial > Soil... | reverse complement strand
CCTTGCCTCTGTGCTTACGCTTGTGGCCACACTGGAGGCATCGCCAGTGGGATTCGCCTCGCTGAAAGGCGCCGATCACATCGACATGCTCTACGTGCACCCGGCCGCGGTCGGGCAGGGTGTGGCGGCCTCGCTTTGTGACGCGCTGGAAAAGCTCGCGAAGGGACGCGGCGCCAGGAGTCTTACCGTGGATGCCAGCGACAACGCCGCGGAATTCTTCGCAAGGCGGGGCTACGAAGCGATGCAGCGCAACACCGTCGCTGTCAGCGGCGAGTGGCTCGCCAACACTACGATGCAGAAAAAGCTGGACGATGCCGCCAGGCCGGGGGCACCGAGATGACTCGCGAGCGGCTGTACCTGTTCGACACTACGCTGCGCGACGGCGCGCAGACCAACGGCGTCGACTTCACGCTGCACGACAAGCGGTTGATCGCCAAAATGCTCGACGAGCTCGGCATTGACTATGTCGAGGGTGGCTATCCCGGCGCCAATCCCACTGACACCGAATTTTTTGCCAAAAAGCCAAAGCTTGCCCATGCGCGCTTCACCGCCTTCGGCATGACCCGAAGGCCCGGCCGCTCCGCATCGAACGATCCGGGTCTTGTGGCGCTGTTGGAAGCCAGGGCGGATGCGATTTGCTTTGTTGCCAAATCGTCGGCCTATCAGGTGCGCGTGGCGCTCGAGACCAGCAACGAGGAAAACCTCGCCTCGATCCGCGACAGCGTGAAAGCAGCGAAGAAGGCGGGGCGCGAGGTCATGCTCGATTGCGAGCATTTCTTCGACGGCTACAAGGAAAATCCGCAGTTCGCCCTCGCATGCGCGAAGGCAGCCTATGATTCGGGCGCGCGCTGGGTGGTGTTGTGCGACACCAATGGCGGCACCATGCCGCATCAGATCGAGACAATCGTCGCCGAAGTGACCAGGCACATTCCCGGCGATCACGTCGGCATTCACGCCCATAACGATACCGAGCAGGCGGTCGCCAATTCGCTTGCCGCCGTGCGTGCAGGCGCGCGCCAGATCCAGGGCACGCTCAACGGTCTGGGCGAGCGCTGCGGCAACGCCAACCTGTGCTCTCTGATTCCGACCTTGCGGCTCAAGCGTGAATTTTCCGACTGTTTCGAAATCGGCGTGACGGATGACAAGCTGGCGAGCTTGATGAAGGTCTCGCGTACGCTCGATGACATGCTCAACCGCGCACCGAACCGCCACGCGCCTTATGTCGGCGAAAGCGCGTTCGTGACCAAGACCGGCATTCACGCTTCCGCCGTGCTCAAGGACCCGCAAACCTACGAGCATGTTGTGCCCGAGGCTGTCGGAAATCACCGCAAGGTCCTGGTGTCCGATCAGGCCGGCCGCTCGAACGTGATCGCCGAACTCGATCGCGCCGGCATTGCCTATGACAAGAACGATCCAAGACTGGCGCGTCTGGTTGAGGAAATGAAGGATCGCGAGGCGGCGGGTTACGCCTATGAATCCGCCAACGCGTCGTTCGATCTTCTGGCGCGGCGTACTCTTGGCCGGGTAGCGGAATATTTCCGGGTCGAGCAATTCGACGTCAACGTGGAGCAGCGCTACAACGCCGTCGGTCAGCGCGTCACCGTCGCCATGGCTGTGGTCAAGGTCGACGTCGATGGCGAAAAGCTGATCTCGGCGGCCGAAGGCAATGGCCCGGTCAATGCGCTCGACGTGGCGCTGCGCAAGGATCTCGGTAAATACCAGAAATACATCGAAGGCTTGAAGCTCATCGACTATCGCGTTCGCATCCTCAACGGCGGTACCGAGGCGGTGACGCGGGTTTTGATCGAAAGCGCGGACGAGAAGGGCGAACGCTGGACCACGATTGGGGTATCGCCCAACATCATCGACGCCTCGTTTCAGGCGCTGATGGACTCGATCATCTACAAGCTGGTGAAATCCGGCGCGCCGGCTTGAATAGAATCCGCTTCGCTCCTCGCAATGACGGAAGATTTCGAAGGCCCAGCCATGATCGACCATGTCTCCATAGGCGTCAGCGATCTGGAACGCTCCGCGCGCTTCTACGAACTGGCGCTCGCACCCCTCGGGCTCTCACGGCTGGTGACGCGACCCAGGACGGTTGGCTACGGCAAGAGCTATCCGGAGTTCTGGATCAATCTGCGGGTCGGGATGTCGCAGGTTTCGCCCGAGAGCGGTTGCCATGTCTGTCTTCGGGCGAAATCGACCGGCGAGGTCGACGCGTTCCACACCGCTGCGCTCAAGGCCGGCGCCAGCTCCGATGGCGCGCCGGGCCTGCGACCACACGATCGCGTTCGCTATTACGCGGCCTTCATCACCGACCCTGACGGAAACCGCATCGAGGCGGTGACATTCCCAAGCGATGAGACGCCGCGCTAGTGTGGCTGTTCAGAAGTCCGCATCATTAGTCCCGCGAGTTCGTCATGCGGACTTCTGAACCAAAAGCCACACCAGAATCATGAATTTGCCGGTGTCCTTTCGATTCCAAAGTTCGTAAACGAGTATGCCGCGCAATGATACGAACTTCGGAACCTGACACCAGGAGTTCGAATTGCTAAAGGCGGCGGGCGACTTCGGGCTCCATTTGCTCGGTGCCTTCGAGCGCGCGGGCAGCCGCTTCTTTCAGCCGTGGAAGAATGTCTTCGACCCGTTCGGCCTTGAGAATGTCGACCGCAAGGCTTGGCCGAATGAATTGGGTGGCGCGCATATGCGCAAGAAGCGCGAGCAGCGGTTCCCAAAAACCCTCGACATTGGCGAGCAGCACCGGTTTGGAATGGCGGCCCAATTGCTGCCAGGTGAGTTGCTCCACCAGTTCCTCGAGCGTGCCGATACCGCCCGGCAGCGCCACGAATGCATCCGAATGCTCGAACATCAGACGCTTGCGTTCGTGCATGTCGGGTGTGACGATCAGTTCCTGGACGCGCTTGAGCGCATTCTCCCGGATGGTCAGGAAATCAGGAATAATGCCGGTCACCGTGCCACCATGGTCAAGCGCGGAGGTGGCGACGGCCCCCATCAGTCCGATGGAGCCGCCCCCATAGACAAGGCGGATGCCGTTTTCGGCGAGGATCTTGCCAAATGTCTTGGCGGCTTCGACGAAGCGGGGATTTGTGCCTGGGCCGGAGCCACAATACACACACACTGTTTTGATCTTGCTCATATGGTCCATGTGGCATTGCAGCGTAAAAGTCGTCAAGCCTTACCGGATTCGTTTGGCGAAGGAAATCTAACGGCGTAAACCCCAAAGGTTACAAAAGAATTTGGTTCCGGCTAGTGGCCGGATTCCAACATTCGCCCCCCTTGCGGCAGACGCCCTTTGCGAATGTCAGAATCAAATGGCCACTAGCAAATATAAGATTCCAGTGGAGTTTTGGATTTGACATTCGCCTTTCGATCGCGCGGCCATCTGGGTAGCGAATGTCAAATCCACTCCACTGTGGGTGTACGCGTCGCCCAAACGCTCTATATGAGTGCGGAATGCGGAAAAACCTGAAAAAGAGCGCGCTTGGCCGGCGCGCCATGCTGTGCCGGATCTAGCGCGATGACTCATTTCGATTCGGCCCCGGACACCGGCGACCATGTGCCAGCCCCGGACAACCCCTTCGGACAGGCAACCCTGACCGGGACGCTCGCACATCTGTGGCCGTATATATGGCCGAGCGACCGCGTCGATCTGAAGATGCGCGTGGTCTGGTCGGTGGTCCTGTTGTTACTCGCCAAGGTCGCGACCCTGGCGGTGCCGTTCACGTTCAAATGGGCAATCGACGCCTTGACCGGCGCGAACACCGCCCCGGTGCAGGCGTCAAATTGGACGTTCTGGCTGATCGCTTCGCCCCTGATCATGACCTTGAGCTATGGCGGCTTGCGCGTGCTGATGGCGGTGCTGACTCAGTGGCGCGACGGAATTTTCGCACGCGTCGCCATGCACGCGGTACGCAAGCTCGCTTTTCTCACTTTCGTTCACATGCACGAACTGTCGCTGCGTTTCCATCTCGAGCGCAAGACCGGCGGATTGACGCGTGTGCTGGAGCGCGGTCGAACGGCCATCGAAGTCATCGTGCGCATGGTGATCCTGCAGCTGGTGCCGACCATCGTTGAGGTTTCGCTGCTGATGCTGGTGCTTTTGTGGAAGTTCGACTGGCGCTACGTGGTCACGACCATGATCATGGTCGTGATCTACATGTACTACACGTACCTTGCGACCGAATGGCGGATCGAGATTCGCCGCAAGATGAACGATTCCGACACCGACGCGAACACCAAGGCCATCGACTCGCTTCTGAATTACGAAACCGTCAAATACTTCAACGCCGAGGAACGCGAAGCCGCGCGCTACGATCGCTCGATGGAGCGATACGAACAGGCGAGCGTGAAAACCTATACCTCGCTTGCCCTCCTCAATACCGGCCAGGCCATCATCTTCACCGCCGGTCTCACCGCGACCATGCTGATGTGCGCGATCGGGGTCCGCAGCGGGCACAATACGGTCGGCGATTTCGTCATGGTCAACGCCATGATGATCCAACTTTACCAGCCCTTGAATTTCATGGGCATGGTCTATCGCGAAATCAAGCAGGCCGTGATCGATATCGAGAAGATGTTCAGCGTGCTGTCGCGCAGAGCCGAGATCACGGATGTTCCGGGCGCGAAACCGCTTGTAGTAACCTCGGGCACGGTGCGTTTCGACAGTGTGCAATTCGCCTACGAACCCGATCGGGCGATCCTCAAGGGCCTCAGTTTCGAAGTGCCGGCCGGAAAGACGGTCGCCATTGTGGGGCCGTCGGGCGCCGGCAAATCGACGATCTCGCGCCTCTTGTTTCGGCTCTACGACGTCTCAAGCGGCAGGATTTTGATCGATGGTCAGGATATCCGCACCGTCACGCAGGCCTCGCTGCGGGCCTCGATCGGGATGGTGCCGCAGGATACGGTGCTGTTCAACGACACCATCCGTTACAACATCCGCTATGGCCGCTGGGACGCCACTGACGCCGAGGTGGAAGGAGCCGCACGGCTGGCGCAAATCGACGGCTTCATCCGGATGTCGCCGAAAGGGTACGAAACCCAGGTCGGCGAGCGCGGACTTAAATTGTCCGGTGGCGAAAAACAGCGGGTCGCGATCGCGCGCACGGTTCTGAAAGCGCCTCCAATCCTGGTGCTCGATGAGGCCACCTCGGCGCTCGACAGCCACACCGAGCGGGAAATTCAGGACGCACTCGAGCGCGTGTCGCGCAACCGGACCTCGCTTGTGATCGCGCACCGCTTGTCGACGATCGTCACGGCCGACGAGATCATCGTGCTCGATCAGGGCCGCATTTCCGAGCGCGGGACGCATGGTCAGCTTTTGGCCGCCGATGGGCTTTATGCCAGTATGTGGAACCGGCAGCGCGAGGCCCAGGAGGCGAGAGAAAAGCTGGCGCGGATCGCCGACGAGAACGAAGCGCCGAACCGCGTACCGCCTCCGGTCGACGATACGCTGATCACTCCGGCCGCGGCCGAATGACATGAATGCCAAAACCCTCCTGCCCGGGGGGATGATGACGGTGAGCCCCGATGTCGATCGCCAACTCCATTCGCGCGCAGATTCCGCCCATTCATCAGGAGGGCTATCCGTTCATTGGCGGCTTTGCGCTGGCGAGCTTGATCCTGTTCTGGATCTGGACGCCGCTTGGCTGGCTCGGCACTTTACTGACGATCTGGTGCGCGCTGTTCTTCCGCGATCCGGTGCGGGTGACGCCCGTTCGCGATGGCATCGTGGTGGCGCCGGCCGACGGTCGCATCTCTATGGTGACGCAAGCCTTGCCGCCGGCTGAACTCGGTCTTGGAGACCGACCGCTGCCCCGCATCTCGATCTTCATGAGCGTGTTCAACTGCCACGTGAATCGCAGTCCGGTCGCCGGACGAATCGATCGGATCGCCTATCGCCCCGGTACCTTCATCAATGCCGAACTCGACAAGGCAAGCGAGGACAATGAGCGCAATTCACTTGTCATCTCGACGCCCAACGGCCGTATCGGCGTGATCCAGATCGCGGGGCTCGTCGCACGACGCATCGTGTCTTTCGTTCGGGAAGGGCAAACGATCGGCGCAGGTGAGCGGTTCGGCCTGATCCGTTTCGGCTCGCGGCTCGATGTCTATCTGCCCGAAGGCACCAAGCCGCTGGTCGCGGAAGGTCAAACCGCGGTCGCCGGAGAGACCATTCTGGCCGATTTCAGGCTTGCCGATCCGGGCCGAACCTACCGGGGCGATTAACCATCCTGCGCGGCGGTCTGGACACCCGCGTCACTGCCGCCGCATGGCGGAACCGGCCCACGCTTGCTATATCTGTTGGATGCCGATGCTGATCGACCCCAAAAGTCCGGAAATGCGCCGCCGCCGGTTTCGCCCGATACCGATACGGATGCTCGTTCCCAATTTCATCACCTTGCTCGCGATCTGCGCAGGCTTGACCGCGATCAGGCTGTCGACGGAAGGGCGGATGGAATTGGCCGTGGCCGCCATCGTGTTCGCCGCTGTGCTCGACGGCATCGATGGCCGCGTCGCCCGCATGATCAAGGGCCAGTCGAAATTCGGGGCCGAGCTCGACAGCCTCGCCGATTTCGTCAATTTCGGCGTTGCACCTGGTCTGATTCTTTATTTCTGGCAGCTACGCGAGCTGCATAATGGCGGTTGGATCGCCGCGATGGTGTTTGCGATCAGCGGCGGCTTGAGGCTTGCGCGCTTCAACGCGAGCATCGATGATCCAAACAAGCCGGCTTTCGCGGCGAACTTCTTCACCGGCGTTCCGGCACCGGCCGGGGCGATCACGGTGCTGCTTCCGATCTATCTCGGCTTCCTCGGTCTTTCCAAACCCCCGGCCATGCTGACGGCCGGCTATACGCTCCTGATCGGCTTTTTGATGGTCTCGCGCCTGCCGGTATTCTCGGGCAAGACCTGGCGCATGCGCGTGCCGCCCGAAATGGTGCTGCCGGTCTTCGTTTCCGTGGTTTTGTTCATCGCGCTCTTGATCGGCTATCCCTGGTACATTCTTTCGGTCGGTACCGTGCTTTATCTGCTCAGCCTGCCTGCGGGGTGGAAATCCTATCGCGACCATCAACGGAAGGCCGCGGCGCAAGGCGCGACCGCGGCCGATGTCGTGCCCCCGGAATCGGCACAGCCTTATGTGTCGAAGGTCGAAGCACAGCAGGACAACCGGCCGTCGCGCCTGAACTGATCAACCGAATTTTAGACGCGATTGCCGACAAACGGATTGGTCTGTCGCTTAATACGGTTTTGCCGAACCCGCGCCGGTCGGCTATATGGCTGTCGTCAAAACCTGGCCTTTGAAATTGGGGGAACGCCTGCGATGAATTCCGCGACCGCGCCATTACCTGCCGCTCTGCTCAGGACGCTGGCACGCTACGACACGCCGACGATCTGCAATGCAATGGAGATCGTCGCGCCGGAACGCCGCCTGATCGGCTACACCACCAAACCCCTGGTGTGCCCGTTTCCCGACCTGCCTCCGATGGTCGGCTATGCCCGCACCGTCACCATCCGCTCGGTGCTGAAGTCCGCAGCTCCGCCCGAGGAGCAGGCGAGGCGGCGGATCGCCTATTATGAATATATCGGGACCGGCCTTGGGCCGCGCATCACGGTGATCCAGGACATCGATGGTCCGGACGTCGGCTACGGCGCCTTCTGGGGCGAGGTGCAAAGTAACGTCCACAAGGCGCTCGGCTGCCTCGGCGTCATCACCGACGGCTCCATTCGCGATATTCCGCAATGGGCGACCGGCTTCCAGGCGCTTGCCGGATCGATCGGACCGTCGCACGCCTGGGTTCACGCCGAACACTTCGGCGGCGAGGTGCGTGTCGCCGGGATGACGGTTCGCTCCGACGATCTCATTCACGCCGATCGGCATGGAGCGATCGTGATTCCGATCGAGCTTGCCGCAAAAATTCCTGACGCCGCCGAACTCTGCGGCCGCCGCGAGACGCCGATTCTCGAGATTGCGCGATCTGAGGATTTCAGCCTCGAGAAGCTGAAGGAGGCTCTGAGGCGGTCCGCCGAAATCCACTGACGACCCGCAATCGCGACGACCAATGCTGGCTCACCGGCCTTCTGCGGCGTTGCGCGCCGCGGGATTGGCGAAGCGATGATGCAGGATGTTCATGGTTAGCGGAGTGTTGCTGTCGCCTCGCGACTACCCGTCCGATGACCGGATTTACAGGTCTGCCAAAGCACGACCTCGTGACGAACTCGCCCAATCGTTGCAAAACGGCTTAACCTTTACGCCTCTTTAATGGCGCCCGACGTAGGGTTTGTGCTGCGCCGTCCGGTATTGGGCTGCGTCACCGTCCAGAAAGGCCGGTGGGTTCGCGTGCGCGTTTGGAGTCTCCCATGGATATTATGACCGGCGTCGGGCTTGTCTCCGGTATCATCGTCGTCGTGACAATGATGCTCCTGGGAGGCGACCTGCACTTGTTCGTCTCCGAACACGCGATCATCATCATCTTTGGCGGTTCGATCGCCGCCACCATGATCCGTTTTCCGCTTGGTGCGATGCTCCACGGCCTGCCGCTGGGAGCAAAATTTGCCTTCACGATGAGCCGGCTTTCGGCGCGCGAACTCGTCGACGAACTCGCCCGCATCGCCGAAATCTCCCGCAAGCAGGGACCCGTAGGCCTGGAAAAAGTCGAGACCGACGAGCCGTTTCTCGCCAAGGGAATCCGCTACGTGGCCGACGGCTACGACCTCGAATTCATCCGCGACAATCTCGAACGCGATCGTGACAATTTCCTCATGCATCTTGACGAAGGCAGCAAGATCTATCGCGCCATCGGCGACTGTGCGCCGGCCTTCGGCATGATCGGAACATTGATCGGCATGGTGCAGATGTTTGCCAATATGACCGATCCGTCGAAGCTGGGTCCGTTCATGGCCACCGCCCTGCTGGCGACGCTTTACGGCGCGGTTGTCGCCAACCTGTTTTGCCTGCCGATCGCCGACAAGCTGCACGGCAAGCTGCTCGATGAGGAGACCAACCGCACCCTGATCATTGACGGCATCCTGATGATCCGGGATTCCAAGAGCCCGACATTGGTGCGCGAAATGCTTCTGGCTTACCTGCCGGAAAAGCATCGTCACGAAGAGGGTGAACCGGTTCCGGCGTAAGCGGCGGATCTCGGGCCGGAAGATCGATCATGGCCAAGAAAAAACGCGGTGCCGCACATACCGGAGGACACGGCTGGTTCGTGACCTTCGCCGATCTCATGGGGTTGATGATGAGCTTCTTCGTGATGCTCGTCGCGTTCTCCACCATGGACAACAACAAGCTCAAGATTGTTGCCGGTTCGATGCGCGAAGCTTTCGGCGTACAGACTGAGGCGCGCTATTCAGGCATCATCGAATCCGATGGCCTTCCGACCCGGCCGAAGCTGAAGAACGTCCAACATATTTCTCCGGAGGAATCCTCCAACACGCCAACCCCCGACGAGCAGGAGCGCAGTCGGACCGCCGGCGCCCGGCTGAAGATCGATCGGGAATTCGCTCTCGCCTCGGCCTCGCTGCGGCAGGCGTTGCAGGACATGCCGGAGCTGACCGAAATTTCCAAGCACATCATGTTCGAGGAGACCAAAGAGGGCCTCAATCTTGAAATCGTCGATCAGGACGGTCGCTCGATGTTCCCCGACGGATCGAAGGTGCCTTATGAACGGACGCGCCGGCTGGTCCAGAAGCTGGCCGCTCCGCTCAAGGCGACGCCGCTGCGGATATCGATCGCCGGCCACACCGCCGCCGGCTACGTCCCGTCAAAAAGCGATTATGGAGCATTCGATCTCTCGGCGGACCGGGCCAACGCGGTGCGGCAAGTTCTCGAAAGAGAAGGGCTGCCACCGGCGCACGTTTTTGCGGTCTCGGGCAAGGCCGACAACCAGCCGCTGTTTCCTGACGATCCCTCGTTGTCAGCCAATCGTCGTGTGACCATCACCTTGATGCGCGAAGATCCGCCCCTTCCGCCCGACTTGAAACCATAATCCCAATACCATGTTACCTTGGCCTGCCGGGAACCAATCGCAGCGTTTGGCAACGTGCGGCGCTCGTCCTCAGTGCTAAGCTTGAGTGAAATGACCTACTTCGTGCAAGGTCGACAGCTGCCAGATCAACCCCGCCGAAAGAGCGTTTTTTCGCCATATGGTCGATAGCGTCACATCCACCGAAGCCCGTGACGGGCCGGTCACGACTGGCTTTTGGGCGTTGGCGCTGGGAAGTATCGGTGTGGTGTTCGGCGACATCGGAACCTCGCCGCTTTATGCATTTCGCGAAGCTGTTGCCGGCGCCGCTCACGGAGAGCCGGTCACCCGCATCATCGTGCTCGGGGTGCTCTCGCTGATCCTGTGGGCCCTTCTGATCGTCGTGACGGCAAAATACGTGCTGCTGTTGCTGCGTGCCGACAATAATGGCGAGGGCGGCACGCTTTCGCTGATGGCACTGGGGCAGCGCGCGCTCGGCCGCAGGAGCTGGCCTTTGCTGGCGCTCGGCGTGATCGGTGCCTCGATGTTCATCGGCGATTCCATGATCACGCCGGCCATATCGGTGTTGTCCGCGGTCGAAGGCCTCAAGCTCGCCACGCCGGCGCTTGAGCATTTTGTGGTGCCGCTGACCGTCTTCATCCTGGTCGCGCTGTTCGCAGTTCAGAGCAGCGGCACCGCGCGTGTCGCATCGGCCTTTGGACCGGTCATGGTCGCCTGGTTTTCATCGCTCGCGGCGATGGGACTCGTTCATATCAGCGATGATCCA
>Ga0306926_10009363_pt1 | contig 10774 bp, 9 predicted proteins | sample flu12Cox44000178_FD_203759 | JGI IMG/M metagenome (GOLD analysis project Ga0306926, IMG submission 203759) | Lab enrichment of tropical soil microbial communities from Luquillo Experimental Forest, Puerto Rico - flux8day.12C.oxic.44.000.178 (v2)... | ecosystem: Environmental > Terrestrial > Soil... | reverse complement strand
GCCCGCTCGGGCGAATGAGCTGGGAAGATCATGAGTCAAAGAGATAAGGCACCCAGCCACTCGAAGCAAAATTGGTTAGACAACTTGTGACTCATGCGTCAAACAACCCGACGAAGGTTTATCTTGATCACAGATTAGATGCTGGAGGCAAGGTCGGGCGACCTGCAAAGACCGCTATCAAGAGTAAAGCGTAAGAGACAGCGCGCAGCACTGACCACACAAATGAAATGCCAGCCATTACGGATGCGCTCTCGATCGCAGTGTGGCCGCTGTGACTAATCCAATCTTGTACAGCAGCTTGCGCGACCGGGACGGCAAAACAAAGAAACGCAGCGAGGCCGAATCCAAGAAGAGCCCATAGCGACCCCGTGGAGCCCTCTTTCCACTTTCCGAGAATAACAACACCCGCCACAAAACAAACGAGCAACGTGGGCAACTGTATCGTGAATGTTGAGAGTAACAGCTTAAGCTGGTCAGTATTATTCATAGATAGTTGATTTGCACGCGTGCGTCTAACGAGACAGAAATAAGCTACAACAGGTGTCATGGCAAGCACTCTGCATTTATTTCGAGGTGGGCCGCTGGGTTCATCGATCCGTCAGACCTCATTTGCGTGTCTCGCGCGACACGTAACGCTCCTTCCAGTCCTCGATCGCAGGCTGGGCACTTTCGTCCAATATCCCGAAGATGTCTTTATCTCGAAACTTACCTTCCACAATACAACCTGCCGTACAATCCGAGCTAACAAACAAGATCAAAACGCCCTTGTCGCTCCGAAACACAAAACAAGGAATATTGCCTGGGGGATAAAATGTTCAAAAAGAAGTTCCGACCGAACAAGGCGTAACAAATTGCGAAACCCGTGATGACGGCGATGGTCGCAACGCAAAAACACTTTACGGCTTCGCGGCGACGGTGCAGGCCAAGCCACAGAAAAGCAGTCAGTGGCATAGCAATTATGTTGTGCTTAACAAAGCCCGCTAAAGCCATCACGAGAACAGGCCCAACATATCCGCGGTCATTCGATCTGGCGATTAGAAATCCCAGAAAACCAAAGGTCATGATAGCTTCGCTGAGGAGTTGAGGCTCGTTCATTCCAGCGTAGGACACATAAAATCGGCCGGTCGTCGCTAAAAAGAATACCGCACTAATTCTGGCGGCCATTCTGCTTCCACCGAGTCGCCTCACGCTCAAGGCGATCGCCGTCGCAATCGCAGCGATGGCAATCAGGGACAACAACCTGCCGCCTAACACCGGGTCACCTACAAGCCGCCCAACGAAACCGACGATGTAAAAGGATAATGGCGGATAGTTGTTGGTGATGAGTTGATCGGCAGATGGATAGAGCGGCATCTTACCCATCGCAGCATCGGCGAAATAAGCATTCCAACCCTCATTGTTTTCAATTTCGACGTTCAGAAAGGCGCGATAAACAGGCCATGCAAGAGACCACATGGCAATAACATAAAGCATCCACTCCATTACACGGAGATACCACGGATCATCAGCTTTCGTCGTCACTAGTGGACCGTCCGCAATCAGATTGCTCTTTTTGTGACTCAAGCCCGCCATAGTCTTCATCGATTGGTTAGGCCCGCCCACTGTTGCGGATGATGAAGAACTCGAAGCAGTCACGGCGCGTGCAACCAATACGATGCATGATCTTATGCCGGTTTGCCTTCGATGATCGTCATCCCTGTCGGGGAGGGAGTCTTGATTGCCCTCGTTAGCTTGAAGCCCGCGGCCTTGTAGAGCATGCGATACTCCGCTTCAGTCCGCTCGCAGCCGCCCGTGCGGATTACCATGTTGAGATCGGAAAGGAGTGGGTATGAAAGTCGATTGCCCTCTCGAATCATGGTTTCAAAAAGCAACAATCGGCCCTTGGGAAGCATGACGCCGCGGACAATCTTCAGGATCGCAATTGCTTTTTCATCGGTCCAGTCGTGAATGACACGCGAAAGGATGTAGGCATCCCCGCCAGTAGGCACCGAGCGAAAGAAATCCCCACTTACCACCTCACAACGATCACTCAGCTCAACCTCGGCAATCGTCTTTCGCCCGCCTTCGAAAGCGTGCGGCAAGTCGAAGAGTACCCCATGCATTTCCGGATAGGCCTTTAGGATCATCGAGATCAGCCGTCCGTGCCCACCGCCGACATCGACGAGCTTGCGGATTGACTGGAAATCGTAGGCATCGACGACGCCTGCGTAGTGCGCGTTTGATAGGGCTGTCATCGCCGCGTTAAAAACGGCAGCCCGCGTTGGGTCTTGTCGATAGTACTCGATCCAATTCGTTGTCCCGGAGGCAAGCTCGATAGCCGTCTTGCCAGTCCGCACGCAATCGACCAGAAACCCTTCGAGCTCGCTCTCGCCGCTTAAGAAGGTCGAAGCGGCACGCACCGAGTCGGGAGCGTCCGATCGTAGCGGCTGACTGAGAGCCGTCAGGCGAAAGCAACCAGCCTTGTCCTCGGTGAAGACGCCCGCAGCGACGAGAGTCTTCAACACCCGATGGAGAGTACGCGCATGACTTCCGGTGATTTGAGCCAGTTCAGCGCTGCTCTTTGGTCCGCCGGCGAGCAAATCCGCGATCCCGAGTACCGCAACCACGTGAAGGGCCTGCGGGATGTGCCGCATCGCAATCATCTCAAGAAGCTTGCCAGCGGGCATTGTTACGTCGCTTTTTGACTGCGGTTTTTTTCATCGACTGTCGTTCGCCCCTACCGAGGCGGCCTAACGAGAAAGAGATAAGTCACAGCAGGGTGTCGTGGCAGACACGCTGAAGTTGCATCGAAAAAAGGCAATTGGCTTCAACGAAGTTCCTTTCGCACGACAAGTTTAAGACCAGACCACACCTCCGTAACTGCACATACCTTGATGTCGACAAAACCAAGCGGTAGCGCAACCTCGCGAATTGTGCGTTCCGTAATGTCGGTTGGCACTTTCGCCGACTTCTTAGGCCAGGACACCCAAATTGGCGCTTCGGGGTTCAGCTTCTTTCGGAGTGCGAACAAATGTTTACGCAGGTCTTCCTTCAGGGTGACGAAGACGTGGGCAATGGCCACAGCTTGACTCGGGTTGTCTTCGAAATGCACGCCTCTTGGTAAGGGAGCGACGAGCTGCTCATAGCCTTGGGGCGCAGCTATCAGGAGGACACTGTTGCCTTCTTCGATTCCGAGCTTCTTCGCGAGCGGCGTGCCCGAATAACCGATGGTGGTATCAGGTTGCACGTGACCTAACTACAATTCGACAAAAATCGGTTTCGCCTATTTCGGCTTTTCTCCGCATTGCGGCAACGACTATTCGCGCGCGGTGTCAACGTCATTTGAATCCACTGATGACTCGCTTTGCGCGGAAAGGAATTCGCGGACGTGATTCAATTCATTTCGTGAACCGTCAGCTTTTGACGTTTGTGCGGCCAGCTTCGTGTAGTAGCGGCCTGCACCCTCATTGTCGCCGGCTAACTCGGCGGCTTGCGCCGCTCCATATAAACCTCTGAATCGTCCGGGATAGATCTTGAGTGCGGCCTCAAATTCTCGCCGTGCTTCCTTCGGTTGCCCCGTTTCCAGCAGGAAAGTGCCGAGTTGTTCGCGAATCGGAACGAACGCTCCGGGCGAAACGGGAGGCTTGCCGAGTATGTCTTCGGAATCCGCGGCCCGCCGCAAGCTATCGATTGCTTCAGTCTTCTTGCCTTCTGCTGCAGCCACCCATGCCGAGGCCGCTTGCATCTGCAGGTCGAGATGACTTTTGAAATAATCGAACTTTGGATCTTTCGTCGCGTCGCGTAATTGCTGCATTCGTGCGATCGCTTTTCGCGCGCCGTTAAGATCGCCGGTGTGCGCTCGTCCGAGCGCGTGGCCATATTCGATGAAAGCTTCCATAAAAGGGAAGGAAGACCAGTGTGGCACGTTCGGAATCGCCAAGTTTGCCGCCGCCGCCCAATCGTTCCGCTCAAATGCGTAGCGTGTTGGAATTGCGGCCAACGCGTAAGCCGCGATGAATTCCAACTCCGGATTGGTCTTCCGCACTTTCGCAGCAAAACCGACGATCTTTTTGGCCTCAGTGTCCTGGGCTTCCTGCAAATACGAGTAGGCCATGTAATCGAGCGCGTGTAACTCTTCAGCTTCGGTGGCATCGCGGTGGCGCATGGCAGCGTAAGCGCGCGAAGCCTCAGCCGAGGCACGATTCGCAGCGATCGATTCATCCCACATCCCCAGACGCGTAAAGATGTGCGACGGCATATGCAGCGCGTGCGGCACCCATGGCGCGATGGAATCGTACGTCTGGGCTGCGGTCAGGCCGCGCTCGGCGAACTGAGGATAATCGTAGGAATGAATCAGGTAATGAACGACTCCGGGATGGTTCCTGTTTTGTTTCCAGAGCTTTTCCAATATCACGGCAGCCTCAAGCTGTTTGGACAAAGTCGTGTCGTTAGGCGTGGCGTAACCGACAGACAGGACTGCGAAGGCGTAGAAGGTTTGCACTTCGAAATCGTCCGGATACTTGTCGCGGAGTTGGCGCATTGCTTTTTCATAAGCGACAACTCGATCGCGCGGTCCGACGGGCCCGTGACACGATTGTCCAACGGGAGCTGCGCTCGAACTGTCCGGCACATTGTAATAAGTGTTCAGCGCGGTGATAAATCCGCTCTCGCGATTTGTGCCGGTTTTCATAGACATCGCTTTTTCGATCGCAGCGTTGCCCGCGCGCATCTCGTCGGGAGTAGGTGGCGTCCAAATCGGATGCCACCACGTCATCGCGATTCCCCACTGCGCCATCGCGCATTTCGGATCGCGTTCGGCTACTGAAGTAAAAACGCGTCGCGCCTCTTCATAGAAAAACGAGTGGAGCAACGCCACACCACGAGCGAAATCAGTCTGGACGTCAGGCGCGCAGGTTATCGGGAATGCTACTTTCCCGACACCGCGCAAGTCCCCCGGCTCGGGAGCGGTCGCGGACTCGGCGTAATTTAGTGCAATAAAACTACTGGCCAGTCCGACAAGAAAGACAAGGCGAAGCGAGCCAAACATTTCTGATGCTACGTACCTCCGGGTGTTGCTGCAAACTTGAAGATCCACCTTTGAAAAGACAAGCAGCGAGCTAGTGAGATGCTTCTGAGCAAAACCGCGGGGAGGCGTTATAAGAGCTTATCGTGCAATTTCAATTTTACATCACATATGTGATCAAAATCCGAAATGGACGCGGCGTGAGCGCGATACCAGTCCCGATTTTATTGACTGAATTCGAGAATGATTTTGCCGCTGCGTTTGCCTTGCGCAGCGTGCGCGACCGCGGTTTTGACTTCGCTAAGCGGATAAGCTTTTTCGATTCTTGTTTTAAGTAGACCGCGCCGGGCCATATCGAAAAGCGGTCGAAACGTCTCCATGTGGTCAGACGAAGTGGCATTGTCGTACCATTTGTTGATCCAGATGCCGCGAAATCGCAGGTCTTTGAAAATGAGAAGGCCGGTCGGAATTTTCAGCGGCTGCAAGCCCATCGCGCCAAAGCTCACCAGGGTGCTGCCAGGCGCGAGACAGTTTGCCAGGCGCAGCGCGCTGTCGCCGCCGACTGAATTCAAACCTAATCGGATTGGTGCGCCGCCGGTCGCGCTCTTCACTTCTTCGCGAAGATTGTCGCCATCGACCAGCACGACATCGCCTCCTTCCGCGTTTAGTTCATCAACTAATTCCGGGCGTCGAACGACATTCACGGTTTTATAGCCGAGCTCGTGCGCGATTTGAATCACGTCGCGACCAGCCGCCGAATTTGCCGCGTTTTGAATCAGCCAATCGCCTTTTTGTAAATCGACATAATCATGCAGTAATCGCCACGCAGTCAGCGGATTAATTTTTAACATTGCCGCCTGAAGAGGCTCGATTCCATCAGGCACAACGACCAACTCTTTGGCTTTCACCGCGAGCGCATCCTGCCATGTGCCGACGTTATGCGGCAAGATCACGAGCGCACCGTTCGTTAGGCCTTTCGCGTGTACGCCTAACTCAACGACAACACCGGCGCCTTCGAATCCGGGCGTCGCAGGGAGCCCCAGGCGCACTGGGTATTTTCCTTCGATTTGATTTAAGTCGGCCGGATTGATCGGCGCCGCGCGCATTTCCACGACCGCTTCGTCTGCGGCTGGCGTCGGCCACGGGCGCGTTTCAACCTGCAATACGTCCGCTGGATTTCCGTATCTTTGGTAAACCGCCGCGTTTATGGTTTTGTTCATCGATGTCCCCGCAAGCTGACGCGTCTGACCACAATGTGCAAACCGCCGCGTCCGCCAACCAGCGCAGTCACTCCATCTGGGAGACCGGTGCCCGGTTCGTACTGTTCGGCTTGATTGTCAATGTTCTCCTCGCAACGGTAAAAATCTTTGCTGGTGCCATAGGGCACGCATACGTGTTGATAGCTGATGGAATCGAATCGGCGCTCGACGTCGGTGGCTCAATTGTGATTTGGGGAGGGTTAACCGTCGCCGCGCGACCGCCGGATCAGACACATCCATACGGTCACGGCAAAGCCGAACCGATTGCGGCGATAATTGTTGCAGTTGGCGTTATAGCCGCCGCCGTCGGTCTCGCGATTCAAAGTGTGCGCGAGATTTTTTTGCCGCACCATGCGCCCGCCCCGTGGACGCTCGCGGTTCTTGTCGTGGCGGTAGTGGTGAAAGAGACCTTGTTTCGTTACGTCATCCGGTTTGGGCGCAAGGTAGAGAGCACCGCAGTCAGGACCGACGCGTGGCATCATCGGATGGATGCCCTGACTTCGATTGCGGCGTTCATCGGCATCTCGCTGGCATTGGTTGGCGGCGAAAAATGGCAAAGCGCTGATGACTGGGCGGCACTAGTTGCATGTGCACTCATCGCGGCAAACGGCATTCGCATCGCGCGCCCAGCGTTTTATGAAATCATGGATACTGCGCCGGGTGGAAAATTCATTAGTTCCATTCGGCGCGTCGCCAACTCAGTTCCCGGGGTAGTCGAATTGGAGAAATGCCATGCGCGCAAGATGGGCTTGGATTATTACGTCGATCTTCACGTCGGCGTGGACGGCAACATTTCCGTGCACCAAGGCCACGAGATCGCCCATCGAGTAAAGTCCGCAATCCAACAGAGCGACTCCCGTATCGCCGACGTCCTCGTGCACATCGAGCCCGCTAGTGAATAGGTCGTTCTCGTGGTCGAGAAAATCGGCAGGGATCGAGGATGAGGACGAGTAGAGTAAGAGGACGATAGGATCTAGATAGTCCGCACTACCGCGACCAGCGCATTCGTTATAACCGTCCGAGCACGCGTAATTCTCCTCGCGAACTGAACCAGATCCGGTATGCGGCTTGGATGGGCGAGGAAAAACTTGGCGAGCGCGGCGATGTGAGTTCGTTGCTGTTGGATATCAAACAAGACGCTGGGTGAGGCGGGAAATGGTTGGGTTGGCGTATCTGTGATCACGCGCAGCGCCAGCAGCAGAATACCGTGGGCCGCGCAGGCGCGCGCAATGAATTCTGTTTCCATGTCGACCGCAGAGGCTCCCGATTCGCGCGCCATTCTTTCTCGCTCCTCGCTGGAATCGATCAACGCAGGCACCGTCAACATGTCGACCGCGTTAATCGACAGGTTTGAGACCGATGACTGCGCGTGTTTCAGGTCGACTGTCGAAAAATTCTTCGCAATTAAAAGGTCGTTTACCTGCAGTTCATCATTGAGTGACCCTGCAAATCCAGCGCTGATTAAAAAATCGAACTGTTGATTTTCCAGAAACTTTGCAATGCGTTCTCTGCAGATCCTTTCACCAACACCTGTGTGAATGACGTCGATTGAACGATCGCCGATTGTGCCTTGAACGATTGTGATGCCATAGCGATCAACACGAGATTTATTTCGGAGTCGGCGCAAGAATTCCGAGCTTTCCGCTGCCAGCGCGAAGGTCACGGCAATTCTAGTCATGTTGAGCAAAGCGAAACATCTCTGATTACTTCACTGCGCAAGCCGAGATAATCTGAGATTCTTCGCTTCGCTCAGAATGACAGAGTTGCGAGCGAAACCGTCAATCTGATTTCACTGCTTCCCCACGATTTGTACAACAAAGCTCTTCTTTTCGCCTGTACCCGGGGTCGGTGACCCCGGTTCTGGAGATTTGGTTGGAGCCGCTGACTCCGGCGATCCGCCTCCCTGAATGGATGCGATCGCCGCGCGAAATTCAGATTCCCGATTTGCCCGCAGGTCGACGAGAATGCCGAGGCGGCCTGCGTCTGGAACACCTTTCGTAGCAGATCCTCCAAGCCCGGAAACAATTGCAACCACTCTATCTCCGACCGCATCAAGTTTCCCTTGTTCGGCCTGAATCGTCATTTCGGTTACACCCAAAGCATTTGGCGCCGGCGTGAGCGCCGCCGCGTGCTCGATGGATTTCGCGATCTGCTCCCGCATTTGGGCCTCAAGCAGCGGACGGTTCGGATTTTTACTTTCGTGGTTGAAGATGAACCAGAGACCGATGCCGACGTTTACAAACATGAGAACCATGAACGCAACGCCTATGCGGATCGCCATTTTTCGCCCTTGCTCTGGAACGTCGGGTGGCGCTGGGAATTCAACCTCGCGAGATTCGCCGCGCATTCCGGTGTGAATCTGCCGCGCCGCAGCGAATTCGCGTTGCAATTGCTTGTCCGACATCAATTGCTCTTCCAAGGCGGCACGTTCTTTCGGTGATAATCGACCTTCGAGGTAATCAAAAAGCTTGTCCGGGTTCATCGCTTCGTAAATATCTGCAAAAGCGTGACGCTAGAGGCCGTATTACGCAATGCCGGAGTATCTAAGCCCGTTGGGGCTGCACCCATTTGCGCTTTCCTCTAAGGCGGAGGGGCAATAGAATCGCTTTGTGGCCAATGGCGATCAATCAAAGGGCCGGCGTCACTGGCACATCTGGCGACGGGTGATGATTGCCCTCGCGGTATGCATGGGGCTTCTGATCATTTTTCATCGGCCAATTCTGTTAGCCATCGTTCGGCACTTCGCGATTCGCTACGCCACCAAACAGAACTTGAAGATCGATTTTCGTCTCGAAGGCAATCCGTTCAGTTATTTGACCATACGAAATCTTCACGCGGTGCCGACCGGGCCATCAGCGATCGAGTCCGTCGACGTGGATTCGTTGTACATCGATTACAGCTTGCTTGGATTTGCGCGCCATGGGGTTTCGCATCTTTTGCAAGACGTTGAGCTGCGTGGCGCGCAGGTGGTCCTTATCCCGGCGCGAGCACCGCCACCCAAACCGCGCCCGAAGCGAAAAACAACACTGCCTGACGCGTTTCCCGAGCGGATTCGGTTGGCAGATGCGACACTCATTATTAGAGCGAGCCCAAACGATTTTGTCGTTGAACACGCTGACCTTGATCTAAATCCGCGTGCTCCGGGCGAGCTGCGAATCGGCAGACTGCAACTACCGTCAGGCGACAGTTGGTCCAGAATTTCAGGACAGACTTCCTACGCGAACAAGAACTTCATCCTGCGCGATCTGGCTCTGAGCGATCAGGAACAGATTCGGCTTCTGAACATCGATGCGTCGCGCATCGATTCCAAAGCTCTCGCGGTCGAACTCGAAGGCATCCTCGGCGGCGGCCAGTTGTCTCTCTCCGCCGCGTTGAATGAAGGCAGATCTTCTCTGAACGCGAAGGTTAATCTAGCTGCAGAGAAAATTGCGGCCGACTCGCTGAACAAGTTCCTTTTGCTTCCGGAAGACTATTTTTCCGGCGAAATTGAGCGACTCGCCCTGGTTGGCGCAGGAGTGATAGATTCGCCGCGTACCTGGAGCGGCACGCTGTCATTGCACGCCAGCGATGCACATCTGCCGGCGGTGAATTTCGACAAGGGCATTATTGAAGTTTCTGCTGGCCAAGGGCGAGCGACGTTGCAGTCAGTCGACATTGTTCAGAACGAGAACGATTTTCATTTCAACGGCACGATCGATTTGCCGCCAACATTCCAAGATTTTGGCCGGACACCAGCGAGTCTACAAATCACAGGCAAGGCGCCTGATCTGGAGAAATTGACCGCTGGACTCCCTGTTGGCTTAACCGGCTCAGTTCAGTTGAACGGCAAAACCGACATCGTTGACGCCAATGCGCAGGTAACACTCGGCATCGCAGGCGAAGCGGTTGGGTTTTCAGATGGGATCATTGATAACCTGAACGTCACTTTGCGCGCGTCCAAAAAGATAGCGCCCGCCGATACCAAGAGACCCTGGTTTGCGGATCTTCGCACGGCAATGGAGTTCACCCTGACCGGCATACGTTATCGCGATTACATCGTCGATTCGGTGAACGGAACGATGAACGGAAGCGATGATACACTCGGACTCGATCGGATTACTCTGCGTCGCAATCAAAATGACCTAAGCATTAGCGGCCGTTACCAGCTCCCGGAAAAGATTGGCAATGCGCCTGCACAACCACTGCAATTGGAGATCGCGTTGAATTCTCCCGAAACCGGCGATTTTTGGGTGGCAGATTCTCCGAACAAAATCAGCGGTCCCTTGCAAGCGGCGGGCCACATCGACCGCAAACAAGGGATCGTTGACGGCCAGGTATCACTGTCAGGATCGAATTTAAAAATGCGAGACTTGGTTGTGCAACAGCTCAGCGCCCAGTCGTCGATCGCAAACAACGTGATCCATCTCAATGAGTGCAGCGCGACTCTGAACAGCACCGATTACGTCAACGCAACCGGGGAAGTCAACACACAGCCGCCCCAGCACTACAGCGGCAAGGCATCCGCAAGCTTAGT
>Ga0306926_10009362_pt1 | contig 10775 bp, 9 predicted proteins | sample flu12Cox44000178_FD_203759 | JGI IMG/M metagenome (GOLD analysis project Ga0306926, IMG submission 203759) | Lab enrichment of tropical soil microbial communities from Luquillo Experimental Forest, Puerto Rico - flux8day.12C.oxic.44.000.178 (v2)... | ecosystem: Environmental > Terrestrial > Soil... | reverse complement strand
CGCCCAGGCCAGGGAACGTTGTCATGAGGAGACCGAATGACGAATCGTTTCGGTCTGAGATTGGCAGCTCTGCCTTTTAGGAGTTTACGCCCAGCATCCCATTGAAGCGTCGCAGGAGCAGACCGAGCACGCCACGGAAATGCGGCCAGCAATCCGCCCCGAGCGAATCAAGGCAAGCTCCCTCCACCGCCGCCAGCGCGTCCGAGCGGGACGAAGATGGAGGAGGAGCACCGCGAGAACGGTCGAGTCAATAGTTCGTTTACTTTTCTGGTGTACGAGGACCCGGACCACGCGGGATGGTACTTGTTATATAACATGCACACCGGGGCCGACGTACATGTAATGTACCTGGGAAGCTAGCCAGCCCCGGGGAAGACTAGGGAGTAGGAGGCCATGAGGTTTATCAAGTTCAGCAAGACGCAGGCGTGTCCGTTGTGCCACAGCACGGACGTATACCGGCTGAAACGTCAGGGGCTCGCCAATCGCATCGTTTCCAAGTTCTCCGATTACCGGCCACACTGGTGTTCGAACTGCGACGAATTTTTCTACGCCCCGAAGCGGCCGAAGACGATCCGGATTGAAGGAACGTACGGGATGTCGCAGCAGGCCAACGCGCAAGTCAAGAGCCACGCGGACGGCTTAAGTCACTGAGCCCGGCAACACGTTGCAGTGGTATCGCTGAGGATGCCGGAGGGGACGGGACGGCGGGGAGAAGCGCGCCTAGGAACCGGTGGTTCTAGGCGATTTTGTTTTTGGGGAGAGGCCAAGAATCAATCGTTGGCGTCCGCCTTGCTGTACCAGCGTGAGCCCGTGCGTTGTTCTTCGTCGAGTTCCCGGACAATCGCCATCGTTCGCGAATGGCGGAACTCTCCGATGGCCGTGAGCATGGCGTTGCAGAGAGCGATCGGCGCAGTGTAGGATGCGCCGAAATAAACTGAGTCAATCGAAGCGAGAAAAAGCTCCTGGCAGCTCTGCGCCAACGGAGAAATGTAAGTATCCGCAATGCCGACGCAGTAAGCTCCTTTCAGGCGCGCGTGTTCGGTACCTTCAATGGTCTGCCGGATGCCCCGGCGAAAGCTGATCGCGATCAAAACATCTCTTTCGGTCAGTGCGCGCACGGTGTGGGTTATGCTGCCCGCGGACGAAGCTACCCAGGCGGGGAGTCCCAGCAGATTGAGGTGGTAACCGAGAAAGTCGGCGATGACGGTAGCGAGGTCGCCGCCCAGGACCACGATGCGGCGGGCGGAGTAGATACGCTTGGCGAGGGGGACGAAACGCTGGGGATCGAGGGTGTTCTTCAAGGCCTGCAGGTTCTTCAGATCGCGGAAAAGTGAATCGCGCGCGGGACAATCCGAAACGCCGCCGGCTACAGAGCTTTTCATGGTGTCCAGGGAAGTGGCGAAGGCAAGGGAAAGCTCGTGGAGGTGGTGCTGGAAGTGCCGATAGGTTTCGAAACCGAGACCGTGGACGATGCGGACAATGGTGGCCGGGTCGGTGCGCAGGCGGGAGGCGAGGGCGCGCACGCTCAACAGGACATATTCGCGCGGGTGCTCGAGGATCGGGCGAATAATCTCCTGGCGTTTGATACTGAGCAGATCGATGCGCTCCGCGAGGTTGATGGTAGCGCTGCCGCGTGGAACGGACTTGGGCATAGGGCGAATAGTCTACACAATTACGTTAAGAATGAATTAAGAAAAAGCGAGTTCGGTAGACGCTCAATTTTTGGCAGATGCGGCGGACTCGTTGATGCCGGGAGCCGTCACCGGGTTCAAGAAGGGCATCATGGCACGGAGTTTAGGACCAAGTTGCTCAATTAATTGCTGTTGTTCGGCGCGACGCTGGGCAAGGAAATTGGGGCAGCCCTTTTCGTTTTCTTCGATCCAGGCTTTGGCGAAGCTGCCGTCGCGGATTTCGGCGAGTAGTTTCTTCATGGCCTCGCGGGTTTGCTCGGTGACGATACGGGGTCCGGCGTGATAATCGCCGTGTTCCGCGGTGTCGCTTACCGAATAGCGCATGTAGCTGAGGCCACCGCGATAGATAAGGTCGACGATGAGTTTCAGCTCGTGGAGGCACTCGAAATACGCGACTTCCGGCTGATAGCCGGCGTGGACGAGGGTTTCGAAACCTGCCTTGATGAGTTCACTGACTCCGCCACACAGGACAGCCTGCTCGCCGAAGAGGTCGGTCTCGGTTTCTTCGGTAAAGGTGGTTTCGAGAACCCCAGCGCGCGTTGTGCCGAGTCCCTTGGCGTAGGAAAGGGCAAAAGCTTTGGCATGGCCGGAGGCATCCTGGTGAACGGCGAGCAGGGCCGGAGTGCCCGCGCCTTCGGTGAAGACTTCGCGCACCCGATGGCCGGGAGCCTTGGGTGCGATCATGCTGACGTCGACATGCGGCGGCGGTTGAATGGTGCCAAAGCGGATGTTGAAGCCGTGAGCGAACATCAGGGTTTTGCCGCGAGTGAGATGAGGCTCGATGGCTTCCTTGTAGAGCTTGGGCTGACGCGTGTCCGGAGCGAGGATCATGATGACATCGGCCCCCTTCGCGGCTTCCGCAGGGGTGTTGACGACCACGCCGTCCTTTTCGGCTTTGGCGCGGGAGGCGCTGCCTTCGGGAAGGCCAACGACCACGGATACACCGGAGTCGCGAAGGTTCAGGGCGTGCGCGTGGCCTTGGGAACCGTAGCCGATGATCGCCACCCTTTTCTTTTGGACCAGCGAGAGGTCCGCATCTTTGTCGTAATAGAGATTCGCCATGGTATTCCTTCATCCTTTCGCGGCCCAGGTGTTTGCCTGGGCTTGCCACTCTGTGGAGGCGGCTTGCGCCGGCACCCGATATTTACAGAGGAAACTCGCTTAACTCGACGCCGGAGCGGTATCGGCCGATTTCGCGGAAGCTTCGGCCGGGGGACGCAACAGGTCGTTGCCTCGGGTCATGGCGATGCGCCCGGTACGAGCCATTTCGAGTACGCCAAAAGGGCGCAAGACTTCGAGCAGGCCATCGATCTTGTCGACGGTGCCAGAAACCTCGACGATGAGCGATTCGGGGGCTACGTCGACGACGCGACCGCGAAAAACCTTGATCAGTTCCATGAGGTGAGGACGATTCTGCTGATTGGCCGCGACCTTGATGAGTGCCAGATCGCGTTCGAGCATCGGACGATCGGTGATGTTCTCGGCTAGGAGCACATCGACGAGTTTTTCGAGGCTGGCTTCGAGCCGGTGCGCGCCGCGTTCGTCGGTGTGCGCACAGATGGTCATGCGAGCGATTTCCTCATTTTCGGTGGGGCCGACGGTGAGCGAATCGATGTTGATGGCCAGGCGGCGCGTGAGGGAAGCCACGCGGTTCAGCACGCCGGGCTTGTTTTCGACGTAGGCGACGATAGTTTGCATAAACTCCTCGGTTTCCGGGACCTCCATTATGGCTCGGATGCGGTTTCGACCAAAGGATTGTTCGGACGACGAATCATCTCGTGCAACGACTTGCCCGCCGGCACCATGGGATAAACGGAATCTTCCTGTTCGACGCGGAAATCCAGCAAAACGGGTTGATCGGCGCTGCGCGCCGCTTCAATCGCGGGTACGACCTCTTTGCGCGCGGTAATGCGCTCGCCGCGAATGCCAAAGGCGTTGGCGAGCGCGGCAAAGTCGGGAGCCACAAGCGGTGTAGCGACGTAGCGTTTGTCGTAGAAGAACTCCTGCCACTGGCGGACCATGCCGAGATAGCCGTTATTGATAATGGCGATCTTGATGTTGATCTTTTCCTGGACGATGGTCGCCAATTCGCACATGGTCATCTGGAAACCGCCGTCTCCGACCACGGCCCACACTTCGTCGTGGGGGCAAGCGAATTTTGCGCCGATGGCGGCGGGAAGGGCAAAGCCCATCGTGCCGAGGCCACCCGAAGTCACCAACGTGCGCGGCTTGTTGTGGTGGTAGTACTGCGCCTCCCACATCTGGTGCTGGCCAACGTCGGTGACGACGATCGCGCCTCCCCGGGTAACTTTCCACAGATCATTGATGACGTGAGCGGCGTAAAGATGGCCGCTGTCAGGCAACGACTGGATGTCACGCACCGCGGAATCACCCTTGAGTTCCTTGATGTGAGCGAGCCAGGCGCTGTGATCCCGTGTGTGAATGTGCGGCAACAAATGAGCGAGCGTCTCGCCGGCATCACCAATGATGGCCGCGTCCACCGGAACGTTTTTATTGATTTCGGAGCGATCGACTTCGACGTGAATTTTGCGGGCGTTGCGGGCGTAGCTGCGCAGGTCACCGGTAACGCGATCGTCGAAACGCATGCCGACGGCGATGAGCAGGTCGGCTTCCTGAATCGCAGTGTTGACCCAGGCTTCGCCGTGCATGCCCATCATGCCGAGATTCATCGGGTCGGTAGCAGGGAAGCAGCCGATGCCCAGAAGAGTCATGGCGACAGGAATGTTGCTGGCGCGAACGAATTTTTCGAAGGTTTCGATCGCGCCGGAGAGCATGATGCCGCGGCCCGCAAGGATCACCGGGCGCTTGGCGGTGTTGAGCAACTCGACAGCGCGATCGAATTCCTGCTGGTCGTGGTTGTTGCGGATGCGCTTCCGGGGAAGTTTGGGTTCTGAGGCATCCCAATCGAATTCGGTAGCAGCCTGTTGGGCGTCCTTGGTGATGTCCACGAGAACGGGACCCGGCCGCCCGGAACTGGCGATGACGAAGGCTTCGCGTACGACACGTGCGATGTCTTCGACCCTGGAAATGACGACATTGTGTTTGGTGATCGGCATCGTGATGCCGGTGATGTCGACTTCCTGGAAGGCGTCGGACCCCAAGAGCTTGCTGCTGACTTGTCCGGTGATGCAGACCACCGGGGAAGAGTCCAACATGGCGGTGGCAATGCCGGTGACCATGTTTGTCGCGCCGGGACCGGAAGTGGCCATGGCTACGCCAACCCCGCCCGTGGCCCGGGCGTAGCCGTCGGCCATATGCGTGGCGCCCTGCTCGTGGCGCACGAGAATGTGATGAAGCTTGGATTTACCAAGGGCGTCGTAGACCGGGAGAATCGCGCCACCGGGGTAGCCGAATACGTGGCGTACGCCGAGACGCGTCAATGTTTCGCACAGTATTTCGGCTCCCGTGAGTTTCATAGGGTTCTCCCTGTCGCTGCCGGCACAGCGCCGGCGGAGAAACTTGTAGGCACGGAAGTGATCGCACCGAGCGAAGAGGAGGAGACGAGCAGAGCGTATTTGGCCATCACGCCGTGGGCGTAACGCGGTTTGGGCGAGCTCCAGTCGGCGAGACGCCTTTCGATCTCGGCATCCGTGAGTTCAACGCGCAGTGAGCGATTGGGCAGGTCGAAAACGACGGTGTCGCCGTCACGAACCGCGGCGATGGGGCCGCCTACGGCCGCTTCGGGAGCGACGTGTCCGGCCATGAGACCGTGGGTAGCTCCGGAGAACCGGCCATCGGTGAGGAGCGCGACGGAATCGCCGAGTCCTGCGCCAACCAGGGCCGCGGTGACGGCGAGCATCTCGCGCATGCCGGGGCCGCCACGAGGTCCTTCGTAGCGGATGACGATGACGTGGCCGGCCTGGATCTTGCCCTGATCCACGGCGCCGAACGCGGCTTCCTCGCTATCAAACACGCGCGCCGGGCCGCGGAAATTCTGGAGGTTGTGGCCTGCGACCTTAATGACGCAACCTTCGGGAGCGAGATTGCCCTTGAGAATCACCAGACCCCCGGTCGGTTTCAGCGGGTTATTTTTGGAGCGGACGACTTCCTGTCCCGGTGTTTCTTTGGCGCGGGCGGCCTCTTCGGCGAGCGAGCGTCCCGTGACGGTGAGGCAATCTCCGCGAAGGAGACCGGCTTCCAGCATGCGCTTGGCGACAAGCGCCGTACCGCCTGCCGCGTAAAGATCAGTCGCGACATATCGTCCACCGGGTTTGAGATCGGCGAGAATTGGCGTGGCTGAACTAATACGGTCGAAATCGTCGATCGAAAGAGGAATGCCGGCTTCCCGGGCGATGGCCAGGAGATGCAGGACCGCGTTGGTGGAACCGCCGGTAGCGGCGACCCCCGCGATGGCATTTTCGATAGCGGCTTTGGTGATGATTTTGGAAGGAGTCAGATTGTTCTTGAGCAGCGACAGCGTGAGTTGGCCCGCCAATTCCCCGGCCCGTGCTTTGCCCTCGTTTATGGCCGGCACGCTCGAGATTCCCATCGGGGCGATGCCAAGAAATTCGACGACCATGGCCATGGTGTTGGCGGTGAACTGGCCGCCGCACGCACCCGCGCCGGGACAGGCGGCACACTCAAGTTCTTTTAATTGCTGATCCGTCATTTTGCCGCGAGCGTGTGCTCCGATGGCTTCGTAGACGTCCTGAATGGTTACCGAATGACCTTCGTAATGTCCGGGTTGAATGGATCCGCCATAGAGAACCAGGCCGGGGATGTTCAGCCGGGCGAGCGCCATGGCGCCGCCGGGAATGGTCTTGTCGCAACCCACCAGCACGATTAACCCGTCCAACAAGTTGCCGCGGGTGACCAGTTCGATGGAATCGGCGATCACCTCGCGGCTCACGAGCGAGGCCCTCATGCCTTCGGTGCCCATGGTGATACCGTCGGAGATCGAGACGGTGTTGAATTCGAGTGGCGTGCCACCAGCCGCGCGGATTCCGTCGCGGACATGTTCGGCGAGTTCGCGCAGATGATAGTTACAGGGGCCGATTTCGATCCAGGTGTTGGCGATGCCAATCAGCGGCTTGGACAAATCGTCGTCACTCAGTCCGGTGGCTCGGAACATAGCCCGCGCCCCGGCGCGACTGGCGCCATCCGTGAGAGCGGCACTGCGGGGTTTTAACGAACGGTCAGACACAGCCGAACCTCCGGATACTGCATCCCGTGCGGGCAAGCCGTATCAGGCAAAGATAAAGACACAAGCAACGGCCCGCAAAGAAACTAGCTTCCATCATAACCCTCAATCAGTCAAATTAATACAAATGTATAATAAAATAAGCCCAAATTATAACGGGCAAAACCTGCGCAGTCCCGCGCATCTGAATCTCGGAGGAAGAAAATCGGAAAGGCGGCCTGGGTGACCGGCACAAAGCGGGAAACGGACGTGTTCGTGGTTGGAGGGGGACCCGCGGGATTGGCGGCGGCGATAGCGGCGCGTCGAAAGGGATTTTCCGTGACCCTGGCCGATGGAGCGGAACCACCCATCGATAAGCCATGTGGCGAGGGTTTGATGCCGGAAACACTGGCGGCACTCCACGCACTCGGTGTGACGATTCCGGCGGGGAAAGGGTATTTTTTTCGCGGGATACAATTCGTTGCGGGTACGGCCCGCGTGGCAGCGGATTTTCCCGAGGGGCAGGGAATCGGGATACGACGGCCCATCCTTCACCGGTTATTGCTCTGCGAAGCAGAGAAGTTGGGAGTGAAATTCCTGTGGAAGACGCCAGTTCGCGGAATTGAGGGGAATGAACTGCGTTTGACGCAAGGAACACTCGCGACCCGCTGGATCATTGGAGCGGACGGTGGCACGTCGCGAGTGCGCCGCTGGAGCGGATTGGAGGCTGTCGCGCGAAGGACGCAGCGGAGCGCCACGCGCCGCCATTATCGCGTGCGGCCATGGACGGAATTCACGGAGGTTCACTGGGGACCACGTACGCAGACGTATGTGACCCCGGTTTCGCGCGAAGAAGTCTGCATCGTGGTAATGGCGGAAAAAGCGGAAGATACGGAATTTGCGCGCGCCCTCGGCGATTTACCCGAGCTCCGGGAGCGGCTGGCGGGAGGGGCGTTGAGCAGTCGAGAACGCGGGGCCGTTATAGGGATGTGTTCGTTGCGGCGTGTGTCACGTGGTAACGTTGCTTTGGTCGGAGATGCCTCAGGAGGAGTCGACGCAATTACCGGAGAAGGGCTACGGTTGTCTTTTGACCAGGCGAAGGCATTGGCCGACGCGATGCAGGCGAACGATCTGGGACAATATGAGGACGCGCATCGGAGGTTGGCGCGGCGCCCCGTCTGGATGGGGCAAGTGATGCTGCAGTTCGGCAAGAAGGTCTGGCTTCGGGACCGAGCGATGCGGGCGATGCAAGCACGACCAGAGTTTTTTGCGCGCATGCTGGCGATTCACGTCGGGCGTGCCACACCCGGGCATGTAATTGCGGCCGGCGCACGATTTAGCTGGCGATTTCTGAGCACCTAGGCGAAAGGATCAGACATGCGGGGCACAGGCGGGAAATCGGCGGACCTTGCGGCTCGTCTAATCTGCAGCGTGGCCGTTTTCCTGCCGGCGCTGGCCGGGCTGCGGAGTGCGCAGAACGCGACGGTAACGGCGCAACCGGTTGGGGTCGAAGAAATCGCGCTGGTGGTGGATCCGGCGCGTTGCAAAGTGCAGTACACGCTGGACAGCTCGGTGCATACCGTACACGGCGCCTTCAACGTGAAGAGTGGCTCCGTACACTTCGATCCCGATACCGGGAAAGCCGGTGGGGAGATCGTGGTGTATGCGACGAGTGGCGACAGCGGAAACAGTTCGCGGGACGCAAAAATGCATAAGGAAATCTTGGAGTCGTTCAAGTATCCGGAGGTGGCCTTTCGCCTCACACGGGTCGAAGGCAAGCTGTCGCGCACCGGCGATTCGGGCGTGAAACTGCACGGCGTTATGCTGCTGCACGGCCAGGAGCGTGAGATGGTTGTGCCGGTTCACGCGCGATTGGCGGCTGACCACTGGACAGGAACGGCCAGCTTCCCGGTACCGTATATGGAGTGGGGCCTGAAGGACCCGAGCAACTGGCTATTGAAAGTGAAGCCCGTCGTGAACATCGAACTGGAGATGGCCGGGTCAACGAGTCATCAGAAATAACGACGGGTGCGTACTGCTCGTTGGCTGCGCGAGGCGAGAATTCGCGCGTGTGCGGCGCTTTCTGTTTGCATATCGGCGGTGCTTCCTCCAGAATAAATAGTTTGGGCAACAGCTTTCGCAGCGACCTGCGGTGCCTGGCTGTGCCCAGGTGTTCTCCATCAACGAAAAACTGAGGAATCCATGGAAAAGCCAACAAAGATTGCTGCGCCGAAAGGGAAGTTGGGGGTGCTCACGCCGGGAATGGGCGCGGTCGCGACGACCTTTATGGCTGGCGTGGAGTTGGTGCGGCAGAAACAGGCTGTGCCCGTGGGCTCGCTGACACAAATCGGGACCATACGGCTCGGAAGGCGAACCGACGGTCGATCGCCGCGGATCAAGGATTTCGTCAAGCTCGCGAGACTAGAGGATCTTGCCTTTGGTGGCTGGGACATTTTCCCCGACAGTTCCTATGAGGCGGCGTCAAAGGCTGGGGTTTTGGATCCGCATCATCTGGCGCTCGTAAAGTCCTCTTTATCAAAGATCAAGCCGATGACCGCGGCGTTCGACCACGAATACGTCAAGATGCTGGACGGCAAGCACGTGAAGAAAGGCAAGACCAAGTACGACATTGCGCTGCAACTTAAGGACGATATCGCGAATTTCAAGAAGAAAAACGGCTGCACGCGGATGGTGATGTTGTGGTGCGGCTCGACCGAAGTGTTTATGCAACAGCACGAAGTACACCGCACCCCGGAAAAGTTCGAACAAGCGATGAAGTCGAATCATCCCGCGATTGCGCCCTCGATGTTGTACGCCTGGGCTGCGATCACCAGCGGTGTGGCCTACGGAAACGGTGCGCCGAACCTGACCGTGGACATTCCGGCGATGCAGGAACTGGCCACCGAGCACAACGTGCCGATAGGAGGAAAAGATTTCAAGACCGGGCAGACGCTCATCAAGACGGTGCTGGCCCCGGCATTTAAAGCGCGCATGCTCGGGTTGAACGGCTGGTTCTCCACGAATATTTTGGGGAATCGCGATGGCGAGGTTCTAGAGGATCCGGGATCGTTCAAGACCAAGGAAGAATCGAAACTGGGCGCGCTCGAATACATTTTGCAACCGCACCTGTATCCCGAGCTGTACAAGAAAATCCATCACAAGGTGCGCATCAACTACTATCCACCACGCGGCGATAACAAAGAAGGCTGGGACAATATCGACATCTTTGGATGGCTCGGCTATCCGATGCAGATTAAGGTGGATTTCCTGTGCCGCGACTCGATCCTAGCCGCCCCGATTGTACTGGATTTGGTACTGTTCCTGGACCTCGCGCAGCGTGCCGGCTTGCGCGGGATTCAAGAATGGCTGAGCTTCTACTTCAAATCGCCGATGACCGCGCCGCAGCTATATCCCGAGCATGATTTGTTCATCCAGTTGATGAAGCTGAAGAATACGCTGCGCTGGATGATGGGTGAAGATCTGATCACGCACCTGGGGCAGGAGTATTACGACTAGCGGGTGACGACCGCTGGAATGCAGTTCACCCCAATTATAGGCGTTCCGGGGTCTCCCATCTGCCGGAGTGCGCGGAGCGGAACAGCGCATCGATCACCGCGGTATTGAGAATGGCGTCTTCTAGCGGGTTAGGGACTTCGGTATTGTCGCGGATCGCGACGGAAAACAGATCCGCTTGGATCGTGAATTGGTTGCAGATCGGGATTAGTTCCGTCACCGTACTGCCGCCCGCATAAAGGTCCCTGCCATCGTCAATCAGAATGCGGCATGGCTTGTCGGAGGGTGCGTTGAAGGGAATTTCCACCTCCACTCGGCCCTCGGTGCCGATGAACTGCATCCTTTGGTAGTAGACGAGCTGTGTGCTGCAGGTGAAAATCGATTGGCCGGTGGGATATTCGAGTATCGCGGAAGTGACGCGATCGGTTCTA
>Ga0306926_10009354_pt1 | contig 10777 bp, 13 predicted proteins | sample flu12Cox44000178_FD_203759 | JGI IMG/M metagenome (GOLD analysis project Ga0306926, IMG submission 203759) | Lab enrichment of tropical soil microbial communities from Luquillo Experimental Forest, Puerto Rico - flux8day.12C.oxic.44.000.178 (v2)... | ecosystem: Environmental > Terrestrial >... | reverse complement strand
AAAGCCGTGCAAACATCCAATTGGTCGCCATTACCGCGCTGGTCTCGCAATCGCTCCACTAATGCCATCGCAACGGGTCGGCGATAGAATCGCGCAATGCAACTCTGGGTGGAACAAGGTTCATGATTAGCCCCTTTGCCGTATTTGTGCTGCTGGTCGTGTTGTTCGCGCTCCTTTTTGTCATTCTTGCGGTGCAGAGAGTGCCTCAGGGCAGCGAATGGACAGTTGAACGATTCGGCCGTTACGTTCGCACTCTCGAGCCCGGTCTGGCGCTGATCGTCCCCGTGGTCGATCGGATTGGGGCGAGAATGAACATGATGGAAACCGTGCTCCAGGTTCCGTCGCAGAGCGTGATCACTCGCGACAACGCCGTCGTGACCGTAGACGCCGTCGTCTTCTACCAAGTGCTGGACGCCGCTAAGGCGGCGTACGAGGTCACCAATGTGGAACTGGCGATCCTCAATCTGGTGATGACCAATATTCGCACGGTGATGGGCTCCATGAACCTCGACGAGCTCTTATCCGAGCGCGATCGCATTAATACCCAGCTGCTCACCGTCGTCGATGCCGCGACCACCCCGTGGGGGGTCAAGGTGCAACGTGTCGAGATTAAGGACATTGCGCCGCCTCCGGAACTGGTTTCAGCTATGGCCCGGCAGATGAAAGCGGAGCGAGAAAAACGCGCCAATGTACTCGACGCGGAGGGCTTCAAGCAGGCTGCGGTGCTCAAGGCGGAAGGCGAGAAGCAGGCGGTGATCCTCGCCGCAGAAGCGCGGCGCGAGGCGGCGTTTCGCGCGGCCGAGGCGCGGGAGCGGCAGGCCGAGGCCGAGGCCAAGGCGACCACGGCGGTCTCCGAGGCGATCGGTCGCGGCAGCATCCAGGCGATCAATTATTTCGTGGCGCAGCGTTACATCGATGCGATTGGCCGCCTCGCCGGAACTCCGAACCAAAAAGTCATCCTGATGCCGCTGGAGAGCGCATCGATGATCGGCTCGCTGGCCGGAATCGCGGAACTCGCCCGTGAAAGCTTCAGCGCGTCCCCCGCCTCGCCAAATCCTGCGATAACCGGGCCGACGGAGCCCGCGGGGGCGTAATCGCTATCGAGGCACAAATGGAAATATGGTGCTTCAGCAGGACGGGAGTCCGCGTCTGATGCCATTCTGGTATTGGGCGGTGTTCGGCGCTGTCCTCGCGGTAATCGAGATTGCGGTGCCGGCGATGGTCTGCATCTGGCTGGCCGCCGCCGCGCTTGGCGTGGCAGTGATCGCTTGGCGATATCCCGGGCTCTCCTGGGAGCACCAAGCGCTGATCTTTGCGGTGCTCGCAGTCGGCAGTGTCGCACTTGGCCGGACCGCCTTCGTTCGTCCCGGATCAACCGGGAGCGAAAAGCGCCTCAACCGGCGCGCCGAAAGCTATATCGGGCGGATGTTGACGTTGGATGGACCGATCGTCGACGGCCGCGGGCGGGTGAAAGTCGACGATACGGTTTGGCTCGTTGCAGGGCCGGAGCTCCCGGCCGGCGCCCACGTGCGGGTGATCGGCGCCGACAACACCTTGTTGCGGGTCGAACCCGTGTGACCCTTCTTGTGCGCCGCACAATTTATCTTGAGCTCGGCTGACCTTCCAGTTAACCTTGTAATTGTGCTGCGCAAAAAGTCGCGGCTCGAAGACGAGGGTCAGATGATGGAAAGCAAGGGCAGGCGCGCGGTGCGCGCGAGCGCACGGGTCGAAACCCCGCTCTCGACCTCGATCGAACCACAAAACCCCGCTGAGATGCACGGCGAAGCCGCCGAGCCGCCGGAGGCTGCGGAGCACTTCGGGGCACCCGCCTCGGCGGCGCCCGAAAGCTCCGGTGCCTTCGCAACCGCGAACGGGAGAGCTCCCGAAGAAATTGCTGATTTCAGGCGCGAAACCCTGGGGGCTTTGGCCCAGTCGCAGGCCGCGCTGGCGCGCGGTCTGGAAGCCCTCAGCGCCGAGATGGCGGGTCTCGCGCTTTCCGGGATCGATACGGCGGCGCGAGCGGCTACCAGGATGCTTGGGATCAAGACGCTCTCCGATGCAATCGAGGTGAACGCCAGCCTCACTTGCAGCAGCTTCGACGCCCTCGTCGACGGTTCTGCGAGGCTTTCCGAACTCGGCGTGAAACTCGCCGCCGAGACCTCACAGCCGCTCTTCAGCCAACTCGGCAAGGCCTGGATCAAGCCGGCTCGACGCGGCTCCTGAACTGCGGCCGTCTCGGCGCGTCGGCCCGCTATTCGATCTTCGCCAGAAACGCCCGAATCTTAGCGTCGATAAACTCGCCTTCCGGGGTCCCCGGAACGGCGCGCGCTGCGCGGTGGCCGAGATCGGACGGGATCTCGGCGTAGCTCGGCTGCTTGATTGCGTCGCGAAGCCGGCGGGCGCCGTCGAGCCCCAAGAGGCGGTCGCTGGTACTCGGCAGGATGAGTGCCGGCGCTGTGATTTGCCCCAGAGCCGTGTTCATATCGCCGCCGAACGGGGCGGAGACGTCGTGCGCCCGGCTCGCGGCGTAGCGCAGGATCAGCGAGTTGGCATCCCAACCGGCGAAGGACCGCGCGCTTTCCTCCTGTTCTTTGGCCAGCTGCTTTGCGCGCAGGCGGTCGATATAGGGCGCCGATACGACCCATGGATAATAGAGCATGCCCGCGAGCCGCAGCCCTTCGACCGGATTGCGCGCATAACGGCCGCCCTCCCACTGCGGATCGAGCGCGATGACCGAGGTCATCAGATCGACGATAAGCTGGAAATTGGCCTCGGCCTTGGGACTCGGGACGAGGAGGATCAGGCCGCGCACCATCTCGGGGTGGTGGATGCCCCATTCGAGGCTGACGAAGGAGCCCATCGAACTGCCGCCGACGGCCCGCAATGTCGACAGCTCGAGCCCGCGGGTAACGAGCGCATGTTGCGCTCTCATCATGTCGCGGATCGTGTAACGCGGGAAATCCTGCCCCAACCCGTCCTTCGGCGATGACGAGTCGCCGCCGCCGATCGCATCGACGGTGATAACGAAATTCTTGCCGGTGTCGAAGGTCTTACCGGGCCCGATCATCGCATCGAAGCTGTGCCGGTTGCCGCTCGTGCCGTGCACCAAAAGAATTGCATTGTCGCGCGCGGCATTGAGTGTGCCGTAGGTCTCGTAAGCCACGCGCAGTTCAGGTAGCACCGCGCCGGTCTCGAATTCGAAATCGTAGGCCAGGAAGGTCTGGGTTTCGGCATGAGCGGCGAATGCGCCGCAGAGCGCCAGCCCCAAAGCAAGAAGCAGTTTCATGCCGTTACCTATCGTTAGGCCGCGTTCGGCGATTTTCATTCGACACTGGCACCGGGCCGTGCCTAGAGTGCCCGGCCACGATGGAGGAAAGGCGCCATGCGTACGCTTCGGTCGGCCTGTCTCTCGCGGATTATGCCGAATGCGCCACGAGGGAACACCCTCCTCGCGCTGCTGTTGTGGAGCGGCGTCACCGTCTTTATCTTTGGCATCATCATCGATTTGTTCCGGTGATTGTCTGCTTCGCCCGCCGCCTCAGCCATCGTTCGAGGCGGGCGAAAAGCATGTCGGTCACGATCGCAAACAGCGCAACCAACAAAGCTCCTTCCAAGACGAATGCCGGGTTGTTGGCGACCAGGCCGTTGAAGATCGGCGTGCCGAGCGTCAGCGCGCCGACCGTCGAGCCGATCGTTGCGGTGCCGATGGCGATCGTCACCGAGACCCGTATTCCGGATAAGATGATCGGCGCGGCGAGCGGCAAATCCACGTCGCGGAGCCGCTGCCACGGCGACATGCCGAGCCCTTCGGCGGCTTCGCGCACCGCGTAAGGCACTCCTTCCAAACCTGTGATCGCGTTTTCGACGATCGGCAGCAGGCCATAGAGAAACAGAGCAATGATTGTCGGCCGCGGGCCAAAGCCGACGGCGGGGACCGCAATCGCCAGAACCGCGGCGGGCGGAAAGGTCTGTCCGACGGTGGCTACCGCGTCGATCATCGCTCGAAAGTCTTTCCCGGCCGGGCGGGTCACAAACACCGCGAGCGAGACCCCGACCGATACCGCGGCGAGACTTGCGATCGCCACCAGCCCGAAATGCGACAGAAACAGCGCGAGAAAGCTGCTGCGCCGGTAGATCACCGGCTCGATACCGGGAAACGCCCAATGCAGCGCGGGTCCCAGTAGATCCGTCCGCAACAACAGGGCAGTGAAAAGGAGGCCCATCCACAAGAGCGGGCTTGTCAAAAATTGTCTGCGGTGCATGCCTTGTCTGTGGCGCCTCTCTCGACGGAATTGCCCCCCGCGTGAATGAGCGGCAAAGGTCGCAGCGTGATTGTGCTGCAGGAGAGCCTGCAGTGAGTTTTGGCGCCGCAATCAGCGGTGTTTCGCCGGACGAGCCTTGATCAACGCAGCCGCAATATCGATCGGGTCGTCATCGGCCCCGGTCAAGTAGTCGACCGCGCGCGAGACCGGCTGATAAAAGCGGTCGGCCAATTCGGCGGTCTCCGAGATCCGCGCGGGGCGCCGCTCGTGTTGCGAGGCACATTGGTCGAGCACCCGCTCGAGAACGAACGCCACCGTGATCCGGCTCGACGACATCGACGAATTGGCGCAGCTGCGGGCCGATATCGCCAGCTCGAGCAAAGCGTCCACACTGCCGAACCGGCCGCGCTGCGTCTGATACAGAAATTGGCGCCTGAGGTGCGCCGCCGCCAGATCGATGACCGATTTAGTCAAGTAAAGTCACGCCGCGTGAACAGGGATTCGAACTCGATCCCCGCCGCTTCGAAATTCTCTTCCGCGCCCTCCAGGCGATCGACGACGGAGATTACCTTCAACACCGTGCAGCCGCATTGGCGCACCCGCTCGACCGCCTGCATAACCGAGCCGCCGGTGGTCGTGACATCCTCGAAGAGAATGACCCTCGACCCCCGTTCCAGAAGCCCGTCGATCGGTTGGTCGGTGCCGTGGCCCTTGACTTCTTTGCGCACGAAAAAGCCGTTGATCGGCTTTTCCGGCCAACTGTGCATGCTCACAGCGGCAACGATCGGAATACCCCCCGCCTCCATCCCGCCGATAGCGTCGACATCCTGGTCCTTGATCCGCGCGAACAGCAGATCGGCGAGCAGCGCGGCGCCCTCCGGATCGAACATCGTCTTTTTCAGATCGATGAAGAAATTGCTCGACCGGCCCGAGGTGAGGCGAAACTCGCGGCCCTGCAGCACCGACTGACGCCGGATGATCGCGAGCAGTCTTTCTCGTTTTTGCGCGAGGTCCGACATCGCTGTTTCTCTACGAGGCGGCGCTCCTTTCGCAGGCCGACACGGGCGCGATGCGGAATTAAACCTGAACATCACGGTGAAGACAAGAATGCCGAGATCGGCGCCGGCCCTGTGGCGGGCGCGCCTTGACCGGCCGGCGCCGCGATCGTACTGCTAGCCTCACATAAGACTATCCCGATCAACTCTGCGCATGGAGGAGACGATACGGCAGTCCGGCTCGTTGTCACGATCACCGCTGCACCGGGAAAGGGTCCGAACTCGCGCAGACGTACAAGGCGCGGTGCGAAGAGTGCATGAAGGAGCCCGGTTGCGAGCAATTCGAGGTCTTCCAAAGTGTGCTCAATCCGGACAGGCTGGCGTTGCTGGAGCGCTGGTCCGACCAGGCGGCGCTGGACACGCACGCCTAGCTGAATGCGACCCGCCCGGCGCTGCGTCCGGAGCTGCGCCTCGGTAGCGATGAGCGCGAAGATTACCAGTACGCCCGCACCCGCTGATCGAGGCGCGACCCGGCCCGGCGCCCTAGTTAGGGAATTTCGCCGATGCGTGGCAAAGTCGATATCGGACCGCTCAGCGGAACGTCTCTGGCAAAACCCGGCGGCGCGCAAGCCGAAGGGCAAACCGTCGGAGATGGTGATCGTCGCTCTTCGGCCGGCTGTCCGCGCCGTCCGAGGCAGCCTGGAGCCGCGAGATTTGAAATTGCTGGCGCAATGGATCGATCTCAACAGAGATGTACTGATCGATTACTGGAATGATGTTATCGAGTACACCGAAGACACGATAAATGCCCTCAAGCGGTCGAGAGATCCCAGGCTAGGATAAGTCCCATGAACGCCGCCGTTTGGCCCGATCTGCCCTATGCCGCCTGGCGCGACACCGCCGCAACATTGCAGCTCTGGACCCAGATTGTCGGCAAGATCCGGCTGATGTTGACCCCCTGGCTCAACCATGGCTGGCAAGTTCCTCTCTACGTCACCGCGCGAGGTCTTGGAACGTCGCCGATCTCGGCCGGCGGCCAAATCCTGGAAATCGAGTTTGACTTTATCAGTCATCGCCTTGTCGTGCGCACCAGCCGGGGTGAGACGCGCGAACTGCCGCTGGAGCCGCGACCCGTCGCCGACTTCTATCATCGCGTCATCGAGCTCCTGAACGGCATTGGGGTCGCGGCCGCCATCCATGAGATGCCGAACGAGGTGCCCAACCCGATCCCATTTTCGCAGGACCGCACCCACGCCGCCTACGACCCCGCCGCCGCTCACCGCTTTTGGCGCGCGCTCATCCAGGCCGATCGAGTGTTCAAGCTTTTTCGAACCGGCTTCTTGGGCAAGGCAAGCCCTGTTCATTTCCTTTGGGGCAGCTTCGACCTCGCCGTGACCCGTTTCTCTGGGCGGCCCGCTCCGCTCCATCCCGGCGCCGTCCCCGGGTTGCCCGACGCGGTGACGCGCGAAGCCTATTCGCACGAAGTCAGCAGCGCCGGGTTCTGGCCGGGCAATGATGCCTTCCCGCGGGCTGCGTTTTACTCCTATGCCTGTCCGGAGCCAGTCGGCTTCCGTGACCGGCCAGTAACGCCTGGCGCCCACTTCGAAAGAGCGCTCAGCGAATTTATTCTGCCATACGAAACGGTCCGTCACGCCGCGGATCCTGACGCGCTGCTGCTCGAGTTTCTGACGACGACCTATGCTGCCGCGGCGGAGACCGGCGGCTGGGACCGGGCGGGGCTGGAATGTCCCTTTGGAGTTCCGGGGCAGGTGCGGCAGATTTAGCGCTCAGCGCCAGCGAGGTCTCGTGCCGCCGGTCATGCCGCCGTCGATCACGAGCTCCGATCCCGTCATGTAACTGGACGCGTCGGAAGCGAGGAATAGCACGCCGTTTGCGATGTCCTGCGCCTGTCCAACCCTGCCGAGCGGCACACCGGCTTTGGCGACATCGTTCGGATCAATCGGTGCATTGCTCCCCGCCGACGTCGGCAATTTCGTCTAAATCGGCGTATCAATGACCCCGGGATGAACCGTATTGACTCGGATTCCATCGCCTTCCGCCGCACACTCCATCGCAACAGCCTTTGCGAACAGGCGCACGCCCCCTTTTGTGGCGCAATAGCCGGCCAACCCTGCTGATCCCCTGAGACCGGCAACAGATGACGTAATGATGATCGAGCCGCCGCCCGAGCGTCGCATCGCTGGAACCGCGTATTTCACAGAGAGGAAGACGCCATCGAGGTTCACCGCGGTCTGTCGACGCCAGTCGGTCAACGACATCTCGACGGCCTTGCACAAGATTCCGATCCCGGCATTGGCCACCATAACGTCCAAACGCCCGAAGCGCCGCTCGGTGGCTTCGATCACATCCGGCCAGCTCTCCTCGATGCTGACGTCCTGATGGAGGAAGATGGCCTCACCGCCGGCGCTGGTGATCCTGTCCGCCACGCCCCGGCCGCCGGCGTCGTCGAGGTCAGTCACCACGACCTTGGCGCCTTCTCGTGCCAGCGTGGTCGCACAGGCCGCGCCGATACCGGATGCACCGCCCGTGACGATCGCGACCTTCCCTTCCACTTGTCTCATTGGCATCCTCCCCAGCTCATCTCAGTATCAGTCGGTAATTTCTGGGCCTTCAGTCCCAATGCTGCGGTTAATTCCTACCGAGCAACAGCTCGCGAACGCTCTCCGGATCTCGAAGCAATTCGCCCAGGCACGTCAGCGACCTGTCGACCGCCTCAGCATACTTGCCGGCTCCGCCAAAGCGTTCGAGCGTCTCTGGCGGCACGAATTTAATCAGCAGATCGGCCGTCCCCGGCGGAACGCCCACGAAATGCACCATCAGCATGCCGTAATCCCGGAGAAGAAGCATCGAGAGCGCAGCCGAGGCTTCGTAGGGCACCACCGGCGCCTCGCGCACTCCTCCACGCTCCATTGCGATCTCGAGGATATTGTCGGCGGCAATCTGCACCGTGGTGGGTGTCTCATGCAGCCGATTGCCGAGCAGTGGTCGGAGCTCGCTGGCGATCTGTTTCGTCGTCGCAATAAGCGCCCGCACCCGCGCCGGGTCGTACTGTTCGAGCGTCCGGACCACCGCCGGGTAGAGCATTTGGCGGGCTTCCATGCCGAATTCGAACCCCTTCGCCCGGATCCGGCCGACCAGGTCCTTCCTGCCGGCAAGTAGGCCGAAGCGCGGTCCTATGGTGCCGTATTTGTCGAGACCGGTCGCGCCGACATCGACACCCAGCTCCAACATCCGCGGCTGATCGAAGGCGGCAGGACCAACGCGCGCGCCGCCGGCATCGTCGACATAGACGAGGGCGCCCTTGTCGCCCGCGAGCCTGACGATCGTCTGGATTGCTTCGAGTGGCAATATGTCATAGGTCACCGCGAGCCGCGTCAGCACGACGAGCGCCACGGAGCGTTGGGTCGCTATTGTATCCCAAAACGCGCCAAGGCCAGCGACATCGATAAACTGTGCCCCGACATGCTGAGCGGCCCGGACGACTGAGGGATGGCTGTGGCTCGCCGACACACCGATTACGACGTCGCCGGGGCTGACCAGGGTCAGATGCGTCGCCATCGTCGCTCCGGTCAGCCGATTGAATACCGCGACATCGTCGGTTGCCGGAGAGCCGCCGAGATGTTCGAGCGCCAGCGCCTTGAGCCGCTCGAAGCACAGCGCCGGCGCGATTTCATCGTCGGCAAATGCGAGTTCTTCGGCGGCGAGAGGCAGCGAATGCTCGAGCCCGGTGAAGACGTAAGTCTAATCCGCGCCCCGCCCGCAGGTCAGCGACCAGGCGCGTTGCAATTTGTGGAAATCGTCCTCGGTGCTGCTGAGGATCTCGCCGCGCGCATAAGGCAGGCTCGGCGCATGCAAATTACCGAAGCGATCGACGCCCATCCGGTTTCTCCCTCGTCAGTCAGTGCCGCTTCTCGGCTGCCAGAGACCTGCCACGATCGCTGATCAGGTGTCGAGAGGGATTCGGTCAAGCCTCTGCGCAGTTGGCAGGTGGCCGCACGAGGATTGGTGATGGACGAACCTCGCATCCGAACAGCGACCTCCGCCGATGTCCCTGCGATTGTGGACATCGTTGACCAGGCTTACCGACACTACACCGCCCGCATTGGCAAGCCGCCCGGGCCGATGCTCGATGACTACGCGGCGTGCGTCGCGAAAGGCGTGGTCTGGGTGCTCGAGGAAGGAACTGCGATAACCGCCATCATTGTGCTGCTGCCCGCGCCCGATTATCTACTTCTGGATAATATCGCCGGCCCGCCAGGGCTTGGGATTAGGTCACCGGCTGCTCGCGTTCGCGGAGGCCGAGGGGTTAAGGCGCGGGTATCGCGAAATTCGGCTCTACACGCATCAAAAGATGCGTGGAGAATCAGCGCCTCTACGCGTCAATCGGCTACGAAGAGACGGGACGCGGGGCCGAGGCCGGCTACGAGCGCGTCTTCATGCGCAAGCAACTTCGCGGATAGCGCGACCGAATTGTTCCCGACACAGATCCGGGGAACCGCAATCGGCTTTGCGTACATTTTAGGCAGCGCCGGCGGAGCTCTCGCGCCGGCGATCGTCGTTGGATGGCGACGTCGCATTCGATCGCAACGGCACTCCCTCTCCTCGCCCTCTCGTTCTTCCTGATTCCCGATGTTCCTCTTCGTGGCGCGAGAAACGACGCGCCGTGAGCTCGCCGATTTCGTCGGCCCAAGAACCTGACAAAGAGCGCTGCGCATCATCAACGGGCGGTCCTGATGGCCGCCAGCGAGCGGGTCGTCGGGCGGTGAATGACGGGCTGATTGGTTACGGCGTTTCGGTTGGTTATGATCTCTCCCGGGCAACCCCGATCGTCGAGGAGCACGGGTGATGGACCAGGCGAAAGGACAATCGATTTCGTACCGGCCAGCGTTTCAATGGCCGGCCGAGGGCAATGCCCGCATTCCCTACCGGGTGTTTTCCGATCCGGAGATCTATCGCGAGGAGCTAACCCGCATCTTTCTCGGGCCAGCCTGGCAATTTCTGACCCTGGCCAATCAATTGCCGGGTCCGGGCGACTTTCTGACGACCTTCCTCGGCGAGACGCCGGTTATCGTGACGCGCGGTCATGATGGCCAAATCCATGCCATGCTGAACCGCTGCGCCCATCGCGGGAATCTCGTCTGCCTCAAACGGCGCGGCCATGCCGACGATTTGACCTGCGTCTATCACGCCTGGCGTTACGATCTCAAAGGCGACCTCAAGAGCGTCGCTTTTCGCCGCGGCGTGGCCGGGCGCGGTGGCATGCCTGAGAGCTTCCAGCTCGATCGGCACGGATTGAAGAGGCTGCGCGTCGACACGTTCGGCGATCTGGTCTTCGGCACCCTGTCGCCCGAGGCACCGCCGCTGGGAGATTATATCGGCAATCTCATCGGTTCGCGAATCCACCGGGTATTGCACGGCACGCCGAAGGTCCTGGGCACGACCTCGCAGATCCTGCACAACAATTGGAAGCTCTATTTTGAGAACGTGCGGGACACCTAC
>Ga0306926_10009352_pt1 | contig 10778 bp, 11 predicted proteins | sample flu12Cox44000178_FD_203759 | JGI IMG/M metagenome (GOLD analysis project Ga0306926, IMG submission 203759) | Lab enrichment of tropical soil microbial communities from Luquillo Experimental Forest, Puerto Rico - flux8day.12C.oxic.44.000.178 (v2)... | ecosystem: Environmental > Terrestrial >... | reverse complement strand
GCAGCGACATTGAGGTTGTCAGCGACTTTCTTCCAGCCATCCAGCGAATCGATCTTTGGCGAACTGGCCTGCACGATGTAGGAACTGCCTAGAATCAGGTTCAAATCGCGGGCATGCTCGATTTTGGCAGGCTGCAGATTCTCGTGGTCGTTATGCGTCGAAAAGCAGCGGATGCCGAGTTCGTCAAGCAGCTTGCGCATGTCTTTGGCGTCCTGGTGCGTCCAGGCGTAATAGGGCCCGTAAAACTCAACCCCGGCATAGCCCATTTGCCCGACCGCGCGGACCGTGCCTTGCGGATCGCGCTTAAGATCATCGCGCACGGAGTAGAGTTCGAGGCCAACGGGGATGGCGGGCTTCTTCTTCGGGGTATTCGTCATCGCGCCCGAGTTCGGAGTGTTTTTCTGCCCGAAGAACGCGGTGGGCAGCAGGGCCGAGAGCGCAAGAAAAGAACGGCGGGAGAGGGAAGTCGTCATGATCACCCCAGCGAAGAATCAACAATTGTGGCTCAAAGAATTTACACCGGAAGCCCGTCCCGCACTAGAATTCTCGTCGATTCTTTTTAACGGGAGGCACACTTCATGACTCGGTTCTTCACCACGCGGCGCGATTTTCTGCGCATCGGATCAGGAGCGGTGGCGGCGGGAGCCGTCGCCAAGGTCACACTGCTCGAACCCACCTCGCTGTCGGCGGCCAATCTGTTTGGGGGCGATCCGGTGCGCTTTGCTGCCATCGGAACCGGCGTGAAAGGCTGCGAACTGCTGCGCATCTCGCTCCGCGTACCCAATGTGGAGTGCGTCGCCGTCTGCGATCTTTACGATGGCCGGCAGACCGCCGCACGCGAGACTCTGGGGAAAGAAGTTCCAGCCACGCGCAGCTACAAAGAGATTCTGGACCGCAAGGATGTAGAAGCGGTCATCGTGGCCACGCCGGATCACTGGCATCGCAAGATCGTCGAGGACGCCTGCGCCGCCGGTAAAGATGTCTATTGTGAGAAGCCGATGTCGCACACCGTGGAAGATGGATTCGCCATGGTCACCGCTGCCCAGAAGAACAATCGGATCATGCAGGTCGGCAGTCAGCGCGTGAGTTCGATTCTCTATGCGAAGGCCAAGGATATCTATGACTCCGGCCGCGTCGGCAAGGTGTATGCGATCGACGCGCACTGGGATCGCAACTCGGCGAGCGGCGCGTGGGTGTATCCGATTCCGCCGGACGCGAGCGAGCAGACCATCGACTGGGCGACGTTTTGCGACGGTGGTCCGAAGCGCCCGTTCGATCCGGTGCGCTTTTTCCGCTGGCGCTGCTTTACCGACTACGGCGAAGGGCTGGCGGGCGACTTGTTCGTGCACTTGATTTCGGGCATTCACTTCATTACCGGAATCAACACAGTTGCGCAGCGCGCCCAATCGTGTGGCGGATTGTTTCGCTGGAAGGATGGGCGCGAGTTCCCTGACCTGATCGAAACCTGTTACGACTATCCGGATTTTCGCGTAAGCCTGCGCTGCAATCTGAACAACGAAGGCGGCGAGTTCATCGCGTTCTACGGAACTGAAGGCACGCTGCTGATTCAGGACGGCACTCTCACCTACAAGCCGCAGGACACGCGCCCGCAGCCCGAGGGCTATTCAATTTACGGCTGGCCTGAGAAGCTGCGCGATGAATACTTGAAGAAGTGGCACGAGGAACATCCGCGGCCCGCGCCGCTGAGTTCTAAGGTGGACGAGGAATCCGAAGTATTCTCGGTGCCGCCCGGATACAGCGATGGCCTCGATCATCAGATGAATTTCTTCAGCGCGGTGCGCACCCGCAAGCCCACCGTTGAGAATGAAGTCTTCGGCAACAACGCAGCTATCGGCTGTCACCTGGCGAACTTTTCTTACTTCAACAAGACGGCTGCTGTCTGGGATGCGGGGGCGAAGAAGATCGTGAAGGGATAACAAAGGCTGGATTCCAGTTTCGCTAGCGCAGCGGCTATTTCTTCCACAAATGGTGGAGGTAGAGTCGAAGCGGTTGGGTCAGTTCTTTGAGCGAGCCGTTCGAAAACGGCGCCGGTACGATGGTTAGCATAAGCATCACCACGGCGAACGCGGCCAGCCATCGCCGCCCGCCGGTTACCTTCGGCCACTCCGCCACTTGCGGATGCCGCAGGCTGCTCAGTTCGAGGAGAATTGCCCAGATCAGCCACCCGGCCCAGAGATAGACGGCCATCGGTATGAGGCAGAGGATAGTCAGGCGCGAAATGAAGCGGTGTGCGCGGGGAGCGATCGAGTACACGATGTGGCCGCCATCGAGTTGGCCGCCCGGAAGCAAGTTCAACGATGTAGCAAACATGCCGAACCAGGCTGCGATCGCGACTGGATGCAGGTAGACATGGTCGAACTGCATCGCGCCTGGGCCGCGAGCTGCTCCTAGCGCGGCAAGCAGAGTGTGCGTCAGGCGAAAGATCAAAGGCAGGTGCAATTGGATGTTCGGATTGGTGTTACTCGGCGCGAGTAGGGCCGACGCCGAAATTGCCTGCGACCAACCCAAGGCGGATACCAGCACCAAGCTCGCCACCACAAAGCCTGCAATCGGCCCGGCAATCCCAATATCGAACAACGCGGCCCGCGAGCGGATCGGGGAGCGGATGCGGATGAATGCGCCCATCGTTCCAACCAGCGACGGAAACGGAATGAAGTAGGGAAGGGTCGCGTTGACGCGGTAGTGCACGCAGTACAAGTAGTGTCCCATCTCGTGCGCGAGCAGAATCAGCATCAGGCTCGCTGAGAAAGGGATGCCCAGCATCAGAGCCCGTGGATTTTTCCAGGTGACTTCTACAGGGAAGGGCGGGAAGAAGCTGTCATCGTTGTCGTCGAACGAAAACGCTGAATGCCCGGCGTTGAAGCTGGCCTGCATGTGGGAGCCGACCACCAACGTGGTGAAGATGGTCGCCAGCAGCAGCACGACATGCAGCCAGTAACGCTGCTTCGGGGGCGGCGTCAGGTAAGCCGGCATGGGCTGGGAATACGCGACGGTTGAGCGCGGCGTCGAGGCCGGCAAGGTGGGTGTTGGGTCAGACATGGGCTGCTTCGATTGTAAGGGAGAGGGCCGCTTCGGGCCACGAGCTGTGAGCAAGGGCGCTCAGCTGTCAGCTCTTAGCTCTCAGCTTTCGGTGACCGATGTCGGACCACGCTTTGGATCGATACCCAGCGATCGCCCACGGATGCGTGTCGCCGAACGCAAACTTCACCAGCAGAAAACGGATGCGAGGTCGGCGGTGTGTTACTGCCGGTGTTAATCGGATAGGTGTCGGCAACGAAAGTGGGGAATCCCCAGACGTTGCCATTGCGCAAGTCCACGACCACGCGGCCGTTTACCTGTTTGCTGCCGTCGGGCGCCCGCAGCATCTGCGTGCCAGGCTCGATGTAGAACGGGTCTGGCGTGGCCCATTGAGCTTGAACGGGCGCGGGCGCGATGTAAGGGCGCAAAGCGATAGCTAGCAGGGTCAGAGCGATCGTTAGCACTAAAAGGTTGGTGGTGGTCGTCTTCCTCAGGAATTGCCTCCTGGGCGTCGGGCATTGTATCGCGGGCGGTGAACTGGATGGACAGCGGCGAGGTAAGAGTCGAGGGCGAGCCTTTTGAACAGTTGTCATTCCGACCCGGCTTTAGCCGGAGAGGAATCTGCTCTGGTTGGCGTCGCAGCGCTGCCGGCAGACAGCAGATTCCTCCCTGCGGTCGGAATGACAATTTCAATGGGCAGTTTATCCGGTTGGGGTTCATGCTGGGGCGCTAGAAGGCAGACACTTTGCACGCCGAGTGGCCAAGGAACTACTTCACGTCCGGCAGCGAGTACTCAAAATCGTAGGAGTGCTTGCCCTGATCGATCTGGATGTTTAGCTTGCCCGCAATGCCAGTGAGTTGTCCGGTGCCGGAGTCCGGGACGACGGTGATCGAAAGTTCGGGCGTGCCGCGCGTCATCACGCCGGTGTGATGCAGAAGGAAGGTTCCCTTGTGCCCCCGCACCGTTCCTTCGACGCGTTCGACTGCGACGTAGACGCCGGAGCCCTTCACCATTGTTCCGCCGGTGAGCATCTCGCCATGGCTGGTTCCTTCAAGATCGCCGTGAAAGACTTTGTCGAGGGCCATGCGGCCCAGCGGAGTTTCGCTTTTGTCGTCTGAGGGCTGGGGCGTGATCTTCACATCAAAGGTTCCGTGTGCGTGCATGACAGGACCAGCTTTCTGATTCGGGGCCGCAGTTGGCGGTTGCGATTGGGCGTAAGCCGCGGTCGCAAGAAGCGCAATCGAAGCGCTTAGCAGAGCGATTTGGCGGATCGCGTTTCGCAAAGAAGTCATTGAAATTCTTAGGACGGAAATTCTTATGAGGAAACGCAGCAGGCGAACGTTCCACGCGTTGATCGCCACGGGGAAAAGCTCGGAGCGAGAAGCTCGGAGCCCCGGAGCTGCCTCAGTCAATCGACTGCAATTCTTTCCCAGGCTTAAAACGCACGGCCTTCCCAGGCGGAATCGAGACTTCTGCGCCAGTGCGCGGGTTGCGTCCGATGCCGGTCTTGCGCGGGCGTACGTTGAAGACGCCAAATCCCCGCAGCTCAATGCGATCGCCGTGGGAGAGCGCTTTCTTCATGCTCTCAAAGACGGTTTCAACGGCCAGCTCGGCTTTCGTCTTCGTGATGCCGGTCTTGTTGACCACTTCATTAATGATGTCGAGCTTAATCACGGGCGGCTCCGGATGGGGGATCTCGAATTCAGCACCAAGTGGTTGATGCTATGGGAGATAACCGAGATTGTCAACGGTGGGGAGGGTTGCGTAAGATGGCTCTACCGTAGTTCCAGCCGAAAAAGAAGCTCTGAGCCGTCAGCTATCAGCTCTCAGTCGCCCGATGCTGAAGTTGTGCCTGGAGCGCGTCGTTCTTGATCCCGGGCTGACCCCCGGAACCAAATTTCTGAAAGCTGACAGCTGAGTGCTGACAGCCCACTCCGAAGGAGAAGCATGCTGAAAAGTGACCGCTGGATCCGCAAGATGGCGCACGAGCACGACATGATCAACCCGTTTTCCGAGAAGCAGGTGCGTGAGGGCGTCGTGTCGTACGGGCTCTCCTCCTACGGATACGATCTGCGCGTGGCCGATGAGTTCAAGATCTTTACGAATGTGAATTCGTCGATCGTCGACCCGAAGCATTTCGACGAGAAATCGTTTGTGACCGTGCGCTCCGACGTGGCCATCGTGCCGCCGAACTCGTTCGCCTTGGCGCGCTCAGTCGAATACTTCAAGATTCCGCGCGACGTGCTGACGATCTGCGTGGGCAAGTCAACGTATGCGCGCTGCGGCATCATCGTGAACGTGACGCCGTTCGAGCCCGAGTGGGAAGGCTTCGTTACGCTCGAGATCTCGAACACGACGCCGCTGCCCGCGCGCATCTACGCGAACGAGGGGTTGTGCCAGATCATCTTCTTCCAGTCGGACGAAGTGTGCGAAGTCAGCTACGCCGATCGCAAAGGCAAGTACCAGTCGCAGAAGGGGATTGTGCTGCCGAAGCTGTAGGACGCGGGCTTTTAGGCGATGGGCTCTGGGCTTTAGGGAGATGCCGTCAGCTCTCAGCTTTCGGTTTTTCGAACGGGAAGGGAAGCTACGCTTTTCTATCCTCCGCACCAACTCCTGAAACCTCGCTTCGCCCCGCATCCCGCCGAATTCCGGATCGGTGAAATAAAGAACAGTTCGGGATCGCGTTCCTGGTAGGTGCGCGCCAACCAGGTGTACACCTTTTCCTTTTCGCCCAGGTCGGCGTAGTCGCGCCCAAGCTAGTAGGCAGGACGCGCGTAGCGCCGGTGAATCCATGGACGCACGCAAAAGGCCGACCTTCCCTTCTTTCTTGTACGCTTCATCGAGTTTCGCGAGCGAGGCGGTCAGGCCCGGGAAGTCGTGTTCCCAGCTGGGAACGCCATGGCGGAGGGAGCGATGGCTTCGGCGTACTCGCCTTGGCGCCGGTATGCCCATGACATCGATTCATACGAGATGTTGAAGTTGGACGAGAGCGCTAACGCCTGCCGGTACTCGTCAATCGCGCGATCGTATTGCCGGGCCTGTTGGCAAGTCTGGCCCGCCTGATGGTGAACGACGGGCGATAGCGGCGGCGGGCGCGTATTGTGTGCGGCGCGAAGCTCGACCGGGGGGCTCACTTCGAGCGTGTTTAGTGGAACGGCGTGGAGCGCGTTCGCCAACCAGGCCGCGAGCACAACATCTGCGCCTGTATGCGGAAGTGACGATGCGGGACGCGTCATCTGCATGATGCTGGACACAACCAGCAACGAGATCGCGAACCGCTACGACGGAACAAAGTGGGATGGCTTCATCAAAACGGGTGGCCGAGGAACCGGGGATCCGACTTGCACAAACTTCGGCGTAGCCGGAGAAGCCGTCTGTTTTGGCCGCGGGACCGACTCTGCCCTGTGGGGAAATCGTTTTGCCGGGGGAACCTGGGCGGCAACTTCATGGACCGGCTGGGGAACTCTAGGCGGTTTGGTGGGAGCGAAAGGGAGTTGCGCGAATCTCGCTGCCCGCGAACTCGTGTGCGGAGTCTTTGCACTGACGGACAGCGCATTGTGGGTGGATGAGTACAACGGGAGCGCTTGGCTCGGTTTTGCACGGGTGGGGCAGACCACGGTCGGGACCCCGGGCTGCACAACGCTAGGCGGCGGAAAGGTGTTGTGCGCCGTGGTTGGCGTGAACAACAAGGTTACCAGCACGGTCGGCCCGTAAAAGGCTTGCTCAGTAGGGCGAGGGGATTGAAAGGGAAAGGGCCGCTGCCTGGCAGAGGCCCTTTCTTGGTTTGCGGTCTATTTTCCTTCCGCTTCTTTATACATGTACTTGATCGCTGGCTTGTAGATGACGACGTTCGGCTCCGACGTTCGATTCACCTTCAGGCAGTTCTTGTCGTACCACTCGATCACGCCGTGGACTTCTTCGCCGTCGCGCAGCACGATCACCATCGGTGTCTTTCCCTGCATCTGCTTCTGGTAATAGAAATTTTCGGCGTTGGTGGTTTCGGGAGGAGTGACCTTGCGGCCACCTGCTCCGCCTGAGTTACTTGGAGCGCCTCCGCCGGCTGGCGGCCGCGGCGCACGCTCGCGGCGCTCGGGCGCCGGCGCGGCATGGTTGTGTCCGGCTCCGTCATTACGGTTCAGCGAGGGCCGGATCAGCTTGCGATTCGCAAATTCTTCTTGGGGGAGTGGTCGATCGGTGGGCATGGCCTCAATTGCATCCTTCATGCTGGTACCCTCTCCCACTCGCGGGGCGCATACACACGAAGTGATTTTGCTTGTAGGAGTTCAGGGCGTTGAAACTTGAATTTAACGTAGCACACGCTCGGAGCGATGACAATCAACAAAGTGCTAGCAAGGAAATGACTTTGGAGATAGGTAGTGCATGACGCGTAGAGTTTTTCCTCAAGGATTTTAGTAAGCACGCGCGGTGCCAAACGACGCCGATTGGAGGCGTCCAAGCTGATGGCAGAAGCCGAAGCTAGTAGCTATCCTTCGCTAACTCTTCTCCAATGCCGTGGCGAAGGCATCCAAAGATAACGAGCGTAGCAGATTTCTGCGCATGCCGCGTTCCACATCGGCCAACTGGTCGGCGGCATCGGCGATCCATCGGAAATCGGCGGCCTGCGCCAGTTTCTGGAGTTCCCCCTGAATGTCGCTGTTGCGCACCAGTTCCGGAGCCTGCGCGCTTAGCGCCAGCAGGTCCTGCAGGAGAGCGTAGAGGGTGCGGAGCAGAGCCTCAGTCTTGCCCCGGCTGTCGGCGCCGGGCCGGTACGTTTCGGTTACCTTAAAAAGCTCGCTGTGATCGCCCGTGCGCAAGGCCGAGTTCAAAATTGTTAGCGCGTGCTGGCGCGCAGCCACGTACGCCGGGAGATCGAAAGTACGCGCGCGTCCCACCGCTCCTTCCGCGAGCCGCGCTACGAGCGCGCGCTGCTTTGCATTCCATTCTTGCCGATGCTTTTCAAGATAGCGTTCAATGTCTTCGGCCGGCAGTGCGCCGAGAGTAAAAGTCATTGAACGTGAGCGGATGGTCGGCAGCAACTCGCCGGCATTCTCAGTGAGCAGAAAAATCGTTGCGAACTCGGGCGGTTCCTCGAGCACTTTGAGCAGCGAATTCGCGGCCTCTTTCATAAAGGCGGAATCGGTGAAGATGTAGACCCGCTCCCGCGCTTTGCCCGGACGGTAGTAGATCGTCTCGATCACACGCCGAACCTGGTCGACCTTGATGGTCATCTGCGGCGGGTCAGGGGGAATGACCAGCACATCTGGATGGGTTTGCACAAAGATTCGGGTCTCGCGCTTGTCGGCATCGCGAAGGTTCTCGCGCGCCTCGACTGCCTCGGCGAAGCGCGTGTCGAGATCGGCAGCCTGGGCGATGCGCGTGCAGTTCGAGCAGTGCCCGCAGAAGTCGGGGAGGCCGTCGGTAGTTGGGTGCTCCAGGCAGTTCATGGCCTGGGCCAGCATGAGGGCCAACGTGTATTTGCCGGAGCCGGTCGGCCCGGCGAGGATCATGGCATGCGGAAAATGCTCGCGCGCGAGCATGTCACGCAGCCGATGAATCGTTTCCGGATTGCCATGAAAGTCGGAGAAAGGCATTGATCAAAATCTACCACGGAGACGCGATCCTGCAGCGTTCGGTTGTGGCACATTCCAAAATGATCCATTGTCATTCCGGACGAAGTGAGGAATCTGCTTCTGGCGTGGAGCGTAAGCGCTGTTCGAGGAGAGTTCCGAGTCCAACAAACAGCAGATTCCTCCTCCGGCTGCGGCGGGTTGAATGAACAAATGGTTGGTCCGGCCGAACGACTTGTTTGCGCCGCTACTTGTTTGTGCCCTTCACTCTCTTCCGCACCAGCTCGAGGATCTTCCCGTGCGTCTGTGAGGGCGCGCCGCGGGCATCGACGATCTTCACCCGGTCCCTCTCGCGTTTCGCGATCGCCAGATAAGCGTTCCGCACGCGTCCAAAAAAAGCTCGGCTCTCCTGCTCGAAGCGGTTTTCATCTTTGTGCGATTTCTTTGCGGTGTGTTCCTGATTCCGCCGGCGCGCCCGCTCCACGCTGGCCGTCAAATCGTTGTCGAGGAGAATAGTCAGATCCGGTTGCAGGCCGCCACATAGCAAACGATGCAGTTCGAGCACTGGCTTCGACCCGAGCTTGCGGCCTCCCCCTTGGTAGGCCTCGGTCGAGTCGGTGAAGCGGTCGCACAATACAACCTTGCCCTGCGCCAGCGCAGGCGCGATGACCTCGTGAATATGCTGCGCCCGCGAAGCGAACATGAGCGCCATCTCCGAATATGGCGACAAGCCGGTCGTTGCCGAATGCAGGATTACATCGCGAATCTTTTCGCCAGTCAGCGTGCCGCCGGGCTCACGCGTGACCACGACCGCGACGCCGCGAGCGCGGAGCGCTTTGGCCAGTTTTTTGATCTGCGTGCTTTTGCCGGTGCCGTCGAGGCCTTCGAAGGTGATGAACTTTCCGCGATGGGGTTGGGACACGAGAAAGATGATACGGCTGTCAGCTCTCAGCTGTCAGCTTTTGGCGATGGGTTTTAGTCCGAACTTGAAGGATCGCGCCTGCTCGCCAAGAAATCCCGAGATATTGTTTCTCATTCCTTAGATTTGTCATTCCGACTCGGCTTTAGCCGGGGAGGAATCTGCTCTTTTAGTCGCAACCGTGTATGGCTGCGCTGCCATCGAGTAGCAGATTCCTCCCTGCGGTCGGAATGACAAGCCAACAAGTTGAGCCAAAAATAATCAAGCAGTCGAAGTTGCGTTGGGGATCGAAAGTGCGCTGAGAAAAGAAACTCGTGCAATCGGGTCTACCGCTGCCCGGTGCCCATCCACTTATCGAACTGCGGCGGCTGGTACTCGTATACGCGTTGGAGCAGTCGCATCGGGTCGGAGTCGGCCAACAACATCTCACGATGCTTCGGCAGAACGAATCCGTCTTCGCAGGCCCGATCGGCCAGGCTCAGAAACGGATCGTAGTAGCCCTCCACGTTGAGCAGCGCGCAGGCTTTCCGCAGAATGCCCAATTGTGACCAGGTGAACACTTCGCAGAATTCATCCCACGTGCCGAAGCCACCTGGCAGCGCGAGGAAGGCGTCTGCGCGGTCCGCCATCAGAGCTTTTCGCTCGTGCATTGACCCGACCACATGCATCTCGGTCAACCCCGCATGCGCGATCTCTTTCTGCGCCAGTGCCTGTGGGATCACGCCGACAACCTTGCCTCCAGCTCCAAGGCAGGCATCGGCCAGAATGCCCATCAGGCCTACGTTTCCGCCGCCATAGACGAGCGTAATTTGCTGTTGGGCCAGCAACTCGCCGACCAAGCGCGCCGCCGTTGCATACGCTGGCCGTCGTCCCGGACTCGATCCACAAAACACACACAGAGCCCCGATCACGCTCTCGATTGTACGGTCCAGGCGGCCACGTCTGAAAGTCGGGTGGGAGCATTGGCGGCGACGCCGCCTTTCCGGGGATCGCCCGCGGGCTGTCCGATTTTGTACTCCACCTTCGCGGGCTGGTATATTCCAGAGCGGTCCCGGCACTCGCCGGATATCCTTTTGGGGTTCGAGGAGCACGATTCATGGGTTCTTTCCGCAGTCATGTGCTGTCGGGAGTGGTTGTCTGCAGCGTTCTGATCGGATGTGCCCTTGCCTCAGGTCCAAATGTCTCGCTGGTCGTCGACGCGACTGAAGCGCCGCGCAAGATTCTCCACGCGCGCTTGCGCATCCCGGCCACT
>Ga0306926_10009351_pt1 | contig 10778 bp, 9 predicted proteins | sample flu12Cox44000178_FD_203759 | JGI IMG/M metagenome (GOLD analysis project Ga0306926, IMG submission 203759) | Lab enrichment of tropical soil microbial communities from Luquillo Experimental Forest, Puerto Rico - flux8day.12C.oxic.44.000.178 (v2)... | ecosystem: Environmental > Terrestrial > Soil... | reverse complement strand
GGTCAGGGTGAAGGTGCCCGGTGGTACAAAGCTAATGCCACACAAGCACCCGGAGGACCGTATCTACACCGTCATGTCGGGTGTGTTCTATATCGGGCTCGGCGAGGAGTTCGACGGCGACGATGTGAAGGCTTATCCGCCGGGCAGCGTCGTCGTTCTGCCGGGTGAAACCTGGCACTTCCATTGGGCGAAGGCGGGGGAATATGTTACTCAGGTCACGGCGATCGGCCCGCTCGGCCTTGACTATTACGACCCCGACGACGACCCTCGCCTGCAGAAGAAGTCGTGACCCGACACCTGCACTATGCTGACTGAGCACAAAGTGTCGGTCGCTGATGAAATCTGGTCGGCCGGCCTCGGAGACCCAGTAGCACGGCGGCGCCGCGATTGCGACTGCGCGACGCCGGCAGGGGGTGGCGCAAAGAAACAGACCAGTATCAGCATCGTTTCGCTGCCGGCGTCGACGCGAGTTTCGCCGATCCGTGTATGCCGCGCGACCAGGGGCTTATTCAGCTCTCCAACAAGGCAACGGTGCCCAAGCCGCCGTCGGCGCAAATACTGACAATTGCGCGGGCGCCTGTTGACCTGGCGGCAAGTTCCTTTACGGCTTGACTCAAAATACGAGCTCCAGTCGCCGCGAATGGATGACCGAGTGCCACGCTACCGCCGTTCGGGTTCATCCGATCGCGGGGAAAACTTCCGAATGTGTGTTCGACCCCGGCCTTGTCCCGAACAAAGTCTTTGTCTTCCAGACCTTTGATGTGACAAAGCACCTGGGCCGAGAATGCCTCATGAATTTCCCACAATGCGATGTCATTGAAGGTCAAATTGTTGCGTGCGAGCAGCCTTGGAATTGCAGACACCGGCGCCATCAGCAGTCCTTCGTTGAATACATCAACGGCCGCCGTTTCGAAGTCCACAAGACGCACGCGCGGTACGTCGCCGGGCAAGCGGGCCAGCCCGCCTTCGGTCGCAACCCAGATCGCCGCTGCGCCATCCGTAAGCGGCGAACTGCTGCCAGCTGTGATGGTTCCTTTTCCGCTGGTGCGGTCAAATACCGGCTTCAGTTTCGAAAGTTTTTCCATTGACGTATCGCGGCGTGGAAAGTGGTCTCTAGAAACTCCGTCCAGGGGAACGATCAGATCTGCAAAGAACCCGCGGTCTTGGGCGGCGATGGCGGCTTGATGACTCTGTAGCGCAAGCGCATCTTGCTCGAGACGGCCGATATTCCAGGTTTTCGCCATATCTTCGGTGTGTTCGCCCATACTCCGGCCGGTAACGCGGTTTTTCACTTCAGGTACGAAAAGACGGATGTCCGACGGTCGTAGCTTTCGAAGCAGCCCGATACGTTGCGCCCCGCTGCGCGCTTGAAACATACTTCGCAGCCAATCTGACAAATTCTGTCCGAGGCCGATCTGTACCCGGCTCATGCTTTCGACGCCGCCCACCAGAGCAAGCGCAGCTTTCGTTCGCTCAATGATTCCAGCGGCTTCGAATACGCCGACCATGCTGGTGCTGCATTGCATAATCGTGGTGAATGTCGGCACATGCGGATCGAGTTTGCTTTCAAGCCAAATCTCGCGGGCCAGATTGGCGTAGGCAAGATTGACTATCACCGCGCCCCAAACGGCAAAATCAATGGACCCGGCTACCCGAGCTGCCATTGCCTGCACTACCGGCACTGACAAAGACAATGAGTCACGGGGAGCGAACGGCCCGTCCACTCCTACAAAAGGCGTACGAAGGCCCGCGGCTAACCAAATCGTCTGTTTGTCGGCAGCGACCATGACTGACTAACGCTTCGATCTAGAGGAGACGTACAGACCAACATATCAGGCTCCACGTCCGCTACAAATCGCCAATCTTTTCCATTGGACAACGCACGCAAGGTTACTCCGGTACGCGCGAGGCGCACCGGCACAATTGAGCGGCTATGCTGGCCACTTCTTCCCGGACTCGAGCGCTCGCGGGCAGAATGGTCGACGCTTGCGATCTCTGTAGCCTCCCAGGCAGACCCAATGCTGAAGGTCCAAGAGTCTTGTCTCAAGTTCGCCGACCGACCTCGTTGAGGCCGCTTAGCGTGCCATCTGGGGCTATGGTGCGGTATTCCAATTTTCTCGTTTGAGCCCCGCGCAGTTCGCCGGAGCGCGCTTTTCACAAATTTGTGTACAAGACGAAAAAGGGCGGCCACTATGCGGCTTTGGCAACAGCCGAAAGCTCTTTTCAGAGGAGATACGCGCAGGCTTTCCATCGCTGCGCAAATCAATCTGAGCGTTGGTGCACGCATGCGTGCGCCAGGTCTCACTCGGGTGAGTGGGCGTGGGCTCCCAACTGAGCCGCTTGTCTTCGCGAGAAGGGCGCCTTTGAGCGTCCCTCACGAAGGAAACAACAGCTCTGGTATTGGTGTGAACTCTTTGAGGCCGGGAGGATTTGATGGCGATCAACAACATAGCTGATCTCTTCGTGGCAACGCTGGAGCAAGCCGGCGTCAAGCGGATCTTCGGGATCGTCGGTGACAGTCTGAACGGTCTCACCGAGGCGCTGCGAAACAGGGGCACGATCGAGTGGGTACACGTGCGGCATGAGGAGGTCGCAGCCTTTGCGGCCGCCGGCGAAGCACAGATCACCGGCAATCTTGCGGTCTGCGCGGGTTCCTGCGGGCCGGGCAATCTGCATCTTATCAACGGGCTGTTCGATGCGCATCGAAGCCGCGTGCCGGTGCTTGCAATCGCGGCTCAGATTCCTTCCGGCGAAATCGGCGGCGGTTACTTTCAGGAGACGCATCCGCAAAACCTGTTCCGGGAATGCAGTCACTACTGCGAGCTGGTCTCCGATGGAAGCCAGCTGCCCTATATTTTGGAGAACGCCATTCGTGCGGCCGTCGGACTGCGCGGAGTCGCAGTCGTCGCCATTCCTGGCGACGTGGCGCTGCGCAAGGCGCCGCAACGCGCGATCACCACGTCGCTCGGTCTTGCGCTGTCTGCGCCAAAAGTCACGCCCCATCCGGACGATCTCAAGGAGCTGGCGTCGCTGCTCAACGCTGCCGAGCGCATAACGCTGTTTTGCGGTCGCGGTTGCGCCGGCACTCACGCGCAGTTGATGCGGCTCGCCGAAACGCTGAAGAGCCCGATCGTGCATGCGCTCGGCGGCAAGGAGCATGTCGAATACGACAATCCCTACGATGTCGGTATGACCGGTTTCATCGGCTTCTCGTCAGGATATGCGGCCATGCATGCCTGCGACGTCCTCTTGATGTTGGGCACCGATTTTCCTTACAAGCAGTTTTTTCCGGCCGACGCTCGGATCGCGCAAATCGACATCCGGCCGGAAAATCTCGGCCGGCGTTGCAAGCTCGACCTCGGCTTGGTCGGCGATGTCGGTCTGACCATCGAGGCCTTATTGCCGCAGTTGAAGATAAAAACCGAGAGGCGGCACCTCGACAGCGCGATCGCGCACTACAAGAAGGCGCGTGAGGGCCTGGATGCGCTCGCCGAAGGCACGCCGGGCCGCAAGCCAATCCATCCACAATATCTGGCAAGGATCGTCAGCGAGCAGGCCGCCGCCGACGCGGTGTTCACGGCTGATGTCGGAACGCCGACAGTCTGGGCGGCGCGCTATCTCACCATGAACGGACAGCGCCGGTTGATCGGTTCGTTCGTGCATGGCTCGATGGCCAACGCCATGCCGCAGGCGATCGGGGTGCAGGTGGCCCAGCCCGGCCGCCAGGTGATCTCGTTGTCCGGCGACGGCGGATTCACAATGCTGATGGGCGATCTAATCACGCTGACCCAGATGAGGCTTCCGGTCAAAGTCGTGATCTTCAACAACGGCGTGCTCGGCTTTGTTGCGCTCGAGATGAAGGCCGCGGGATTCGTTGACACCGGCGTCGACCTCAAGAATCCCGACTTCGCCGCCATGGCGCGCGCGATGGGCATTTTTGCCCGTCGCGCCGAGGATCCCGGCGAGTTGCCGGGTGCGGTGAAGGAGGTATTGAGCCATAACGGCCCGGCGTTGCTGGACGTCGTAACCGCCAAGCAGGAACTGTCGATGCCGCCGACGATCGAGCCGGAGCAGATCAAAGGATTCAGCCTCTGGGTACTGCGCGCCGTGATGAATGGCCGGGGAGACGAGGTGCTGGATCTGGCTAAAACAAATTTGCTTCCGCGATAGGCCCTTCCAAATCGCGGAAAGCATGGAGTGGAGCGCTGACGTATCAGTCGGGCTGATTTAAGCTGCGTTGTCTGGACAACTGTTATCCCGATTTGGAGACGGCCATGAGCAAGACAATGACTTTGGAGCGCGCTACTGAATTTGGATTAGCATGGAATAGCCGTGATCCTGATCTCGTGGCGAGCTTTTTTGCTGACGATGGCGTCTACCACGCCTCCGTTGGACCGGATCGCCTCGGGAAGACTTACCTCGGCAAGGAAGAAATCCGAAAGGGCGCCAAAGCGTTTTTTGAACGCTTTCCGGACGGGAGATTCGAAAATCTCAAGGTAGTGGTCGCCGGCGACGTTGGATCGTTCGAATGGGACTTCGTGGCGACTGATGCGAGCGGAAAATCGGTCACAACGGCCGGATGCGATCTTCTTGCCTTCCGGGGCGACAAAGTCATTTCGAAAAACGCATTCCGCAAGGCCAAAAGTTGAGGTTTGGTCGCCGACGATCGACTCGAAGCGAACTGTGAGCAATGAAGTGGGCTGCAGACTTCTAGCCCTCGCCAGCCCAGGTTTGATGTCAGCTCCTGACCCGCCACTGCGACGACGGCCGCTGGTGAGTCATTTTCCGATGGCTAGGTCGTTAGCCCCGACTCATGAAAACGCATCAGTGGATTTGCCAGCGACCGCGAGCAGCATTGGCTCTTAGGGAAATCAAGACCCATTATCCGCGAGGGCCGTCGGCAGCCGAAGCTGCACGGCTCGCTCCCTACGTTCCTCCATTCTGATCTCTTGGTCCTGACGCTCGAATGCATCAAATTGCTTTCGGGCAACTGCCTCGAAAGTCCCTTTCTGAGCGGATTCATCCATTTTGGTACTCATAACGTCCCGTCACAATTCTGTCACGCTACAGGAAAGCGGCGCGTGAAGCAAATTCGCCCTTTCTGTGGTTGCGGGCAGCGGTTCGACTGAAGATTTGGTCGCGAAAAAAACACCGTCAGGCCAAACTCGAATGCATGCGCACGCGGCGATGAAAAGCATGAACTTCGCTATGTCCATGTTGATGGTCCCCATTGCCCGCGCATTGCCGGGCATGAGTCGTAGCCGCGCACGCGAGAGATTACACAAGGTCCAATCGGTTGGATTGTGGACGTACCAACCCGGTCGAGCAATCCCCCGGAGAGCTAAAGCTCTGGGGCCATATTTCTGGTCGCCATCACCAGTCTCACCTCGGGTGCAACTGGTCCAGGTGTCCAATCGTCGCCGGAAAGCGGCGTGACCTTTACGCCAGCAATTACTCCGCGTTCCATGCTTGGATCGAAATAGCGCATTGTCCGCTCATTGAAATCAATGATGCGACCAGGCGTTAAAGGCCCGACATCGTTGATCTTGACGATAGCCTTCTTGCCTGCGCCCTCAACGAGGGCGTACTTCGGGCTCGCGCCATAGCGGACCCCGCCAAATTCCTTCCGTAAATTGGTTTTGATGGCAGCCGTCCACGCAGAGGAATCATAGCGTTCCCCTGACGCTGTGTACGGGCCGCCCTCCCGCCAGCCGGGCCGGTACGGATTGTACGTGGATGCAGCGCCAGTAATCGCGGCCCGAGAAGCGGTGATAACGACAGTATTTGAATCAACTGCATCGATTTCATCTTGAGCCATCGCAGCGGACGAAAAGGCAAATGTCATTACGGCGCCGCAAATCGCGGCGTTCAAACGAAACACCATCAGAACTCCTTAATTGATTTTGATCGGCCTGTTCGGTGCGCTGACGCGCGCACCGTTTTTTGCCTATCCCTCTACTGCGCGATAGCAGCAGCGGGCGCGACGATGGTCGCGAAGGTCACAAGGCCGATGAACACAAACATCGTGTGGCGATGTGTTAGCCGATCCGATGTGGTTCCATCTTGTGAACGACCGCCAATCTTTTGTGAATTTGCGGCATCGTTGGCACTGAGCTACCTTTTTTGAATCGCTGCTTTAGCCAATAGCGAACATCATCGCGGCAATGCAGTTCTGTTTGCGCCCGCGCTGAGGCTGATGCGCCGTGCCACTTGCGGAGCAATCGCAAGGCCAGCGAGCAAGAGTACTCAGAACAACGCGAGGATCAGATAGCGCCAGTCAGGCAAACCCGCGGCGGTTGGATATCGCGACGCAATCTTAACTGTGATCTTCGCGCTGTACAGGCCCTGCCCGAGAAGCGTTTGTCGCGCAAAATGGACGCTTGCCTTCCGGGCTAACCGGTCTTCAAATGGGTCTCTGGCGCATCGGGCGGCGTCCGCTCGTAAGTGCTAACGACATCAAACAAGGCACAACGCGAAATTACTCGAATTCTGTCCGAGACTGGCTTGCGCCAAGAGCGACGGGAGAGCGGTCATGACGCTACTGGAAATCGGCGTCACAAGGGGGAATTCGTTCCGGGCTTGCTGGTGTGGCCGCATCATCGCCCCGCTGTTGATGGGTTTCTTGGGCGCAGGCGGGTTTGCATGGGCTGAAAACGTGCCGTCCCCGGCGCCGGCGAAACTCAGCCGCTTGACCAATTTCTTCGAGGATGAAATTGCCGCCGGAACGCTGCCCGGTGCTGTCGTCCTGATTCAGCAGCACGGCCGCCCCGTCTATCTCAAGACATTTGGCGTGCGCGACGTCAAAACCGGCCAGCCGATGACATTAGACACGCGTTTTGCGCTTCGTTCGATGACGAAGCCAATCACGAGTCTCGCGGCGATGTTGCTGATCGATGCCGGCCAGCTCTCGCTGGACGATCCAGTGGCGAAATATATCCCGTCCTTCCAGTACACCAAAGTGGGCGTAGAAGAGGCCGATACGTCGGGAAGCCCGACGCTGATGCTTGTGCCCGCTGTGCGGCCGCCGACAGTTCGTGATCTGCTGCTGCATACGTCGGGAATCAGCGCGAGCTATGCCGGCGGCTGGGCAAAAAAAGTCTATGCGGAAGCACACCTGTTCGAGGGGCCGTTCGACAACGCGGAATTTGCCGAGAGAATTGCCAAACTGCCGCTAACGCGACAGCCCGGGACGTTTTGGCGATACGGACATTCGACCGACGTCCTTGGCCGTGTGATCGAGATTGTGTCCGGCCAGACGCTGTATCATTTCATGAAGCAGCGCATCTTCGATCCGCTTGGCATGCCGCACACAAAGTTCCTGATTGATACGCCGGAAGAGCTGGCGCTGACGGCGGAGCCGCTGCCAAGCGATGCGGGCTTGACCTATGCCTTGCATGCCTTCCGGTCACATCCCGAGTGGGAATCCGGTGCCGCGGGATTATTTTCGACCGCAGTGGATTATGCGCGGTTCGCACAGATGCTTCTCAACGCCGGCGAGTTCGAAGGCCAACGCTATCTTTCACCCGCGGCGTTCAAGGATATGACCACCGATCACATCGGTCCGGGGTCGGGCGTCGGCCACGACTACTTCTACTTTCCCGGCGATGGCTTTGGCTTCGGGTACGGTTTGGCCGTACGCACCGGTCACGGAGATATGAACCAGCCCGGTTCTATCGGCGAACTCAAATGGGATAGCGGCAGCGGGACTTACGTCGGCATCGATCGCAAGCTGGACATGCTCTACATCTTGATGGAGCAGGCAGACAAAGAGCGCGGGCGGATCAGGGAGGCCTTCAGAAAGCTCGTCTACGACGCTTTTCCCCAGGGCGAATAGCGTCCAACGGTTCGTCGGAAAGTTTGCTAACCCTCTGGTGCGAGAAAGCTGGCCTTTTGTGCTCTTGATGTCGGCCTCTGGCCCAAAGCGGACGTCGGACATCTGAAGAGGACGATCCAGGATACGGTGCGTGACTCTGGTGTCCGAGCCGGGACTTAAGTGCGCCGACGATCGGTCTAGCTGCAATCCGCTTGCGGATCTCAGATCAGCTGCCGCAGAGCAATTTCCAGCCCGGTGCTCGCGATAAGAGTCTTGCCTGTTGACCGGGAATGGCAAGCGGACAGCGCCCGATGAATTGTGCTGGAAACATCGGCAAAGATGGCTTGATCGGAAATTTCCACGCTTTTCGCCATCAGATAACCGAACACCCGAGCCATGCCACAGTTTGCAATAAAGTCTGGAATGACGCTGACCTTGCTGTCGGCATAGCCGTAGATGGGACCGTACAAGATTTCCGGGTCGTTGAAGGGCACGTTGGCGCCACAGGATATAACCTCCAGGCCGCCGGCGATGAGCGTGTCTAACTGCTCGCGCGTTACCAGGCGCGACGCAGCGCAGGGGAGGAAAAGTTCAGCGCCTGCATCCCAGATCTTCTCATTCGCAGTCCTGAAATCCAGCTTATTGTCGGCGTTAAGTTTGTTCCCCGTCTTTTCAAGGAACAGCTGGCGCACCTCGTCAAAGGTCATGCCCCCAGGCACAATCAGCCCGCCATCGCGATCGACAATACCGACGATCCGACCCCCCGCCTGCGCAAGATAGAATGCGGCCGCGGAGCCGACATTGCCCCATCCCTGGATGATGGCGCGCTTGCCTCTGAGATCGCCGCCATAAATTTGGTAATAATGTCGGGCCGCCTCGGTGACACCCCAACCCGTGATCATGTCAGCGACCGAATACCGCCGGCTGACCTCGGGCGTGTAACGGGCGTCTTCGATGATCTTCGACACACCCATGCGGAGCTGACCGACCTTCTGGATCTGATCGCTGATCGTCGGCTCATAGTGACCCATCACGACCCCTTCCTGCGGATGCCAGAGGCCGCAGGACTCTGTAAGGGGTATGACGTCGGTCAGCTCGTCGACATTCAAATCCCCGCCGGTGCCGTAGTAGCTCTTGAGCAGCGGCGAGACAGCCCGGAACCAGCGCCTCAGCACTTCGCGCCGCCGCGGGTCTGACGGATCGAAGTCAATGCCCGATTTCGCTCCGCCAATCGGCGGACCAGAAATAGTGAACTTCACCTCCATTGTCTTCGCAAGCGACTCCACCTCGCGTCGATCAAGGCCTCTGCGCATCCGCGTTCCGCCGCCGGCCGCTCCACCGCGCAGAGAATTGATCACGGTCCAGCCACGGGCACCCGTCTCAGCATCGTTCCATTCAAAAACGATCTCAGGCGCCTTGTGCTCGAATTTTTCGAGCAGGTGCCCGACGGTATTCTTTGTGCCAGTGCCGGCTTGAACGCTCATGAGCTGTACCTTCCTCTGAGATTATTGGTGGCAGAGATCCTAAACGCACGTCGTTGCGGGGCCTATACCGAAGCCACGCCGCGAAAAGCCGGTGGCAATGAAGAAGCCCGGAACCTGGTCGCTGCCGGAGATCACGGGAAGGGCGTCCGGCGTCGCGTAAGGGGCTATTCATTCGGCTGGCGCCCGATAGACAGAAGCCCGACCAATCTTTTGGGGCTTTCGCGATCGCCGATGCGCCCACGCCGTCAGCTTTCATTTTCTTGACCTTCGCGGGATCAATGCTCGCCTTGCGCCCCTTGTAGATGCCACCCGCTTTCGCACCAGCAATCCCTTCAAGCGCGCGCAGGCAGGCAGTCGCCCATTGACATAGGTCAACGGCCAATCGCGCGGTCTCAACGAGTGTGCTGGTCCGATACCAGGGAGACTGTCGTGAAACAAATCAGCGCTAAGCCGATATTGCTCGCTGCCACGGTTTTTGCATACGGTAGTCTAGGACTTGTCGAGTGTGAGGGGCTCCCGGCCGAAATCGACGCCGCGCACGCGAAGGTGAGGCAATCGGCAAATCCGGCGAGCGTTGGCGGCACCACACAGCGAAAAAGGCATCGCGCCGCCGGCGGCCGAGTGGCCTCATCCAAAGCCGGAGCGCGCGCCTTCGTTGTCAGCAGCAAATCGCCCCGCTACGGACAGCTTGCCGTTAAGCAAGCTCACAACACTCGCCTGGGGACCAACGGGGAAGCGGCGCGCAAAAAGGCACGTAATCGCCTTGCTTCGGGCGAAGGATCTAGGAGGCGGGTTGCAATGCTGGGACTTGCCAGCTTCTACTCAGAGGATAGTGAGACCGCGAGTGGCGAGCGCTTCGATAAGCATAAATTACACGCCGCACACCCCACGTTGCCGTTTGGTACACGTCTGCGTGTGACAAACGTCAGGAATGGGCGGTCTGTAACTGTGCGGGTTAACGATCGTGGTCCGTTCGTCCGTGGACGCATCGTAGACGTTACATCAGCCGCGGCGGAGGCGCTGGGAATGGTCAAGGAGGGAGTGGTCAAGGTCACGCTTGATTTCGTCCGATAGTGCGAGTTGGTCCAAGGCGCGATGACTGCGAACGACGGCAATTAGGCGCTCACCCTGGCCAGCTCAAAGGGTGAAAGTCGCCCGAGTCGTGTTTGCGCCTACTGATCGATTTCACCCGGCATCAAGAAACATTCACCGGCAAGTTGACCTAGGTCAAAGCAGAAGCTGGTTTCTTTTCGTGGAATGCAAACGCGCCGCCGGTTCATTTGAGCTGGGTGGCAACTCGGGAGGATGATCATGGCATTCCAGATCGTGATGGACCACACTGGCGATACCCGCCACCACTTCAATCCAGAAGACGTGCAAGCGCTGGCGAAGGCGGAAGAGCGATTCAAAAAGCTCACTGGACTTGGCTTTACTGCGGCTGTCCGGACCGCTTCGGGAGAGGTCTCCAAAGTTCAATCGTT
>Ga0306926_10009346_pt1 | contig 10781 bp, 11 predicted proteins | sample flu12Cox44000178_FD_203759 | JGI IMG/M metagenome (GOLD analysis project Ga0306926, IMG submission 203759) | Lab enrichment of tropical soil microbial communities from Luquillo Experimental Forest, Puerto Rico - flux8day.12C.oxic.44.000.178 (v2)... | ecosystem: Environmental > Terrestrial >... | reverse complement strand
GCAGGTTCGAGATCATGACCAGCAGGTCGCTGCGCGCGAGCAGACCGTCGCCGCGCGGGGGCCCCAGTCCGGTGAGCAGGCTCGCGTGCAGCTCGTCCGCCTGCGTGGCAGGCGCCGCGGCAGACGCGGCCTTGCGGTAGGCGGCGAGCGCGGCGCGCTCGCACCGGGCGATCGCGGCGTCGCGCGCGAGCGGACGGTCGGGACCGCCATGCGCGATCTGTGCGGAGTCCGCAGCGACGCCGAACGCGCGCGCGATCCAGCGCGCGGCGTCCGCCGTCAGGACCGGCGCGGCGGGATCGGGCGTGCGCGCCTCGTCCGCCGTGATCACGCCGCGCTCGATCAGCCGGTTCAGCGCTTCGGGCTCGATCGGCGCGGGCGCCGCGGCGAGCGTGCGAGCGGCGAGGGCGAGGGCGAGGAGCGCAGCCGGCACGGGGGTCCGCATGAGAACCGGGAAGCTAACGTCGGCGGGAATGCGGGGTCAAGACTTCGCCGCCCGGTGCTTGATGCGGCAACGCAGCGCCGCTAAGGTCCGGCGATCATCGAGCGCGACCGGCACGCCGGCCGGATCGTCGAGGGAGAAGATGAGCGAGACCATCCGCTGCCCCGATTGCGGCCACGAGAATCCCGCCGGGAACGAAGCCTGCGCGAACTGCAACTTTCCGCTCGGGACCCCGGAGGCGGCCGCGTCCCGCGCCGGTTCCGAGGCCGACGCCGGACCGCAGGGCCGCATGCGGGTGCCGATCCACCCCCGCGGGGGCCGGGAACGGTCCGCGCCCCCGCTGCGCCGCCGGCCGCGGCCGCCGCGCGCCCAGCCGCAGGCCATCTCGATCTACCTCATGGTCGCCGCGGTGATCGCGGTCGCGGTGCTGCTCGTCGCCGTGCGCGGATTCCATCAGACGAACTTCGCGCCGATCGAGGGCGCGCGCGAAAACCAGCAGAAGACGGCGGACGCGTTCCGCGCCGAGCTCGCGAAGGATTCCACGAACGTCGAGGCGCACATCGGGCTCGCCGACGTTCTCTACGACACCGGCAACTGGTCCGAGGCGATCATCCACTACCGCGCCGCGCTGGCCCGTGACTCGAGCCGCGCGACGACGCTCGTGGACCTCGGCGTCTGCTACTACAACCTGAGCGAGCCCGAGCGCGCGGCGGAGCTGTTCCAGCTCGCGCTGAAGCGCGATCCGCACCAGCCGGTCGCGCTGTTCAATCTCGGAATCGTGGCGGAGCGCCGCGGTGACAACCGCGAAGCGCTCCAGTACCTGCACCGCGCGCTCGAGAGCGATCCGCCCGAGAACATGAAGCAGCCGCTGGTCGAGGCCATGCAGCGCGTCCAGAAGGCGCTCGGCATCACCGCGCCGCCGATTCCGGAGGCCGCGTCGAAATAGCGCGGCGCGGGAGCAGCCCGATGCGATCGAGCATGGCGCGCAGGCCGGGCGGGCCCGCCCCCGGCGCGCTGGCGAGCCGCACCAGCGTGCGCACGAGATCGGCGGGCGTATCGAGATCCGCGAGCGTCTCGAGCGTCTCGACTCCGACCCCGGCACCGCGGGCGCGTTCCATGGTCTGCGCATGCACGCGCCCGGTGCCCCAGTCGATGCCCCGGAACAGCGCGGGCGCCGGGTGGCGCAATCCGACCAGCACGTATCCGCCATCCTGCGCCGGCGCGATCGCCGCGTCGGCGCGCTCCAGCGCCTCGAACGCGCGCTCGATCAGCGCCGGTGTGATCCACGGACAGTCGGCGCCGATGATCACCACGCGGTCCGCGGGCGAGGCGAGCAGCTCGGCGAACGCCGCCTCGAGCCGCGCGCCGAGGTCCGCGCCGCGCTGCATCCGCTCGCGCATCCCGGGTGCGAGCGTGCCGGAGGTCACCCCGGGTCCATCGACCCAGTAGACCCAGCGCTGGTCCGCCCGGCACGCGCGGAACATCTCGAGCGCATCGAGCACCATCGCGAGGTGGGCCTGCGCGGCGAGCGCCGGCGGCAGCGCGGGCGTGAGGCGCGTCTTGACGGCGGTGGAATCGGGGTGCCGCGCGAACAGCGCCAGGTGCCGCATGGTCGCACCTTAGCGGATGCGGACGCGGTTGACAGCCCCCGCGCCCCCTCCCTAGAGTCCTTGGCTCATGACGTCCATGGCGCCGGTCCCGCCCCCTCGCCGCGGCGACCCGCGCTGAAACCCGCTCCGGCCGAATCTCCTCCCATGCCCGACTCCCGCCCTTACCAGCTGATCGTGGTCGGCACCGGCCCGGGCGGCTACGTGGCCGCCATCCGCGCGGCACAGCTCGGCTTGAAGACCGCCGTCGTCGAGAAGGACGAGCTGGGCGGCACCTGCCTGAACTGGGGCTGCATCCCGACCAAGGCCTGGATCGTCACCGCGCACCTGTACGAGCAGATCAAGCGCGCGAAGGAATACGGCATCGAGGTCGGCGAGCCACGCGTTCGCTGGGACTGGCTCGTCGAGCGGAAGACCAAAGTGGTGCGCCAGATGACCGGCGGCGTGAAGACGCTGCTCAGCGGACGCGGCGTGGACATCCATCGCGGCGTCGCGCGGCTCACCTCCCCGAACCGCATGACCGTGACGGTGGGCGAGACGCGCACCGAGATCAGCGCGGATGCAGTCATGATCGCGAGCGGCGCGTACGCGTGGATGCCGCCCGGCTTCGCGCTCGATGGCACGCGCGTGATCACGAGCCGCGAGGCGCTCGATCTGCCGGCGCAGCCGGCGCGGGTCGCCGTGCTCGGCGGCGGCGTGGTGGGATGCGAGTTCGCGAGCTTCTTCGCCGCCGTGGGCAGCAAGGTCACGCTGATCGAAATGTTACCGCGCCTCGTTCCCGCCGAGGACGATGAGATCGCGCAGGCGCTCGAGCGCGAGATGAAGAAACAGAAGATCGAGATCCACCTCGGCACGAAGATCGAGGATCGCCGCGACGCGCCCGACGGCTCCATCACGCTCACGCTCGGCAACGGCAAGACCGTGGAGGCCGACACCGTGCTGGTCGCGACCGGACGGCGGCCGTATTCGAGCGATCTCGGACTCGAGGCGCTGGGCGTCGCGATCGCGGATCGCGGCAAGATCGTGGTGAACGACCGGCTGCAGACCTCGGTCAAGGGCATCTATGCGATCGGCGACGTCACCGACATCAAGCAGCTCGCGCATTTCGCATCGGCGCAGGGCAAGGCCGCGGTCGAAATCATCGCCGGGCACCCGGCGCAGACGAACTGGCGCGCGGTCCCGGCCGCGACGTTCACGAACCCCGAGATCGCGAGCGTCGGGCTCACCGAGCGCGAAGCCCGCGCCGAGGGCCGCGAGATCAAGATCGGACGCTTCCCGTTCCGCGCCCACGGCCGCAACATCGCCGACGGCGAGACCACGGGATTCGTGAAGCTGATCGGCGACGCCGGCACCGACCAGGTGCTCGGCGCCCACATCTTCGGCGCGAAGGCCAGCGAGCTGATCCACGAGTGCTCGCTCGCGATCGCGGCCGACCTGAACCTCTCGGACCTCGCGCACGCGATCCACGCGCACCCGACGCTCACCGAAACGCTCGGCGAGGCCGCCGAGGACGCGGAAGGCCTGGCCATCCACCTCATCCGGCAGGAGGCGCGGACTGCGGCACGCTGATCGCGACCGATCGCCGGGCGGGCCGACCAGCGCCGCGCGGGAATTCGAGACCCCCGCGGCCGCCCGATCGCCCATTCCGGAACCCGACATGACGCTTCGAATCGCCGCCGCGACCGACGTGGGACTGCGCCGCGAGCGCAACGAGGACTGCTTCGCGACCTGGTCCCCGCAGAGCAGCGAGGAGCTCGAGCGCCGCGGCGAGCTGCTCGTCGTGGCGGACGGCATGGGCGGCTCGGCCGCCGGCGAGGTCGCGAGCCGCACGGCGGTCGAGACAGTGATGCATCATTTCCGCGAGCGCGAGGAGACCGCGGACCTCGCCCTGACCCGCTCGCTCGAGGCCGCGCATCGTGCGATCCACCGCATGAGCGTCGAGAACGCCGACCTCGCCGGCATGGGCACCACCTGCACGGCGGTCTCGGTGCGCGGTCCCGAAGTGCGTTTCGCGCACGTCGGCGACAGCCGCGCCTATCTGGTCAGGAACGGTCACATCGTCCAGCTCACCGCCGACCACTCGCTGGTGCAGCAGCTCGTGCAGCAGCAGCTCCTCACGCCCGAGCAGGCGCGGGTGGATCCGCGCCGCAACATGCTGACGCGCAGCATCGGCGTGGGCGAGACCGTGCAGGTGGACGAAGGCACGCTCGCCGGCGGGCTCGTCGCCGGCGACACGCTGCTCCTGTGCAGCGACGGCCTGCACGGCCTCGTGAGCGACGAGGAGCTCGCGCGGGTCGCGGGTGCCGCCGATCTGGACGGCGCGACGGCGGACCTGATCGAGCTCGCGCGCTCGCGCGGCGGCCACGACAACATCACGGTGGTCCTGGCGCGACGCGCGCCGGGGCCGGGCGCGTAGGCGCCTCGAACTCGGAGAACTCGATGCCGGCCTCGGTCGTCGCGCTGTTCGTGAGCACCGCGAGCCGCAAGGCCCTGACCGGCCGGCAGCGCGTGGAGGCGCTCGAGAACCGCGGCATCGAAGGGGATCGTCACGCGCTGCCCGGCAACCGCCGCGCGGTGCTGCTCATGTCGCAGGAAATCCTCGACTCGTTCGGGCTCGCCCCGGGCGACGTGCGCGAGCAGATCACGGTGCGCGGGCTGGATCTTCACGCCCTCGCCGCGGGCACGCGGCTGCGCATCGGCAGCGCGGTCCTCGAGCTCGCCGGCCCGTGCGCGCCCTGCGAGCGCATGGAGGAATTGCGGCCCGGCCTGCAGGCCGCGCTCGAGGGACAGCGCGGGCGCTTCGCGCGCGTCGTGACGCCCGGCTCGCTCGCGGTCGGCGACGTGCTCACCCTGGTGCCGCCGGCCTGATCGCGGAGCGGAACGGGGCACGGCCTGCAGCGCACCCTCGCGTTCACCGTCGCCTTCGCGGTCTCGGCGGTCCTCGTCACCGCGCTCGGGGCGCTGCTCGCCTACCGCGGCGTGCGCGGCGCGCTCGAGCATGAGTTCGAGGTGCGCCTCGAGCGCATCGCGCGCCGCGCGGCGAGCCAGATCGCCCCGGCCGACCTGCGTGATCCGCGCGTCCACAGCAGCGAGAGCGCGCCGTACGCCGCGCTCCAGACCCTGATCGGGCCACTGCCCGCGACCGCCGACCTCGTGGACGCGATGATCGTGGACTCGGCGCGCGTCACGCTGGTCGATGCGCGCGGGCGCGAGGAGTTCGAGGGGCTGCCGAACGCGCTCGATTCGCTCGCGCGCCCCGCGTTCGACCGCGCGTTCGCCGGCGAGGCCGCGGTGTCGAAGCCGTTCGTGCGCGAGCAGGACGTGCGCCGCGTGGCGGTGGCGCCGGTGCGGGAGCGCGGCGGCCGCGTCGCGGGCGTTGTCGCGATCGAGGCGGAGGCCGCCTACCTGCCCGCGCTGGCCGACCTGAGCCAGAAGCTCATGCTGATCGCGTTCGTGAGCCTGCTCGCGATCGCAGTGCTGTCCGCACTGTTCGTCCGCGTCGCCATCTCCACGGCGCGCCTCGAGCGCCGGCTGTCGCGCGCCGAGAACCTCGCGGCGATGGGTCGGCTGACCGCCACGCTCGCCCACGAGATCCGCAATCCGCTCGCGATCATCCGCGGCTCCGCCGAGCGCCTGGGCCGGTCCGATCCCGAGGCGCGGCGCATGGCGGACTTCGTGGTCGAGGAATCCGACCGGCTCTCGAACACCGTGAATCGCTACCTGCAGTTCGCGCGCGGCGAGGCCGAGCCCGGCGGCGCGGGCGACGCGTTCGCGACGCTCGATCAGACGCTCGATCTGCTCGAGGGCGAACTCCAGGCGCGCAAGGTGACGCTCACGCGCTCCGGGGAGCGCGGCCCGGGCAGCGTCGCGCTCGACAATGACTCCTTGAAACAGGTGTACCTGAACCTGATTCTGAACGCGCTCGATGCGATGACCGGGGGCGGGACGCTCGGCGTCACGACCGGCGGGCAGGGCGGATGGATTTCGGTGACGATCGCGGACACCGGCGCCGGCATTCCAAGCGAGAAGCTGAGCCAGATCGGCGATCCGTTCTTCACCACGAAGCCGCGCGGCTCGGGGCTCGGGCTCTTCCTCACCCGGCGGCTCGTGCAGTCCGGCGGCGGCCGCCTCGAAATCACGAGCGAAGTGGGGAAGGGCACGTCCTGCGTGGTGCGATGGCCGGAGCGGAAGGGAGCGGTCGCGACGTGAAGGTGCTCGTGGTGGACGACGAGATCCGGAACGCCGAGCTCACCGCGCTCGCGCTGCGCGACGCCGGGCACGAGACGGCGTTCGTGAACGGCGGCGCACCGGCGCTGAAGCAGCTCGAGGTCGCGCGCTTCGACGCCGTGATCACGGACCTGCGCATGGCGCCGCCCGACGGGCTCGCGCTGCTCGCCGAGGTGCGGCGGCGCTGGCCCGAAACCGAGGTGGTGCTGATGACCGCGTATGCGAGCCTCGAGACCGCGCGTGCGGCGTTGCGCAGCGGCGCGGCGGACTACGTCAGCAAGGAAGGGGATTTCCACGGCGAGCTCCGGACCATCCTCGAGCGCCTCGCGCGCGGGCGCACGCTGTCGTCCGAGAACGCGCGGCTCGCGAGCACCGTCGAGTCGCTGAAGCAGGGGATGGCGGAGGTCGTGGGCGATTCGACCGCGACGCGCCAGGTGCTCGAGCTCGCGCGCAAGGTCGCGGCCACGGACTCGACCGTGCTGCTGCGCGGCGAGAGCGGAACCGGCAAGGACCTGTTCGCGCGCGCGATCCATTTCTCGAGCCGGCGCGCGGGCGGGCCGTGGGTCAAGGTGAACTGCGGCGCGCTGCCCGAGGCGCTGCTCGAGAGCGAGTTGTTCGGGCACGAGAAGGGCGCGTTCACCGGCGCGGTGCGGCAGAAGGCCGGCCGGTTCGAGGACGCGCAGCGCGGCACGATCTTCCTCGACGAGATCGGCGAGCTGCCGATGCCGCTCCAGGTCAAGCTGCTCCAGGTGATCGAGGAGAAGACGTTCCACCGCGTGGGCGGCAACCAGCCGATCGTGGTGGACGTGCGGATCATCGCCGCCACGAATCGCGATCTCGAAGAGATGGTGCGCGCGCGCCAGTTCCGCGAGGATCTCTTCTTCCGGCTCAACGTGTTCCCGATCCGGCTGCCGCCGCTGCGGGAGCGCGCCGGCGACATTCCGCGCCTGGTCGAGCACGTGCTCGTGCGCCACGGCTCGTCGGCCGGCCAGATCACGCCCGCGGCGCTCGCCGCGCTCGAGCGGCATCCGTTCCCGGGCAACGTGCGCGAGCTCGAGCACATGCTGGAGCGCGCGCTGATCCTGGCGGGGAGCGATCCCGTCGGGATCGAGCACCTGACGATCGGCGCGCCCGGCGGCGCGCCGTCCCAGGGCGTCGTGAGCTGGGTGCCGGCGATCCCGCCCGAGGGCCTCTCGCTCGAAGTCCTGGAGCGCGAGCTCATCCTCCAGGCGCTCGATCGGGCGCGCGGCAACAAGAGCCAGGCCGCGCGGCTGCTCGGGCTCACGCGCCGCACGCTCTACTCGCGCATGGAGCGCCACGGCTTGAGGAAGCCGGGCGAGGGCGAGGAGGGAGAAGCGGAGACGGCCGCCGAATGACGTTTCACCGGTGCGCGCCATCCTTTAGTCTGAGGCTGCCATGAGCGTCCTGCGCGGCCTGCTCTTCGACAACCTCGGACTCAAGCTCACCGCGCTGCTGCTCGCCGTGGTGGTCTACCTGCACGTCTATACCGAGCGCCCCGCGCACCTCAAATACTCGTTCCCGGTCCAGATCACCGACGTGGACAGCACGCTCTGCCTACTCGGGCCGGCCCCCGGCGCGGTCACGGCCGAGCTGCGCGGCACGGGCAAGCAGCTGATCCGCCTGCGCCTCGGCGAGCCGGTGCTCAAGATCTCGCTCGCCGGCGTGGCGAAGGGGCGGTTCGAGCGCGCCATCACCGCCGACGACCTTCCGCTGCGCATGAGCGAGGGCGTCGAGGTGGAGCGCATGGTGAGTCCGCGCACCATCGAGGTGCAGCTCGATCGCAAGGTGCGGCGCTGGCTCCCGGTGGCCGCGCGATTCGAGGGCGCGCCGGCCGAAGGGTTCGCGGTCGGCGGCCCGCTTTCCACCCGGCCGGATCACGTGACCGTCACCGGGCCCGAGACGGCGGTCGCGAAGCTCGACAGCGTGCAGCTCGCCCCGGTGCACGTCGACGCGCATCGTGACACGGTGAGAGCCCAGGTCTCGCCGCGGATGCTGCCCGAGTGGTGCGCCACCGATCCGCCTGCCGTCACGGTGCGCGTCCCGATCCACCACCTCGAGCGCTGAATTCCGGCACCCTTCGCCCGGAAGCGCGAAAGCGCCCGTTCCCCTGAGGTATCGGGCGCTTCGCTTGTGGAATGGTTGGGCGGTGACGCGAGGCCGCGTGAGATGGCAGGCTCGGATGGTGGGAACGCGACGCTCGTCACCACCGCCACGCGATGGAACAGCGCAAGCGATGTGCCAGCCGATGTGCACGCGCCGAAATCGCGCATCGGCCTGCAATCAGCGCGGGAAGCGACCGCGAACGGCGCATCGGGGCAAATCACGCAAACGGTGCGCGCGCGTTTAGCACCGCGCCCCGCCGTGGTTTGCATCGCCGCGCGCGGCCCGCGGACGGAGCCTGCGCCGGTGGCCTTGACAGCGCGGCAGGGCGACCCTAGACTTCAGTTCGAGTCGCGGCTCACGGACGCCCCGAGCGCCCCTTCCACTCGAGCCGGATGCATCGCCCAAATCGATTCACGGGCGCGGTGACTCCCCCACGCAGACAAGGACTCACCCGCCCTCCCGCCGTTACGTCACGACCGTTCTAAAAGGGAAACCGTTCGAGACTCGCCGAGTCCCTGAACACCTCCAACAACCCGGACTCTCAACCCCAGGCCAGCGGAGCATCGAGGCTCCGCGACCACGGCCCCACCGCATCAGCGCGCGCCATCGGCGCCGCGCCGCGCGGCACGCCGCAACCAAAGGCGACTACATGGAATCCTCGGTTACCCCGACTCAGACCCCTCCTTCGGCAGCCCCGGCCCAGACCATGGAACTCACGCAGCTCAAGGGCAAGACCATGTCCGAGCTGCTCCACCTGTGCCAGGAGCTGAACGTCGAGGGGACCAGCGGCCTGCGCAAGCAGGAGCTAATCTTCAAGATCCTCGAGGCCCAGACCCAGAAGAACGGGCTGATCTTCGCCGAGGGCGTGCTCGAGATCCTGCCAGAGGGCTACGGCTTCCTGCGGGCGCCGAGCTACAACTACCTGCCGGGGCCGGACGACATCTACGTCTCGCCGTCCCAGATCAAGCGCTTCGATCTCCACACCGGCGACACCGTTTCCGGGCAGGTGCGGCCGCCGAAGGAAGGGGAGCGCTACTTCGCGCTGCTGCGCGTCGAGGCCGTGAACTTCGAGAGCCCCGAGGCGGCGAAGGACAAGATCCTCTTCGACAATCTCACGCCGCTCTACCCGCAGGAGAAGATCAACCTCGAGACGAAGGACCGCTGCATCGAGACCCGCATCATCGACCTGCTGTGCCCGTTCGGGAAGGGCCAGCGCGCGCTGATCACGTCGCCGCCCAAGGCCGGAAAGACCATCCTGCTCCAGAAGATCGCGAACGCCATCACGGAGAACCATCCCGAGGTGATGCTGATCGTGCTGCTGATCGACGAGCGCCCCGAGGAAGTCACCGACATGCAGCGCACGGTGAAGGGCGAGGTGGTGTCGAGCACGTTCGACGAGCCCGCCGAGCGGCACGTGCAGGTGGCCGAAATGGTGATCGAGAAGGCCAAGCGCCTGGTCGAGCACAAGCGCGACGTCGTGATCCTGCTGGATTCGATCACGCGCCTCGCGCGCGCCCACAACACCGTGGTGCCGCACTCCGGCAAGATCCTCTCCGGCGGCGTGGACGCGAACGCGCTGCAGCGCCCCAAGCGCTTCTTCGGCAGCGCGCGCAACATCGAGGACGGCGGCTCGCTCACCATCATCGCGACGGCGCTGGTCGAGACCGGCTCGCGCATGGACGAGGTGATCTTCGAGGAGTTCAAGGGCACCGGCAATTCCGAGCTGGTGCTGGATCGCAAGCTCTCCGACAAGCGCATCTTCCCGGCCATCGACATCAACCGCTCCGGCACGCGCAAGGAAGAGCTGCTGATGACGCCCGAGACGCTTCAGCGCGTGTGGATCCTGCGCAAGTTCCTGAACGAGCTGAACCCGGTCGAGGCGATGGAATTCCTCATCAACAAGATGAGCGACAGCAAGACGAACAAGAAGTTCCTGGAGAGCATGAACCAGTAGTGCGCATCGCCGTGCGGGCCGGCCGCCCGTCCGATCGGAGGTGAGGAATGGAAGCCTCGAACGCCTCTCCCAAGTCCCGGCTCGTCGCGCTGCTGCTGTGTTTCTTCCTCGGATTCGTGGGCGTCCACCGCTTCTACGTCGGAAAGACCGGCACCGGGATCCTCATGATCCTGACCTTTGGCGGCTTCTGCGGGATCTGGGTCCTCATCGACCTCGTCATGATTCTGGTCGGGGCGTTTACCGACAAGCAGGGCCGTCGCCTGTTTCATTGGATGGAGCCCGGGTCGATCTAGCGGCGCCCGCACGTCCTGCCACGATCAGCGAATGATCGCCGCCTTCGCGACCTTCGTGCGCGTCCCCTGGCGCAGGCGCACCACGTAGAGCCCGGGCGGAAGCCCGCTCGTGCTCCCGAGCTTGAGCGTGTGTGCGC
>Ga0306926_10009343_pt1 | contig 10782 bp, 8 predicted proteins | sample flu12Cox44000178_FD_203759 | JGI IMG/M metagenome (GOLD analysis project Ga0306926, IMG submission 203759) | Lab enrichment of tropical soil microbial communities from Luquillo Experimental Forest, Puerto Rico - flux8day.12C.oxic.44.000.178 (v2)... | ecosystem: Environmental > Terrestrial > Soil... | reverse complement strand
TTACTCACCCATGTTGGCTAAGTGAGCGAGAAACGCGCGATCGAGCTGCTAAATGCTAGGCACGACATGTGACTCTCAGGAATCAGCTTGTTTGCGAACTAATGACACTTTCGTGACGTGCGGCGCCTTGCTATTCACAGTTCGACGCCTCCGGCCGGGAACGCGGCTCAACCTCAGCCGCCGCGGCGGTGAGCAGCGGCTTGCCGCCGCCATGGCTCCGCCAAGGCCCGCAAACCGCCGGACAAGACGGAAATCCATTTTCCGGCTTGGTGCCTACCGCGCGTTCAGGAGAGCTCGAGTGTCGCGCTCATCGAGCGCACGAAGGAATCCGACGCGCATTGAGGTCGCTAGGCGGGTGAGGTGTGCTCGTCGAGTGCCGGTCCCGCGGATTCTTCGAGCTGCCCGGCAAGGCCGCTGCGCGCATGGCGGGAAGCCAGGAGCGTGTAGAACGCCGGCACGACGAACAGCGTAAACAGCGTGCCGACGACCATGCCAGTGACCAGCACAATCCCGATGCTGTTGCGCGCTTTGGCACCGGGGCCCGACACCAGCACCAGGGGCAGGTGCCCGAACACAGTGGCGGCCGATGTCATCAGGACCGGCCGCAAGCGTGTCAGAGATGCCTCGCGGATCGCAGCAAACAGCTCGAGTCCGCGTGCCTGCAGCTGGTTGGCGAACTCCACGATCAGGATACCGTTCTTGGCGATCAGTCCCACCAGCGTGATCAGGCCCACCTGCGAGTAGATGTTGATCGTCGTTAGATCCGTGAACGTGAAGAGCAGCGCACCGGATAGGGCGAGCGGCACGGAGCCGAGCAGCACGATGAGCGGGTCGCGGAAACTCTGGAACTGCGCGGCGAGCACGAGATAGATCAGAACGATGGCGAACCCCAGCGTCGCAGTCAGCGTCGCGCCCTCCTGGCGGATCTGGCGCGACTCGCCCGCGTAGTCGAGCGTCATACCCGGGACGGCAGCGGCGGCGGCTGCCTTTTCGAGCGTGCTCAACCCTTCTTCCTTCGTGACGCCCGGCTTGACGCCAGCGTAGATCCGGACCGAGTTGCGCTGCTGGAATCGGTTCAGCGTGCGCGGCGCGGCGCTCGTCTCGATGCGGGTAAAGCTCGAGACGGGCACGAGCGCACCGCTTGGCGTCTTGATCTTGAGATCGAGCAGCGGGGCGAGCGTGGCACGATCCTCGTCGCCGACCTGCGGGATGACCTTGTAGCTGCGGTCGAAGTAGTTGAAGCGATTCACCCACGCCCCACCCAGCAGCGTGCCGAGTTCCCGTCCGACGGAAGCCAGATCGAGCCCCAGGTCTGCGATCCGCTCGCGATCGAGCACTACCTGAGCCTGCGGCAGGTCGATCTTCAGGTCACTGTCGACGTACAGGAACTGCCCGCTTTGCCAGCCGGCGCGCACTACGGCGCCACTGGTTTCGAGGAGCTGCTCGATCGAGGCGTCGCTCTGGACGATGAGCTCGACATCGAACTGGCCGGGCGTCGGCAAAGGCGGATCGAGCCGCGGAAACACTCGCAGACCGGGCACCTGCGAGACGGCGCCGTACACCGCGGGGAACATCTGCTCGGTCGAGCGTGCGCGCTCCTTCCAGTTCTTCGCGACCAGTCCGCCAAAGCCGCCCCAATTAGCCGTCAGTGACCAGGTGAAGTCGGTCTCGGGAAAGGCGGTGATGGCCTTCACGACCTTCAGGTGATCGCGATTGCTCTGCGCGAGGGTTGAGTCGGGGGCCGCCTCAAAGAAGAGACTGATATGGCTCTGGTCCTCGACTGGTGCGAGCTCCTGGCGTGAGAACTTGTAGAGTGGCCAGGCGGCGGCCGTGATCAGCACTGCTACCAGTGCGATCCCCCAGCGCATCCCGAGCGCACCATCGAGCGCACGCGCGTACACACCGCGCACCGCATCGAACGCACGGTTGACGATCGCGGTCAACCGTCCTTCCTGGCCGTTGGGATGCACGAATCGCGAGCTCATGACAGGCGAGAGCGTGACCGCGACGATGCCCGACACGACGACCGCGGCGGCCAGCGTGATCGCAAACTCGAGGAACAGCGAGCCGGTCAGGCCGCCCTGGAACGCAATGGGCGTATAGACGGTGGCGAGCGTGATGGTCATCGCGATGATCGGGCCGCGCAGCTCGCGGGCACCGATCAGGGCGGCTTCGATCCGCGACTTGCCGAGGCGCACGTGGCGCTCGACGTTCTCGACCACCACGATCGCATCGTCGACCACCAGTCCGACCGAAAGCACGATCGCGAGGATGGTCAGGAGATTCAGGCTGAAGCCGAAGGCGTACATGACGATTCCCGCACCGACGAGGGACACCGGCATGGCCATGAGCGGTACCAGCGCGGTGCGGACAGACCCCATGAAAAGAAAGACCACGACAGCAACGATCAGGACGGTCTCGCCGAGCGTCTTGGTGATCTCCGTCAGCGCCTGGCGCATGAACATGGTGCCGTCCCATACCAGGCGCATGTCCACGTCCTTGGGCAGCGTGGGGCGGATGCGCTCCATTTCTGCGCGCAGCCGCTTCGCGACGTCGATCTCATTCGAGCCGGGCAGCGGCCAGACTCCGAGATAGACGGCCTGCTTGTCGTTGTATTTTGCGACCATGGACGCTTCTTCGGCGCCCAGCTCCACCCGTGCGACATCGCTCAAGCGCACAATCGCGCCGCCGCGATCGGCGACGATCAGGTTCCTGAATTCCTCGGCCGCACGCAGGTCGGTGTTCGCCAGCAGATTTACCTGAACGATGTTCCCCTTGGTTTGTCCCACCGCGGCCAGGTAGTTGTTTCGCTGCAGGGCCGCATGCACATCGCCCGGCGACAGGTTGTGCGCAGCCAGACGGTCGGGATCGATCCAGATTCGCATCGCGAGTGACTGACTGCCCTCGAGGCTGATGCGCTGCACACCCGGCAGAGTGGCGAGCTGCGGCTGCAGGGTGCGCGACAGCCAGTCCGTGAGCCCGGGCACAGTGCGCTCGGTAGAGGTGAAGCCGATGTAGAACGTCGCGTAAGGCCGATCGGCGCGTTGAATCTCAACCACCGGCGGCTCGGCCTCGACCGGCAAATCGGAGCGCACCTGTTGCAGGCGCGCGGTTACCTGGGCCAGCGCAGCGGTGCTGTTTTGATTCAATTTCAGGCGCAGCGTGACCGTGCTCAAGCCTGCGCGGCTCGTGGATTCGATGTAGTCGACACCGCCGATCGCGGCCACGGCACGCTCGATCGGCGTCGTCAGAAATCCGCGTACGGTCTCTGCACTGGCACCGGTATAGACCGTCGAGATCACGATGGAGGAGCTCTCGATGCTCGGGAACTGCTGCACCGGGAGGCTCGTGAGTGCTCGTATACCGACGAGCACAATGACGAGGTTCACCACGACCGCTACGACCGGGTGCCTGATGAAGACGTCAGTGAATGCGCGCATATCGCCGCTTCCTTGGGCTTTGCTCACTACCAGGGGAACTAGCTACCGCTGCCGGGGCGGTTGGCCGTGTCGTTGCTCGCAGTGGTGCGGTCAGGGGTGATTGCGACCAGCGCCGCCTCACGCAACTTGAACGATCCCGAGGCCGCTACCCGCTCACCGGCCGAAAGGCCCTTGTAGATCACGGCTTCATCGCCGGCCAGCGATTCGACCTGCACCTGCCGGGCGTGGGCGCGGATCTTGCCGTCCTTTTCCCGCGCGAGCACGAAGACAGTGTCTCCGCCCGCGCTCTTGCGAACCGCGCTCGCCGGAACGACCACCGCCATCAACGGTGGCCCAACCGCGATCTGGACGCGCACCGACGCTCCGGGCGCAGGCGCATTGGCTGCGTTTTCGATGCGCGCGCGAACCATGGCGTTGCGCGTGGAGGGATCGACGCGGGCATCGATCGCGACAATCCCCGCCGCAGTCGGCGCGGAGTCGTCAGCTGAGTAAATCTCGACAGCGGAACCCGCGCGCAGCGCTGCGGCCACCTGCTGCGCGACCGTGAAGTCAACGTCGACCGAGCGGTCGACACCCTGCAAGGTCGTCAGCGTCGTGCCTTCGTTCAGGTACTGCCCAGGGTGCACGTCGGATATACCAACTCGCGCTCGAAACGGCGCCCGGATGGTCTTGCGGGCGATGATCGCCTTCGTGCGATCGACCTGTGCCAGCGCAACGTCCCGCTGCGAGCGGGCGTTGTCCATTTCCATCTCCGAAGCCGCGTGCTGCTCGGTCATGCGCTGCATGCGGCCAAATTGGATCTCGGCGAGCCGCGCCTGCGCCTCGAGCGCACGCAGTTCGGCCTGCTCTACCGAGACATCGAGTGCCACGAGCACGGTACCGGGCTCGACGATTTGGCCCGGCGCGAGGTTCACGTAGTGAACCGTCCCGGGAAGCTCATTGCGCAGGGTGATGGAGCGCAACGCGATCACCGTCCCGATGGACGTGGTGGTCCGGCTGTAGGGACGCTGCACCGCAGTCGCAGCCGCGATCGCTTCCGGAGGCTCCGATTGATTGCCTGCGGCGGCTTTCGCCTGCAGCGACGCATGCTTCCATCCGGCCAGCGCCACACCCGTGCCGGCCACGGCCAGAACCAGAAGCGCCGACCCGAGTCCGGCGCGACGCCATCCGGTGACTCCTGCCTTGTCGCTCATGAGTAGAGCTCCCCCGTTGCCGCCCGATTGCGGCTCAAGTCAGGAACGATAGAAGTGAGCAGCGCCGAGCGCCTCGCACGGGATGGATAAGGTGCGCGGGGACTAGGAGCGATGGCCACGTATCTCTTTTGGGGGGCACGGCTCGCGGGCTTGGGCGTCGCGGCGAGCGGCTCAGCGAGCGGCGGCGCCTCGCGGCAGGCGAAGGGATTACTCGGTGGAGCACTCCCGCGCGAGTTCGGCTTCAATTGCGCAGAGAGCAATTCACTCCGCAGCGCCTTAGTTCAATGGCTCGTCTGCTGCTCGGTGGCCATTCCGGCGGCACGGCCGATAAGCTGGAGTTCCGCGCGAGTCGGTACCCAGTCCAGGACCTTGCCCCCGCGGCTGATGGTGATCTCGTAGTTTACGTGGGTGGTAGTGCTGACCGCCGGGCGCACTTTTACTTCCACCACCTGCCCGCGCAAGGTCATCGGGAACTCCAGAGGCCGTGTCCCGATGAACCCGGCACGCGGGCGGCTCTTTGCCACCGTCGTTTTTCTGCGCCGCCGCTTCGAGCCTTCGACCTGATGACCGGACTTCATGGGCCGAGCCTCGCGCGTCGAGTCGGCGGGACGACGCTTAATCCATCCATGCCGGAATCTCCGAACCTGGAGCCGATGCAGACCCTTATGACCGGCGCTGGGTCTGGCGTCAACGAATGCGCTGGAGCTAGAGCGCTGCCGCAACCTGGAGAGCCCGTCTTGGGATTCAGGGTAGTCGTGCGCTTCGACGGCGAACGATCTGCGAGAGTGTGGGTTCACAGAACACCTGCAATCTCGAGCAGCACGCACAGGGCGCGAGAAGCATCGTCACGCCGAATGCGAGCCGGCTACTTGCCCCCAGGGCGCGCGTGGCCTGAATCGGTTGTCAGAGATGATCTCGTGCCTAACCTCGCTCTGATCTGGCTCGCGACTTGTTTTTCGTACAGCCCATAGGAGGCGAAGAGCGCTGTCACCCCGACGTGCCAGCCGTAGAGCCACCACAGGGCGATCACGCCAAGGAGCGCGTAGGGCCAAATTCGGCAGCTCAGCCAGCAAAGTACAGTCACCGTGACCGTCATGTGGCAGGTGCTACCGTTGTGCTTCTCTGCTCGACACTTGGTATGCAACGGTAAAGCCGGGCCGAGGCCCCGAGGTAGGGCCTCGGCTGGGCATAACGTCTATGGCCATTCTTCAAGCGCTCTTATACTCCGGCGCCCTTCATCTTCTTTATTAGGACAGAAGATGCACTACGTGTCTAGATGGACTACACATGTAGATAGACTATATTCCTAGAGTAACGGGGGAGGACAGGCCGTCGTTGCCGCAGCTATTGCTGCTGAATCGGCCATCGGTGTGCAGCGCAGAATGGTGCGGTTCGCACATGGGGGATCGGCTATGCCGCGCGGTTCCGGGACGGCCGGGATCAGAGGCGGCGCCTACGCTAAACTTTGCAAAAGTGGCCGAGCCTCCGTAAGCTATTGATCTATAAGGATAGACCTTCGGTGAGACAAGACCATGCCGCATGGGCGAGAGAATTTCCGGGCGATGATCAAGTATTCCACGACCGCGTTCAGGTCGATGAAGCAGGAAGCCCCTCCGAGCTTGCCCATGGCACTCTACGGTCTCGCCGCGGTGTCTTCACCGCCCACCTTGAGCGAGCTGGCGGTGATCGCAGGGCTAACCCTCAAGAACACTTCGCGGGTCGTCAAGGAACTCCGCAAGCGGGGGTGGATAGAGTTGCAGGGAAACCCCTTGGATGAGCGTGTCAGGCTCGTGAAGCTTACCGTGGAGGGTGCCGAGGTGGTCCGCCTCGTGAACGGAGCGCTCGTCGATATGGCCCGCAGGATCGTCGCGAACGAGGACGCGAAAGGCGCCAAGGAGGACAGGAGGCCGCCCCGGCCCCTGACGAGCCGCGCGCGCTCGAAGGCGCTCATGGGTCGTTTAATCAAAACCACGCGAGCACCAGCGCAGCGCCGTACGAAGCCGATCTCCGTGCGCTGACCTAGGAAACCCGCTGCAGGAATCTAAGCGATCAGGGTAGATACCACGCCGTGGTGTCCAAGCGCACTCATCCGCCCCTTCCCTCGGGCGCGGGTTGGGTCCGACCACGCTCTACTTGCTTTGTGAGTACACCTCACGAATGGCAGCGACGACGAAACTCGGTTGGTCGAACGGAATGTATTCTGAGCTCTTATCCGTGAATAACTGCCTGGCGTTCGAGGACAACGCGAGCCACTTGGCCTGCTTGCGCGCGACTTCTTCCTCATATCTCTGACGCTCAGGATCCGGTGGACGCGACGGATCGAGTGAGTGGACGCCATGCTTGCCGGTCGAGAGCACGCGGATGGGGCGCGAGCCAAGGGAGCGACTGTGCTGCTCGAGGTACATCTCATCCACCGGCATTTGCTCCATCTCCGAGATGTAGCTGTCGTACATGGCGACTTTGGTCTGGGCGAGTTCGAGCACCCTGGCATTGAGCTCCGGCGACCACATCGCCTCCGGGAAGCCGCGGAAGAAGAACTGCTGCGCACAGCTGCGGGCCGGATGGCCGGCAGCAGCGGGCTCCTGCGGCAGGGGTTTGCCGGTGGCGATCGCGTCGCGGCAGTCCCGCATCGACGCGATGAGTGCGGCGTCGCCGTCATGCTCGCCGGGTCCACCGACGTCGGCCTCGACCAGCACGAGGCCGGCCACCTCTGTCGGATAGCTCGCCGCAAAGGTGCGCACGTTATCGCCGCCGAATGCGTTCCCGACCAGGATATAAGGCCCCTGGATGCGGGCATTGTGAAGCGCGCCGCGGAGCTCGTCCGCGATCCGCACACTCGTGCGCGGCATCGGACCCGGATCACTGAAGCCCGCGCCGGCGCGGTCGTAGCTGCAGGCGCGTGTCCACTTCGCGACTTCCGGCTGCACGATCGTCCATACGGGTGCCCAGTCTCCCCAGCCCGAATCGAACACGACCGTGGGCGAGCCGCTGCCACTGCAATAGAGATTCAGCCGGGTCCCGTCCGTGCGGACCAGCGTTCCAGGCCGCGTGTAGATCTCGTCGCCTGGGGCGGCGCTTGCCAGGCCTTCAATCCCGAGGAGCAGGCAACACCAGACCAACCGCAGAGGCGTCTTCATGGGTCATCCTGGTTCACGGCACCGCGCCGCGGGCCCGTCGTGCCTCAATGCGATCGCTGATATCGGCGCGAGCAGCAGTGTCACGGCCAGCGGCTTACGCATATGCTCCGTTTCACGGGCGCCGCGGTCACACGCGCCCGACACCTTTATTTGCAGCCCTACGTACCAAGTAGTAGCATTTCTTTAGAGTGTAGTAAATATGAGCCGCACGCGTCTTTCGAAAGCCGAGACCCGGATCCTGGAGCAGTACTGGAAATTGGGCACGTGTTCGGTACGGGAGATCCTCGAGAGTCTGCCGGATGACGAACGCGTGGCGTACACCACAGTGCAGACGCTGGTCTATCGGCTGGAGCAGAAGGGCGCGCTGCGCCGCGTCAAGAAGATCGGGAACGCTCAGCTGTTCGAGCCCGCGATCGACCAGCGCGAGTTTCGCAGCCGACTGGTGCGTGATCTTCTGGACCTCTTCGGCGGCTCGCCGCGCCTCCTGGTCTCGAACCTCCTCGAAACAGGTACCATCACACTCAAGGACCTGAAGGCTCTTCAAGGCGCACTGCCCAAGAAGGCCGCGCGGAGCCGCGGGGGAAAAAGCCATGCATGAGCACGTTGCACCGGCGGTGTACTACCTGGAAGTTCATCTCCTCTATGCCTCAATCGTCTGCCTCGCCGCCTGGGGTCTGACATCGCTCTGGAAGGGGAACGCCACCTGGAACTACTGGATCTGGGTAGCGACATCGCTCAATTTCATCGTGCCGCTCGGTGGATTCTTCGATCGCTTCGGGGCATCACCCGTCTCGTGGGCGACACAGCTCGGCGGCCTCGACGATGTCGGTATTGGTATCTCGCGAAATCTGACGGTCGCCGCTGTGCTCTTTGGGGTGTGGCTGTTTGGCGCCGTCTTCATGCTCGCGCGGCTTCTCGCGCGCATGCGGCGTGATCGTCGCGACGTGCGAGTTTCAGTCCGCCAGGACTCTGCCCGGTTCAGGCAACCGTTCCTCGCGCATGGCGTACCCGTCAGTTTATCCGCCACAGGCGAGGCTCCTTCTGTCGACGGAATGTTGCGGCCGCGCATCTCCCTTCCGCAGGGGGTAGACACTCTGCTGAGTGACGCGGAGCTCGACGCGGTACTGATTCATGAGGTCACACATGCGAGGCGGCGCGACAATCTGATCGGTCTCTTGCACGAACTCGCCCAGTGCGCGTTGTGGTTTCACCCGCTCGTTTGGCTGACCGGTTTTCGACTTGCGATGTTCAGAGAGCTTTCCTGTGACGACTCTGTCATCGCGAGTTCGCGAGGTGCCGATCTGCTCTCCGCGCTGGTAAAGCTAGCCGTTCCAGAAGGCTCGCACTTCCTGCGGGCGGGAGTAGCTTCGTTGTTGAGTCATCGGGTTGCCCGGCTGAAGACCTCTGAGCTCCAGGGGGCAAGCCGTGTGGCTGACTTGCTGCTGATCGCAGTGTTCGCCGGCATTTTCCTGGCGTGCGTCCTGGGAACGATCGCACACAACCCGAGTTGCTTCAAAGTGAGGATTTAGCTTTCTGCCGGCTGCAGGCACCAGAATCCGGCGGCGGTCTGTGCGTCGTCGGTAGCGTGGGCAATGTTACGGTACGAGCACTATTTTGCCGTCGACGTGGCCGACCTCTGCCAGTTGCTGGGCAGCGGCGGCTTCGCTCAGCCTGAATTTCCTGGCGATCGGAATAGCAAGTTTGCCACTTCGGACCGCCTCGGCCATGCGCGCGAGCCGCATCGCATTGGGCTGCGCGAAGAATGCCTCGACGCGAATGTCTTTGCCCTCCGCGGCCTTGGGCTTTCCGAGCACCGAGCCGAGCACGCTACCGCGCTTCAGCTTCGGCAGTAGTTTTCCGATTACCTCGCCACCTACCGTGTCGGCGATCGCATCGAGCTCCGGCAGTGCGCCGATCTCGCCATCCGAGTCGAGCGCGACGATCTGGGAAGCCTGCAGCGCCTGGGCTTCCTGTTTCTGTCGCGCGCGCACGCCGACGATGACTTGCGCCCCGCGTTCGAGAGCGACATACACTGCCGTGCGCCCAACGCCGCCGAGCGCCCCTGTCACCAGCACGGTGTCGCCGCGCTGCGGGCCGATGCGTTCCATCAGCTCTGCTCCGGTCGAAACGACCAGAGGCAGTGCGCCAGCCTGTTCGATATCGAGTCCCTCGGGGACCAGCGCGAGCGATGTGCTCGGGACGGCCACGAACTCGGCATACGTGCGATTGCTCAGCGCCATCACCCTCTGGCCCAGTTTGAAATCGGAACCTCCCGCGGCGACCGTGCTGATCTCACCGGCGACGTCGCGCCCGGGTATCAGCGGAAACTGCAGCGTGGAGACGGCCTTTGCATCACCGCGCCGGATTTTCCAATCGATGGGATTGACGCTGGTGGCTGCGAGCTTAACCAACACTTCACTCGCCGCGAGAATGGGCGTCGGCGCCTGCTCATATCGAAGTTGATCCACGGATCCATACCCATACATCAGAACGGCTTTCATCGCAGCGACCTCCTACGCATCGAACTCCCGCCCGCGGCAGTGTATAGCGCACTTCGACGGCGAGGCCTTGAGCGTTGACTCGACAAGGTAAGACTGGGTGCCGCGATTTCCTGCTAAGGTTTCAGCCCATGGCCAGCCAACACGCATTGCCCGTAACTCGCGCCGGGAACTTCGCCGCCTGGTATCAAGCTGTCATCGCTGAAGCCGACCTTGCGGAGGAGTCCGGTGTCCGCGGCTGCATGATCATGCGGCCGTGGGGCTACGGAATCTGGCAGCGAATGCAGCAGCTGCTCGATCGCCGCTTCTGCGAGACCGGACACGAGAACTGCTATTTCCCGATTTTCATCCCGTTGAGCTTCATTGCCAAAGAGGCCGAGCACGTGGAGGGCTTCGCCAAGGAAATGGCCGTCGTTACGCACCACCGCTTGAAGAACATCGACGGCAGACTGCAACCCGACCCGGACGCCGAGCTCGAGGAGCCGCTCATTGTCCGGCCGACCTCGGAGACCTT
>Ga0306926_10009342_pt1 | contig 10783 bp, 6 predicted proteins | sample flu12Cox44000178_FD_203759 | JGI IMG/M metagenome (GOLD analysis project Ga0306926, IMG submission 203759) | Lab enrichment of tropical soil microbial communities from Luquillo Experimental Forest, Puerto Rico - flux8day.12C.oxic.44.000.178 (v2)... | ecosystem: Environmental > Terrestrial > Soil... | reverse complement strand
GCAGACTGCGGGCGCGGAAGATCGCGACCCTGCGCACCGACGTGGTCTTCGGGACGGCTGTCCGCCCGGTGTCCGCCCGTCCTCAGCCGGGGTTGGCGGCGAGGACCTGATCGGCGATCCGCGGGACGGCCTGGCCGATGGGGTCGCGGACGACGGCGGTGGCCACCGGGTCGTAGGGCGTGGGGTCGCGGTTGACGATGACCAGGCTCGCGCCTGCCCCGGCGGCCACCGCGCACAGCGACGCCGCGGGCTCGACGGTCAGCGTGCTGCCGATGGCCAGCAGCAGGTCGCAGCGCGCGGCCGCGGCGGCGGCGCGCTCGAATACGCCGGGCGGCAGCGGCTGGCCGAACATGACGGTGGCCGACTTGAGGATGCCGCCGCACTCGGCGCACGGCGGGTCGTCCTCGCCGGCCCGGACCCGGGCCAGCGCGTCGGCCATCGCGGTCCGGTCGCCACAGCCGGTGCAGACGACGCCGAACATCGTGCCGTGCAGCTCGATGACCCGCTCGGGGGGTGTCCCGGCGCGCTGATGCAATTCGTCGATGTTCTGGGTGATGACCTGGGTGTCGATGGCGCTGGCGGCCAGGCGGGCCAGGGCCCGGTGGGCCGGGTTCGGCTGGGCGGCCCAGGCTGGGTGCTCCAGCCTGGCCCGCCAGGAGCGGCGCCTGACCTCGGGATCGGTCATGTACACCTGATAGGTGGACAGCTTCTCGGCGGCCGGGTTCTTCGTCCAGAGGCCCTGCGGCCCGCGGAAATCCGGTATGCCGGAGTCGGTGGAGATCCCCGCGCCGGTCAGCACGGCCACGGCCGCGACCCCGCGCGCCCACGCGGGGACCTGACCGGACGCGGGCGCTGCCGCGGCCGGGCGGCCGGCGGTCACCGCGCCATTCTCTGTCACCGCACCATCCTCGCCGGGCGCCGCCCGCCCCGCAAATGGGGGCCAGATCATCCGGCGGTCAGATCCCGTGAGGCCGCCTGTGCGGCCAGTTCGGCGCGGGTGGTGATGGCGAGCTTGGCGAAGATGTGGGACAGGTGCACCTTGACCGTGCCGGGGGCGATGAACAACCGCCGGGCGATGGCGTCGTTGCGCAGGCCCTCGCCGACCAGGCGGACGACCTCCAGTTCGGCCGGGGTCAGGCTGGCCCAGCCCGCGGCGGGCCGCTTGCGGCCCCCGCCCTTGCGGGCGGCATAGGCCACCGCGTCGTCGAGGGTGAGTCCCTGGCCTTCTTCCCACGCCTGTATGAAGCGGTCTTCGCCGAGGGCGTCACGGGTCTGGCTGATCGCGCGTGCGGCCGCGCTGCGGTCGGCGGTGAATCCGGGGGCCAGGTACTGCAGCGGCCGCCGGGCCGCTTCGGCGGCGGCCAGCAGCCGGGCGGCGTCGGGGAAGCGCTCGCGGGCCGCGGCGAGCACGCCGAGTAGCTCGATGCCGTCGCAGGCGTCCATCCGGTCGCAGCCACGGTGCCAGGCCGCGGTGGCCTCGCGGACCAGGTGCTCGGCGTCGGCGAGCTCGCCCCGGTGCCAGGCCATGATGCCCTCGGCGTAGCCGAGCGCGGCGGCGGTGATCGCCTGGCGGCGGCCGCCGAGCTCGGCGCGTGCCTCACCGGCGGCGGCGGCGGCCGTGGCCTCGTCACCGGCGATCGCGGCCATGCACGCCAGGCCGGCCAGGGCGGAGGGAACGTACATGACGATGCCGACGCGGCGCCCTCCGTCGGCGGCCCGGCGCAGCGCGCTGACCGCGGCCGCGGTGTCGCCCCCGGCCGCGGCCAGGCGGGCCTCAGCCAGCGGACCCCCGAATTCCACTATCCGGACGGCGCCGCTTCGTCCCGCGGCCCAGCACAGTCCGACCTCGCTCTCGGCCGCATCGAGCTGGCCCAGGGCGGCGAACAGCCGTGCCCGCCACTGACGCATGGCCGTCTCGGCGAACCGGTCCGGATGCGCCGCTAGCACGGTCGCAGCCTCGTCGAGCGCGGCCACCGTGGCAGGCTGGATGCCAGCTCCGGCGATCGCGGATATAGTCCAGGCGGTCAGCGCGAGGACGAGCCCTTCCTGGCTCGCCGCGGTGCGGGCGAGCTCGACCGCGAGCAGGCCGTGCCGGTCCTGCTCGCCGAGGTCGCCCGACAGGAAGGCCGCGTGGGCCAGCAGCACCTGGGCCCGCGCCGCGAGCGCCGGATCGGCCGGGCCGGACAGCACCGGGCTGGCTTCGATCTCGGCGACGATCCGGTCCGCATCGCCCTCGGACCACGCCAGGCCGGCCAGCAGGTTACGGCCCCAGACTTCCAGCTGCGGTTCGCCGGCTTGCCGGGCGCGTTGTATACCGTCGGTGGCGAGCAGGGCTGCCCGCCCGTTGTCACCCAGGTGGTACGCCGACCAGGCGGCGCCGAGCACCACCCGGGCCTCGATGCCGGGAGCCGCCGCGACCGGCAGGCCGGCCGCCGTGGTCAGGAACTGGCCTGCTTCGCTGTACCGGCCGGTGGCGATCCACCACCGGGCGAGCCGGGCGGCCAGTTCCCGTCCCGCCTCCGGCTCCGCGCCGCCCAGCGCCCAGGACAACGCGGCGCGGATGCTGGCCTGTTCAGCGGAAAGCCGATCAGACCAGCTGGTCCACTCGGCGCTCGACAGGGACTCCTCCGCCGACCGGGCTACCTCCAGCGCCCACCGCAGCAGATTGTCCTGCACCGCGCTTTCCTCGCCGGAGGCGGCCAGCCGCTCGGCGGCGAACTGGCGGACGGTCTCCAGCAGCGAATAGCGGACCACCGCGCCGACGTGGCTCTGCACCAGCGATTTGCCGGCCAGGCTGGCCAGCAGGCCAGCGACCGCCTCCGACGCCAGCGGCCCGCCACCGGCGACCCGTTCGGCCACGTCAAGATCGAATCCTCCGCGCAGCACCGACAGGCGGGCCAGCAGGCGCTGTTCGGCGACATCGAGCAGGTCATAGCTCCAGGACACCAGGGCCTCCAGGGAGCGGTGCCGTCCCGGGCGGGCGGCGCCGCCGGACAGCAGCCCCGGATGACCATCCAGGCGGGCCGCGAGCTGCGCGGGCCCGAGCGCCGGGCACCGGGCGGCGGCCAGCTCGATGGCCAGCGGCATGCCGTCCAGCCGCGAGCACACCTCCGCGATCGCGGCTGAGTTGTCCGCGGTCAGCGTGAACGCAGGGCTGGCCGCGCGGGCGCGGGTAACGAACAGGCCGCCGGCCTCGGACGCGGCGACCGCAGCGACCGAGCCGTCTTCCGGCAGTTCCAGCGGCGGAACGGGGAAGACGAACTCGCCGGGCACGTCCAGGCGTTCCCTGCTGGTGGTCAGGATGCGCAGCCGGTGGCACTGCTCGGCCAGCATGACTGCCACCCCGGCAGCCGACGCCAGGACGTGCTCGCAGTTATCGAGGACGATCAGCAGCTCGCGGTCGGCCAGCGCCCGCACCACGCTTGACATCGGGTCGGTGGCATCTCGTTCCGGGACTCCCAGCGCCTCGGCGACGCTCGTGGGGACGAGCGCGGGATCGGTGAGGGAGGCCAGCTCGACCAGCTGTGCACCGTCATCGAACCCATCGGCCAGCGCAGCCGCCCGCAGAGCGAGCCGCGTCTTACCGCACCCGCCAGGGCCGGTCAGCGTGACGACGCGGGCGGTGCGCAGGCCGTCCAGAACCGCGGCCAGTTGCGGTCCGCGGCCCACCAGCGAGCTCATCTCCGCGGGCAGCCCGAAGTGGCTCTCGACCCCGCGCTCCGTCACGATCACCCCCCGGGCCGGGCATCAGGTATGACCCGCTCGGCCGGGATATACCCCGTCCGGCAGATGCTGACGGCGGCCGGGCCACGCATGCTCCTTCTCAACGGCGCATAACCCTGATCTGAGGAGGAACAATGAGCCACACTCTTGCCCCCGCCGATGTCTCTCACTACTACCAGCGCCTGGCAGGGCTGTCCACGGTGCCGTTCTGGCAGCTTCCCGAGATCACCGAGCCGTCCGGGCCCGAGCGCGGGCACGTCTGGCCCTGGCATGACGTCTATCCCGAGCTCGCCCGGTCCCGCGAGATCGTGGACGAGGCGGCCGTCCTGCAGCGCCGCGCGCTAGTCCTGCGCAACCCGGGACTCACCGCCCCGGCGATGGGTGCCACCCCTACCATCGCCGCGGCGTACCAGATGCTCTTCCCCGGCGAGAGCGCCCCCGTCCACGCCCACTCCATGTCGGCCCTGCGGTTCGGGCTCGCCGGCCGCGGGGCCCGCATGGTCATCGACGGGGACCGGGTGCCGATGGAACCCGGAGACCTCATCCTCACCCCCGGCTGGAGCTGGCACGGCCACGTCCATCCCGGCGGCGACGAGCCGGTCGTGTGGATGGACGGCCTTGACGTCCCCTTCGTGCTGGGCCTGCGGGCCGGCTTCTTCCGCGACGACCCGTACTGCGGCGACCCGCTGCCCATCCGGGACTGCGCGGGAACCGCTGTCGGCCCCGCCACCTTGATGCCGGCCGACAACCGGTCGAGTCACCACAGCCCGGTCCGCCGGTACCCGTGGCACGAGGCCTACCCGGCCCTTCGGCGGCTCATGGCCACCGCTCCCGCAGACACCGCGCTCACCAGGCTGGAGTACCGCAACCCGGTCACCGGCGGCCCGGCCCTGGCCACCCTGGGCTGCCTGCTCGAGGGCCTGCCCGCCGGGGCCCGGAGCCGGCCGCGCCGGGAGACGGCCAGCTCGGTCCTGGCCGTGGCCCGCGGGAGCGGGACACTGAGCTGCGGCGGCCAGACCTTCGCGCTCCTTCCCAACGACATAGCGGCCATCCCGGCCTGGACCTGGCATCAGCTAACCGCCAGCGACCAGGATCTTGTCCTGTTCCGGGTCACCGACCGCCCCATCCACGACGCGTTCGGCCTGTTCCGAGCGGAGGACGCAGACACCCTGCCTCCCGCGCCCGCGGCCCCGGGAGCGTGACCGACATGCTGCAGCGAGCCACCATCGATGGGATCGACCTGGAATATGAGCTGCGCGGAACCGGGGAACCCGTCGAACTCATCCACTGGGGTGTGGGCGCCGTGTGGGCCGGGCCGCTCCTGGACCAGCCCGCTCTAGCCGGCCGCTACCGGCTGCTCAGCTACCACCGGGCTGGCTTCGCCGGCAGCAGCCGGCTCGCCGGGTCGGTCACGATGGCCACTCATGCCGCTCACTGCCACCTGCTGATGCGCGAGCTCGGCATGGCCAGAGCCCACATCGTCGGCCACTCCTCCAGCGTCTCGGTGGCCCTCCAGCTCGCGCTTGACGCTCCGGAGGCCGTGCACACTCTCACGCTTATGGAGGCGGCACGACCGGCCCCGCCCACCGATACCCAGCAGCGGTTCGGCCAAGACGTCGCCCTAGCCGCTGTCCAGCGCTACCACACGGGCGACCCGGCTAAGGCAGTGGACACCTTCCTGCGCGGCGTCTTCGGGCCCGGCTACCGCCCCGCTCTCGATCACGGGATGCCCGGAGCCTTCGAACAGGCCGTCGCCGACGCCGGGGCGTTCTTCACCCAGGAGATACCCGCCCTCCACCAATGGATGTTCACCGAAGACGACGCCCGCCGCATCCAGCAGCCGGCGCTCGCCGTCCTGGGGACAGCTAGCCCTGACATGTTCGCCGAACGGCAAAAGCTCTTGCGGCAATGGCTGCCCAACGCTGAGCCTCTCGACCTGCCCGGCCTCACGCACCTGCTACACGGGCAGAATCCCGCCGCTGTAGCCGAAGGACTGGCAGGCTTCTTCGCCCGGCACCCGCTTCCCCAGGAACCCTAACTGGCCCCGGCGGCGGCTCGCCGCCGCAGCGCCTTGCGGATCTCGGTGGCCACGACGACCGAGAGGGCCACGGCGGTGCAGATCAGCCACTGCGGGACGTCCAGAGTGACGGTGTGCATCACGGTGTGGAAGATGCCCAGGACCGTGGACAGGATCAGCAGGACGAAGGACCCGCTGGTCGTGACGCGGAACGTCTTGTCGGAGAAGGTGTCGAGGGAGAATGCCGAGTCCCGTTCGTCCTTGGACTCGATCGAGAAGAACAGGATGAACAGCGCGAACGTGACCATGCCCATGGTCCGGGCGATGGCCAGCCCGTGAGCCTGCTCGGCCCAGCTGATCACGCTCAGGGTGCCGGTCGCCATCAGCAGGCCCACGGAAGCGAGCCAGATGAGGATCCCGCGGGTCAGGATCGGCCGGCTGGGCGGCAGGGGCGGGCGGTCCATGAGCCCGGCGGCGGGCTTGCTGTATCCGAGCCCGACGGACTGGATAGACAGCATGGTGAAGCTCACCCACAGCGTCTGCAGGGGAAGCAGTGGTATGCCCTCGGCGATGTTGAAGATGCTCGCGCCGAGGAATGTGGCGATGTAGCCGAACAGGCCGGCCATCTGGAACCGGATGTACCGGGTGAGGTTGTCATACAGCCCGCGGCCCAGTTCGACGGCCTTGATGATGGTGGAGAAGTTGTCGTCGGTCAGGATCATCACCGCGGCTTCCTGGGTCACCTCGGTGCCGGTGCCCATCGCGATCCCGATGTCGGCCTTCTTCACCGCCGGCGCGTCGTTGACGCCATCCCCGGTCATGGCGACGATCTGGCCCTCCCTGGTCAGGACGTCGACCAGGCGGACCTTGTGCTCGGGGTTGACCCGGGCGATCACCCCGACATCGTCGATCTTGGACAGCGCGTCCTGATCGCTCATCGCGCCGAATTCCGCCCCGGTCAGCACCGTCCCGTCGATGCCCAGCTCCCGCGCGACCGCGGCTGCGGTCACCGCGTGGTCCCCGGTGATCATCCGGACCCGGATGCCCGCCTTCTTCGCCGTCGCGATCGACGCCTTCGCGGTGGGGCGGGGCGGGTCGACGATGCCGACCAGGGCGAGCAGCTCCAGCCCGGTCACCAGCGGGAGCAGGTCGGCGTGCGGATCGAAGGCCGCCGGGTCGAAGTCCTTGCGTGCGGTGCCCATGACCCGCAGGCCCTGCTCGCCCAGCCGCTGGTTCTCGGCCAGGTACCGCTGCCGGAATTCTCCGTCGGCCGGCGCCGGCCCGGTGTCCGCGTCGAGGACCGTCGCCGCGCGCGCCAGCAGCTGATCCGGCGCGCCCTTGACGAAGCAGCGGACCACATCGTGACCCGACCCGTCCTTCATCCGGTGGAACGTGGCCATGAGCTTGTAGGCCGCGTCGAACGGCAGCTCGGCGATCCGCGGGTACCGTTCCCTGGTGGAGACGGCGTCGATGCCGCCTTTGGCGGCCAGCACGACCAGCGCGCCCTCGGTCGGGTCGCCGATCAGCTCGCCGGCCCTGACCACCGCGTCCGAGGCCAGCACCATCGGCATCAGGAACTCATCCAGCGGGATGTCCGCCTCGCCGGCGACCCGGGTGATTCGGCCGTCGGTGGAGTAGCCCGTTCCCTCGATCGCGTACCGCCGGCCAACCAGCGTCATCTGGACCGCGGTCATCTGGTTCAGCGTTAGCGTGCCGGTCTTGTCGGAATTGATCGCCGAGGTGGAGCCGAGTGTCTCGGTCGATGCCAGCCGCTTCATGATCGCGCCGGCCTTGGCCAGCTGCTGCGTTCCCCAGGCGAGGATGGTCGTGACCACCGTGGGCAGCCCGACCGGGATCGCGGCGATGACGAAGGCGACGGCGGCGTTGAAGACCGCGATGAACGTCTCGCCTCGGGCCAGGTTCAGCGCCATCGACGCGACCAGCGCGATGCCCGCGATCACCAGGATCTGCCCGGTCAGCCGGTCCATCTGGCGAGTGAGCGGGGTCGTGACGTCCCGCTGCTCGGCCAGCATCCCGGAGATGTGGCCCACCTCGGTCGCCATCCCGGTCGCGGTGACGACGAATTCGCCGGAACCGCGGGTGACGTCGGTGTTCAGGTACACCATGTCGGTCCGGTCGCCCAGCGGCGTGCCGGCGCCCGGCACGGTCTGCGTGTCCTTGGCGGCCGGCAGGCTCTCCCCGGTCAGTGCGGACTCGTCGATCTCCAGCGTGGCCGCGTTGACCAGCCGCCCGTCCGCCGGTACGACGTCACCCGCCTCGATCGAGACGATATCGCCGGGGACGAGCTGCTCGGCAGAGATGTCCGCCAGCTGACCGTCCCGCCGCACCCGGGCCTTGATGATCACCGACTTCTGCAGGGCAGCGACGGCTGAGGCGGCCTTCCCCTCCTGGTGCAGGCCCTCGACCGCGTTGAACAGCGTCAGCAAGATCAGCAGGATGCCCGTGCCGAGCTGCTTGAGCGGGTACAGGCTGCCGATGCCGGCCGCGAGCAGTACGAGCTGCATCGGGTCGCGGTACTGGCGGACGAACGCGTGCCAGCGCGGCTCGGCCCGGCCGGCGGCGAGCTTGTTCGGGCCAAACCGCTCGGACCGAGCGGCCGCCTCGGCCGAACTCAGGCCCCGCTGCCGGTCCACCCCTTCGGACTGCAGGACCTGGTCGGCGCCGAGCGTGTGCCACGCAGCCTGCGCTGGCGACGGTCCCGATCTCGGCGTATCGGTCACTTCCGACGTCATGCCGATTGATTATTGCCTAGTAACCGGTGATAGCGGTGCAGGCCGGAAGCCGGGTTATGCGGCCAGTTCGGCGTAGCGGCCCTGGCCTGCCAGCAGGCTGGCGTGGTCGCCGGCCTCGGCAATACGACCGTGGTCGAGCACGACGATCTCGTCGGCGTTGCGGACGGTGGACAGCCGGTGCGCAATGGTGATCGTGGTGCGGCCCCGGGCCAGGGCGTCGAAGGCTTGCTGGACGGCCCGCTCGGTTTCGGTGTCCAGCGCGCTGGTGGCCTCGTCGAGCACCAGCACGCGCGGGTCGCGCAGTAGCGTGCGGGCGATGGCGATGCGCTGCTTTTCCCCGCCGGAGAAACGGTGGCCGCGGGATCCGACCATGGTGTCGTAGCCGTCGGGCAGGCTGGCGATCAGGTCGTGGATCTGCGCCGCGCGGGCGGCGTCCTCAATCTCGGCGTCGGTGGCGCGGGGCTTGGCGTAGCGCAGGTTCTCCCGCACGGTGGTGTGCAGGAGATAGGTCTCCTGGCTGACCACGCCGACGATGGCGGCCAGGTCGGCCAGCCGTATGTCGCGGACGTCGGTGCCGTCGATGCGGACGGTGCCGCTGGTCGGGTCGCAGAGCCGGGCGACCAGGGAGCCGAGGGTGGTCTTGCCTGATCCGGTCTCGCCGACCAGGGCGAGCGTGCGGCCGGCCGGGATGTCCAGGTCAATGCCGGCCAGGGCCGGCCGGTCCGCGCCGGGGTAGGTGAAGCTGACGTCGTCGAAGCGGACATGCCCGGTGACCTGGGCCGGGTCGATGGCGGCGGGGCGGGCAGGCTCGTCGACCTCGACCGGCAGGTCGAGGTACTCGAAGATCCGCGCGAACAGGGCCAGCGAGCTGATCACCGAGACGCTGGTGCTGAGCAGGCCGGTGACCGGCCGGAACAGGTTGTTCTGCAGCGTGGTGAAGGCGATCAGGGTGCCGATGCTCACGGTACCGGCGCTGACCGGCAGGCCGGCGGCGAGGTAGATGACCGCGGGGATCGCGGCGAAGATGATGCTCAGGGAGGCCATCCGCCAGCGCCCGGCCAGCTGGGAACGGAGCTCCAGGTCGATCAGGCGGGCCGAGGAGCCGGTGAACCGCCGCACCAGCGCCGGGCCGGCGCCCATCGTCTTGGCCAGCTGGACACCGTTGACCGACAGCCCTTCCTCGATGGTCACGTTGAGGTCCGCGAGCTCGCGCTGCTGCGCGGTGGTGATGGCCCGGCGCATCTTGGCGACCTTGCGGGTCAGGAAGATGGCCGGCGGCATGACGACCAGCGAGATGAGCGACAGCCGCCAGGACAGGGCGACCATGGCGACGGCCGTGGCCACCGCGGTGGTGAGGTTCGAGGCGATGGAGGTCGCGGTCGAGGTCACCACCGATTCCATGCCGCCGATGTCGTTCTGGATGCGGGATTGCACCTCGCCGGTGCGGGTGCGGGTGAAAAAGGCGACCGACTGCCGCTGCAGGTGGGTGAAGACGCTGGTGCGCAGCTCGTGCATGATGTGCTGGCCGACCTTGGTGCTGATCCAGGTCTGGACGACGCCGAAGGCCGAGGTGACGGCGGCCACCGCGACCATCGCGGCGACCAGCCAGGCCAGCAGCCGCAGGTTCTGTTCCGGCAGGGCGGTGTCGATGACGGCGCGGAGCAGGAACGGCGAGGCCAGCCCGACCAGCGAGGAGGCCACGATGAGGGCGGTGACGATGGCCAGCGGCCACCGGTGGGGAGCGAACAGCCGCCCGATGCGGCGCAGCGACACCTTGCGCGCTTGCGCCCTTTCCGCAGCGGTGACGGTCCGGGGGCTGCGGTCCCGGCCGGGGGTATCCCGGTTCGCATGGGGTGATGCCAAAAGGTGGTCTCCCTCCGGGTGTGCTCTGATTGATGAGGTTACCTCAATATGAGGTTATAGCGGAAAACCCTGCTACTGTATTCCCGTGACCTCCGGACGCGCCGATCCGGCCCCGCCCGGGCCCGCTGACCCGGCCGAGGATGAACCGTTGTCCGAAGCCCTCCTGGCCGTCGCGCGCCAGCTCCGCGAGAAGTCAGCCGAGACGCTGGCGCCGTGGGACATCACTCCGGCCCAGCTGCGCGCCCTGCGCACGCTGGCCAGACACGAGACGATGCGGCTGTCTGAGCTGTCCGATCACCTGCAGGTCGCGCCGCGCACGGCCACCGAGGTCGTGGACGCCCTGCAGGCCCGGGGCCTGGTCCGGCGGCGCGCCGACCCGGCCGACCGGCGCGCCATCCTGATTGAGGTGACCGAGCGCGGCGCTGGC
>Ga0306926_10009339_pt1 | contig 10785 bp, 11 predicted proteins | sample flu12Cox44000178_FD_203759 | JGI IMG/M metagenome (GOLD analysis project Ga0306926, IMG submission 203759) | Lab enrichment of tropical soil microbial communities from Luquillo Experimental Forest, Puerto Rico - flux8day.12C.oxic.44.000.178 (v2)... | ecosystem: Environmental > Terrestrial >... | reverse complement strand
ACCGCCTTGATCCCTCATTCTAATTGGGACAGGCTCCCGCCCATCCCAACGAGGCATGATGATTTGCTTCTGCAGACCGGCCACGCGAATGAGGTTTTTCGTGGTTCGCCGTCGAGTCCGCGTGAGCCGGCCGGCGAGCTGGGCCGTTCTCGTTGATTGCGGCTTCGCGGCATCGCACCTGGCTGCTCAGGGGCTCATTGACGGGACAGGAGAACCGTGCTCGAATTCGTTTTGATTGAAGATGATATCCCGCAGGTAAAATAGGAGTCCGCCACGCGCGCTGTCCAGTTGTTTCTTTTGGCCGCCTTTTTCTTTACCTCGCTCGAAACTGCCGCCGCTCAACAACCGGCTAAGCCAGCCGAGTTGAAGGTGCTTGACAGGGTCGTGGGCAAATGGCGATTTGAGTGGGAATCCAAACCGACTGAATTGGACCCCAAGGGAAGCAAGGGTAGTGGAACATCGACCAATGAATGGATCCTGGACGGATGGTTTCAGCAGCACAGGGGGAAAGTTGGAGACAGCGGCCCCGAAATCCTCGAAATCTGGACCTACGATCAACAAACGAAAACGTACCGAGCCTGGGGATTTATTGGCCCCGGCGGAGGTCGCTACGAAGGGACCGCCATCTGGGATGAAAAATCCAGCACGCTTACTTACAAGGGCAAGGGCCCAAGAGACGTCACCTTTGTGTCAACGTGGCGTTTTATCGACAACGACAATCGGGAAGCGACCCGTATAGCGACGGATGCCGCAGGCAAAGTAGTCCAGGACACACTCTTCAAGCTGACCCGGCAGAAGTAGTCGTGGATCGCGTCACCGGGTTCTCTGAAATCGTTGGAGGCACCGAACCGCGCACGTCCAATATGAGGCTCCTCGAAAGACGGCCTGTAAGCTGTCCATCAGCGCATGTTCGTGGCGGCATCCATGCCGTAAAAGGTGTCTGGAACCGTTTTCGTAACTGGTGAGGGCCGAACAATTTGCTACAGCAGACCGGGCCGCCCTCACGGTTTTTCCGAGTTTATCGCTGAGCAGGCGGCCCGGCTGCTGAGCTTGGCGTTCGGCCTCAGTAGTCCATGTGCGACCGCAGCAGGAGACGACGATGTCTCCTCGATTCCTTGCCTGGTACACCTGTGCGGTTCTCGCGCTGTCCGCGCTGGTCTTCCGCTTCGGCCTGCCGGTCTCCTTCCTCAAGGCTTTCGGTGGCTCATTGATCGCGAATCTCTGCTCCACCTTCCTCGGCGTCCCGCTGGCCTGGTTCCATCTGGTCGTGGCGCAATACAATGTCGGTGGCGGCGGCATGTGGGGGCTGGAAAGAGTCGCGGCGGCGAGGGGCCGCCCGCAGTATTTCAGAGGATCGATTCGCTCTTTTCTGGAGGTGGGTCATGTCAAAGAAGTGCATCGTGCTAATCACCGCACTGACCCTGGTCTTCCTCGGCGTCAACTACCTGACTGTCCAAGGCAAGCCGGCCGGGGGCCCTAATCGCGAGGCCGACAAGCAGGCCATCGACAAATTGATCAAGGAGCAGATCCAGGCGTTCAACAACCGTGACGCGGCCGCGATCGCCGCGAACTGGACCACCGACAGCGAGTACATCCGCAACGACGGCGATCCGGTCCGCGGGCGGGACGCGATCCAAAAAGGCTATGCGGATTTTTTCAAGACTCTCAAGGGCAAGCCGACCGTCGAGGTGCAAACGGATAACCTCCGTTTTCCATCCGCAGACACGGCCGTCTCGGAGGTCACGCTGCGGCTGAAGAACGAACAAGGCGACCTGATTGGATCGAGTTGGCGAAATACGTTGGTGGTCCGGGAGGACGGCAAGTGGAAGGTCGCCATGGTTCAAGAATGGGATCGCGACAATTCCCTGGACGATAGTCTGAAAGACCTCGAATGGCTGATCGGGACCTGGCGCATGGACACCAAGGGCCAGGACGTGACGACCACATACGAGTGGGATGAGAACAAGGCGTTCATTCGCGGGAAATACACGGTCAAGCAGGGAGGCAAGGTGGCGGAATCCGGGATGCATCTGTTCGGTAAGGACAACGCCGCGGGCGGCATACGCTCGTGGGTCTTCCAGTCCGATGGCGGATTCGGCGACGGCCTCTGGACCCGGGATGGCAAGAAATGGACCGTCGATTTTGACGGCGTGACGGCTGATGGCAAGAAACTGAGCGCGACCGTCGTGTACGTCCGCGTCAATGCGGACACGTTCACGTGGCAATCCGTTCAACAGACGATCGATGGTCAACCAATCGCCGACACGCTGCCGATCAAGGTCACGAAACAGAAGGCGGGCCGATAGCGATCGGCGTCGTCCGGGGGCGGTCAATCCTGGGCCATCAACCACGAAACACGAGCATCGGGAGAAACGATCATGCGACTCGGAAAACGGCTTGCGATCGTTGCGATGGCGCTCGCAATACTGGCGTGGACAGCTGAAGACGGATTTGCGGGACGCGGCGGCGGCGGTGGACGTGGCGGCGGCGGAGGAGGACGTGGCGGCGGCGGAGGAGGAGGACGTGGCGGCGGTGGCGCGCGGCCGAGCGGTGGCGCGCGGCCGAGCGGAGGCGCACGTCAAGCCGGCGGTGCACGTCCGGGAGGTGCACGCCCTGGCGGCGCTTCACGTCCTAGCCCCGGTGCACGTCCAGGCGGCGACCGACCAGGCGCCGGCTCACGTCCCGGTGGTGCGCGGCCTGGCGGGGCACGTCCGGGTGGGATCGGCGGGCCCGGCGGCGCGGGGCGACCCGGTGGCGTCGGCGGCGCGCGGCCCGGCGGCATCGGCGGGCCCGGCGGTGTCGGCGGCTCAGGACGCCCCGGGGGCGTCGGTGGGCCGGGCGGCGTCGGTCGGCCCGGTGGGGTCGGACGCCCGGGCGGCATTGGCGGACCGGGCGGCGTCGGCGGCGTCGGCGGCGTCGGTCGGCCCGGCGGCGTTGGCGGCGTTGGTGGCCCGGGTGGTGTCGGAGGCGTTGGCGGCCCGGGTGGTGTCGGTGGCGTTGGCGGGCCAGGGCGACCCGGTGGCGTCGGCGGCGTCGGTGGGCCGGGCGGCGTCGGTCGGCCCGGTGGGGTCGGACGCCCGGGCGGCGTTGGCGGCCCGGGTGGCGTCGGTGGCGTCGGCGGCGTTGGCGGCGTCGGTGGCCCGGGTGGCGTCGGCGGCGTCGGACGTCCCGGTGGCGTCGGTGGCCCGGGTGGCGTCGGCGGCGTCGGACGTCCCGGGGGCGTCGGTGGCGTCGGACGTCCCGGTGGCGTCGGCGGCGTCGGTGGCGTCGGCGGCGTCGGTGGCGTCGGCCGCCCCGGGGGAATTGGCGGCATCGGCGCCGTCGGCGGCATCGCCGCTGGCGTCGGTCTAGGTCAAATTGCCAGATCCAATCTAGGCGGGTCTTACACACGACCCATCGCCGGGCAGGCGCTTTACAACCAGGGGGCATTCATCCGCAGTGACTTCGGCCACTATGACTGCTTCCACGGCGATTGGTGGAACCAGTATCCCGGCGCCTGGCGGGCCGCGGCTTGGACCGGCGCGGCGGTCTGGAACGCAGCCACCTGGAATGATTGTTCTTCGTACTGCGGCTATCCCGCCGAACCGGTCTACTACGACTACGGCTCGAACGTCGTCTATGACAATGAAACTGTCTACGTTGGCGGCAATTCGGTTGGCACGCAAGAGCAATATGCGCAACAGGCGATCGTCATTGCCGACACCGGAAAGCAAGCGGCCGCGACCAAGGAGGAGGAATGGCTTTCGCTGGGTGTCTTCGCGATGATTCAGGGCGAACGGACCGACAGCAACGATCTTTTCCAACTGGCGGTCAACAAGGCGGGAACGATCCGCGGCAACTTCTACAACGTGCTTTCCGACACCACGATGCCTGTCTACGGCGCGGTGGACAAGAACACGCAGCGCGCCGCCTGGACGGTCGGCAACAAGAAGGAGCCAATCTACGAGGCGGGCTTCGCCAATCTGACCAAGCCGGAAACCACCATGATGGTGCACTTCGGCAAGGACCGCAGCCAACAGTGGACCTTGATCCGGATCGAACAGCCGGCGGAGACAAAGTAAGCGTTCGCCGGCGGGCCTGCGGTTGCTGGGAGACGAGGTGAGGCGCCGATGTGGCGAATTTCGGTCGAGTTGGCGATCGGGTCCGAGACCCGACCGCAGCGCGGGGGATCGAGGAGCCAGGGTGAGGTGGTCCGGCTGAACCAACAGCTGCAGCAGACGGCCGCTGTGCCGGTTCCTGGGCGTTCATCGCTCACCGGGCGGCCGCTGCTGAGCGGGGTCGTTCGGCAAAAGACGAAGTGACGGTTTCGCGCATCGCCACCCCCGAGGAGATCCTGCAATGGCGATCATTCATCGGATCGGGACGCCGGAGAATGACAGCGAGGCCCGGGCGATCAAACGGTTCGCCAAGGACCTGCCCGACGACTACCTCGTCTTCCACAACTTCGAGGTGGCCACCGGCCGCGGCCTCCCCTACGAGTACGACATCGCCGTCCTCTCCCCGCACGCCCTGTATCACGTCGAGGTCAAGGGCTACCACGGCGAGATCCGCGGCAACTCCATGCAGTGGATTTTCGACAACGGCGGCGTCTTTCCCAGCCCGATCCCGCTGGCCAACAAGAAGACCAAAATCCTGGCCGGCAAACTGAGGCAGTATTCGCACCGGCTCGACGAGGTGTTCGTCGATACGCTGATCCTGCTGACCGAGGACCGCGCCCGGGCGAAACTCAACGACGACCAGGCCGGGCGGGTCGTCCACCTCCGGGACGCCGTCGAGCGGGTGAGCGACCCCAAATACCTGCCCGTCCGCACCGGGAACGTCTCGGCGCTCGCCGACATGGTCTGCGAGGCGCTCTTCACCACCCGCCCGGCCAAGAAAGTCCAGCGGATCGGGCTTTACGACGTCGTGAGCAAGCTGGACCAGGACGACCGCTTCACCGTGTTCCTGGCCCGGCACCGGTTCATCCAGACGCAACCCCTCACCGTCCTGAAGGTCTACCACCTCGACGTCTACGCCACAGCCGACGAGCAGCAGCAACGCATCCGGGAGATCTTCCACTCCCATGACGCGATGCGAATTCTGGGAATGCACCCGAACCTCGTCCGCAGCGGCGACATGTTCGCCTGGAACGACGACAGCTTCGTCGAGCCAGTCGGCTACCTCGAGGGGGGACAACTCCTCGAGTGGTTGCTCGACAAGCACAGCGAGCGGTCCCTGACGTGGGACGAGAAAACGCGGATCATCAAGGGCGTGGCCGTGGGACTGGCGCACGCTCACAAGCACGGCGTCATCCACCGCGACGTCCGCCCCCGCAACATCGTCATCGCCCCGGGCGGGGTCGTCAAGCTGGGGAACTTCGACCTGGCGTTCATCCCGAACGCTCCGAACCTCAACATCGCCCGGTCGGTCCGGGAGCATTTCGACCGGCGGTACGTCGCCCCGGCCGTTTGGGAGAACCCAAGCGACGTCGTGCCCGACAGCGACGTCTACTCGCTCGGCCTGGTGTTCTATCAGCTCATCACGGGCCAACCGCCCCGGCACGACGTGGAGGCGGTGCTGGCGGGCAAAGGCCCGGCCATCGACGCCGAACTCCTCGCCGCGGAGTTGCGGCGGACCGACAGCCCCAACTTCATGGGAGACCCGGCCGGCGCCGCCGAGGTCATCGGGCAGATGTGTGCGCCGCGGCGGTCCGACCGGTACGCGACCCTTGCGGAAGCGCTGGACGATCTTGCCATCTGTGAAGCGTGACCGGGCGATGCGACTCCCGGCAAAGCGGGCGCTGGGAAGACCCAAGGCGCCGAACCAGCACGTTGCACTTGACCGGGCCGGCAAGACGGTTTTTCGAGGCGACACGTTCCTTGCAGCCGGCCCGGCAAGTGAACGCGGTCGTTAGACGTCGCCGAACCGAGGCGAAGAGGAGTTCTAACGCGGCGGCACGGTGCCACGGAGACATCCATGAGGTGGTGGTGCGCATGGCGCTAGAAACAAAGGGCATCTCGGGGAGGAGCGATGGCAATCATTCCTACTGTCCGCTGCAGACGCATGAAGACATCGATTGCCTTCTATACAAAGGTGCTCGACTTCGAGTGTGTCGAGTATGGTGGCGACGGCGATCCCACCTTCAGTGTGCTCATGAGGGGAGGGTCTTTGCTGTGTCTCTCTAGCCATGGCGGGGACGGCACGTTCGGACAGGCAATCCTCGTCCTGACGGACAATGTTGACGCTCTGTTTCGCAGGTTCCGCACGCGAGGGTTGAAGACACCCGGGAACCCAGACGCTCCCACAGAGGTCCACGAGGGACCCATCAATCAGAGCTGGGGGACACGCGAGCTGTACGTCGACGATCCGGATGGCAACACCATACGGTTTGTGCAGGGCTTCGGCTTCACACCGAGCGCGCAAGGCAATGCCTAACTGGAAATCGGCCGAATTAATCTAGTTATGCGGATTGGGTTGCTTGATGGAAGAACCTGGCATCATCCTTACGCGAGAGCCATACGACGACTCTGCGTGGCGCATTCGTCTGGAGGCCAGCAACGGCGAATTCGCTGCAGCTCTGGTGTTCTACATTGATGGCGCGAGCTTGCTTGAGTTCGCGCGGCGATTGAGCGCGTTTCCGAAGAGCATCCAAGATGAGGTCTGCTTTCGGCTAGGCAGTCGAGAGGGCAGTTGGGCGTATTATCTTTCTCTTCGAGCCTACGTATTCAATCGGTCAGGTCACACGGCGCTGGAGATTGAAATTGACAATCGAGAGCCCGGCTATTGCCATGCAAGAGCGGCGTTTGCTATGGCGGCTGAAACAGCTTCCCTGAATGAACTCGGACGCAAGCTTGCTGGTTGGGTCGAGCGGCCGGGTGATCCCCTCGTTTGGCGCGCTCGCAGCAGCTAGGAACTGCCGCCGATCCATCGGGGAGGTTCGGAGTTGCTGACTCGGTCCGTGGCTGGAGGGTACGCCACATAACCAGTCGCTGGACCTGCGCGGGGCCGCATTCTGTTTTTGCGTGGCGCTCTGTCGTTGCGGCGGCCCCGGCAGCTTTGCCTGGGCGTTCGGCCTCGGAGGTTCCTTGATGGCAAAGCGAGTCGAGATTACTGGGGACTGACCAGCGGTCGCGGCATCCATAGAATCGCTGTCAGGGGCTGGTGGCGGTCTGCGTTAGACCGCTTCCCTTCCCCCATTTCTCGGAGGCGATCATGAAGGCGATTCTTTCAGTGGCGTTGGTACTCGGGGTCTGCGGCCTCGCGGGCGCGGCGGACAAGGCCGACCCGGTCGGGACTTGGAAATGCCAGTACAAGATCGGCGATCAGCAGCGGACGTCCGAACTGACGATCAAGAAGGACGGGGACAAGCTCGCCGGCACGATGAACTGGCCGGACCAGAAGGACGAGAAGCTCAAGGACGTGAAGCTGAAGGACGGCACGCTGACGTTCTCCGCCGTGCGGAAGCTCATGGGTAACGAGATCACCGTCGAGTACACGTTCACCATTGACGGGGACAATCTCAAGGGGAAAGGTGCGGCGGACTTCCAGGGCCAGAAGCAGGAATTTGATATCAGCGGGAAGAGGGAGAAGAAGGACAAGTAGCGGTTGACGGCATCGGAGGCATCGGGGACATTCCGGGTTTCAAGGCCGAACCAGGCGTTGCAGCAGACGGGACCGGCACGACGGCTTTCCTGGGTCCGTAGTCTCTCCAGTCGGCCCCGCTGCTGAACGTGGTCGTTCGGCGTCGGAAGTCGTCCGCTGCCGTCCTGGTAGTCACTTGGAGAACCCTGATGAAGAGAGTCACCGGAATCGGAGGGATCTTCTTCCATGCCAAGGATCCGGCAGCACTGCGCGCTTGGTACAAGACACACCTCGGTATCGACGTTCAGCAATGGGGCGGAGCCGCGTTCACTTGGGCGGACGCTGATGGAAACCCAATAAAGGGGACAACGGTCTGGTCCATTTTCGCAACAGACAGTGGCCACTTTGCCCCGAGCAAGGCGTCGTTCATGGTCAACTATCGAGTCGACGACCTCGCCACGCTTCTTGCGGCGCTTCGAAACGAAGGCTGCAACGTCTTGGAGAAGACCGATGATTCGGAGTACGGCAAGTTTGGCTGGGTCATCGATCCGGAGGGCAACAAGGTCGAACTGTGGCAACCGCCGGCAGGTCAATGAACTTCGTCGCCGGCAGAGCCGAACCGACGCCTAACGCCTCGCTCGAGCCGAGGCGCAACGGCGCGGCACGCTGGCCACGATGCGCCGGGGCGAAAGAGATGTCAGGAACCTTTTTGCGTCCCAAAAAAGAGCTAAAAGGTTCCTGACACCTTTTCTGCTCTAACAATCAGCTATGAATCCAACGCAATCGTCCGGAAGGAGGGCAGCATGAAAAAGGGCTATTGGGTGGTTGCCTACAGATCGATTTCGGACGCATCGGCAATCAAGGCCTACGGGGCATTGGCGGTGCCGGCGGTCCGGTCATTCGGAGGGCACTTTTTGACCATGTCCGCGAGCCAGATGCAGGTCCACGAAGTCGGATTGCAGCAGCCGACGGTCCTTGTCGAATTCGACAACTATGACATCGCCCGGTCGGCTCACGAAAGCGCGGCTTACCAAAAGGCTCTTCAGGCACTCGGCTCCGGCGCGGAGCGCGATTTCCGCATCGTGGAAGGTGCATAGCTAAAGAACAAAAGGGGTCGCTAAGAAACAAAAGGGGACGGGCACGTTTAATATTGACATTCGGCCGGTTCCTGCCAACACCTCGTGCCCCCGCGGCAGACCTCGAAAGGCGACGAAAAAAAACGTACCCCCCCCTTTCCTTGCCTGGGGAAATGGCACGCAAGGTTGCGGTCGTAGACGACCGTGCCCGCCGCGTCCAGCACACACACGTGCATCGACCTGGCGTGCAAATCAATGCCCGCATAAAATTGATGCGGATTTGAGTAGAATCTCATCAGGGACTCCTTATGGGTTGGGAGCCTGATCCCGGATCGTGGTGGGAGGTACTCTCTCCCTGAAACTTCCACGTTGGGACAAGGCACCGCCTTGATCCCTCATTCGAATTGGGACAGGCTCCCGCCCATCCCAACGAGGCCATGATGATTATCCCAAAGTTGCAGCCGACCGGGGCCACCCTTCCGGTTTTCCCCCGGGTTCAGTCGCGCCAAGCGGCCCCGCCGGCTGAACAGGAGCGTTCGGGACCGGGAGAGAGGTCGCTCGTGGAGTATGACGAAGACCGCGAGTTGACGCGCTATGTCTGGGACCATTACCACCGGTTCCTGACCAAGTTCGAGTGGCGCGTCGGCCGCCTAATCATCGGACGAGCCAAGGCGGCGGGATCGCTGTCCCACCAGATGGCCGAGGCAATTAACCGGCTTTGGGGCTCGGTCGATGAACCGGACGTCGCGGCAGCCCTTGCGGACGGCCCGGAGGCGTTCCGCCGGCGCGTCCGCGATCGCTTGTTATCGGAACACCCGGCCGAGGTGTTCATTAACCGCTGCCCGCGCTGTGGGTGTGTGGTCCGCACCCCGGGGGCGCGCCAGTGCTTCTGGTGCGGCTTTGACTGGCACGGTTAAGACTCCGAGCGCCATGAAGGAATCGGTGTCAGTTCATTTTTCGGTGGTTATTATTCGCTGCAAAAATAAACTGACACCGATTGCTCACGCTGGTGGTGTACCAGCTGCCAGTCGCCGAGATGGTGGCGAAGGGGTTGCAGTGGCCCCAGATCGCTGCCCTGCGTGACGCCGGGGCGGATGTGGCCGAGTTGCTGTGCCTCATGTATTTCGACGCGCGAGCATTTTAACCTTTTCTAAAGGGGGGAATGACGATGAAAGCGAGACTTTGTCTGACGGCATGCGGCCTTGTGGCTGTCTTGGCCGCGCCTGTGACTACACGGGGCGATGAGCCTTCCCAGGGCCAAAGAACACTCGTCCTGTCCGCCGCCCAGGCCGATCATTTGACTCTCGAACCGATCCTGGTGACTGTGCAATTGAGCGGCAAGGACGCCAGTTTGCCGGCGGGCCTGGAAAAGGGCCCGTTGCAAATCCAGATCACACCTGCCGTCAAGCTCCGTCAAGGGGCCAAACCGTTGCCGCTGGAAGACAAGGTCGACAGCGCTCCCAGGAGGCGCTACGACCTCCTGGAATGGTACCAGTTTCCGGCCGAGGGCACGTTCAAGATTCAAGCCATCGTCAATGACGGTAGCGCCGGGGTCACCTCGCCAGCCGTCACGATCACCATTCGCCGACCGGGCAAGCACGACGCCGAATGGGGACCCGTCGATCGCTTGCACCACATCCCCTGGAGCAACTACGTGACCGACTCCTTCTGCGGCGACACCTTCGACGTGGTCAAGCGCTGGCCCGAAAGCAAGCTCGCCAGGTACTGCCACTACTACAACGGCCTCTTCAGCCAACACAAGAAGGAGTACGACAAGGCGCTCGCCAGCTTCAAAATCGTGACGGAGAACTATCCGGATTTCATGTTCGCGGATGCGGCCAACTACGGAATTGCGGAATGCCTGATGGCTCAGGGCAAGCGTGCCGAAGCCATCGGCCACGTCGCGGCGATGCAAAAATCGATCGGTCAGCGGTCCGCGAACGCTGCCGGCAGCTCGTGCGTCTCCGCCCTCGTTGACAGGCTTGCAGACCAGATCCGCAGAGAAAGAACCGATGGCCGCTAGTGAGATGGCCGAACAATACTGCTGCTGCTGACCTGGCCGCCATTTCGGCCTTTCGTGACATGACCGCCGCACAGGCGTCCAGGCAGCAGAGCATTGTGTTCGGCCGAAAGCATTGGATATTTTCCC
>Ga0306926_10009336_pt1 | contig 10785 bp, 9 predicted proteins | sample flu12Cox44000178_FD_203759 | JGI IMG/M metagenome (GOLD analysis project Ga0306926, IMG submission 203759) | Lab enrichment of tropical soil microbial communities from Luquillo Experimental Forest, Puerto Rico - flux8day.12C.oxic.44.000.178 (v2)... | ecosystem: Environmental > Terrestrial > Soil... | reverse complement strand
TAACTCAAGAAATGGTTAGTCCTTGATACTGCGGGTATCAAATCGGTGCAAGGCAAAGCATGCCGGCTCGCTACAGCTTCTCTGTGGGAGGGGCAGGCCGGTTCGGATGTACCCTTGCAGGTTCAGCCGAGCACGTAAAGGATCGCGCCGGCTGCGCTTGCTACGACCAGCGTCGCTGAGATCCAGATCGTCCCGATGAGGAGACCGACCAATAACTTCGTCCCTCGGTGGCACTAGGCAAGCTCGGAAGCCCGACTTCGAGCGCAGGTTCGGACCGCCGCAGGAGTTCGGACGCCTTTTCGATCTCCGCGATCGCCCCGGTCAGATCATGATCCGTGACGGGGACATGCCTCGCCGAGGCGGCATCGTCATCCGATTTTGTCCATTGTCCGGCTGGGGAATGTAGCGGCGTGACGCTCTCAAAAGTGTCTTGAGTCGCCGCCAAACGGGAGACCGCTCGCCACGCGCTGCTCCAATCGGATTTCTCCGTCGAATTTGAACCCATCGTGTCTTTGCCGGGCATATAAAGAGCCTACCTTCACCATCTGCCCGGCGCGACGTTTATCGATTCATAACCTTAATGTGCGGGACCAGAGGATGGACGGGTGGCTCGCTCGCTTGCCGCGGACTGCAGCCGACGGCCCCTCAGGAGACCCCTCGGCCAGGCTAATATGCGTTGCGATAAGTAGCGGGAGACAGCACAGTCCGGATCAGGATCTGGAAATCGAGCATCAGCGACCAATTGTCGATGTAATAGAGGTCGTGCTCCACCCGCTTTTCCATTTTCTCGTCCGTATCGGTCTCACCGCGGTAACCGTGGATCTGCGCCCATCCGGTGATTCCGGGCTTGACGTTGTGCCGGCGTGCATAAAGCGCAATGCGTCGCTCGTAGTCCCGATCGTGCGACAAAGCATGCGGACGCGGCCCGACGAGGGACATGTCGCCCTTTATGACATTGAACAGCTGAGGCAGCTCGTCGATGCTCCAGCGGCGTAGCCATGAGCCGAGATTGGTGATGCGCGGGTCGTCCTCCGTCGCCTGGCGGACCACCGCTCCATCCTCAAGAGCTCGCATGGTTCGAAATTTGATGATGCGGAACGGCTTCTGATTGAATCCGTGGCGATGCTGCAGAAAGAATATCGGTCGTGTGCTGTCGAGCTTGATCAAAAGCGCAGCAACCACGAGCACGGGGGTGCAAAGCAGCAGCGCTAGTGATGCGAGTACGAGATCGAATGCGCGTTTGAACAGCAGCTCCAGACGCGACAAGGGCATTCGAGTGAGTTGCAGGCTGACCATCGATCCGAGCCTGGACAACGCGACGTTTTCGAACCGATCCAGGATATGCTCGGCTCCCAGGTGGATTTCCGCTGGGAGCTTGAGCAGCGCCTCGGCGCTGGTATTGATCAATTCCGTGGCAGACCACGGCATTACCAGGAAAATCGCATCCGGCTCGAGCAGTCGGGCGCTCGCCATCGCGTGACCCAGATCCTTTGCGAGCCACTGACGCTGCACATGCGGCGGCGTTCCCGGAGCTGTCGGAGTCAGGAAATGACATCCGACGATGCTCACGCCAAAAGCTTTAGGCTGGTAGCGAGTGACGAAATCGTCGATATCCCTGCCGGTGCCGAACAGAAATATTCTTTGCGCGGAAAGTATTCCAACCCGACTGCCCAGCAGGGCAATCCGCACGAACAGGTAGCGCACCACGAGCAGAAGGCAGGCCGTCGATCCGTAGTAGATGATGAGCCAGCCGCGCGAATAGACTACAGTAATCTGCGCCAGGAACCCCACACCCAACAGGCAGATGAATGTCATGTTCCAGAGTTGAATGCAGCGTCGCAGATGCGGTTTGAATGAAAAGAAATTCGGCAATCTGTATTCCCCGCGAAACAGATTGGCGATTGCGAAGATCATCGCGGACAGCAAGCCGACTTCGACCTACGAAACGACATTGCCAAGCTCGCGATAGACGACGAAATGATAGCTCGCGCCGGTCAGCCAGGACATGCTCGCAATGACGGCAATGTCGACCAGCAGGATCGTGCTGCAAAAGACCACTCGGGAAAGCGAGGTCCACCTTCGCAGGAACCGATTTGCATCGATTGGGGACGTCAGCGAGTAGGTCTGGTGAACGTTCATGCGCTGTATCAATATGGCTGACGACGCCCCGCGCTCCGCTCCGGTGAGCAGGAATGGGACAATCGGTATCTGATGACGGGAATATTGCGAGAAGCATGCCAGCGCTCAAGAACCTGCGCGCGAGGTCGCGTTGGTCTTCCCGGGGTGCAATGCGCGATAGTTAATTTGGATGGTCTACGCCGTGCTGCCGGCATCGAGGGTCAACACGGTTCCAGTGACGTTTTTCGCGTTGTCCCCGAGCAGGAATTCGACGGCGTTCGCAACGTCCTCGATGCCAGGCAAATTTCGCCAGCCTGATTCTGGATCAAGGACTTTTCCTCAATGAACCGGCACATCAGCAACGCACAATCGTGATTGAGCGATCGTCGCCAGTCCGCCATGGCAGCGTCTGCGTCTGTGAATCGCAGCCCGGGTGATATGGAACAAGGTAGACAGGACGCGGGGCGACGGGAGCGCTGTTGGCAGTCCCATAGTAGCCGGGGCTGGGGTAGGGAGATGGCGGTGGCTCATAGGGCGTGCCGTAACCTGACGTATCGTAATAGGGGTAAGAAGAGCCGCCGTAGGGGTAGTAATCACCGCCCCCCACCCATGCTCCCGACCATCCCGATCCGAAGCGCTGCCGGCGCAGGAGCGGCGTGCCAAATGCGTGCGCCCCTGCTGTCGCGCGGCCGCGGATCGGCAGGCCCGCGGGATGCAAGGCCGCCGGCGGCGCCGCCGCCCGGCCGCCGCCAAATCCCCCGCCTGATCTGGCGAGCGATTCCTGCACGGCAAATGTCGCCGCCAGGAGAAGAACCAAGCTGGCCGTAATTCGATTGATCATCGCATGCACTCCTGCTGCGCTGTGACGGCCGCATCGATTACAGAATATACCGCAAGCTTAGCGCGCGTTCCGTGCGCAAATGCAGCCGTAGTTAACGCGATTGCATCGCGTGTGCGTCACCCTATGGAAGCAGGCGGGACGCTCTCGCAGAACACGGCCTTGGTGTTCTCATCGATGAGTCGGGCGATGTCATCCGGCTTGTCTGAGTCTGCAAATGAAGCGTTGCTCGATCGCATCCAGGCCAGGCAGCTCCGCGTTTAGCGGCCGCCTAGCAGGGTCTGCATCGGATGAACCAGATCATTGAGACTGGCTTCCAGCGACTCTCGCCAATGCGGCAGTTGAATGCCGAAATCACGCGCGATCTTTGCGCAGTCGAGACGGGAATTGGCAGGGCGTCGCGCGGCGCTCGAATAGTCGGCCGTTGCGATCGAGGCGAGTGCCGGGACGCGTCGGCCACAGCTGGCGAGAGCGGCGAAGATTGCCTGCGCAAAGCCGTGCCAGGTGGTCTCGCCGGCAGCCGTGAGATGGTAGATGCCGGAATGGCCGGCCGAGCCGCTTGCGATGACCTGCTCCGCGATCTCCAGGACCGCGCCCGCCAGATCGGCCGCAGCCGTTGGTGCGCCACGTTGATCGCCCACGACCTGCACGAGCTCGCGCGTTTGCGCCAATTGCAGCATCGTTGTCAGAAAATTTCTACCCGATCCGCTGTAGAGCCAGGACGTGCGCAAGACCAGCGCCAGGGGAGCGCTTTCGCGGACGGCCCGTTCTCCCTCAAGCTTGGAATGCCCATAAACATTAAGCGGAGAGGGCGTGTCGTCTTCACGATATGGTTGCGGCTTGCGGCCGTCGAAGACATAGTCGGTGGAAACCAGAATGTAGGGAACACCGATGCGGGCCGCTGCCGCCGCGAGGCGCGCTGCTCCGTCGCGGTTGACGGCAAACGCGCGCTCCGGTTCCGATTCGGCTCGGTCGACTGCCGTGTAGGCGGCGGCATTCACGATCAGTCTCGGCTGCAACTCACGAACGGCCGTTGCGATCGAGCCGCTGTCCTCGATGTCCAGCTTGGGGCGGCCGAGAGCGACGAGCGGCACATTGCGACGCTCGGCAAGCTCGCGCAAAGCGCGCGCCAGTTGGCCGCGGCAGCCGGCGACAAGAATGACACTTCTCTGGCCCAAGCGCGGTCAATCCGCGGTTTCGAGCATGCCCAGGCGTTCTCCCCCGTAAACGCCTCGCCGTACCGATTCCCACCAGGAGCGGTTCTCGAGGTACCAGCGGACGGTGCGCTCAAGTCCGCTCTCGAAGCATTCGCGCGGCTGCCATGCGAGCGCTTGCTTCGCCTTCGAGGCATCAATGGCATATCGAAAATCATGGCCCGGGCGATCGGCCACAAAAGTGATCAGCGATCGCCGCGAATAGGGCGCAGGAACCAGCCGATCAAGTATCTCGCAAATCTTCTCGACCACAGCGAGGTTGCTGCGCTCGCTGTCGCCGCCGAAATTGTATTTCTCGCCAACGCGTCCACGCTCGAGCAGGTTGACCAGCCCGGCTGCGTGGTCATCGACAAAAATCCAGTCCCGCACGTTGCTGCCATCGCCGTAAACCGGGATCGGCTCGCCGCAAACCGCCTTGATGATCGTCAAGGGAATGAGCTTTTCAGGAAACTGATAGGGACCGTAGTTGTTCGAGCAATTCGAAACGATGACCGGCAGGTCATAGGTCTTGTGCCATGCGCGCGCAAGGTGGTCGGAGGCGGCCTTGCTTGCGGAGTAGGGCGAGTTCGGCCGATAAGGCGCCTCTTCTGCAAACCTGCCGGCCGCATCAAGCGAGCCATGAACCTCATCGGTGGAGACATGGATAAAGCGAAAGGCGCTGCGCTGCTGGGGCGAGAGTCGTGAGCTGAAATGCCGCGCGGCTTCCAGCAGCCTGTAGGTTCCGACGATGTTGGTTTCTATGAAGGCTTCGGAGCCGGTAATCGACCGATCGACGTGGCTCTCGGCGGCAAGGTGCAAGACCGCACTCGGTTGGTGTCTGGCGAAGACCGCATCGACAGCCGCACGATTGCAAATATCGCAGCGTTCCAGGACGTAGCGCGGATGATCGGCGAGCACCTTGAGCGCTTCGAAATTGGCGGCATAAGTGAGCTTATCGACATTGATGACGAGAGCGCCCGTCGAACGGATCAGATGCCGGCAGACAGCCGAGCCGATGAATCCCGCACCGCCGGTGACGAGTATGGGCATGTCATTGCGTCGTGAAACGTTCATTGCAGCGGGCTAAAAAAAGTCGGCCGACAATTCGTGTAGCATTGTCCGCGCGCTTGCGCCATCGAATAAGCCTGCCCCCATGCAGGCAGCGGCGCGCCAGGGCCGGCCCGTCCTCCTGGTGGCGCGCTCGCGGGGCTTTGAACCGGGCAGCCGCGTGAACACCCGTGACGAAGCGCAGTGGCGTGGCTGTGGTTGCCACGGGCAGAGGGCCGAAGCTCGCGCTGCCGGGAAGGACACGTCGGAGCGATTTTGTTTTTCCAGTTCGAGACAGCGGTTGCTACAACGCAGGGAGCTTGTCGGATTGTAGAGCAATTTGATCAAGTCGGCGGGATCGAGCCTGCATCTTCTCGGTAGCCGCTATTCCCAGGATATCAAACACCTTTTGGATGCGATGCAGCCAGTCGTGCCTCAGCGCGGCTTGTTGAGTGTTCCTGCGCCCAATAGCCCGCAACCGGTCAGGATCGCCAACGACCAGAACGGCCATCATTCGGCCTACATGCAGCAATGGGACGGCAGCAAGTGGGTGCAGGTTTCCGACTGGATCGAGCCCATGAAGGGCAAGGTGATGCCGCTGCTCGAAGCTGCCGCGGCGGACTACGTCAGCAAGAACCAGCCCTGGCCGAAACGCACGGAGACGTGCGACAAATCATCGTAGCCGGGAGATACCGCGCGCTTTTGCACGGCACGTCTGAGGGCGCTTGGCAGATTCTTTTGCGTCCATGGGCAGAACGTGTACCTGAAATTCGCAATAACTCCCCGCCTTGCTGCAAGAGTTGAACCATACAAAGCGAAACCCCAAACCGAGAAAGCGGCCGGGGGTTTCCAGTGCAACATCCGCTAACTCATTCAACCTGGTTGCAATGTGCCATCGCAACCAAGGCAGTTCGATTTCCGATGCCCAGCTTTGTAAAGATGTTATGCATGTGCACCTTCACAGTGCCTTCCGAAAGGTTGAGTTGGCGGCCAATGCCTTTGTTCGAAAGCCCGCTCGCCGCCAGAGTTAGAACGATTTGCCGCTCGCGGCTTGTTAGTGAATCCATCTGTTCCCATCCGTGTTGAGCCCCTCGTTGTGTTTGCCTATCGCATAGGCGGGCATCATGGGTGAGACGTATTTCACAGGTTGCCCAATTATTACATTTCCGTGACAAGTGTCTTTAAGCTCTATACCATCCGATATATACCATTCGATATACTTCCGCTCGCATGCTCCCCGCGCCTCTGTGCACATCGGCCGCGCACGACAGCTTTCCGATTACAGCGTGCGCCGCCTCCGGAAAGTTGGTGTTTGCGATGATCTGGGTGCGGAAACGCCGAGAACGGCCCCGTTCACAGCCCACTCCGGTACATCCACGGCAGCCGCTAGGATATCATCGGTCTTGCGTCCGTGAACGAACGCGCCAAGGTTCGTACCAACCGCTTTTGAGCGTCTGGCCGAGATTGAATAGAATGGGTCCACGCGGCTAACGGACGCACCCGACGTTCGAGTTGGGATTGCAGATCAAGGGTTAGAATGCGCTGCGTAGTCGCTCCGATCATTTCCGTCGTACTTGGTCAGCAGCCGGTACCCGTAGCCCTCGCACTGCGTGCACCCTAAATTCTGCTGCAAGCTTGCGCGCTTCGTGATCGTCATCGCGGCCAAGGCAGTCCGATTATTGACCCTTAGCTTTTGGTAGACGTTATGGAGGTGAACCTTAACAGTACCTTCCGAAAGGTCGAGCCGGCGACCAATCTCTTTGTTCGAAAGGCCCCCCGCCACCATTTCAACGATCTGCCGCTCGCGGTTTGTGAGTGGCTCAGGCGCCCGGCGGGCTCCGCGCGCGAGGGCTGCATTGATCAGATTCGATGGCAACCACTGACCACCTGCGGCAACACGCCGAACGCACTGAACAAGCTCGGGGAGGGCCGCGTCTTTGAGAACAATCCCTTTAGCCCCACCCGCGATCGCGGTTAGGAGTTGCTCCTCGCTGGCGGTCGCGGTCAGCACCACTACGTTCGTGGGGCAGCGCTCCGCGGAAATGCTTGCGACCAGGTCCAGCCCGTTCAAACCCGGCATAAGGATATCGACCACAGCTACCGTCGGCGCCAATTCGCGAATTGCACGCAATGCGGCTGTCCCGCTGGTGCAGGCCGCAACGACGTTCATATCTGAATTTGATTTCAGTACATCGACAACTCCATGCAGGACCGCAGGATGATCGTCTGTCACTACGATGGAAATAGCCTCCATTTCCTTCACCTCACTGGAATGATTTTGCCACTTTTTATTCGTTTTAGGGATGATTTAACGCATAAAGGGCCGCCATGCATGTGACCTATTTCACAGGTATCGCAAAGAATTTTGGAATACCGCCCGGTGGCAGATCCGGAGATTCTATGGGTTGAACCAAGCAAGGCTCCCGCCCGCGAACATGGCGAGGCACGCTGTCGCTGTCAGGAATGTGTACCGCTGCACCAGATGGCCTTAGAAGGCCAGGCCAATCGTTCTCAAGTCGTGGCGCCATTGCTACATGTTGTCACCGGTCCACTTTCGCGAATCTCCCAACGCGACGGGAAAATAGCTATGGCAATTGATCATGCACCGGCACTCGAATCGCCAGTTCGGCCCCATTCGGCAAACTCGTGATATTAAGCGATCCACCGAGTGCATGCACGCGCTCGCGTATCGACGCTGGCTCCTCATGCTCGTGCTGGTCAAGACAGGCGAACCCCCTGCCATTGTCGCGGATGTTGATAGCGAGGTGTCCGTTGACCTTCTCCATCGCCACTTCGACCTTTGAGGCCCCGCCGTGACGGGCGGCATTTGCGACGGCTTCGGCAAGCACAAACGAAACTTGATCAGCTAGCGGCTGCGGCATCGAGGCGTTGTCCGGTGCAAGCAAAAAGGAGGTCGTGCAGTTCCAATATTGGCCAGTTTCTTGCACGACCTGTTGCAAATCATCCACGATAACTGAAGGTGATTTCGATTTCGGATGCGCTTCATCAACAAATTCTCTAATACGACGCTGCTCTTTCGTGAGCAACTGCGCGATCACTGTGAGGCGAGAAAGATCCGATGTCTTATTTACAAGGCTAAGCTGTAAAGCGGCTGCGGTAAGGCTTTGTAGTATTCCATCATGAAGATCACGAGTGAGACGCATTCTCTCTTTTATAGCGGCGGCTGCTTGGTTCTGTCGCTGAATCGTTAACGAGTCCAATCTAATTCCAGTTCGATAGGCCATGATTTGGGTCAGTGGCAGGTGCTCGGCTGTCCAACTGCTGCGGTCTAGGATAAAGAGGCGTCCTGTGCACGTCGCTCCTGCAAACGCCGCAGTCGCGACCTCATGCATGGAAAATCTTGTGATCAGGTCATTGTGAATCGCGGACGCCATTTTCTGCTTTTGGCCATTTGAGAAAAGAACAGTTTGGGTGTAGACATCGGCCATTAGGAACGCACTGTTGCCAAGACTTTGATCCACCAAGCTACCAAACGTTCCGGCAGCTTCATGATTTTGTTGATAATGACCCTCTCGCCAATACGCCCAATAGATGTACGGCTCTTCTCGCTCTTCCCACACCACGAGGATTCGTGGCGCTTCTAACACTAGAGCAGTGTGAGCGAGGATCTCCTGAAGTGTGCGCGTAGTGTGCCTACAATCTTTGCTTGCGGGCCCGTGTGCAAGTCTCTCAAATTGATCACGAGTTCTTTCCCGCAAGGCGCTGATGTAAGCCAGCATGCCACTGATGACAATCGAATAACCCACGAAGATAAGTGCAGTGTTGAGAGCGCTCCCGGCCGTGGCTCCATTCACTATGCTTGTCGCGACCAGCACCAATGCAGGTGTGACGCCTGTGGCAACGACTTCTTGCCATTTCCAACGCCGACAGGTCGCAGCCAGTAAGACGAAGGTAGATAACACTAAAGACGAACTTGAAAGCCCCTCGGTGAGGAACAGCAATAGAGAAACAATTATGATATCTGCAATGTGAATGAGGTGCTGTGTCGTCGGAGTAAGAAACCTGTAATATGTCAACGCCACCAACCCGGCGGAAAGGGCGGCATAGGCCGTCAGAACAAGGGTTGCTGCCGTAGCGTATTGTGCCGGTTGGGTCGGATCGATATGAACCGCCAATAGCGATATCAAGCAGAGAACAAAACGGCCCTGGGCGATGACTCGCTCATCGGGCGCGTCGAACCCGCTGCTTTTGATCGTCCGCGGTATACGCAAGAACGGCATCCAATAGCCCAATCGACCGTACCCCGATCGTTCGAGGAGCGGTAAAACGTTGCTACCTGGCCCTAGCAGAACGGCTGTAACAGGCCAATTGCGTTCTTGTAACAAAGATGTAACAGTTTGGCGTCCGAGGTCCGCCGGCGCATGCCCGGTCCCGGGTTCAGCAGCTCGGGATGCAGCAGGATTGTCCGCGGGCGCGAGTTTTCTTTACTGCGCTGCAAGGCTCCTGGCCCCGTGAGATAGTCTATGACTGGTCCCCAAAAGCGCGTGCTGATTGTAGCCCAACAAATTGCTCTCCGTGGTAGAATTGCTCGGACGCTGCAATCGGCGGGCTACAGCGTCGAGCTCGCGGATAACCAGAAGCGGGCGCTCGAGCTGGCTGCGGGCAAGCGAATCGAGGCAGCAATTATCGTGCATAGCAGCGAGCTTAGCAGCCTAGAAACGGAGTTGGGCGGCCAAGTTCCTAGAACAATCGTGCTGGGCCACCGAACGGACGAGATTCTTCGGCCGGGACATCCACTTGCTGGCTCAGATGCGTTTTCTGGGCATGCGTTGGATGAGCAGAAGCTTCTCGATCAGCTCAGACGAATGACGCAATCGCCTGAAAGCGCTGCTAATGGAATTGCGGCAACGCTGGGAATTCTAAAGATCGAGGGCTGCCAGCTCGACCTAGCCGCCCACACCTTTGTCGATATCCAAGGCCGGGAGATGCAGCTGACCCGCGCTGAGGTCGCGCTGGTGGCCGAATTTGTAGCCAACCCTTGTCGGGTGCTGTCGCGTGACCGGCTCCGTCGTGCCGTTGCCGGGCGCGGCTCTGAACACTTCGATCGCAGCGTCGACATGCTGGTCGCCCGGTTGCGGCGCAAGCTCGAGCCCAACCCGAGGGCACCACGATTCATCCTCTCCGTGCCGGGCGTCGGCTATAAATTTGCCGTACAGCCGCAGGCTACCAAGAATGGCAATGCGCCGGTGGCCATTGACCTGGAAAAGCTCAACCGGTCCGGTTTGGGAGAAACCGTAGCCCTCACTCCGCGAGGTCAAAACATTGCCTCGCAACAAGGCGAGCCGGAAAGGCGGCAGCTGACAGCGCTGTCTTGCGAACTCGTTGGTCTGATGGGGCTCGCTGCCAGAATGGATCCAGAAGATTTTGTCAGCATCGTCGACCGTTTCCAAGAAGTTTGCGCCAACGTCATCACGGCTTGGGGAGGAGTGATTAACAGTTCCGCGAGTGACGAAGTTGTTGCATTGTTCGGATATCCCACGGGCCAGGAGGATGATGCTGAACGCGCGGTGCATGCTGGCCTCGATCTTGTTAGCAAGCTCTCAGCACAGTCTGGTGAGCCGTTGCAAA
>Ga0306926_10009335_pt1 | contig 10786 bp, 10 predicted proteins | sample flu12Cox44000178_FD_203759 | JGI IMG/M metagenome (GOLD analysis project Ga0306926, IMG submission 203759) | Lab enrichment of tropical soil microbial communities from Luquillo Experimental Forest, Puerto Rico - flux8day.12C.oxic.44.000.178 (v2)... | ecosystem: Environmental > Terrestrial >... | reverse complement strand
GACAGGAGGTCGTGGATCTGATCGGGGGTGAGCTCGAAGGCCGGCATCTCCGCATGCCCGGTATAGATTCCCTCGGCAAGTGCCTCGCCCAGCGATTCGATGGGATAGCGCAAATGCAGCGTTCGAAACGGTGGCGCGATTTGTAGCGGGCTGTCACCGGTGCGATCGATGGCGTGGCAGCGTGCGCAATGGGACTGCGCATAAGCCTTGCCGCGCTGTTCGGCAGGCGAGGCGGCCGAGGCGCTCGCTGTGGCAAGCAGTGCAATGAGAGCCTGACGCAAGGTAAATCGAAGCATTGCGAACTCGCTACTTGAGATTGAGTCGAAACGTGGTCGACGGATTTCCTTGATATTTGGCCAAAGCCGCATGTTATTTGATCTGCGTCAACCGCGATCCCGGCAAATAGCTTAGATATCGAACTATTCAGACTGCCCGTTCAGGAGTGACGATTACGATGGCCCTGGTGACAGCCGAGGCGAATGGCCGTGCCTGTGACGAATGCTCGATACGACGGCTCAGCGTCTGCGCGGCGCTCGACCGCACCGAGCTGCGCGAACTGGCACATTTGGGGCGTCAGGTCCATTTCGGGGCCGGCGAGACCGTATTTGCGCAAGAGCAGATGACAACGTCCTTCTATAACCTGGTCGATGGCGTCATGAGGCTCTACAAGCTGCTTCCGGACGGACGCCGTCAGATCATCGGATTTGCGCTGGCAGGCGATTTTCTGGGTTTGGCGGCTTCGAGCCGCCATAACTTCTCTGCTGACGCGATCGGGTCTGTGGAACTGTGCCAGTTCTCGAGGTCGGGCTTTGCGCGCTTCAGCGAGGACAAGCCGGACCTCCTGCGCCGTATCAACGAGTTGTCGGTTCGTGAACTCAGCCAGGCGCAGGATCACATCGTCCTGCTCGGACGGCGTTCGGCGGAGGAAAAGGTCGCTACCTTCCTCGTCCGCTGGCGCAATCGACTCGCGGAGGCTGCGGGTCCATCGCGGATGGTGCCGCTCCCGATGAGTCGGCAAGACATTGCCGATTATCTCGGGCTGACCATCGAAACCGTCAGCCGGACCTTCACCAGGTTCGAGCGTGACGGCGTGATCGAAATAGTTCACGGCGGCATCCATATCCTCGATTCCGCACGCGCGGAAGCGCTCGCCGCGGCGTGAGGCCGTCGGCTCGATTTGATCCGCATCAATGACTATCGATTCGGGCTGGAGAAGGCTGGCTCCGGCTTAAGGGGGATTCCAATGCCGTTTGACGCCATGGTGATGAGCGCGCTCGTGCTCGTCATATTTTTTGTGCTTGCGGGCGTGATTGCCTGGGCCGACTATCAGACACGGCCGGAACGCCTGAAAAAACACTGACGCCCCGGCATCGCTTCGCCACGCTGCTGGCCCGGCGCGGCAACGCGTCCAGTTCTTTCCGGCCTTGGGCCGAATGCGCCACCGCGGAGAATCAACTTAAATCTTCGTTAAGGCTGGCAGCACGGTTCCTGAAGGCTTCTTTCGGTCACATGGCTCCGGAGAAATATCCGAAATCTGCTCCAAATCCTTGTTTTGACAGGGTCTTTTTCCGGTCCGGGAGGATCGGCACGGCCGTCATCGATCTTAGTATGCGCGTCCAATATGATGTTACCCTCTTGCGTCCGGAGTTGTATCGTGCCGGCCCGTTTCAGGGGACTTTATTGGCGTGGCTGAGAACAGAATCGGTGAAGCCCGGCATTTCCCGAGCAGCAAATTGGCGGTGCTGCGCAAGCACCCGATTTTCTGCGATCTGGATTCTGCGGCATTCGACCAGCTCTGCCGCTACGCCAGGCATGCCACCCTCAAACGCGGCGCCACCATTTTTTCCAAGGGCGATCCGGGCAACAGCCTGGTCGCTGTGATCAGTGGCACGGTGAAGATCTCAATCTCCTCGCCTGATGGCCGCAGCGCGATTTTGAACCTGATCGGTCCCGGCGAGATTTTCGGCGAGGTCGCGGTACTCGACGGTCAGGCTCGCACGGCGGATGCCACTGCAAACACCAATTGCGAGATTTTCATCATCGACCGCCGCGAATTTCTGCCGTTCGTGCGCAGCCAGCCGGCGCTGGCGATGAAGTTCATCGAACTGCTTTGCGCGCGGCTGCGCTGGACCAGCGACCAGGTCGAACAGGTCATTCTTCAGGATTTGCCGGGGAGGGTTGCCAGCGCGCTCATTCGCCTGACCGAACGGCACAAGCCGGCGCAGGGAGATCGTACGATCGCGGTCACCCAGCAGGAGCTCAGCGAAATGGTCGGCATGACGCGCGAGAGCATCAACAAGCAACTCCGCGCCTGGGCGGCGCGCAACTGGGTTCGCCTCGAACACGGCGCCATCGTGGTGCTGAATGTCGCTTCGCTCCAGGAGCTGGCGGGAACCGGAACCGAAGAAAGTTAATACGGAGTCGGGGCGCCGATGTGAAACAGCTCACATGGTCTCGGCGGGCCATGAGCTAGACAGGCATGAGATACATCCGCTTTGTGGAGGCATCCCATGCATTCCCGGTTCGACAGGTCGCATAAAGAGGAAAACGGGTTCTTCGAGAAGTGGGGCATCGGATTTGTGGTCTTGCCGATCCTGCTTGCGATTGCGATGATCGTTCTTTCGATGATTCAGCCGCCGAATACCAACTGGGTAGCGGAGAGCGTGCAGTCGGAGCTTGTCGGCAAAAGCCCAACTGCCGCCGATGCGCCGGCGCAAGGCACCAAGCCCGCGACACAAACGCGCACTGTCAGCGCCAAATAGGCCTGCCAACAAAGGCGCCGGGTTTCAGAGATAGCCGGCGCCGGCTTCGACTGCGAAGCGGCCGGGATCGCCTTCCCACACGATCCGGGCATGCTCGAGCACATAGACGCGGTCGGCGTGCGGGAGCGCGAACGTCACGTTCTGCTCGCCGAGCAGCACGGTGATCTGGGTAGTCTGGCGCAGCCGTTCGAGCGCCTTCGACAATTGTTCGAGGATGACCGGCGCGAGCCCGAGCGTCGGTTCGTCCAGGATCAGGATTTTTGGCTGCATCATCAGCGCGCGGCCGATCGCGAGCATCTGTTGTTCGCCGCCGGAGAGCGTCTGCGCCATCTGGCCCTGGCGCTCCTTGAGGATCGGGAACAGCTCAAACAGCCACGCCAGCTGCTTTTCCCTGTCCTGATCGCTCAAGTGCTGACCGCCGAGGTCGAGATTTTCGCGCACGCTCATTTCGCCGAACAGCTCGCGCGATTCCGGGCATTGCACGATTCCGGTGCGGGCGATGCGCGCCGGACTCGTGCCGCGCAATCTTTCTCCGTCGCGCAGAATTTCGCCGCTATAGGGCAAAAAGCCGGAAATCGCATTGAACAGCGTGGTCTTGCCGGCGCCGTTGAGTCCGACCACCGAGACGAATTCGCCCTGATGGACGTGGATCGACACCTTCTCCAGCGCCTGGGCCTTGCCGTAGAACACGCTGACATTCTCGACCTGCAGCAGCGGGACGCGGTCCTTGAAGCTGGTCTCGGGACGAGCCGACGTCTCGATCGTGCCTCCAAGATAGACCCGCCGTAGGGTCTCGTTGCGCATCACTTCGTCGGCTCGGCCGGTGGCGATCGCCTCGCCGAGATACATCGCCAGCACCCGATCGACCAACGCCGCCACGCTCTTGACGTTGTGGTCCACCAGCAGCACCGCGCGACCCTCGTCGCGGAAGCTGCGGATGAGTTCGGAGAAGGCGCCGACCTCGGCGAGCGTCAAACCGGCGAAAGGTTCGTCCACCAACACCACCTTGGGGTCCCGGGCGATGGCTTTTGCGAGTTCAAGCCGCCGGAGATCGGCGAAGGGCAGTGTCGGCGGACGGCGATGCATCACGGCACCGAGGCCCACGCGATTGGCGATCCATTCGGCACGCTCGGTCAGCGCCTTGTCGGCAAAGAACATCAACAGGCTGTCCGGCAAGAGCGCGACCATGATGTTCTCGAGCACGGTCTGCCGGTTCAGCGGCCGCGAATGCTGGAATACCATGCCAAAGCCCTTGCGCGCGATCTTGTGCGCAGGCAAGCCTGCGACGTTCTCGCCCTGAAAGATGATTTCGCCGGCGCTCGGGCGCTCGATCCCCATGATCGCCTTCATCGCGGTCGACTTGCCGGAGCCGTTCGGGCCGATCAGGCCGAAAATCTCGCCGCCATGCAGGTCGAGACTGAGGTTCTTGACCGCGGTGAGACCTCCGAAACGCTTGGTGAGGCCGCGGACTTCGAGAACCGGATGGTTTTTAGCCGTATCCATCACGAACGTGCCTCACGCGACAGGGCCGCTCCGAGGAAGCCGCCCGGGAAGAACAACACCACAAGCAGCGCAACGGCCGAGACGATGAAGGTCGCAAGCTCGCCGGTTGGTCTTAAAAATTCGCCGGCGACGATCAGGAAGATCGCGCCGAGTGCTGCGCCCAGCACCGTGCGGCGTCCGCCAAGCACGGCGGCGACGATCACGTTCACGCCGACGGCGACATCGACGACGGTGCCGACGGAGGCGGTGCCGAAATAGAACACCAAGAGCGCGCCAGAGAGGCCTGAGAAGAAGGCGCTGACGATAAAGGCCGCGAGCTTGTGCTTGACGATGTTGAAGCCGAGCGCGCCGGCCTGGACCGGGTCTTGGCCGCTCGCCTGCAGGACCAGGCCGATTGGCGACTGCGAAAGTCCATAAAGGATGATGGCGCTGACGGTCATGAAACCGAGCGCGATCCAGTAGTTCACGCCGGCGTCGATTGAAATCACGTCGGGAATGGTCAGTCCGATCTCACCGCCGGTGAGATCGGCGAACACCACGATGAAATTCTGCAGCATCAATACCGCAACTAGCGTAGTCAGCCCGAAATAGGGTCCGCGCACGCGCAAGGCCGGAAGCGCCAGGACGAAGCCCGCGATCACTGAGGCGAGCGCGCCCAAAAGGATGCACAGATAGACCGACCAGCCATACTGGTTGTTGAGAATGCCGGCGGTGTAGGCGCCGACGCCGATCAGGAAGGTCGGGCCGAAATTCACCTCGCCCGCAAATCCGAACAGGAGATCCCATGCCATCGCGAACACGCCGAAGTAATAGGCGACCGTCAAAAGGCCGAGCACGTAACCGGAGACGTATAGCGGCAGTGTTGCGGCGATGATGACGACGGCGAGCGAAACGAAGAACAGTCGCGATTTGAAGAAACCGAGCATGCTATTGGTGCCCACCTTCCGAAGTTCGTACTCTGTCTCAGCACCCGCCTTCACGAACTTCGGAAGGTCAAGGGCACCAGTAAACTTATATTTGCTAGTGGTCCTTTGGTTCTAACATTCGCTAAAGTGCCCGCCGAGAAGGGACGCGAATGTTAGAATCGAACCACTAGCGCCTCCCGAGCAGGCCTTGCGGCCGGACGTACATCACGGCGACCAGGAGCAGGAGCGCCGGAATCGTCCGGTACGCCGGCGAGATCAGATAGGCGGTGACGGTTTCGAGATAGCCGACCACAAAGGCCGCGATCAATGAGCCCGATACGCTGCCGAGCCCCCCGAGCACCACGATCGAAAACGCGCTCGCGGTCAGCGGCCCGACGCTGTAGGAGCTTACGCCAAGGAACGTGCCGAGCAGCACGCCGGCAATGCCGGCAAGGATGCCGTAAATCGCCCAGACCACGATATAGATGTTGCGAAGTTCAAGGCCGAGCAGGGTGACGCCGCGCGGATTCATCGATGCTGCGAGCACGGCCTTGCCGGTGCGCGTGCGGTTCACGAGCAGCCACAGCATTGCGATCACGAGCCAGCATACGATTGCCGTGAAGATTTCATTTCGCGGCGTTCTGACCCCGAGGATATCGACCACGCCCTCGACGATCGGCAGCACCGTCTTGGCGTTGTTGGTGAAGAAATACGCGATCAACTCCTGAATCATGATCCCCCACAGCAATGTGCCGGTGAGAACGAAGATTTCCTTCTCCTCGTTGGGGATTCGCGTCGATTTCTGGATCGGCTGCACCACCGCAAAGTAGGTGGCAAAGGCTGCCGCCAGCGCGACCGCCACTCCGATCAGCGCACCGGCATAGGTGTCGACGTGAAGCACGCTGGCTGCGGCCCATGCGGCGACCGCCGCCAGCACCATGATGGCGCCGTGCGACAAATTGAGCACGCCGGAAACGCCGAAGATGAGGGTAAAGCCGGTTGCCCCAAGCGCATATAGCGCACTGACAGCAAAACCGTCGATCAGGATTTGAAGCGCAAGCATTTATGTCGGCCGCGGCAGCACCGCTGCCTTGTTGGTGGAATATGCAATCATGAAAATGCTCCCGGGGAATCTCCCGGGAGCATGATCATACGATTTCAGTTCGACGTGACCTTGACGAAGCTTGGAAATTTCAACTTGGCCTTGGCGACTTCCGGCGGCCAGACGGCGACCTGCACGCCGTCCTGCCACTGCAGCATCAGGCCGGTGATCAGGCCCTTGCCGTATTTGATGGAATGGGTGAACGTTTCGTCCCTGCCGTAGAACTGGACGCGGCCGATGGTGCCGACCCAGTCGGTCTTTTCCAGCGCATCGACCAGCTTGTCGGCATCGGTCGAGCCGGCGCGCTTGACGGCATCCGCAATGTAATAGACCTCGTCATAGGCGGGATAGCCGGCATATGACGGGTAGTTGCCGAACCTTGCCTTGAAGTTTGTGGTGAAGGCCACGCTCTTGTCCGTCACCGGAACGTTCGGACCGGAGACGCCCTGATAAAGCACGCCTTCGGAAGCCTCATTGGTGTCCTTGCCGAAGGAGGAGTTGGTCGCCTGCGAGGAGATCCCGAACATCGGGATCGGAACCTGCTGGTTCTTCCACTGCACCGTCGGCTGCACACCGACATGCGAGATGCCGGTGATCATCACATCGGGCTTGACGCCTTCGATCTTGTTGAAGATCGGCGTGAAGTCGGTGGTATCCGGCGAGAAGCGGATGTGGTCGAGCACCTTCAGCCCGATCTTGGGCAGGCACTCCTCGTAACCGACGTCGAGCGGTTTGGTCCAGGCGGCGTCCTCGCTCATGATGACTGCAGACTTCATGTGCTTCTGGTCGACCAAAAGCTCCTTGGCGGCATCGCAGACCGATTGCGCGAGCGCGGCAGACGTTAGATAGCCGTGGAAGGTGTATTTGTTCCTTTCATAATCGTTGTGAACGCTCTTGCTGATCTCGTTCGATGCAGCGCCGGGCGTGATGAAGGGCGTCTTGAGACGCGAGGCCCAGGGTTCGAGCGCCAGCACCACTTCGCTGATATAGCTGGCGATGACGATGTTGACCTTGTCCTCGTTCACCGCGCGCTGGAACGCGCGAACGGAATCCGCCGACGAGGAATGGTTGTCGTAGGTGACGATTTCGATCTTGCGGCCATCGACGCCGCCCTTGGCGTTGATTTCGTCGGCGGCCATCTGTACGGCCTGTGGAATCGATGCCCCGGCGATCGCCTGGGCTTCGGCGATAACGCCGATCCTGATCGCGTCAGCGGCCATGGCCTGAGCCGACATCGCGAACAGGCCTAAGGCTGTCGCTCCGAGAAGCCCCGGCAATGACCGGAAAAATGGCGGTCGGAATGCTTTCTTCATGACGTTTCTCTCCACTGAACTGGCCTTGTTGGCCTTGTTTGCCTTGAGGTTATTGTAACTGTGCCCGGGCCCTCAGCAAGCGAAACCCCTGCGGACTCTTCGCTGCGGCGAACCGGGCAGGTGAGTACGATCTCGGCATTGCCTTGTGAAGGCTGAAAATCACCGCACGGCCTCATATTCATTGCAACGTTAAGAAGCAAACGAGCGATCGAAAACAAGCCGCGGAACCGGTCAGAAACGCGTAATTTTTCCGTGTCCATTCAAAGGATTACGCCGGCTATCAGCAGCATCCGATCAAGAGGGTGCGGACCGACGCGAAGACGAAGTGTTCGCATCGCTGCCGACAGGCTGGTTTTCGACAGAACAACGCACGCGCGTCCGGCGCGTTGCAGAAGGCCAGTCTCATACGAAGGTCTAGAGCCGTTCGCTTTGACGATGTTGCGTCTCATTCCTCAATGATCGCGACCGCACGCGTCCAGCCCGCCGAGGCGCGCTCGATCTTGACCGGAAAGCACGACACGGTGAATCCGCTCGACGGCAAAAGTTCCAGATTGTGCAGCTTCTCGATATGGCAGTAGCCGATATGGCGCCCGGCCTTGTGTCCTTCCCAGATCAGGCTCGCATCCCCGGTTTCGGCGAATTTCTTCGCGGTATGGACGAACGGCGCGTCCCAGCTCCAGCCGTCGATGCCGGTCAGCCGCACGCCGCGCTCCAGCAGGTACATCGTCGCCTCATAGCCCATGCCGCAGCCGGAATTGACGAAATCGGGTCGGCCGTATTTGGCGCCGGCACTGGTATTGACCACGACGATTTCCAGCGGCGAAAGTGTGTGGCCGATGCGCTTGAGCTCGGCCTCGACGTCCCCGGCGGTCGCTACATAGCCGTCGGGAAAGTGGCGGAAGTCGAGCTTGACGCCCGGCTGCAAACACCACTCCAGCGGCACCTCGTCGATGGTCCATGCGCGCTCGCCGCGGTTCATGGTCGGGTGATAGTGGTAGGGCGCATCCAGATGGGTACCGTTATGGGTTGACAGTTGCACGGTCTCCATCGCCCAGGCCTGTCCATCCGGCAGATCTTCGGCCTTGAGGCCCTGAAAGAAGCCGAGCATGCGGGGCAGGCTCTGCTGGTGATCGAAATATTGAATGTGCGGATTGATGCCGGGCGGGTCGGCCGGCACGTCATTTTGCAGTGGCACGGAAATGTCAATCAGTCTTCGCGCCATGGCACTTCCCCTCTCTCACTGTGGTTAGACCATTCTGACCATTCGCCGCCGGTTTCCCCGCGGCCGACGCGGAGTACCGCGAATTCGGCCCGCCGCGCGAATGATATTTTAAGACCTCGTTGATAATTTCGCCCGATCCGCGACGCGGATCGTGGTGCGTCGCACTTTGGTCACGACGCGACGCCGGCTTGGATTTACGTTTTCGACACCAATATGGACGGCGAAGGCTTGATTTAGGTAAAGGACATGAATCGGGCGCGTGTTGGACTGGCGGTGCTTCTGGTCGGAGCCCTCGCGGCTGGTTTCACCTTCTTGAGGAAGCAGGCGATTGCGGATTCCCATCGTCAGGCCCGCCAGCTCATCCTGCATTATACGCTGAGCCGCGTCGATGACCCCATCATCCTCCTCGGAGACAGTATTACCGAGGCATCCACCTTGCCGCGCGAATTTTGCGGGCACAGGATCGTGAATGCCGGCTTGAACGGCGCCTCTACCGCAAGCGGGCTTGGGCCGTGGCTGATCGATGCGCTCGATGGCAGACGGGCGGCCGCGATCGTCGTATCGCTCGGAACCAACGACGCGTTGAAGGCGCGAAGCACGCAAGAATTTGAGACGAGCTATATCGAGCTGCTCACCCAACTAGCCAAAACAACCGACCATCTGGCTATTTTGGCGATTCCGGGCATCGACGTTCGGGGCGGAGTGACCGCCGAGATGCAGGCTGCCGCCAAGGCAAGGATCGACGGATTCAACGCGGCTCTGCCGCTACTTGCCGCAAAGGGCGGGGCTGGCTTCATCGACCTGGGGGAACTGCCGACGCCGCATACGATCGATGGTGTCCACCTCGATGCCGCCGGCTACTCGGCATGGGAGCAAGCGATCTTCAAGGGAGTATCGACCTTATGCGGTCCGCGTTGAAGCCGGCATCGCAGGGAGCGGCGAACAAGCTGTTGGGCCTGGAAGCGCTGCGCTTCCTGACCGCGTTCGCCATTCTGGTCCACCACTATCGCCATTTTGCCTTCATCGCCGATGAGCCGGTCGATTTCGTGCCGGATCGCTTGCCGCTCTACGGCCTGTTGCAGCCGCTCCACGATTCCGGCGCATTCGGCGTCTGGGTCTTTTGGTGCATCTCCGGCTTCATCTTCTTCTGGAAATACCGCGATCCGATCGCCGAGCGGTCGGTTGGAGGCTGGAAATTCTTCGTGCTTCGCTTCTCGCGACTTTACCCGCTTCACCTGGTCACGCTTCTCCTCGTCGCGCTGTTGCAGCCGGCCTATTTTTCCCTGCGCGGATGCTTCTTCGTCTACCAGGACAACGACCTGCCGCATTTCCTCGCACAGCTCGTCATGGCGAGCAATTGGAACATCGTTTACGGCCACAGCTTCAACGGACCGATCTGGTCGATTTCGGTCGAAGTGATGGTGTACTTCGTGTTCTTCGTGACTCTTCTCGCAACAAGGTCGTGGCTCTTGAATGTGGCTGTGGTCGCCGCCTGCCTGGGCGTGACTTATGGGCTCGCAACCTCGCAGGTCACGAGCTGCCTCGCGCTTTTCTATGTCGGCGGGCTCGCCGCAATGGCACGGAAGGCGGTCGCGAAGGCGGCATTGCGATCGGTGATCGAAGCTGGCGCCTGGATTGCAGCGTTGATCATTCCACTGGCTGTGGTCAGCCTGGCGGGCGATCAGCTCGGCCGTATCGATTTGCCGCTGTTCCTGACCTGCACGCCAATCTTGCTGTTTTGTCTGTCGCGCGAAATCTCGGTGCCGGCGTCCGTGCAGAAGGCGATCGAGGCGGCAGGAAACATGACCTATTCGAGCTACCTTCTGCATTTTCCAATTCAGCTCGTCATCGTGATCGGTTTCGCGGTCACGGGTTGGCAGATCCCGCTTTATGATGTGACGTTCTTCGCCGCCTATCTCGCAGGGGCATTGTTGCTATCGTATCTCACCTATCGTCATTTCGAGGCACCGGCACAAAAT
>Ga0306926_10009333_pt1 | contig 10786 bp, 10 predicted proteins | sample flu12Cox44000178_FD_203759 | JGI IMG/M metagenome (GOLD analysis project Ga0306926, IMG submission 203759) | Lab enrichment of tropical soil microbial communities from Luquillo Experimental Forest, Puerto Rico - flux8day.12C.oxic.44.000.178 (v2)... | ecosystem: Environmental > Terrestrial >... | reverse complement strand
GTCGGAGCCCGCGGAAAAGCCTGTGACGCAAAAGGCGCTCGGCCTTGACCTTGCCAACATGAGCAAGGACCTGCGCAGCCGCTACAAGATCAAGGACAGCGTCAAGGGCGTCGTGATCACCAGTGTCGAAGGCAATTCTGATGCGGCCGACAAGCGGCTTTCCGCTGGCGAGGTCATCGTCGAGGTCGCGCAGGAGGCGGTGACGAACGCCGCCGACATCAAGAAGCGCGTCGATCAGTTGAAGAAGGACGGCAAGAAGTCGGTGCTGCTGCTGGTCGCCAACTCCGAGGGCGAACTGCGCTTCGTGGCGCTGGCGTTGCAGTAAGTAACGAACACTTTCGCCATCCCGGAGGATGTCGTCTCCGCGAACGCGGGGACCCATACGCCGTGCCTTCGGGTTGGCCCCGAACGGAAATATCCTTAACAGCAAGGTGTGGTGTGTTGGTTATGGGTCCCTGCTTCCGCAGGGGCGACAGTCAATTCATCCACCCGCAAACTCCTCGCGCCGATAGCCCTGCGCGTACAACAGCGCGGTGAGGTCGCCGTGATCGATCCGAACCTTCGCGCCAGCGGCGACAGCGGGTTTGGCGTGATAGGCAACTCCGAGCCCGGCGTGGCCGATCATGTCGAGGTCATTGGCGCCATCGCCGACCACGAGGGTGTCGATGTCGTCGAGGTCGAAGGATTCGAGCAGCTCGACCAGCGTCGCGAGTTTGGCGGCGCGGCCCAGAACCGGCTCGGCGACTTCCCCGGTCAACTTGCCGTCCTCGACCATGAGCTCGTTGGCGCGATTTTCGTCAAACCCGATCATCTTGGCGACCGCCCGGGTGAAGAAGGTAAAGCCGCCCGAGATCAGGCAGGTATAGGCGCCGTGGGCGCGCATGGTCGCGACCAGTTCGCGGCCGCCGGGGGTTGGCGTGATGCGCGTCTTGAGCACCTCGTCGACCACGCCGACCGGCAAGCCCTTGAGCAGCGCCACGCGCTCGCGAAGCGCCGGCTCGAACTCGATCTCGCCGCGCATGGCTCGTTCGGTGATGGCGGCGACGCGGGCCTTGACGCCGGCAAACTCGGCCAGCTCATCGACGCATTCCTGCTCGATCATGGTGGAATCCATGTCGGCAAGCAGAAGTCTCTTGCGCCGGGCGATGCGGGGCTGCACGACAATGTCGATCGGCAAATCGCCGCGCGCCTCGATCAGCCGGCGTTCGATGGCTCCGATTTCCTCATCCCCCTCGAAGGGGATATCGGCCGCGACCTCGTTGAACAGCCATTTGGCAGGTCCTGGCGAGGGAAGAAGGGCGCGCGTCCCGTCGATGACCGTGCTATCGAGCGCGGGATTGGCGGGATTGCAGATGAGCGTGACGACGAAAGACATCGCGTGAATTTCCGGACCGAAAGCTGTGACGCCGTGCTTATCGCAGGGCCGACCGCCAGCGGCAAGTCGGCGCTCGCGCTTGGGCTTGCGCAAAAAACCGGCGGCATGATCATCAATGCCGATTCAATGCAGGTATATCGCGACCTGCATATCCTCACCGCGCGGCCGACGCAGGCAGAGGAGAGGCTGGTTCCACACCGGCTCTACGGTCACGTCGATGCTGCTGTGAACTATTCGGCGGGCGCCTTCCTCGCCGATGCCGCAACGGCCCTCGTCGAAGCGCGCGAGCGACGCGCTCTCGCGATATTCGTCGGCGGCACCGGTCTCTATTTCAAGGCGCTGACGCAGGGCCTGTCGGCGGTGCCGCCGATTCCGCTCGCAATCCGCGAGCGCGTGCGCGCAAGGCTGGAACGCGACGGCGTCGAAGCCATACATGCGGAACTTGCGCGGCGCGATGCCGCGACCGCCGAACGCCTCAAGCCGCGCGACCGCACGCGCATCGCCCGTGCGCTTGAGGTGATCGAGGCCACTGGCCGCTCGCTTTCGGACTGGCATCGCGAGGGCCTGCCGCCGCTGTTGCCGCAAGGCTCGTTTCGCGCGCTGTTTCTTGCGCCCGAGCGCGAATCTCTCTACGCGCGGATCGATGCTCGCTTCGAGGCTATGTTGAATTCCGGCGCGATTGAAGAGGTCGAACGCCTCGCGGCGCGAAACCTCGATCCCCTGCTGCCAGCGATGAAGGCCCACGGCGTGCCGCCACTGATGACGCATCTTGCCGGCCGGATCACACTGGAAGAGGCCGCAGCCATCGGCAAGGCCGACACCCGCCACTACGCCAAACGGCAGTTCACCTGGTTCCGCCATCAGCTTCCCGAGTTCGAATGGGTGAAACCGCAAGCGGCGGGAGAGCGGCTCTCAGCCGTCGTTCCGGGGTTTTAGGCGTCATTGCGAGGAGCCCAGGCGATGAAGCAATCCAGCTTGCCCAAGCGCGCGGATCTCTGGATTGCTTCGCTAGAGCCTGCCATCGGGCGCGCGTTCGCGTGACCCGTTGGCTCGCAATGACCGAGCGGGGAGCATGGCTGGAAACCCAAAATTCACCCTCGCCGAATTCAGGGAAGGCCGCTAAGCTGCAAATCGAGTTTCGAACCCTGCTCCGCCTTGACTTTCAAGCCTTGGGCAGTATGTTCGCGCAACCTTTGGGAAGTCCGAGCGGCAATATGCGTAATAAAATTACCAAATCGCTTATTCTCGTCGTACCCAGGCGCGCCGCCGGGGATGGCTAGATGCCATCCGAATTCGGGCGGTGCGCATGGGCCTCTTGGGGCCCTTTTTTATTTCCCAGACCAAAGCCTCTCAAAGAAACCGCGCAAGAACAGCGCATCCGGAGCCAGATATGAGTGAGAAGAGCCACGATCCGAACCAGATGACCGGCGCCGCGATGATCGTGCGCGCGCTGATCGATCATGGCGTGCAGCACATCTTCGGCTATCCGGGCGGCGCCGTGCTTCCGATCTATGACGAGATTTTCCAGCAGAGCGAGATTGAGCACATCCTGGTGCGGCACGAGCAGGGCGCGGGTCACGCCGCGGAAGGCTATGCGCGCTCGACCGGCAAGCCGGGCGTGGTGTTGGTGACCTCGGGGCCCGGCGCCACCAACATGGTGACGCCGCTCACCGACGCGCTGATGGACTCCATACCGATCGTCTGCATCACCGGACAGGTGCCGACCCATCTGATCGGCAACGACGCCTTCCAGGAATGCGACACGGTCGGCATTACCCGTCCCTGCACCAAGCACAATTGGCTGGTGCGCGACGTCAAGGACCTCGCCAAGGTGCTGCACGAGGCTTTCTATGTCGCATCTACCGGGCGCCCCGGCCCGGTCGTGGTCGACGTGCCGAAGGACGTGCAGTTCGCAACCGGCACCTATCACCCGCCGCGCAAATCCGACGTGCACGTCTCCTACGCGCCGCGCGTCAAGGGCGAGGCCGCACAGATCCGCAAGGCGGTGGCGATGCTCGCTTCCGCCAGGCGGCCGGTGATCTATTCCGGCGGCGGTATCATCAATTCCGGACGCGAAGCCTCGAAACTGTTGCGCGAACTTGTCGACGTCACCGGCTTTCCGATCACCTCGACCCTGATGGGGTTGGGCGCCTATCCGGCGTCGGGCAAGAACTGGCTCGGCATGCTCGGGATGCACGGCACCTACGAAGCCAACATGGCGATGCATGATTGCGACGTCATGCTGTGCGTCGGCGCGCGTTTCGACGACCGCATCACCGGGCGCACGGATGCATTCTCCCCGGGTTCGAAGAAGATCCACATCGACATCGATCCGTCCTCGATCAACAAGAACATCCGCGTCGACGTCCCGATCATTGGGGACGCCGCCAACGTGCTCGGCGACCTGCTGCAGTTGTTCAGGACGGAAGCGAAGAAACCGGACATCCGGCCCTGGTGGCAGCAGATCGCGAAATGGCGCGCGCGCAACTCGCTGTCATACAGACAGAACAGCGACGTGATCCTGCCGCAATTCGCGATCCAGCGGCTGTTTGCGGCAACGCGCGGACGCGACGTCTACATCACTACCGAAGTCGGCCAGCACCAGATGTGGGCGGCGCAGTTCTTCGGCTTCGAAGAGCCGCACCGCTGGATGACGTCGGGCGGGCTCGGCACCATGGGCTATGGGCTGCCGGCCGCGGTCGGCGTGCAGGTCGCCCATCCCGACAGCCTCGTGATCGACATCGCCGGTGACGCGTCTGTCATGATGACGATGCAGGAGATGTCGACCGCCGTTCAGTATGAACTGCCGATCAAGATCTTCATCCTGAACAACCAGTACATGGGCATGGTGCGGCAGTGGCAGCAGCTTCTGCACGGCAACCGCCTGTCGCATTCCTATTCCGAAGCGTTGCCGGATTTCGTCAAGCTTGCGCAGGCCTATGGCTGCGTCGGCATCCAGGCGACCAAACCCGGCGATCTCGACGGCGCGATCAGGGAGATGATCAGCGTCAAGCGCCCGGTGCTGTTCGATTGCCGCGTGGCGACGCTGGAAAATTGCTTCCCGATGATCCCGTCAGGCAAGGCGCACAACGAAATGCTGTTGCCGGCGGAAGCCAATGACGAAGCGACCGCCGAGGCTTTCGCGAGCGGCAAGGCGCTGGTGTGAGGGGTGGTGATGGCGAGCCCAACCAGGAATGACGCTGTCATCGTCCTGCTTGGCCGGACGATCCAGTACGCCGCGACGTCGAGGCTTGAATCGAGACGGCTCGGATTACTGGATACCCGCGTTCGCGGGCATGACCACGATCGGGGGAACGATGTTTAACCTCAACCAACTCGAACGTGCGCACGAAATCGTGGGCCACGCGGTGCCGCCGACGCCGGCGCACGCCTGGCCGCTGCTTTCTGAGCGGCTGGGCGCGAGCGTCGTCGTCAAGCACGAGAACCACACGCCGATCGGTGCCTTCAAGGTGCGCGGCGGCATCATCTATGTCGACCGCCTCAAGCGCGAACGGCCGCAGACGGCCGGAATCATCTCGGCCACGCGCGGCAATCACGGCCAGAGCCTGGCTTTTGCCGCGAATCGTTACGCGCTGCCGGTGACGATCTATGTTCCCCATGGCAATTCGATCGAAAAGAACCGCGCCATGAAGGCGTTCGGCGCCAACTTGATCGAATATGGCGAGGATTTCCAGGCTGCACGCGAGGAGGCCGAGCGCGTCGCACGGCGCGACGGTCTTGAAATGGTGCCATCCTTCCATCCCGATCTTGTCCTTGGCGTTGCCACCTACGCGCTCGAATTGTTTCGCGCCGCGCCCGATCTCGACGCGCTCTATGTGCCGATCGGGCAGGGGTCGGGCATCTGCGGCTGCATCCTGGCGCGCGACCTGCTCGGTCTCAAGACCGAGATCGTCGGCGTGCAGTCGACGGACGCGCCGTCCTATGCGCTTTCGTTTGCGGCAGGCACGGTGGTGAGCACCAACAGCAGCAATACGCTTGCCGACGGAATGGCAACGCGCGTGCCCGACGCCGACGCGCTCGACATCATCCGCAAAGGCGCTTCCCATATCGTGCAGGTGACCGACGACGAGGTCGCTTCCGCGATCCGCGCGCTCTGGACGGACACCCATAATCTTGCCGAAGGGGCGGGTGCAGCCGCGCTCGCCGCGGCGCTGCAGGAGAAATCGAAACTGCGCGGCCGGCGGGTAGGTCTCGTGCTCAGCGGCGGCAATATCGATTTCGATTTGTTTAACCGATGGGTCGTTGCGGAGAACACCGCCACGACCGGCGCGAGAGCGCTGGCACGATGATGGGCGCTAGCCACAATCGCTCTTTTCACCTCTCCCCGCCTGCGGGGAGAGGTTGCAGCGCATCGTCAGATGCGCTGCGGGTGAGGGGGACTCTCCGAAAGATCGTAGATGAAGACTCCCCCTTACCCCAATCCTCTCCCCGCGAGCGGGGAGAGGGAGTCTGTCTTCTTAGGGGACCATCATGAACCAGCCCGCATCTGCCTACTTCATGGAAGAGCGCCACGATCCGAACGAGTCCCACACGCTCTCGGTACTGGTGCAGAACGAGCCCGGCGTGCTCGCCCGCGTGATCGGGCTGTTCTCGGGCCGCGGTTACAACATCGAAAGCCTCACGGTGTCGGAGACCGAGAGCCAGAAGCATCTCTCGCGCATCACCATCGTCACCACGGGCACGCCGATGGTGATCGAGCAGATCAAGCATCAGCTCGACCGCATGGTCCCCGTCTATCGCGTCGTCGACATGACGCTCACCGGCCGCTCGATCGAGCGGGAACTGGCGATGGTTAAACTGCGCGGCACCGGCGAGCAACGCGTCGAATCGCTGCGGATGGCGGAAGCGTTTCGCGCCCGCGTGATCGACGCCTCGATCGAAAGCTTCGTGTTCGAGATCACCGGCACCTCCACCAAGATCAACCAGTTCATCGACCTGATGCGTCCGCTCGGCCTTGTCGAGGTGTCGCGCACCGGTGTCGCCGCGATCAGTCGCGGAGCCGAGGGGATGTAACGCATGCTGGCGCGCGACTGGTACTACAACGAGCGGCGGCGGATCGGGCTCGATTCCGCCGTCGCCGCGATTTACGACCATCGCGACGACCGCGACCTGCGCGCCCGCGCCGCGCTCTCCATGCTCGGCGTCAAGCCCGGCTGGCGTGTTGCCGATATCGGCTGCGGCAATGGCATTCTGGCCTGCGAGGCCGCGCTGATGGGCGCCGAGGTCGACGCCATCGATATTTCACCCGCGATGCTGGCGCTTGCGGAAATCCAGGCGCGCGACCGCAAGGTCGCTATCCGCACCCAGGCGGCCGGGCTGTTGAGCTTCGACTATCAGCCCGACAGTTACGACCTGATCGTCAGCGAGTTCGCGCTGCATCATCTTCCCGATTTCTGGAAGGCGGTGGCACTGGCGCGGATCTTCGCCGCACTCAAGCCGGGCGCGAATTTTTACCTGCGCGACATCGTGTTCGTCTCGACCCCTGACGGCGAGGAGCGCAATGTCGAGCAATGGGCGGACTTCAGCATCAAGAATCACGACTTCGATCGCGACAGCGTCGTCACCCATATGCGCGACGAATACTCGACCTTCGGCTGGGTGATCGAGCGCATGCTTGCCGATACCGGATTTGCGCTGATCTCGGTCGACTATCACGCGCCGCTGCATGGCACCTATCTGTTGCGCAAACCCAAGCACGGCGAGCAGGGTTGAGCCTTGGTTCTATCGTCATTGCCAGGAGCGGAGCGACCAAGCAATCCAGACTGTTGTCATGGACGCTACCTGGATTGCTTCGCTTCGCTCGCAATGACGGCATCCGGCTATGAGCTCAGGAGCTGAAGGCGATATGAAACCCGCCGACGTCTGCCTTGCCGTCACGGTGGCGGTGATCTGGGGGCTTGCCTTTGTCGCAAGCCGGATCGCGCTCGACGAATTGCCGCCCGCGCTGATGACGGCGCTGCGTTTTTCCATTGCCGCGGTGCCGTGCCTGTTCGTTCGCAAGCCTGACGTCTCCTGGCCGCTTCTGATCGCGATCAGTTTCACGCTGTTTCTCGGCCAGTTCCTGGCGCAGGCTTACGCGATCGCAAGCGGCGTGCCGGTCGGCCTGTCCTCGGTCATCGTGCAGAGCCAGGCGCTGTTCACCATCGCCTTCGCCGTCGTCGCGTTTCGTGAATGGCCGACGCGGATGCAGGCCATCGGCATCGCCATCGCAAGCTTCGGGCTTTTGATGATCTGCGGCACCGTCGGCTACGATTTCAGCGTCGGCGCCTTTGCCGTGCTGATGATCTCGCCGGTCAGCTTCGCGATCGGCAATCTCTTGCTGCGGCGGGCGCAAGACGTGCCGATGTTCGACCTGTTCGCGTGGCTGTGCCTTGCGGCCGCGCTCCCATTGCTTGCACTGACGCTTCTCGGCGATGGCCTGCAGTCGACATGGCACGCGCTGTCGCATCTGTCGCTGACAGGAGTTCTCTGCATGCTCGCTCTCGGTGGCATCTCCACCTCGATCGCCTATTGGCTGTGGGGGCGGCTGCTCCGCGATTACCCGGCGGCGCAGGTGGTGCCATTTGCGTTATTAGTGCCGTTCGTGGGATCGGCCGCTTCCAGCATCGTGTTTGGCGAGAAGTTCGGGTCGCTTCGCCTTGCCGGCATGCTAACGGTGATTTTTGGCATTGCGGTGATGGTGCTCACCAAGCGACGGCAAGCCCTCGTGGAGGTTGCCGGCGCATGATTTCGCGTGAGCTGCTGTTCGCCTTCGTGCTGTTCGCCGCGGTGATGTTCTTCACGCCGGGACCGAACAACATCATGGTGATGTCCTCTGGCCTGACTTACGGCTTCCGCCGCACGCTGCCGCACATCGCCGGCGTTGTCATCGGCTTTGCCTTTATGGTCGGCGCCGTCGGCCTCGGCTTCGGCACGGTCTTCACGGCCTTTCCGGTGTTGCAGACCGTCCTTAAATACGCCGGCGCCGCGTATCTGGTCTATCTCGCGGTAATGATTGCGCTTGCCGGTCCGCCCAAGCCGGGTGAAGCGACGCGCGGCCCCATGACGTTCTGGGGCGGAGCGATGTTCCAGTGGGTCAACGTCAAGGGCTGGGTCGCGATCATCGGCACCGTCACGGCCTATGCGGCGATTGCGCGTTTTCCGCTCAACATCGTGATCCAGGTCCTGACCTTCCTCGCGATGGGCACGGCCTCGATCACGACCTGGACGCTGTTCGGCAGTGCGCTCCGTCCGGTCCTGACCTCGGCGCGCGCGGTGCGGCTCTTCAATGTCGCGATGGCAATTCTGCTTCTGGCCTCGCTGATTCCGGTATTCATGGACGCATGAAGAGGAGCCGCGCCATGCAGAAAGGGACTTTCCCCTGGATGAGAAAATGCTTTAGACAGCCCGGGAAATTCGAAAGGCCCGGCTGTCTGATCCACCCAATGGCCTGATCCAACGGCCGATTACGGCCCCCTGAAAGAGGAAACCACCATGCGAGTTTATTACGATCGCGACGCTGATTTGAATCTGATCAAGGGCAAGAAGGTCCTCATCGTCGGCTATGGCAGCCAGGGCCATGCCCACGCGCTGAACCTGAAGGATTCCGGCGTCAAGGACGTCGCCATCGCGTTGCGCAAGGGATCGGCATCGGCCAAAAAGGCGGAGAATGCCGGTTTCAAGGTGTTCGAGGTCGCCGAAGGTGCCAAATGGGCTGACCTGGTGATGATGCTCACGCCCGACGAGTTGCAGGGCGACATCTACCGCGAGCATCTGCACGACAACATGAAGAAGGGCGCGGCGCTGGTCTTCGCCCACGGGCTGAACGTGCATTTCAACCTGCTCGACCCGCGTGCCGATCTCGACGTGCTGATGATCGCGCCGAAGGGGCCCGGCCACACCGTGCGCTCGGAATATCAGCGCGGCGGCGGCGTGCCCTGCCTGATCGCGATTGCCAGGGACGTCTCGGGCAACGCCCATGACCTCGGCTTGAGCTATGCGTCCGCGATCGGCGGCGGCCGCGCCGGCATCATCGAGACCACGTTCAAGGAAGAATGCGAGACCGACCTGTTCGGCGAGCAGGTGGTGCTGTGCGGTGGCCTGGTCGAACTGATCAAGGGCGGTTACGAGACGCTGGTGGAAGCCGGCTACGCTCCGGAGATGGCCTATTTCGAGTGCCTGCACGAGGTGAAGCTGATCGTTGACCTGATCTATGAGGGCGGCATCGCCAACATGAATTACTCGATCTCCAACACCGCCGAATACGGCGAATATGTCTCGGGCCCGCGCATCATTACCGACGAAACCAAAAAGGAGATGCGCCGCGTGCTCGCCGACATCCAGTCCGGCCGCTTCGCCCGCGACTGGATGCTGGAGAACAAGGTGAACCAGACCTCGTTCAAGGCAACCCGCGCCAAGCTTGCCACGCACCCGATCGAAGAGATCGGCGCCAAACTCCGCGATATGATGCCGTGGATCAAGAAGGGCGCGCTGGTGGACAAGACAAAGAACTAAATTAAGCCCAAAAAGCCGTCGTCCCTGCGTGTGCGGGGACGACGGAAGGATTGGCCGCTCCGCGGTCGTCATGCCCGGACTTGATCCCGCAATGACGAGTCTAATAACGCCGATTAGAGCGGCGATGTCTTTTTTTGGACTATTTATGGTTGAGGAGGCTCTGCGGCCGGGGACACGAGATGTCTACACCGCCGCGATGCAGTCGATCTCGATATCAAAGCGCCCGAACCATTCAGGCACGCAGACAAAAATGCGCGCCGGCGGGTCTTTCGGGAAATACCGCGCATAGATCGCGTTGACGGCGGCGAATTTGTCGGCCGAGGTGCAATAGACGTTACACTTGAGAACTTTTTCCAGCGAGGAGCCTGCTGTTTCCACGCAAAGCTTCAATTGCTCCAGAACCAGCTCGGTCTGCCGCTCGATCGGGGCAATCACGACCTCTCCGCTTTGCGGGTCGAACGGCGGCAGACCCGACACGTAGATCGTATCGCCGTGCAGCGTGACGACCGAGACCGGCGCCTTCACCCGTTCCAGATAGGTCGACAGGGGTTCGACCCGGATGGTTTCTTTGGTCATCGACGTTCTCCGGTGGAAGGCCCGGGTTCCTCGCACGGTTATGACACCGCGATCTGACGAGATGCTTCGATAATGATCGAAGCATCTCAGGCGGAACGAGCGCTGAAGCGCGAGGTGATCGCTGCGAGCGGGGCCGCCGTCAGGGCAGGGTAGCACGCAAGGAGCGGGCGAGCGTCTCCGAGGGGCGCTCGCCGAAGGCTTTGCGATAATCCCTGGCGAAGTGCCCGAGATTGCCGAAGCCGCAGGAAAACGCAATCCTCGTCACCGATGCTGCCGGGTCCGGCCGCGAAAGCATTTTGCGCGCGTGCCTGAGCCGAACCA
>Ga0306926_10009332_pt1 | contig 10787 bp, 7 predicted proteins | sample flu12Cox44000178_FD_203759 | JGI IMG/M metagenome (GOLD analysis project Ga0306926, IMG submission 203759) | Lab enrichment of tropical soil microbial communities from Luquillo Experimental Forest, Puerto Rico - flux8day.12C.oxic.44.000.178 (v2)... | ecosystem: Environmental > Terrestrial > Soil... | reverse complement strand
CCTCCCCGCCGCTGTGGCCGGGGCGGCAGAGGTGGCGCCGATCTTGCGCGGCGCCTGCGCGATCGCTGATCTCTCCGGGTCAGGTGCCTTCAAACGCTTTGTCCTCGACTTCCGCTCGAGCCCAGCGGTCCTCGACTACGTCAATGGCGCCGAGCTTCGCCGCTACGGCCAAGCCGGGGTTGCCACCCCGGACCACACGATCCGCACCAAGAACTACCCGCTGATCGTACCGGCGCCCGAACCAGGCAAGCTCGATCTGTTCAAAACCGCGGTGCGCGAAGCCGTCGACACCTTCGTGGCCGAATATCACGCTTACTTCGCCCGCCATAATGCGCGCCAGGAGACACCAAAGCGTGAGCTCGACCCGATGGCGCGGGTCGTCCTGGTGCCGGGGCTCGGTTTGTTCGGGCTCGGGCGCAGCGTCCGCGATGCGGGGATCGCCGCCGACATCGCCCTGTCCACGGTCGAAACCGTGACCGATGCCGAGGCGATCGGCCGGTTCGAGTCGATCAGCGAGGCCGAGCTTTTCGACATCGAATACTGGTCGCTAGAGCAGGCTAAACTCGGTCAGGCCGCCGAGAAGCCGCTCGCCGGCCAGATCGCCGTCGTCACCGGCGGTGCGGGAACGATCGGCTTTGCCACGGCTCGCGCGATGAGCGGTGCCGGGGCCGAGATCGCGGTGCTCGATATCCAGGGCGCACCGGCCGCAGGCCAAAGGCTCGGCGGGGCGGCGCTCGAGATCGAATGCGACGTGACCGATCCGGCGGCAGTGCGCCGGGCCTTCGATCGCATTGCCGAGCATTTTGGCGGGGTCGACATCGTCGTTTCCAATTCGGGTGCGGCTTGGCAAGGCCGCATCGGCGAGGTCGAGGACCAGGTGCTGCGCCAGAGCTTCGAGCTCAACTTCTTCGCCCATCAAACCGTCGCCCAGAACGCGGTCCGCATTATGCTCGCCCAAGGGACCGGCGGGTGCTTGCTGTTCAACGTCTCCAAGCAGGCGGTGAACCCGGGCCCGAATTTTGGTCCCTACGGGTTGCCAAAGGCCGCGACCCTAGCTCTCGTGCGCCAATATGCCCTCGATTATGGCGCCGACGGCATTCGCGCCAACGCAGTCAACGCCGACCGCATCCGCAGCGGCCTCTTGACCCCGGAGCTGATCGCCGCCCGTGCCAAGGCGCGCGGTGTGACCGAGCAGGACTATATGGCGGGCAACCTGCTCGGCCGCGAGGTGACCGCCGAGGACGTCGGGCAGGCGTTTTTGCACCACGCTCTGGCGCTCAAGACCACCGCCGACGTGACCACCGTCGACGGCGGCAATATCGCCGCGGCGCTGCGCTGACGGGGACAGCACTGCCGCTATCTTTCCCTGCCGCACAGGGAAAACGCGGGAAATTTTTTTCCGGGACCCAGGACACAGAAAAAGTCACGTGATCTCAATCATATAGTGGCGACGCCCTGCAAAATCCGAGGGCGTGGCAGGGAAATGGCAGGGTAGCGCCGCCACGTGTCGGATGCCGGTTCGGATCATCTCAGAATTGCGGTTATGTGGATAAATAATTGACAAATTACGCATAGACCTGCTATGTAGGGCGGATCCCCCGCTTAGGCAATAGAGCCCCAAGATTAGGCACATCGCCGCGACCAAGGTGAAGTTCCCCGGCCTGGGTAGCTGACCGACATTCCGGCGCGCACATCCTGTTGGATGCCGTATTGCGGGAACGGATAGCGCAGCCCGTTTTTGGCGAGCGCCTCCATGCCGGCGATCGCCTTGCCGAGATATTCGGGGGGAAGCGCCATCAGCATCTCGTCGTCGAGCACCCCGCCATAGCGGCGCTCGGCAAAGCACGGGATCGACAGGCTCGGTTTGCGGGTCTTCAGCGCCCGACCCCAGGAGTCCGCACAGGCCGACTCGCCGACGATGCTCCAGTCAAAGCGCTTGTAGCCCGACCACTGCAGACCGTTGATAAAATAGATCATCGCACCCGGCGTCGCGTAGAACAACGCGATGTCTGGTGGGTCGAGCCGGCCGCCGGCGAGCGGTGCCACGGCGAGCGCCTCGTAGCGGCCGTCGGCCACGCACTCCATCGCCGCCTGATGGGCGGCGGCATCGTTCGGGGTGCTGTACCAGACGCCGACCATGTGCTCTCCCGAGCGCCATTTGTCGTCCTTCGCGAGGCCGAGCCCGACCACCGCACGGCACTGTGCGCCGACGAGGTCCTCGCTCGTCAGCCCGACGGTCCAGCCGAGACGGGCGGCCTGGGCGACGATCTGATCGAGCGTGTGCACCGCTTTGGGCCGGCGAATCCGAGGCATCGCCTCCATTTCTTCACGGCGCTCGAACAGCTTCATGCCGAATGGGATCGAGCGCAGATTCAACAGGCGCTCGAGATCGGCGACGAGCTTGGTCCAGTCGGTGTTCATGGCGGCATCTCTCGACGAGGCTTTGGTCGACACGTTAATCTCGCCCCGCTTGGTTGACGAGAGGGAGCAATCCCGGTGCGGTTTCTCGGCGTCCATCCCGGCCCGCTCCTCTATTCACGGATATTTCTGCGGCTCGAGCCGCTCGGGCTCGAATTGGTCGCCGCGGCGGCGCGGCGCGCCGGCCACACGGTCCGGCTGATCGATCTGCAGGTCGAAGACCACCCGGCATATTTCCGGCTGCTCGACAGCTGGCGGCCGGATGTCGTCGCTTTTTCCTGCAACTATCTCGCCAACGTTCCGGAGATCGTCGATCTCGCAAAGGCGACAAAGGCGCGGTTGCCGGGGGCCTCTGTCTGCGTCGGCGGTCACAGCGCCTCGTTCACGGCGAGCACCCTCGTCGAGCACGGAGCCGGGGCGATCGACTGCGTGCTGAAGGGCGAAGGTGAGGCGGCGATGCCTTTGCTCCTCAGCGCCCTCGATGCCGGAACAAGTGTCGAAGCGGTTCCGGGCGCGGTCACCCCAGCGGGAGAGGGGCCGCCGCCGGTCTTTGTCGATTCACTCGACGATCTGAAGCCGGCCCGCGACCTGCTGCGCCACCGCCGCAAATATTTTCTCGGCACGCTCGATCCGTGCGCGTCGATCGAGTTCTCGCGAGGCTGCCCGTGGGACTGCACCTTTTGCAGCGCCTGGACCTTTTACGGACGCAGCTACCGAGTGGTCTCCCCGCAGCGCGTCGTCGAGGATCTCCGGTCGATCCGCGAGCCGGGTGTCTTCATTGTCGATGACGTCGCCTTTGTGCAGGAGCGGCACGGCATGGAAATCGCCGAGGCGATCATCCGCGCCGGCATCCGCAAGCAATACTATCTCGAAACCCGCGGCGACGTGCTGCTGCGCAACAAGGAGGTGTTCCGTTTCTGGAAGAAGCTCGGCCTCGAATACATGTTCATCGGCCTCGAGGCGATCGACGAAGAAGGATTGCGCAAGCACCGCAAGCGGGTGTCGCTTGGCCGCAATTTCGAGGCGCTGGAATTTGCCCGCTCGCTCGGGATCATGATCGCGATCAACCTGATCGCTGACCCCGATTGGGACCACGAGCGCTTCCGCATCGTGCGTGAATGGGGTGTCGAGCTGCCCGAAGTTATCAACATCAGTGTCAATACGCCCTATCCCGGGACCGAAAGCTGGACGACCGAAGGAAGCCGGGTCGCGAGCCGCGACTATCGGCTCTATGACATTCAGCACGCGGTATTGCCGACGCGGCTGCCGCTTACAGAGTTCTACGACGAGCTGGTGACCACCCAGCGTGCCTTCTACCGCAAGCATCTCGGTTGGCAGCGAGTGATGAACACGACGGGGGTCATCGCCAGGCATCTGATGCGAGGCCAGACCAACTTCGTCAAAAGCCTGTTTCTGCTCGACCGGGTTTATCGACCCGAGTTGCTGCTCGCCGATCACGCTTTGCCGGTGGCGTATCAAATGCCCTTGCCACGACCCGCCGAGGCCGGACGACCGGCTGGCCGGGCGCTCTACATCCATCCGCCGCGCGGCCGTAAGGGGCGCGCGATCGACAGCGCAACCGAGCGCTTTGTCGAAGAAACGCGGATGGGGGCTATGCCTTAGAGCCTGACCCAAAAGGCTACGTATCCGATCACCAGGGGCAAAGAACCGCGTTCGAAGCCCGCAACAGCCGCTCATAAAGTTTCGAACTCCGCCACAATGCTGGAGAAGGTTCGGAATTCGACTTAGCAGTGCAACAGGTAGAGATCGAGATGATCAGTGCCGAGACGGGCTTGGCTCGCGTCAAGCACGCGCAATGCCGTCACCTCTTACGTCGGCGGGCCACACTTTGGATACCAGGAATACGGGGTCGCGCTGACCGGTAATCACGCGGCCGATCAATGTCTCGGAGCGGCCATCGCCGTATATCTCCGCCGTGTCGATCAACGTCATCCCTAGTAAGAGGCCGGTGTGCAACGCTTCTTCCTCGGCGGCCTGCAGATGTCTTCCCTGCGCGAGTCCTGCGGAGCCCCGGCCAAGCGCCGGGACAATTTTCCCATCGGGGAACTTTACCGTGGGGGGTCGCAGCACGAGCCGATGCACTCGATAGCGCCGCAATCATTGTGCCGACCGACAAAAACGACGAGCCAAGCGTCCCGCAAAGCCCGTTGAACTGACGGCGGCTCAGCAACTGCTTGTCTATACTTCACTCCCAGAGGCGGTCCGCGGCGGCCAACAGATCAAGCTACCTGCGGAATATGGTCATCTACTCCACGTCGAGCTTGCACCACGTGCAGCCGGTCAACCGCAGTATGCTCCGGGCCGCGATTTTCTCGATCTAAAGCTTGGTACGGAACAATAACGATAGGCAGATCTCTCTCAATCTCGACACCGCGTTCCAGCGACCGAGACGTCAGTCTCAGCGACCCGCCGACGGCGGAAAGGTCCGGATCGAGCGGCGGTGATTCAGAGAAAGACCAGTCGAGCTGTGCAGTTCGAGATCACTGAGCAATAGCGCAACGCGATAGGCGGATGGCTGGCTGCACTCTGCAGGAGGGATCGATATCTATTTCCGAGCCGTTTCCGGGGACGGTAGCATCAGTCGACCCGACAATATGCCCGCATCGTCCATCGATGGGTGGAACGCGCTGGTCTCGACAGTTCAGCATATGGAACGGCTCGATGCGAAGGACGAAAGCGGCCCAGATCTACAAGACGCGCAAGTTCACGGCAGTTCAGCTTCTGCTCGGGCACACAAAACTTGAGAGCACCCTCCGTTACCTCGGGATCGGATTGATGACGCGCTCAGCATTTCGGAGCAAATTGAGCTGTGAACCGAGGCGGAAGAGATCGCGGCCCTGTCCCTGCCCGAAGCGGAGGCGCGCCCGGCGCGATGTCTCCGCGCTCTGTCTCTTTTTAGCGTCGACAAAACCGCTGTTCACCATCACGGCTGCAAACCAGCGAGGTTGAGTGGAATCCGGCGGTTCGGGCCGGGGCCTCCGCTACCGCAGCTTTGGCGATGGTGCGCCCCAGATATCGTGTTCGAACGGCGCGGGCTCCGCCGAGCATGTAGGCACGTTCCATACATCGTCCTGCGTCTGGCAACACCCTTGCGTCAGGTTCCCTCAGAGAGAACAATGAGCAGCGAAGCAATGAAATCGGGTCACGCCGTCAAGGAGAGAGAGCGCCATGGATCTCGGATTGCAAGGCAAGCATGCGATCGTGACCGGCGGCAGTCGGGGCATTGGCAAAGCCATTGCGCGCGAATTGGCTCGCGAGGGAGTCGATGTGGCGATCGTGGCGCGGAACAAGGGGGATCTGGAGGCGACGGCGCAGGAGCTGGCTGCCGCGACGAACCGGCGCATCGTTCCCCTCGCCGCCGATGTCACCAACAAGGAGCAGGTGGACCGCATGGTCGCCGAAGCGGCGCAGCAACTGGGCGGCCTGCACATCCTGGTTAACAGCGGCTCCGCGCCAGGGGGCTCGGCTACCGCGACCGGCCCGATCGATACAGTCGTCGACGAGGATTTGATACAGGATTTCAACACGAAATATGTCGGAGCGCTGCGCTGTTCCCGCGCCATCATCCCCTTCATGAAGACCGCAGGCTGGGGCCGCATCATCAACATCAGCGGCGGCAACGCCCGCAACGCCGGCAACCTCAGCGGCGGCGCCCGCAATGCTGCCCTGGTGCACATGACAAAGACGCTGGCAGTCCAATTTGGCCGTCATGGGATCACGGTCAATTGCATTCATCCCGGCACGACCCGCACCGAGCGCACGCCGAGCTTGCTTGCCGCCCGCGCCACCCAGCTGGGCGTATCCCCGGAAGAGGCGGAGCGGCGTGACTTTGCTCCGGACTCGCCGCGCGGCAATGCGATCTGCCGCATGGTGGACGCTTCGGAGGTCGCGTTCGTCGCAGTCTTCCTCGCCTCGGAAAAGGCCTGGGCGGTCTCCGGCGAGCTGGTTGCGGCCGGCGGCGGGGCCGGGCGGTCGGTATATTACTGAGCAGCGATTGAAATGCGTATCCATCGATTTTTTCACCCTGGAAAGGGTTCAGCACTCGGCGTGATTTCTAACCTGTTTTGACGCAGGCGAACGGCGGTCTGGCCGGCGGCAAACAATCAGTACACTGAGCGCCCCACGCACTGTGGCAACGAAGGGGCACGCCGGATGCCGGCATGAGCTTGCGAGACGGACTGAGTAGGATACCCGCATGTGGCCGAAAAACGCCTTGACCGAGCGCCTCAATCTCAAATGGCCCATTCTGCAGGCGCCAATGGGCAGTGCCAGCACGCCGGCGCTGGCTGCGGCGGTGACCAATGCCGGAGGGCTTGGCGGCCTCGGCATGTGGGGCCGGAGCGCCGAGCAGGCCGCGCGCCGCATCGCCGGGTTCCGCCAGCAAAGCGGCGGTAGTCTCAACGCCAACTACCCGATTTGGCCCGATCCGCGCTGCGCGCCCGAGACCAGCGCGGCGATGCGACAGCACCTGCAGGTCCAATACGACGCTCACGGTTTGGGACGAGTGCCCGAGCCGGCGGGCAGTGTCAGTGATGTCGGTCCCGAGCACGTCGACGTACTGCTCGACACAAAGCCGGAGATGGTGAGCTTTCACTTCGGTTTGCCGGAGACCGAGGTCATCCGCGCTCTCAAATCGGCGGGGATCTTTATCCTGTCGAGCGCGACGACAGTCGCCGAAGCGCGGCTGCTCGAGCAGCGGGGCGTCGACGCTATCATCGCACAGGGCACCGAGGCCGGCGGCCATCGCGGCACTTTTACCGGCGTCAACATGAGCATGCAGCCTGGACTGTTCTCGCTCCTGCCGCAGGTCGTCGACACGGTACGGGTTCCAGTCATCGCCGCCGGGGGCGTGGCCGACGGTCGCACGGCGGCGGCGGCGTTCATGCTCGGCGCCAGCGCCGTGCAGCTCGGCACTGCCTTTCTGCTGTGCGAGGAAGCCGACGTGCGCGACGCGCATCGCGCCGCCCTCGCCGAGGCGGACGATGCCTGCACTGTCGTCACCGATGTGATCAGTGGCAGGCCGTGCCGTTATATCCGCAACAAGCTGATCGACGATCTTGAGGCATCCGGGCTGGAGCCGCTTCCGGTCCCGGCGCAACAAAGCCTCACCCAGAGGCTTGGCGACGCGGGAGACCGCGAATGGACAGCCCTGACGTCTGGGCAATCAGCGGCGCTCGCACGAGCGATGAAGGCAGCCGAGCTGGTCGAGCGGCTCGCGGACGAGACAACGCAGCGCCGGCGCGCCTTCGCCTGACGACCTGATGCCGCAACCTTGGTGATGGTGAATGCCTCGGGCCTGCCTGCCGACCGTTACAACAACGGCGACGCCGGTTTCGCAGAAAAGCTCACGGGCAACCACCGAACCTCGGTTTCAGGGTCTCCGATGATTGTCCGGATCGGGTGACGAAGAGATCACGACGGCCGGCCAGCAACGCCACTATCGCCAAACCCTGAAACAAGGCTGCAACGCTAAACACATATGGCGCAGACCCGTTGCTGCCGGCACCCGGCGTCAACTCACGGGCGAGCACAAAAACGGCGGGGGCAAAGGCATAGCTGGCTTGCGCGACGGCGATCGCCAGCGGCACGACGCGCCCGACATCCTCCTTGCTGAATTCCGACCGCGCAATCAAGGGCGGGAGCGATGTTGCGTTCCCGATGCCAACGCCGAACAGGACTATGCCTATCACCAGCAGAGGAACACCGGTTCCGCCCGCCATGAGAAACGCCATCGAGCCGCCGATTTGCACCAGATAGCTGGCGCAGGCAAAGAGGCGTCTGTCCGTGCGGCGGCCGATCATCCTACTAACCATAGTACGCCCGATGATGGCGGCTGCCGTTGCCCCGCCGATCGCGAGGCCCGCTTTCTGCGCGCCGAGCGCAGGCACCAGCAGCGAGAAAAGATGCGCCAACAACCCGATTTGCGCGAATAGACCCAATGCCATGCCGGCGGCAAGGGTCAGAAATTTCGGGTTTCGCCACAACATCACGCGATCGAGTGACGGCGGTGGCGCCGCCAAAGCCGGCATCCACCGCTCCGCGTTCCTGTCGCCATCAGGCATCAACCCCTTCTGGTCTGGCGTCCTGCTGAAAAAGGTATCGGCAAGCAGCCAAACCGACACTACGGTTACGGTACCAATCGTTGCCGCCGCGACCGGGAAACCCAGTTTGTCAATCGCCAAGACCCAGATCGGCGAAAAGATCACGCCCCCAATGCTGGAGCCATTATAGGCTGCCGACAGCGCGGCCGGCCGCTTCCGCACAAACCAGGGAACGACAATAGCATTCACTGCCGCCGCACCCATCGCCGCCCAGCCGGCGCCGCTGAGCAGCGTCGCGGCGAATAATTGCCACGGCTGTTGCGCAATTGCCCAGCCGGTGATGCCGAGACCGATCAACACGGCGCCGGCTTTTGTCACCGTTGGTACACCGAGCCGGCGGCAGAGAAACGGTATATTTGCTACGACGATGGCGCCAGCCAAATAATGAACAGTGACTGCCGCCGAGACCAATGCCACCGGCCAGCCGCGGACCTGGCAAACCGCATGCAGATAGATTGGCGGTCCATAAAGGCCAAGACCCCAGCCAAAGATGGCCAGTAGGAAGGCTCCGGCAACAACTCGCCATCCGAAGAAGATTTTGGGCTTCGCAATCACGGCATATCGGCGGCCACGCTGCCAAAACCATCTCGCGCACTCGCGCTGACGCTGGCATTTGGTCAGGCCGATATCGTCGAGTTCGCGCGCGCCGGGATCACGCAGCCGCCGGCGCGGTGCGCGCTGATGGATGGACGCGCGTTGACGGCATCGGAGCTGGCTCGCGTTGCGGGAGTCACACCCCAGACGGCCAGCGGTCAGATTTCACGCATGGCGACGGCTGGTCTTGTGAGCGTCGAGAAGCAAGGCCGGCACCGGTACCATCGCCTCGCTTCACCCGTCGTCGCCCAAATGCTCGAAACCATCATGCAAGTGGCCTCAGGACCGGGCGCGACCCGACCGCCGCTTGTCGTCGTACCAAGGGATGCGGCGCTACGGCTGGCGCGAACTTGTTACGATCATCTCGCCGGCCGCCTTGGCGTGGCGCTCGCCGACACGTTGATCGAACACAGATATTTGGAGCTCACGAGCGATGGCGGATTGGTTACCGAAGGCGTCAAATTTTTCGCCCGGCTCGGAATCGAGATCGACGGCTTGACTCTTCGCAGCCGCAAGCCCTCTGCTCGCATCCTGTGCCGGCCGTGCCTCGATTGGAGCGAGCCCCGTTATCACATCGCCGGCAAAATCGCGCGGCGATGTGCGCCCATGCCTTTGAGAAGGATTGGATCCGCCGCATCGACGACACCCGAGCGGTCGCGATCACGCCGGCTGGGGAGCGGATCTTCCGAGAGACACTCGGCCTAAAGCTGAATTGATGATGGCCAATGCGGAGCGTACCCGCGCGCCGCGCCCCGGCGGCGGCCGTTTTCAGGTCAGCGGGCGAATATTCTGGTTGATGTGAAAGAAATTGGTGGGATCGTATCTCGTCTTGACCTCCCGCAATCGACGATAGTTGGCGCCGTAGGCGGCGGCCATCGGCTCGCCTGTCTCGTCGTCACCGAGGTAATTTACGTAGCGTCCCGCGGCAAAAAAGGGCTCCATCTCGGCATAGGTTTGCTTTGCCCAAGCAACGCATCGATCAGTGTCTGCCTGCGCCATCCACTCGCCGAGGACCAGAAAATTGTATCCCTCTGCGCGGTGGGGAAACGCAGTGTCGGTTACGCCTACTCGTGTCGGCGCGCCGTGGAAGTGTTCAAGGAGCAGCTGACCCATCGGGGTCGGGCATCGAGCAAAGTTTTCAATCATTACGTCGATTGCAGTATCGGACAGCTGTGACAGGAAGCTCGATTTCCAGTAATTGAGTGCCCCTTTCGGATAAGCCGCATCGAGCATGCTGTTCAGCTGCGAATAGGAGATCGGGCCGAGAGCATCCATAGCGGGAGGGCCGAACTCCTTCAGCGGCCGCATTGCGACTTCGCCATCCGCGAGGGGACCGCTGTGACAACTAACCATTGCGGCCAGTTTCGCGCCCGAGCCGTCCGGTGCATGGATCAGCCCGGCGAACACCGTATGGTCGTCCGGTAGCGATGCCGTGAAATCGCGGTAGAAGCGCAACATCTCCCGGGTGCGCTCAAACGGGTGCGCGACGAGGCCGCCGGTAATCGCGGGACCGACCGGATAGAGCCGGTACTCGAACGAAGTGGCCACACCGAAATTGCCGCCGCCGCCGCGGACCGCCCAGAACAGATCCGGATGCTCCTGCACGTTGGTCTCGATTACCCGGCCGTCAGCGGTGACCACCTCGACCGATTG
>Ga0306926_10009331_pt1 | contig 10787 bp, 8 predicted proteins | sample flu12Cox44000178_FD_203759 | JGI IMG/M metagenome (GOLD analysis project Ga0306926, IMG submission 203759) | Lab enrichment of tropical soil microbial communities from Luquillo Experimental Forest, Puerto Rico - flux8day.12C.oxic.44.000.178 (v2)... | ecosystem: Environmental > Terrestrial > Soil... | reverse complement strand
ACACATGGTATAACCAACCTGTGCCGGAACTTTCTGAGGACGATCGTACCATCGCTGCGGCCGCCGAATGGATATTGAAGGGCGATGCTGGGCAGCGCGCGCTCATTGCGTGTGGCATGGGCTGGGAGAACGCTCAAAAAGTTTCGGGACGCGATTGGCTGTATCCGTACCTCATCTACACGTTAACCGATTCTTATGCCGCAGTGCGTTTCGATGCGTGGAAATCGCTCCGAACGCTGCCCGGGTTCTCCGATTTTCCGTTTATTTATACCGCGCCCGATCAAACGCTGCGTGAAGCGGCCACGCGCGCTTACGAAAAATGGCTGGGCGAAGTGAGCAACCCGAATGCTGTCTATCGGCGAGAAACGGCCATTGATTCGGACGGCCGTGTCCGGCAAGATGTTTTCCAACGGTTGCGGAGCGCGCGCGACGAGAAACCAATTTTTCTCGCAGAATGAAGCGGCCATCGAAACAAGCGGCGCCGGTCGCGCAGCTGGCTGACCGCAATTTGCACTTCGGTTGGTGGTCGCTCCTCGTCTTCTTGTCGCTCGGAGCGATTCTCGAAACGCTGCAAGGTTTCAAGATCGGATGGTATGTCGATGTTGGAGACGAAACGCGCCGGCTCATGTTCACGCTCGCCCACGCACACGGAACGCTGCTGGCGGTTGTGAACATCGCTGCCGGTTTGACCGCGCGAATAGTGGAGCGCTTCACGCTTCGGCCATCGGTCTCTTTCGCATTAATTTGGGCGGCGATCCTTTTGCCGGCTGGATTTTTCCTTGGCGGAATTGTCATCTACGACGGCGACCCCGGCCTCGGCGTGTGGCTGGTGCCGATTGGAGCGGCATTATTGTTTTACAGCATCGCGCGAATCGCGCTCGATTTATCCAGACGTAATTGAGCGCGGAGCCGGAAGCTACTCCCAGAGGGTGCGTTTAAACGTAAAATATTGAATCGCTTCGCTGACGTCCCGGTTGAAATGTCGGTGTTCTGGTGTTGTGGATTAACATCGAAGTCCTATTCCGAGGTGTCCATCTTCAATTCTTTGCGCATTGCCTCGTGTGCCTCCTGCTGCGCGGTGCTCCATGGGCCTTGTTGATCGACAAACCAATGCTTCGCTATGTCCGCCTGGCCGATCTTCGTCTTCGCGCAGCGGTGATCGATCACTTGATAATAGCGGTTACCAACTTTCTCGTCTCGATCTTTCACCCACATGCCGGCTTGATTGACGACGTCGGCGAGCTCTTCCGAGTTGTCGGGTAATAATGCCGCCGCTTTCATCGCCAGCGCGCCAGCGATGAGTCGATAGTGAAAGCGAACATCGGGAGTGATCTTGTTCGTGTTCAATCGCTGAATCTCCTTTGCTGACGCTTTCAGGACCGCCGGCACACTTTTCATCTTTGGATTTCCGTTCTCGTCGGACGACTCATTCCCTTCTTTGTCGTAGGCAATCGTCTGGTAAGTGCCGCTACGCCGTTCCTTCGCCAGGTCAGGCATTTCGGACTCGCCACTTTCCGCGAATGCGTCCGGCGCGCCTTCGGTCCCCATTAGTTCCATTCCATCGTAGCGCGCAAGCCATGCTGCGGTAAACCATGCGTGCGCGCGTTCCGTCTTCGAAAGCTTTTCGTTCGCTCCGTCCCTCAATGCCTTCACATACTTTTCCAGGACCTTGTCGTCCGGCTGCGGCAAATATTGTTTCGCGTCGGAGTATCGATCCTCTCGAACGAGGCGTCGTCCGAGGAGGTATCGCAGCTTCTTATTATAATCTTCGCCTTCCTTTGGTGGTTCAGTTTTCGGCAATGCATCGACGTGTTGTTTCAATTCATTCGTCGTCAGGACGCGCTCCGCAACAAAAGCAGCGTCTTCCCAAAGCTGGCCTTTGAACAAAACATCGAGTGCTTGAATAAAGTCTCCGCGAGCGAGGCGAAGTCCGCCGAGGTCGCCGCTCGCGCTGGAGGCGAAGCCCCAATATTCCCCTTTGGCGGACAAATCCTCGGTCGCCCATTCCTCGCCTTCGCGGGAGGTGTAGGCCGGTGATGTCTTCATTATCTCAACCGCACGAGCCATCGTGTTCGTGGCGTCGGCGAATTTTCCGGCGCGGAGTTGCAGTTTGGCCTTCAACCAAAGCGCAGCCGCGCTGTCACCTTTGCTTAGCTCCAGCCAATGCGCCGCGCCTTTGTAATCTCCCTGGTTATAAGAAATCCAACCGAGATACTCGGCGTCTTCGATCCGGCTCAAACTCGCTTGCTGAATGATGTTGAACCAGCGTGCAGGACGGTTTACCTCCGGCTTCTTCAAACCTTCGGTGTAATAATAATCCGGCGAAGCCGCTGTCGCCAAAATGTGCACCGTCACCAGTCTCCTTAGCAATGGGTCCTGTGCGGCTACTTTCAATTTCGCCGTCTCCTTCTGCTCCTCCTCGCGTTTTTGCTCGTCAGTCCACTTTTCTCTCTCTTCCGGCTCCGGGCCGTAATTCAATAAACCGCTGGCCGGTTCGCGATCGGGGATGAGTGCCTTGAGCGAGACGACCGCACTCGCGTCACCCAGCGCAAGTTGATTCATAAAGAGCGGCGCCGCTTTCTCAGGATGATCTTGTTTCCACTCGGCTCGTCCTTCCCAACCGTAACTCTCTGCCGCCAGGCCTAACGAATCGGGAAATGCGGCTTTGGCCAGCTCGCGCGTGCGCTGGAACAATTGCGCCGCTGTTGGGAAATCTTTTGTCTTGAGCGCGACCTTTCCCAACATGAACGCCGCCCACACCGTGCGGTAATGTCGATCTTGCTCCGGTCGCTTGAGCAAATTTTCCCACGCTGCTCGTGCTTCATCCCATTGTTTGTTCAAATAAGCGACCGCGCCCTTATGGTAATCTGCAAATTCAGAATCAAATTCAGCGGGCAACGGCGTCGGCGTCCCGCTCGCAGTGGCATCGAGCGCACCGCGAGCTTGCTTGTGCTGTTCTTTCGCTTTTGCCGGGTCGGCTGGCTTGATGCGTGCCTCCTGCACCGCCGAATCAAAATCTTTGAGATCGGTTTCTGTTGTGTTTTCGGAAGTTTTCTTAGTCCGCTCTTCCGGTTCTTCCTCTTCGTTATTTTGGGCCGCTTCTTTTGAGACGAGCAATTTTTCGGAAGGATGAAAATCGCGGGAAATCCGGCGCACTTCGAGGCCCCAGTAAAATTCCGGTGAGCCCTCTACGTTCTTGCCGCCGTCGCCTAAATAAATGTATGGCCCAAAGTACCCAGTGGCGTGCAATCCGCCTACAAGGCAGAGAGCTGTCCCAGCAGTCGCCAACGATTTAACCAAGCGACTCATTTGTTCCTCGAGAGTTCAGTTTCGAGAGTAGTGGTTTGATCGAAACGAAGCCAACCTATTTTCCGCGTTGCCCCCGGCGGCAATCGCAGCCCGTGCGATGCGGTCACCCCAAAAATCGCGCGACCATTTTCCGATTTCATATTCCAGCCCGCCAACGCATCCGACGCGGTTAATCCTGCGCCATGCCAAGTTGCGGTCACGTTCGCGTTGAGTTGCTCATCCGCCTCGCCCGCGTTGAAGATCGACAAATCGATAGGGTTCTCGCCCTCCTGCAAAATATTCAGGTTATGTTCGGGGAAACGGCCCGACATGACTGCCGACAACGTTGGCCAGCGCCAGTTGCGCGTGTCGGTGGCGATCGGAATGCGATACCAAATTAATGCGCGCAATTGTGGCGGCCTCGTTTTTAGCCATTCGCGAACGAGCTCCGCGATTTCATCGGCATCAGCGCCGAATTCCAAAACGCGCGTCCCTGGCGGCCAGGCTGGTTGCACGCTGTCCATCGCCACGCTGAGAAGGTTTCCATCGGGACCGTAACCGGCAGCGCAGCGATACGTTGGCAGTGCCACCTCAAACGGTATTCCGAAACGTGCTGCTTTTCTTACCCATTCACGCGCCAGACGCGCGTCGGACAGTTTCGCGTTTGTGCCAGCCGAAATGGGGACCGAGTGCACTTGCAGCACATATCCATCGACTTCGCGCCCCAGCGCTCGAAATTCCGAATCATTCAGCCACGCTGGCAGCACCGTGATTACAAAACGAGTTGGCCGAACGATCGGTTTCAGGGCGAGCAGCCACTTTCGATAACTCCCAAGATTTTTCTGGGCGCAATCGAAATCGAATTGGAACTCTTCCAGATTTACATCGTGAGCGCGCGCGTCGCTTAGAAGTTCTTTCGCAAGATCGACGATCGCCTGCGCGGGCGCGTCGTCGGAACGAAACGGACCGGCAAATGGCGCAACCCGGAGCGCGAGCGCGCAATGTTTGCTTTCCCGTTTAGCTGCGTTCCAGTCGATCGTCGCCTTGGCGATCTCCGGCTTTTTTCCGGCAAGATTGATTTCCGCGCCGAGAATCACCACGCCATCCATTCGTCGATCAGCTTCGCCAAGTGCGTCGACAACGGCGGCAGTCCACTCCCGTTGCCAGAGGTAACCTCGTTGTTTCAACGGGCCGGAAATCGTTTGCTCGGTTCGATGGCATCCGGCGAAAGCGATTGCCGCGATGCAAGCAAATCTAGTTAGAGGCCACGTTACAGATGTCACTTTGAGTGAAGCGAAGCCTCTCTGATTTTTTTGTCTAAAAAACAAGTCAGAGATGTTTCGATTCGCTTTGCTCAATCTAGCAATAACGCGTCTAAACCCAAAGCGTACGATCGAAGGTGCGGTATTGAATCGCTTCGCTGACGTGCTCGGGAGCGATGTCGTTCTTCCCATCAAGGTCGGCGACCGTGCGCGAGACCTTCAGGATACGATCGTAAGCGCGGGCGCTTAAATTGAGTTCGCTCATGGCCACGCGAATCAATTCCTGTGAATCCTGGCTCAGTTTGCAGTGCTGCTTTAGCTGACGCGTGGCCATGCGCGCGTTGCAATTTACTTTCGGGTCATTACGAAAACGCTCTTGCTGGCGTTCACGCGCGCGAACGACGCGCTCGCGAATCGCCGCCGACGGTTCCTCGGCCCGTTCACTCGCAACATCGCGATATTCGACAGCAGGCACTTCGATGTGCAGATCGATGCAGTCGAGCAACGGACCGGAAATGCGCTGGCGATATCGCTGCACCTGCACCGGGCCGCAACGGCATTCGCGTTTGAGATCGCCAAAATACCCGCATGGGCACGGATTCATGGCCGCGACCAACATGAACTCGGATGGAAACGTTACGCTGCCTGCCGCGCGCGACACGGTGACCTTTCCGTCCTCCAGCGGCTGGCGCATCACCTCTAAGGCCGATCTTTTGAATTCCGGCAGCTCATCGAGGAAAAGCACGCCGTTGTGCGCGAGGCTCACTTCACCCGGATTTGGAAACGTGCCGCCGCCGAGCAAACCGATGTCGCTGATGGTGTGATGAGGCGGACGAAATGGTCGCGTAGAAACGAAAGATTTTTCGGTATCCAGCAGCCCGGCGATGCTATGAATCTTTGTCGTCTCAATTGCTTCGTCGAGGGAAAGCGGCGGAATGATGGTTGGGATGCGTTTGGCCAACATCGATTTGCCCGAGCCAGGCGGCCCGATCATCAAGACGTTGTGACCACCGGCGACAGCCACTTCGATCGCGCGCTTTACATGGCTTTGCCCTTTCACGTCGCTGAAATCGACGTCGTAACTTTGATGCGCAGCGAAAAATTTGCTCAGATCAGCGCGCATGGGCAGAAGCGCAATTTCGCCACGCAAAAACGCAAACGTCTGTCGCAAGTTCTGGACGCCGTAGATATCGATCTTATCGACCATTGCGGCTTCGAGGGCGTTCGCTTCCGGGACAAACAACGCGCGTTTTCCGCGCCGTCGCGCCTCCAGAGCGACCGGCAATACGCCTTTGACGGCGCGCACTGAACCGTCCAACGCAAGCTCACCCACGAAGCTAAAATTCTCGAACGGCGAACTATCCAATCCCTCCGTCACGGCAATCATTCCCAGAGCGATCGGCAAATCGAAGCTCGGTCCCTCCTTTTTAATGTCGGCGGGCGCGAGATTGATCGTCGTGCGCCCGCGCGGCCAATAATAGCCGCTGTTTGTAACCGCGGCGGTGACGCGGTCACGACTTTCCTTCACAGCGGCGTCCGGTAACCCAACAATAACGATGTTCGGGTCTCCGCCCGCTCCGTTCACTTCGATCTCGACTTCGTAGGCGTCCACCCCGTAAACGGCAGCAGAATAATTTTCGCGAGCATCGCGACCGCGAGAGTCGCAGAAAATCATATCACGGGAAAGCGCAAATAGCCTTCGGAGACCGGGGCGCGACTAAGGCCTGAAAGGCGGGTTTAATATTATGAACGCTGCGTAGAAAGGCCTGCCGAAATAGGCTGGTAAAAAAGATTGAACAGCAGGCGTCCAAGGTGTGTCACAGATTCGAATATTTAACCTTGTTAAATACTTCCTTGGATGCTACAACGCGTGATCGACAGTCCCTCGGCGAATAAGATGTACAGGAAGTTGTTGTTGCAATCCCCCCATATGAACTATGAAAAAGAGTTATATGGCTGCTGAAGATAGTGATACCGGAATTAAGATTTACTTGCGCGAGATCGGGCAAATCCCGCTTTTAACCCCGCAACAGGAGATCGAGCTGGCCGCTAAAATTAAGAAAGGCGATCGCGAAGCGCGCGCGCTGATGATTCGGTCCAATCTGCGTCTGGTGGTCAAGATCGCACATGACTACGCGAACCTTGGCCTGCCGCTGCTGGACCTGATTTCCGAGGGCAACATTGGCTTGATGAAGGCGGTGGAACGCTTCGACCCTGCAAAGGGCGGAAAGCTCAGCACTTACGCGGCGTGGTGGATCAAGCAGTCCATCAAGAGGGCGCTGGCAAACCAGAGCAAAACCATCCGTCTGCCTGTGCATCTCGTGGACAAGATCTCCAAGATGCGTCGCGTTTCGCTGCAAATGAGCGAAGAGCTCGGCCGCGAACCTACCGATGAAGAGTTGGGTGACGAGATCGGTATCGCAAGCGGAAAAGTTTCACAACTCAAGACCGTCTCGATTCGCCCAGCTTCGCTGGATGCCCCGATCAGTGATGATGATTCGACGGAGTTCGGTGAAATCGTCGGTGACGAGGATGCGCAAACGCCGTTCGAATTGTTGCGCGACAAAAACCTGCGCAACGAGGTGGGTGGTTTGCTCGACGTGCTCGATGATCGCGAGAAGAAGATCATCTTCCAGCGGTTTGGTCTGGATGGTGGGAAGCCGAAGACGCTCGAGGAAGTCGGCAAGAAATTCGGCGTGACGCGGGAGCGCATCCGACAGTTGCAAAACATCGCGCTTTCGAAGCTTCGCCGCGCTCTAAGCAAGAAAGAGCGCCCGGTGGACGTCGAATTACCGGTCGAAGCTTAGCTGTAGTCGCTTCCCTGCCTGTCACGACGTAGCCTTTGCGAAGGCGGGTAGGAAGTGCCGCACTGATCTGATAAAGACGCGCTCGATGCGCCGCTTATAGAGCGGCGGCTACAATTAGCCACCGTGGCGGAAAAACCGATTTTCCGTTTGCTTATTGCACTCCCTATTTCTTCTCGGCAGATTGAACCATCGCCAGATGCTGCTTTAGCGTCGGGAGGCTTTTCGAGGCCCAACCTTTAAGCTCGCTGTCATCGCTGCTCTTTGTTGCTCTTTCGAAGTCGGCAATGTCTCTTTTGTGGGTCTCCTCGAGCAGTTTCAAATAAGTCCTGTCGAAGTCAGCACTGCCGAGATTTTGCGCCTTGACGCCGCTGGTGTTGAAAGTGACGCCTTTTCGGTTGGCCAACGCAGTCAGTTCCTTGTTGAGTCTGTTATGATCAGCCACCAGGCGCGCAGCGATGTTTTTCACCTCTGCACTTTTTGCCTGTTTCTCGGCCATCTTCCCATTCTCGACCTCCTGCTGACCGTTGCCTCCTGCGTTCTTGATGAAGTTCACGTCCTTCTGGCTCATTTTCACGATCTTGGTGGTTCCAGGCGATCCCGTCTGCCCCATGGATTGTGAGCGAAGATGGGGATTAGTCCCGATCCCCGAGTCTGAGTCTCGACCTTGAGCGCGGACGGTTTCGGTAAAGCAGATGCTGCCGGCCGCGATCGCAGTGGCTGCAATTGTTGAGAGTGATATAAGTTTTGATTTCATTAGCGCTCCTTGTTGAGATAATCTTCTATAATTACCGGCTGAGCCGGCAGTTGTGAATCGCATCTTTACATCAGCTTGGACGCGACTCCAGACACAAAATTCATATAAAAATCGCCATATGACAAGAGTGGCGATTCTGATCCCGAAGCGCTTCGAGTGGCGAAAAATTGGATCAGCCGTGAGGGATATTCTGTTCGTAGGAGCTTTCTACTCGTTGCGCCACGTCCTTGTAGCCGTAATCAGCTTCGTAAATCTGCTTCATACAGGCGAGCGATTTCTCCCGTTCGCCCATCCGCTCGTAAACGAGGCCGAGATTATACACAATCTCTTTCTTCATCGCGTCCATTGATACAATTTCCTTCGACGCTTCTTCGAGTTGCTTCATTGCAAGATCAAGCATCTCAAGTTCGCTATAGGAGCAGCCGAGCAGGTTCATGGCTTTCAAGCGCGCATGCGGATTTTGCCGTGCGCGCTGCAGCTCCGGTAAGGCCTCGCGAAAACGGCCGGCATTGAAAAGGTTTTCACCCAGTTCGAATCGAAGCTGAAGATCGGTTGGATTCCGCGCCAAGCGCTCCCGCGAATGGTCGATGAGGATTTCTGCACGTTTGGCTTTGGCGGCCTTCAGTTCCTCAGACTTTTTCGCATGCACTTCATCTGCTTTGTGCCTCGAGAGAAATTCCTCGTGCGCAGCGATCTCCCGTTCGAGGCATTTGATTTTCAAATCGGAAACCTTTCGGGCCAATCCGGTGTCTGCGCCTTGGGTTACGTCGGCAGCGTACTGATACCAGCCGATTGCCGCCACGAAATCTTCCTTTTGCTCGTTCAGCGCCCCAGGCGTCGCGCCAGCTTGAGAATCTCTTGCAAGAGCGAAATTGCGTAGCCGAAATTGCCCAGCTCGATCGCTGCCACTGCCTTGAGCCAAAGGGCGCGCGACGCTTCGCTTAACTCCTTCTCGGTTTTAACCGCCATCACGCTGACTATAGTTTCACTTCCACCCTCCGTCACCGCAAATGGTACCGCGTCGGATATTCGGTGTTGAGCGCCTGCTCGCGATATATCGGCGTCGGACGTTGAGCGCTTGGCATTAAGCGACTAACGTTACCGCCAGAGGGTTTGCAACCCGGCCATGAGTATTTTTCCCCGGTCTGGTAACTCGGCGCCGTTCGAGTTGAGCGGTGGTGGGCAATACGTTTTGTCGCGTAGAGATTTTGTTCCGGCCTATGTGCGGGCATTCGAGGAAGGGACTCTTCAAGAACGCGCCGAACAGGCGATTGAATCGCTGCGATCGTGCAAGGTTTGCCCGCGCGATTGCCAGATCGATCGCTACAACAACAAGATTGGCGTCTGCAAGAGTGGACGGCTCGCCCGAGTAGCCAGCGCGTTCCCGCATTTCGGAGAAGAAGATTGTCTGCGCGGTTGGAACGGCTCGGGCACAATCTTTTTCGGCTGGTGCAATCTGCGCTGCGTCTTTTGCCAAAACTTCGAGACCAGCCAGTTCGGCGAAGGCGCAGAAGTGACCGCTGCAGAGCTTGCGCAAATCGTGCTCGATTTGCAGAAGATCGGCTGCCACAACGTCAACTTCGTCACGCCTGAGCACGTGGTGCCGCAAATTCTTGAAGCGCTCGTGATCGGTGTGGAGCGCGGGTTGCGTTTGCCGCTCGTGTATAACACCTCGGCTTACGACAGCCTCGAAAGCATCCAGTGGATGGACGGGATTGTGGACATCTACATGCCAGACTTCAAACTCTGGGACCGCGAGCATTGCCGAAAATATCTAGTAGCCAGCAATTACGCCGAAGCCGCGCGTAAAGTCATCGCCGCGATGCACACACAGGTTGGCGAATTAAAAGTGGACGAGAAAGGTCTCGCATTGCGCGGTGTCCTACTGCGCCATTTGGTAATGCCCGGTCTTTTGGGTGACACGCGCGAAATCATGCACTGGATCGCCGACAACTTATCGCGCGACACTTACGTCAACGTGATGGATCAATACTATCCTGCGCACAAAGCCGAAACCGAACCGCGCCTCACGGAAATCAACCGCGGCATCACCGACAATGAATTCTTCGGCGCACTTGGGCTCGCGCGTGGGGCGGGTCTCTGGCGCTTCGATACTCGCTGGCTCCGCGTGATTCCCCACGGCGCACCTGTCTGGCTGCCGCGGATGCGCGGGAGCGGCCAAGTCTGCGCCAGCGCGAGTTGATGATTTGTCTTTCCGAGGGAAGTCGAGGAATCTCTGGTCTCACAGCAGATCGAGCTGCGGTTTTTGGGCCTCGGGCATCGACTTCGCCGTTTTTTTTCCTCGTGGCCTTGGCTCTGCCGTAGCAAGGCTTGAATCTTCCAGGTGCGCGAGAATTTCTTTGGCGCGGTCAAGAATTTCCTTTGGCAAACCGGCGAGGCGCGCGACGTGAATTCCATAACTTTTGTCCGCGCCGCCGGGGACAATTTTGCGCAGGAAAATAATTTGCTCGTTCCATTCACGCACGGCGACGTTGAAGTTGCAGACACCGCTGCGGTCTTCGGCGAGTTTGGTCAGCTCGTGGTAGTGCGTGGCGAACAATGTGCGCGCTTTGATTTTGTCGTGCAGAAATTCAGCGACGCTCCATGCGATCGACAGCCCGTCGAATGTCGATGTGCCTCGGCCAATCTCATCGAGAATTACCAGACTATGCTCGG
>Ga0306926_10009326_pt1 | contig 10791 bp, 14 predicted proteins | sample flu12Cox44000178_FD_203759 | JGI IMG/M metagenome (GOLD analysis project Ga0306926, IMG submission 203759) | Lab enrichment of tropical soil microbial communities from Luquillo Experimental Forest, Puerto Rico - flux8day.12C.oxic.44.000.178 (v2)... | ecosystem: Environmental > Terrestrial >... | reverse complement strand
CTGCCGAACTGACCGGCGGAGCGAGCCAGGAACTGGCGCGCCAGCGGCGCGATGTCCTCCGGCCGCTCCCGGAGCGGGGCACCGCGATGGGCACGACATCAGGCGGTCGAAGAGGTCCTCGCGGAACCGTCGCTCCTGGATAACCAGGCGGAGGTCGACGGTGGTGGCGGCGATGAAGCGCACGTCGACTTTGACCGAGCGGGTGCCGCCCAGCCGGTCCACCGTCCGATCCTGGAGCGCGCGCATGAGCTTTGGTTTGGCTGGAGGTCCACGCGCGATCAGCTCCTTGCCGTCCCGGACCGCTCGGTGATGAGCATCGTGGCCGTCGACGCGGCCACCTGGCGGATCAACGCGTAGACTGGGCGCATCTCGGTGAGTTGGCGACCAGCTCGTCCAGCCCCTCGTGGCGCGCCAGTTCGTCACGGAGGTAGCGCACCTCCCGACGCAGCGCGCCACGCGCTCGAGGCCCGCTCCACGGCCCCCCGCAGCTCCTCCACCGCGAAGGGCTTGGTCAGGTGGTCGTACGCCCCGAGCTTCATGGCCTCGTTCGCCGGGCGCCGCGTGCAGCCCGCCGTCACCAGGGCGACCTCCACGCTCGGGTCGAGGCGCTTCGCGCGGTCGAGGACCTCCCTTGTATTCCCGGGAGGCGGGATGTCGAGCAGGCAGCAGTCCACCTGGTGCGTGCGGATCAGCTCCAGGGCCGTCGGACCGTCGGGCACCTCCAGGATGTCCGACCGGCCGTCCAAGATCGCCTTGACCGGGGCTCGGACCCCGGGCTCGTCATCCACGCTGAGCACCACCGGCCGGATGTCTGCTGATCTGGGAGGCCGAGCCAGGGGAAGGAATCGCGTGCACGAGAGAGGCCTCCAGCCAAGACCATGGGTGACTCCCCCGCGAGAATGCCGCGGAGGCGAAAGTCCGCCCATTTTTGAGAGCGACGGCAGCTCGAAATCTAGAGCATTCGGGGGGTCCGAACGGGATGAAACTGACTGGAACGCCTTCAAAGAATCACGATTCGGCTTTGTGCTCCCGGTCAGTCGATCTTGATGACCAGCACGGCGCTGTCCTTGTGCTGGAAGAGCGGAGCGCTCTTCGACACGTCGTCCCGGCCGAGGCCCAGCGCCTTGAGGACGTGCTTGTCACTGGTTACGAGCACCGCGTCGCCGCCCCGACACTTGGCCTGGTCGGGACAGTCTCGCTGACGATCCGGCTCCGAGAACCACCCCTTCGAGAACGCGCGGGTCATGACTCCGATCCCGCTCGTGCGTCGCCGTAGATGCGGCCGAGCACCCGGTAGGGCTTCGTCCGCAGGCTCACGCAGATCGGCACGGCGAAGTCCGCGACGAGCTCGGCCTTATTGCCCGGCGGCGAGCTCTGGGCTCCCTCGTAACGGGCGAAGGCGGCGTCGTGAAACTTCTTGCTGCTGTCCTCCGCCCTGACCGGCGCGGGGTTCCCCATGTGAGACACCAGCAGGACCAGGCTGGCCCGCTCCGACGACCCACAGCCGTCTCCTTGTCATCGACTCCCTCCCAGCGCCGGGTCCCGGTGTCCGCGCGCCTCGCGGTTGGCGACGTAGAGCCCAGCGCCGATGGTCAAGGCTACGCCCACGATCGTGAATGGCCCCGGAACGTCTCCCCAGAAGACGTAGCCCCAGAGCACGGCCCAGAGAATCATGACGTACTCGAACGGCGCCACCGTGCTGGCCGGGGCCGACCGGTACGCCTGAACCAGGGCGTAGCCCCCAACGCAGGCGACCAACCCCGCGGCCGCGATGAGAACCAGTTCGCCCCAGCCCCGCCACACCCAGCCTCGCGCCAGGAACGCGAGGCTGGGATGGAGTCCGGTTCCCCAGCCATGATCTCCGGTCACGACCCGGCTGACCACGGCGACCAGCAGAAACACGAGCGTGGTGGCGAGCGCCATCGTAGCCCCCGACTCGGTCCGGCCCAGGTGGCGGGTGATCGTCTGTGATCCGGCGTAGCAGAGCGCGGACGCGACCGCCAGGAGCGCCGCCGGCTCGAACACCCCGCTCCCGGGCCGGAGGACGACGAGGACCCCGAAGAACCCGATCCCGACGGCCAGCCATCGGTCGTGCGCCACGGGCTCCCCCAGGATCAGCGCCGACAGGGCTGTGAGGAACAAGGGAGCCGCGAACGCCAGCGCGGCAACCTCGGCGAGCGGCAAGGCGGCGATAGCCATGTAGTAGGAGGTGAACGACAAGACTCCCAGCGAGGCCCGTGTCGCGTGGAGCCAGGGACGACGCGTCCACAGTCCCGCCAGCCCGCGTTCCCACCACGCCAGACCAGCTAGGGGCCCCACCGAGACCAAGCATCGCACGCACACGAGCTGGAGGAGCGGGTAGTGCCCGGAGAGCTTCTTGATGACAACGTCCTGCAGCGGGAACATGGACACCCCGACCAAGATGAAGGTGATCCCGCGGAGCGGGGCCGAGAGCCCGGCCCCGGGCACTGCGCCAGAATTCACTGACGCGTGGTCAGGCCGTGAGGCCAGTGAGCTGAGGACGGCGTGACCGGAACGCTCGGAGGTCACGCCCGCGGGGCCCGGAGTTCACGCGAGCGCCTCCCCCTGGGGATCGAGCAACGGGACGGGCACGGCGCGGACCCGTACGATGGACCGAGTCGTGCCGGTGACCGGAGCCTGGGCGCCGCGGCGCACCCCGACGACCCACAGGATGCCCGCCTCCGAGGCGAGGACCGGCCACTCCCCGCGCACGACCCGAGGGACGCCGTCGGCGGCCAGGAGCCGGTTGACCCGCACCGGCGTCGCGGCGCCGAACGGGCGTATCCGCTCGCCTGGTTGCGCGGGTCGCAGAACGAGCCCCGTGGACACGGCGTCGGCGTCGAGCCACACCTCCCAGGCCGGATCGGCCGGGCCGCCGGCTCGAGGCGCCACGACGTCCGCGCTCATCTCGATTCGGACAGGCTCCACCCGGAGCCCACCGGGGACATCGAGACCTCGAGCCGGCCACGGTGCCGGTCGCCAGCCGATCCACACGCCCGCGCGCACGCGCTCGGCGATCAGCCCGGTCGGCAGCCGCACTCGGGCGCCCGGCCGCGCCGTCGTGAGCCGACAGAGCGATTCGAGGTGGGGACGGCGCAGCCCACTTCGGAGCGGCCCGTCGGCCACCACCGCGCGCACGGCGAGACGGAGCAGCGCCTGGACGGCCCCGACGGGCAGCCCGTGCAGCGCCAAGAGATCGAGCACCGCGCCGGCCCCGACCGGCCAGAGCCTCCCCGCGAGCCGCGGCGCGACGAGGGTATCGAGGGCGGTCACCGTCTCGCGAGCCGCGGCGGCCGTGCGCCCGAGGGCCGTGGCCAGCCCCATTCCCACCTGGGCGGTCAGCAGCGGCAGGAGATCGTGACGGATGCGGTTCCGGAGGAACTTCTGATCACGGTTCGAGGCGTCCTCGACCCAGGTGAGCCGCTGGGTCGACAGGTAACGGAGAATGGTCACCCGGTCCGTGGTCAGCAGAGGGCGAACCAGTCGGCCCCGTTGCGGCGGGATGCCGGCAATGCCGCGGGGTCCAGCGCCCTGGAGGAGCCGCATGAGCACGGTCTCGATCTGGTCGTCCCGCGTGTGCCCGAGGGCGATGCGGTCGGCAGCGACGGCGGAGGCCATGCGATCGAGCGCGGCGTAGCGAGCCCGGCGGGCTGCCGCCTCCGGCGACTCCCCCGTCCCCGTGGCCACGGTGACACGCTCGACGGCGACGGGCCAATCCAGCTCCCGCCCGAGCCGCTCGACGAAACGGGCGTCCGCGTCCGCTTCGGGGCGCAGCCCGTGATGGACGTGACCCACGACGAGGCGCCAGCCGCGTTCGGCCGCCAGCCGATGGAGCGCGTGGAGCAGAGCCACCGAGTCCGCGCCACCGGAGACGGCCACCAGGACCCGGGCCCCCCCGGGGATCGGGGCCTCACCGGCCACGGCCGCCTCGACCGCCCCCAGGAAGGCGGCGACGGGATTATCGAGCGTCGCGGGCCGACTCCTTCGGGCTTACCCCGGCGGGGGCGAAGCCCCCTGGAGACCCACCCAGACCGAGCCGTCCTCGAAGATCTCGCGCTTCCAGATGGGTACGGTCTGCTTAAGGGTGTCGATGGCGAACTCGCACGCATCGAAGGCCTCGGCCCGGTGGGCGGCCGACACGGCGATGACCACGCTGGCCTCGCCGATGCCGAGCCGGCCCACCCGGTGGACCATCGCGACCTGACGGACGCCCGGCCACTGGCGGTGGGCGGCCTCTCCGATCTCTTTCATCTTGGCCTCGGCCATCGGGGCGTGCGCCTCGTACTCGAGCGCCACGACCCGTCGGCCTCCACTGTTGTCCCGTACGACGCCGACGAAGACGGCGATGCCACCGGCTTCCGGCACGGACACGAACTCGGCGACGGCGGCGTTGGAGATCGGCTCGGCGGTGACGCGGTACATCACCGCGCTCCTCCGCTGACTGGGGGGAAGCATGCCAGCTCTTCGCCGGCTAGGAGTGGCCGATCGGCGGCGACGTACTCGGTCCCCACCGCAAAGAGCGTGTGGGGGCGGTACCGCGCGAGGACGGGGTGAGCCGCGGTGAGCACCGACCAGGCCGTTTCCACCGTGCTGCCCTCGGGGATGTCGATCTCCAGCCGCTCCAGCCCGGTGGCCTCGCGGTAGCGCGCGAAGAGCACGATCGGAACCTTCATCGGCCCGGTGCCGACCCGGCGTCGAGCTCGGACCAATCAGCCACGGGCAGCACGGCCCCCGGGAGGAAGAAAGACAGGAGCCGGAGACGGCTTCAGGCTTGGAAGGAATGCCCGCAGCCGCAGCTGCCCTTGGCGTTCGGATTGTTGATCGAGAAACCGGAGCCGTACAGGCTGTCGACGAAGTCGATCTGAGCGCCAGAGAGGTAGGGCGCACTCATCGGATCCACGTAAACCTTGACGCCGCTCGCCTCCACGACCTGATCGCCTTCCTGCTCGGCGTCCTCCCATCCCAGCTCGTACGAGAAACCTGAGCAGCCTCCCCCGACCACGCGCAGGCGCAAACCCCAGTCGGGCTTGCCTTCCTCGAGGCGTAGATCTTGGACCTTCTTGGCGGCCGACTCCGAAATCGTCAGCATGCAAAGCCTCCTCTAGGACTCAAAGGGCGGGCTGGGCGCCTCTGGCTGCCCGCAGCCCCGTTCAGATTATACCTCACCCGTCTCGGAAGCCAGGCGGCTAGTCAGGGTTACAGGACACCCGGGGTGGGGGCCAGGACGACCCCCTCGACGAACGCCTCGGGCGGCTGAGTCGCCACAAGAACGGCGGCGTCGGCCACCGCCTCCGGCCGCAGCATCCGCGTCCGGTCCGGGGGACGAGGAACCGTGTCCCAGAACGGTGTGTCGACCGCGCCGGGGCACAACGCGGCGACGCGGACCCCTCGCCCCCGCACCTCCGCGGCCAGCGACCGCGTGAGCCCGAGAACTCCGGCCTTCGAGGCTGAGTAGGCCGCGGAGCCGGGAATGGCGCGGATGGCCGCCAGCGACGCGACGTTGATGATGGTCCCCATACCGCACTTGAGCATCGGTCCGAGAGCCGCCCGGCACAGGAGGTAGGTTCGCCCGGAGGTTGGCGGCGATCATGGTGTTCCAGTCGGCCACACGCGACGCTTCGAGCGGACCGAAGCTCCCCGTTCCCTGGGCCGTCACCAGGAGATCGAGCCGGCCGAACGCACGCATGGTCGCGGCGACGGCCCCCGCCGCCGTGGCCTCTTGGCTGGCGTCCCCCGCTATCACGAGGGCGTGGCCGCCACCCGTCTGGATCTCCTCGGCCGCTTCCTCGAGACCCGCGCGGCCCCGCGCGAGGTTAGCAAGGAGGGCTCCCTCGGCCGCCAGCGCACCCGCGATCGCGCGACCGATCCCACGGCTCCCTCCGGAGACCAGGACCACCCGCCCAGTGAGCCTCATCCAGCCTGGCACCAACCCCTGCCCGGTGCAGCCGGAGCGGCGACGCCCGGCCCACACTCGTACCGGTTGTTCTCGGTTTCCACCAGGGTCACGCGCCAGAACCGCCCCGGGGGCAGAGCCCCCCAGCAGGTCGAAGAAGGCGCGGGCCAGGTTCTCGCCGGTGCTCACCAGACCCTGCAGCGCAGGCACGTCGCGGCCGAGGTCGCGGTGATCGACGAGATCGAGGACCGCGGTCCGGATGGTGTCCTCAAGGACGGCGGCATCCATGCCGTTCTCGTCTACCGGGCCGCGCACCGTGACCTCGAGGCTGTAGTCGTGCCCGTGACATCGATTGACCCGGGCCGTGGAGGGCGCGGTTCGGGGTCTCGGACAGGGCCGGGTTCGTCAGGCGGTGCGACGCCGAGAACGAGAGGACCTTGGTCAAGCTCATGGTCGCCATGGGGATCACTCGCCCTCATACTCGACGCACAGGGAAGGGTCCTCCCACAGGCGCAGCCGGTCCAGGCGCTCCCGGCCGCGTTTCTCGGCGAGCAGGGCCCCACCGGACCTCGACGAGATTCTAGGTGGTCGGCACCACGCCGTCCGAAAAGGCCGGGTCGTCGTTCAGGTAGGCGTGGTCGAATCGGGCGAGGGCCACCTCGCCGACGAGCCGCTTCACTTCGAGGAAATCCGCGACCATGCCCGTCCCCGGGTCGACCGGCCACCCAGGGTAACCTCGAGCACGTAGGTGTGACCGCCGATGGTGGCGAGGCGCCCGTAGTGAGCACGATTCTGAGCCTCGTCCAGTCCGGACAGCGGTAGTGATGGGCAGCCGAGAAGGTGAAGCGCAGGGTGCCCCGGACCGTCGCGGCTCCCTCAGTAGCCATGCGTCAAGTATACCGGCGGCTCTTCCACCGGGCGCCCCGGCCCAGCCAGGCGCGGACCGCTGACTCCAGAAGGAACAAGGCGACCCGCGCGGCCGCGATCGGCAGGGTCAGGCTCCAGGCGGGGGCGAAAGCCTCGTCGTGCCCGGAAGGGTATCTCGGCGGCGAGGACCGGCACCCCCCACCGCGGCGAGAGCCGCATGGCGCGGAGTCCCGAGGGCGACGCCCACGACCGCGGCCACCGGCGGCCAGAGGGCGCCCAGGCAGAGCTCGGCTACGCTCGCGAGGGCCCGGCCGGGCCGCCGGTCGCGGGGCGGGTACCCCCGCCGGATCGCGCTCACGCTCGTGTACATCCGCACGGTGACGAGGGCCGCGCCGGCGGCGAAGGCGATGCGCCGACCATTCCTTCACCTTCCGCGCGAGGCCGCGCGAGGGCCTCGTCCTCCAGAAACTCGGCGGCTACCGCACGGTGGCCCCCCACAGCGTCGTAGGCCTCGCGCGTCACAAGACGAAGATGCCGTTGGCGGCCGCCGCGGGCGAGCCGGGGTCGTTCACCCGGGCCAGCGAGTCCCACTGGTCGAGGAGGCCGAACACGACCGGCTGGACGATCTTCTCCCACGACGACTCGGTGAGCTGGCGGCTGGTCATCGAAAGCGTGGCGAGTCCTCGCGCCTGGGTGAAGCCGAGGGCCTGGTCGATCGCGGCGGGGTCGTGAACGGTGTCCGCGTCGGTGAAGCAGAGCCAGGTCCCGCCGGCTGCCGAGGCGGCGGTGTGGAGGGCGAAGGTTCCTTCCCGTCCAGCCAGGGGGCAGCCCGCTGAGCCGGAGGGGGCGGATGCGCGGGTCACGGCCGGTCTCAGCCGCGAGGATCGCAGGCGTCCGGTCGGTCGAGCCCTCGTCCACGACGACGATCTCAAGGCGGATACCGCCGGGCCGAAAGGGAGGCCAGACAGCGCTCTTCGTTCCGGACGGGAACGAGCACCGACACGAGGGGTGCGTTTTCGGGTCGCGGCCCCTTGGCCACCCGCGGCAGCCGGACGGCCGCACGCAGGATCACGCCTACGCGAACGAGGCGCCAGAGCGCGCCGGTCCCGGTGGTTGCGGTCAGGAGGCCGAGGACGGCCGTCACGGGTGCGCGCTACCGGCCCTGGAATCGGGGGCGACGCTTCTCCAAGAAAGCCGCGGTGCCCTCCCGGTAGTCCGCACTCTCGAAAGCCGCGATCTGGAGGCGGTCGATCTCGGCCTTCTGGCCGACGCCGCCGTCCTCGACGATGGCCTCGACGATCCGCTTGGCGCCCCGGACGGTCAGAGGCGCGTTCTCGGCCACCCGGCCGAGATAATCGTAGGTGTAAGTGGCCAGCTCGGCCGAGGGGAGGACACGATCCAGGAAGCGCAGGCGGTGCGCCTCGGCCGCGTCGAGGGTCCGAGCCGAGAAGAGAATGTCTTTCGCCCCCGCCGGCCCCACCAGGCTGACGAGCCGCCGCACGGAGTGGAGCCCGTAGATGATGCCGAGTCGGGCCGCCGGGATCGCGAACTTGGCCGACTCGGCGGCGAAGCGAAGGTCACACCCCATCGCGATGGCGACGGCGCCACCCATGCAGTAGCCGTGGATCATGGCGACGGTCGGCTTCGGGCAGGTCTCGAGGCTGTGGTAGGCGGCCTCGGTGCGAGCGTTGTACGCCTCCGCCGTGGCGCGATCCTTGCGATTCTCCCTGAACTCCGAGATGTCGGCGCCCGAGGCGAAGGCCTCTTCGCCGGCCCCCCGGAACACGATGGCTCGGACGCCCGGATCGCGGCCGAGATCGCTCACGACCTCGGGCAGGGCGACCCACATAGCGAGGTTGAAGGCGTTCCGCACGTGAGGCCGGTTGAAGATCACCGTCGCCACTTGGCCGTGCCGCTCGACCACGATCTCGTCGGTCATTCGCCTCACCCTAGGGAGTTGCCTCGGCCGGTTTGAGCTTGCTTCGCCCGAGGTCCCGACCGGAGCCCCGGACCAAGAACGCCCGGTGATCGCCGGCGCGCATCCACGGCAGGCCCGGGGGAGAGCCGGCGCCGAACGGGAAGGACGATCCAGCAGGCAGTCTGAGGAGCGGGCACGTCGAGCGGTGGTGCGGGTGGCCGGGCCGGCGCTACACCTCAGTCGTCCTCGCTGTCCTCGTCGTCCTCCTCGTCCTCGTCGTCTTCCTCCTCGTCTTCGTCGTCCAGATCCTCTTCGTCCTCGTCGAGGTCGTCGGCGTCCTCGTCGAAGTCATCGTCATCGTCGTCGTTATCGGCGTCATCTTCATCGTCGCCGTCGACAGCGTCTTCGATCCTCTCCTCGTCGTCGGCGGCGTCGTAGTGAGGATTCTCCTCGTCGTCGATGCGGGGGCGCTTCTCCGGCAGCATGGCTCCTCCGTGCGGATGGCAGAGGTGCTCGAACGAGGGGGATTATAGCAGAGGGGTCAGGAGTGTCCACCGCGCGCGCACCCGGACTACGATCGAGGCGAGGTGGCGGTCGCGCTTCACGCTTGACCGCGGCTATAGCAGACCCTACCATGTGCGATGCTCTGGCGGTGTAGCTCAGCGGCAGAGCAGGGGTCTCATAAGCCCCGTGTCGCAGGTTCGATTCCTGCCACCGCCACCAATTGTAAAGCCCGAATCCCCGCATCAGCCGCGGGGATTCGGGCTCTCGGCGACCCCACCACCCTTGCTATGGGTTACGATGCATTGCGACCGGCTATGAGGGGTTACCGTACCCCCGTTCGTACCCCCGTTCTTCGGGGACGGTGATCAGCTAGTGGCCGGCATAGGACACCCGTCACCCGCGCGAACGAGACGGGCTCCCCCCGGGCGGCCGGCGCCTGTCCTTCGCCTTATATCTGTCACGGAGGCCCTCCGGCCCGCGAAACCTCATGAAAATCGCCCTGCGCCATCATCGCCGCCGCGAGGAGCGGCAAGGTCGAGCGCTTACTGGAGCGGTCAAGGCCGTATATCTGTCTGATCCAGAGCGTGCGTGTCGGGCGAATAAGTGGGCGTCCTGCTCTCCTCCAAGGAGCGCAGCGATAGCCCGTGACCCTGGGTAAGGCGACCGCCAGGCACGCTCTCCGCTCCCGCCAGAAGGAGCCCCCCCTGGCCTACACGATCGCTGGCATTGACGTGCACAAACGGATGCTGGCCGTGGTCGTCTCCGATCTCGCCGCCGACACGGAGGACGCGTTCGAGCGGCGCCCGTTCGGGAGCACGCCCGCCCAGCTGCGCCGGCTGGCCGCCTGGCTCAGCGAGCGCCAGGTCGACGAAGTCGTCATGGAATCGACGGCGCAATACTGGAGGCCCGTCTGGGCCGCCCTGGAACGGCACTGGACGCCGCGCGCCCGGGCCCGGGCCGGGGCCGGCCCGATGGCGGGCACTCTGCACCTCGCCCAGGCCCAGTCCAATCGCGCGCCGCGGGGGCGGAAGCGCGACTTCGCCGACGCCGAACGGCTGGTGAGGCGCTTGGGTTGGACTTGACCCGGTTTCGTGGACACCTTACCCACTTGGGTGGAGGAGGAGTCTACGATGCCGAAGACCCGACCGCCCCCGGCGCGCCCGAGACCTTTAGCACGCGGGTGGAGGAATTGACGCTCCCGCCCGCGCTCACCCCGGTGATCGCGCCGCTGCTCGACCTCCTCGGTCCCCTCAATCACCAGCTCGAGGTGCTGGACCAGGAGCTCGCGCAGATCGTCGCGGCCCACGAGGTGGCCCGGCATCTGATCACCGTGCCCGGCGTGGGGCCGGTGACGGCCGCCGCGTTCGTGGCCACGCTGGACGACGTGACCCGCTTCCGGGACGCGCATCAAGTGGAAGCCTATCTGGGGCTGATTCCCTCCGAATGGAGCTCGAGCGAGACCCAGCGCCGCGGGCACATCACGAAGGCGGGGAATGGCCGCATGCGCTGGCTCTTGGTCCAGGCCGCGTGGTGCATTCTGCGCCGGCACAAGAGACCCGAGACGGCCGCGTTGCGCCACTGGGCGGAG
>Ga0306926_10009322_pt1 | contig 10792 bp, 7 predicted proteins | sample flu12Cox44000178_FD_203759 | JGI IMG/M metagenome (GOLD analysis project Ga0306926, IMG submission 203759) | Lab enrichment of tropical soil microbial communities from Luquillo Experimental Forest, Puerto Rico - flux8day.12C.oxic.44.000.178 (v2)... | ecosystem: Environmental > Terrestrial > Soil... | reverse complement strand
TAGGCGTGTAGGGTTGTGGGTCGATCCCACCCTTGGCGCCAACAGCGGGCGCAAAGGGAGGGCACCCGCAAGCGTTCCTTGTATCCGATAAATTAAAGAAATTGAATGTGACCGATATCGAGTTTCCAGAACTGATGTCCGGAGGTGTCTGACAAGCGCTCCTCTCGGCGCTGCGGTTTGCCATTGCCGAAAAAGAGGGTGAAGATCCGTCTGCGACAGTTGTTGCTGGGCCTGCTCTCACCGTACTGCGAACAAGAGGAATCGGGGGATCTGGCAGCTTGCCTTATCTCTCCGCATGATGCTCGATCTATCTTGAGTGATCGCAACCAATTGTACCTGACGAAGAAGGCAAACATCACTTAAGATGCAGCTGTCGCTTTATCTTCGACAACACCATTGCGTTGTCGGACTCTGGCCCAAGCCTCCCCACGTATCGCGTAATGCAGAACTTAGGATTTCGCCTGGTTCTCGCAGCGCGCCGTTGTCTGCGGGGGAAATATTCAAATGAATACTGGCCACTATCACCTGTCTTGTCTCACACTCAACTGTGACCTACGTCCTATTGCTCACCTGCCGTTGCGTCTACACTCACTGACGGAAAGACGAGGAAGAGCTGTTGTCTCATGAGGCGGCAGCCGGACCCATACCCCTTTTCTCCTAGTGCTCCGACCTGTTATGGGTCCGTTCGCTGGCGATTTTTCCCGCATCAACCCGCCGCAACCTCTATCCAGCCTGCAAAACGCGAGTCTAAGTCCTTATTCCGCTATGGTTTGACCTCTAAACCGTTTGATATCAGCACTTGCACGCAGATTCTCGCTATCTTCGCGAAAACAAGTAGTTTGCGGACAGCGGGGGTGACCCAAGGCCTCCGATCTCCATTCCGGAAATTCCAAACGCTCGCACTGTAGCAATGTTGTTGATATGGTGTTATATGAAAAATCCATCAATGGATGGCCCCTTCCCCAATGAATAACCGGTTTTGTAACCGCTTGGCATTTCTTGTCTGTCTTTCGGTATGTCTCTCAACCGTCGCCCTCGCTGAGAATAATCAGAAGCAAGACTTTCCCTGGATGAACAAGAACCTCTCTCCCGACGAGCGCGCGGAGTTGGTGCTTAAGCAGATGACGCTCGACGAGAAGATCGAGCTGCTGCACGGCAACGGCATGGCACATTCCGAAAACTGGCAGATGCCGTTGACCTATCTGGCGAACGGCGGTGCAGGCTACGTCGTGGGAGTGAAGCGGCTGGGGATTCCGCCCATCTGGATGTCAGACGCTGCTTACGGCGTGCGGATGAGCGCTGCCAACGGACGGTACTCAACGGAGCTGCCATCGAACTTGGGCTCAGCGGCGAGCTGGGATCCGCAGGCCGCATGCGAATATGGCACGCTGATTGGGCGCGAACTGCGCGCCCAGGGATACAACATGACGCTCGGCGGAGGCACCAACATCACGCGCGAGCCGCGCAATGGCCGGACCTTCGAGTACATGGGCGAAGACCCAATTCTGTCGGGCACACTGGTCGGCAACCGCATCAAGTGCGAACAGGCCCAGCATGTGATCGGCGACATCAAGCACTACGCCGTCAACGACCAGGAAAGCGGCCGCAACGAAGTGAACTCCATCATCAACGAACGCGCGCTGCACGAGACCGATCTGTTGGCGTTCAAGATCGGCATCGACATTGCCAATCCGGGCGCGGTGATGTGCTCCTACAACGCAGTGAATGGCGACTTCGCTTGCGAAAACAAATACCTGCTAACCGACGTGCTCAAGCAAAACTGGAAGTTTGCCGGCTTTGTGGTGTCCGATTGGGGTGGCACGCACAGCACCCTGAAGGCCTCTGCCGCAGGATTGGACAACGAAGAGCCCTTGGACCACTTCTTCGGTCCGAGGCTTAAGAAAGCGGTCGAGGCAGGACAGGTGCCGATGTCGCAGATCGACGATCATGCGCGCCGCGTGTTGCGTTCGGAGTTTGCCAGTGGAATCGTTGACTATCCCATTAAGAAGAGCGTCGCGGATGTGGAAGGTGGGCTTGAGATCGCGCGGACCATCGAAGAACAAAGCATCGTGCTGCTCAAGAACTCGAACAACCTGTTGCCCCTTGATCGCTCGAAAGTACGCAGCATCGCCATCATCGGACACAACGCCGACACAGGAATGATTTCAGGGGGAGGCTCGGCGCAGGTCGATCCGCCGGGAAGCTCTGCGCCAGCGTGGCTGGCACACGTATGGTTTCCGACTTCGCCGCTGAAGGCGGTGAGGGCTATGGCTCCGTCGGCCAACGTGAAGTTCGATTCGGGAACCAACCTGGCCGCGGCGGCGGCTCTGGCGAAGTCGTCGGACGTAGCAATTATCTTCGCGCACCAGTGGATCAGCGAAGGCATGGACCTACCAAGTCTTTCGTTGCCGGACAACCAGGATGCGTTGATCGCAGCGGTGGCGGCAGCAAACCCAAAAACGATAGTGGCGCTCGAGACCGGAACCGTAGTTACGATGCCATGGATCGACAAAGTGAGCGGCGTTCTGGAGGTCTGGTTCGCCGGCAGCAAAGGCGCAGACGCCGTCGCCAATGTTCTGTTTGGGGAAGTCAACCCCAGCGCGAAGCTGCCGATTACGTTTCCGCTGAGCGAGAAAGACCTTCCGCACACGACAGTAACGCAGCCCCCGACAAAAGGTCGCGGTCCGGAAGACGAATCAGTGCTGACCGCGCCCACGTTTGACGTTCACTACGACGAAGGCCTGAAGGTTGGATACAAGTGGTATGACGCCGAGAAGAAGCCGGTGCTGTTTCCGTTCGGCTTTGGGTTGTCGTACACGAGCTATGGCTACTCGAATTTGAAAGTCGCGTCCGGCGAGGACACCACCGTGACCTTCACCGTAAAGAACACCGGTGGGCGCGCCGGTCAGGAGATCGCGCAGGTGTACGCTGCGCTACCGGCCGACGCGGGCGAGCCACCAAAGCGACTGGTCGGCTGGAGCAAGGTACAACTGAATCCGGGTGAGAGCAAAGACGTGACCGTTTCCATTCCGGCGATATATCTCTCGATTTATGATGAACGATCCCATGGCTGGAAGCTGGTGCCCGGCAGCTACACATTTATGGCAGGAGGTTCGGCGAGCGACTTGCCGCTGAAACAGTCAGTCTCAGTGAACTAGTAGTTTTGGTGAGCGGAAATTTCATCGGGTTCGGCGGAAGTCAGGCCCGATTCTTTATGGTTGCTCTGTCCGCTCGCAAGCTTCAGCGCAGAGTAGGCTTGGTTCCGAAATCGGAATGCATATTGGGTTTTGGTGAGGAAGTCAACAGAACCTACTGATATTGCTCACTGATCTTTGCCTAAAACGGGCTGGACGCAGCCCGCATTGACTGATTCATCCTTGCTGCGGTTAGCGAGGTTGGCTATCATAGCTCACCCCATTCTCAGAGGTGCATGATGCCGGCGGTGCGCCCTTCCGCTTACCTCGACCGAGTTTATCGATTCGGAGATTTCGAGTACTTCGTCCGCTCGGGCGAGCTGTTCCAAAACCGCAAAGTCGTTCGACTTCAATACCAGCCTCTTCGAGTGCTGCTGGTATTGCTGGAAAACAGCGGCGAAGTGGTGACCCATGACGAGATTCGTGACCGCGTCTGGCGGGACGCCTCGATTCAGGCCTTCGACAACAGCCTTAGGGTAGCGATAAACAAGCTTCGCCAGGCACTGCGAGACGACCCGGACAATCCCATCTACATCGAGACACTGTCGCGCCGCGGATATCGTTGGCTGTACCCGCTGTCGGTCGAGAACAACGAGCAAGACTCCGGCGAAGGGGAGGACGAACCAGAAGCAAGCGTAGCGCGGAACAACGGCGCCGCGACGGATTACGCTCAACCCGCGAAGCCGACAGGTGCTGCGCTTCTCCGCAGGCCGATCCTTAGCCTGTTTGTATCGTTGGCGGCGTTGGCAGCGATCTGGCAATTACAGCCGCATCCCGCGACGCCGGAGCCGAAGGTTGTACCGCTGACCACCTACCCCGGCCTGGAAAACATGCCGGCAATTTCGCCAGACGGCAAACGGCTGGCGTTCGCATGGACGGGTCCGAATCCAACGGACCCATACAGAATTTACCTGAAGCAAATCGGCGAGGACCGAGCACAGCGAGTGGTCGATTCTCCGGCCGACGCGACAGATAGTGACCCGGTCTGGACAGGGGACGGGAAGTTCCTGCTGTTCTATCGTCGTGGCAGTCCCTCATCGGGAATTTACATCGTACCGGCTGCGGGAGGTGCCGTACGGCAGTTGGTAGCAACTTCTCTGAGTAGCCGCCGGGTAAGGCGGGCTCGATTTGATCTGTCGCCTGACGGCAAGACGCTGGTCTATCCCGACGCACTGCACGGGCGGGAAACGATTGGGCTCTTCGTGTTCGATCTGGATACGATGCGGTCGCATCAGATCACCAATCCGCCACCGAATTGCGAAGGCGACGGAGACCCGGCGTTTTCGCATGATGGCAAGATGGTGGCCTTCCAGCGTGACACGATCGACCGCGGCCAGATATTCGTATTGCCGGTCGCAGGTGGCGCGGAACGGCTGCTGACTGCCAGCTTCATTCTCGACTTCATCGACGGGCTGACGTGGACCACTGACGACCGCGAGATTATTTTTGGCGGGACGCATCTGCGGCGGGTTTCGGCCAGGGGAAGCGAGCCCACGATGGCGAATATCTCGTACGTGCCAGGCCCGGCCGCATTCCCCGTGTTGCGCGATCACACGCTGGCGTACGTGCAGGCGACAGTGAATGCGAATGTGTGGAAACTGGCGCTGCGCGATGCGACCCATCCCGCAGGTGAGCCCGCCAAATTGATTTCGAGTACGCAACAGCAGGCGGCCGCGTCGTTCTCGCCTGACGGCTCGCATATTGCGTTTCAGTCCGATCGCAGCGGCGACTGGGAGATCTGGATCTGCGACCGTGACGGTTCGAATGCCACGCAGTTGACGCATTTTCGCGGAGCTCCGACGGGTACGCCACGCTGGTCGCCGGATGGAAAGCTGATTGCGTTCGACTCGCGCGCCAATGGAGCGTCGCAGATCTATGTGATCTCGGCTGAGGGCGGTGAACCACGCCAGGTCACGAACGATGCAATGGGTGGCCAGGTTCCCGCCTGGTCACGCGACGGCAAATGGATCTATTACTCGACGATTCGCAGCAGCGCGGCCAACATCTGGAGGCTGCCGATTGGCGGCGGCCCCGCCGAACCCGTGACCACTAACAGCGGTCTTTATGCTGTGGAATCGTCCGACGGCAACTACCTGTACTATTCGCGGAGCTCCGCCGACTCGACGATCTGGCGCTCTCCCCTGACCGGCGGGACGGAGGAGAAGGTATCGGGTGTACCTAAACCATTTGATCCTTCGCACTGGGTGATCGTCGAGGCAGGAATCTATGTCATCGACGGCGATGGCGACCTGTACTTTTGCCGCTTCAGGGACGGTAGCGTAACCAAAGTCATCCACGATGCGCGGTTCATTACCGACTGGTCGATGACAATCTCGCCCGACGGTCGCGAAATTATCTGGGCGCAAATTGACACACGCCAGTCTGATCTGATGCTCGTGGAGAACTTTCGCTGATTGGCGCAAGCCGCCGATTCGATCATCAACTATTTGGTGTTTGGTTTCGGCGGAAAGTTCTTGAACATCTTGCTGATCGCATTGTTAAGTTTTTTTATGTTTTTGTTGGAATTATCGGAAACGGAGTCGGTAGCACTGCCGCGCCAGAGAAGCGTATGGCCGTTGGCGTCGGCGATCTCCACCACGAGGGTTCCCTGTTTATAAGTATAGGTGTTGTAGGTGGTGGTGGTAGGACCGCCCCACCAACCCCAGCCCCAACCCGGCCCCATGGTGTATCCGGTACCGACGACCTGCTGGTCTTTATGAATGTGAGAGGTGTAGACAACCCAGAGGTCAGGATTTGAGTCGACGAGTTTGAAACCTTTGGCCTGCAGCTGGGTGTTGACTCCGTCGATCACGCGTTGCGGCCATAAGCCTTTCGCGGGCTCTGGGCCGGTCTGCCATGCGTAAGTGTGGAATTTCGAGAAGTCGGTGCCGCGGTCCCAGTCAATATTGACCTTCTGCGCAACCGATGCGGTGGCCGCGAATAAGACCAGCACAAAAATTGTGGAGATGTGTGTCTTCATACGAGGTACCCCCGGCGCCAACGGTCCTTCGCCAAGCCTCGAATTATGCCAATGCTTCGAGCCATCGTACCACCCCTGATCGGTCGGTCGGACCGTCGGCGGCACGGGTGAAGCCGCGCCCTTTCAAAACGGATTTATGAGATGGCTTCCAATCTGATCCAGCCGCCACTCGTAGCAATTGACGTGGTGCTGTAAGATTACCGCGAGTTGTAGGCGCCACCACGGAAAGCGGGAAACTGGCATGTCCCTGTCTCTGGAATCGCGACATTGCGGATCGGTATACATCATCAGCTGTAGGGGCCGAATCGTCTCGGGAGAAGAGTCCGCCGTTCTGGAGGCGGTGTTGCAGCGCGGGATGCGCGAGTTCACGCGGGTGGTGCTGGATGTGAGCCGAGTGGATCGCATCGACAGCGCAGGCATGGGACTCCTGGTGCGCTTTCTCTGGCATGCGCGTAATCGCAATGGAGATGTTCGCCTTGCCGCTCCCACCGAAGCTATTACCCACCTGCTTAAGATGACGAAGCTCGATTCGGTGTTTCGGATCTACCCAAACGAAGAGGCTGCCATCGTGTCGCACTTGAAAGAGGGGGTAATGACGCCGTCGGAAGCGGCAGCAACTGGGCCGCGTGTGCTGTTTCTTGATCCGTCTCCCGACACATGCGCTTTCGTGCGCGCCTTGCTGGCGCGAAATGGCTACCGGGTCCTATCGACAGGATTGATGGGTGACGCAAAGATTCTGCTAAATGCATCGACGGTTGACATTATCGTACTGGGGCCGGAGTCAGGTGTGCTAGCCGCGCCTGCAACGCTCGATGTATTGCAAAAGCTGGCCCCCTCGGCAAAGACAGTGGTGCTCGAACCCGAGTTCAAGAGCCGCGCGGCGGACGAGGCTGGAATAGCATTGCTGGAGCGAATTCAACCGCGAACGACAGTGTAGAGAAAAGCTATCAGTTGTCAGTAACAGCTGCCGGCTTGAGCTGTCATCCTCTTTTGCCGTGGTTTGCAGGGATCCACCTCACAATCGGAGAGGCTCTTTTCAGCCGTATTTTGAGCGGGTCTGCGCGCATGACGTAGTGCTAGAATTTTCTGTCATGGCATTCCCAATCGATCGCCCTCGCCGCTTGCGTCGCAATGAAGCGATGCGTTCGCTTGTCCGCGAAACCCGCCTGAGCCCTAAGGGGTTTGTGTATCCGCTGTTCGTGTGCCCGGGCGAAGGTGTCCGCAAGGAAGTACGCTCCATGCCGGGCGTGTTCAACCTCTCGATTGACGAAGCTGTGAAGGAGTGCGCGGAAGTAAAGTCGCTGGGCATTCCGAGCGTCATTCTTTTCGGACTGCCGGAAACGAAGGATGAGATCGCTACGGCAGCGTGGTCAGACAATGGCATCGTGCAGCAAGCAACGCGCGCGATCAAACGGGAAGTGCCGGGCCTTTTGCTGATCGGCGACGTCTGCCTCTGCGAGTATATGTCGCATGGCCATTGTGGAATCGTCGAGACCGATGCGGTCCGTCGGGAAGTTTCGGCGGCGCTACGTGAACTCGAGTCGCAAGGCAAGATGGTCGCTGCGGTGAAAACCGGAGTACAGCCTGCTCCTGCTGCGGTGGCAGCGATGGCGGCAGAGAACTACGAGATCCTCAACGATGCATCGCTCGATCTGTTAGCAAAAACCGCGGTGTCACAAGCCAAAGCAGGGATGGACATTATCGCTCCTTCGGACATGATGGATGGTCGCGTGGGGGCGATCCGTTCCGGGTTGGATGCGGCGGGGTACGAGAACATTCCAATACTGTCCTATGCGGCGAAGTTTGCCAGCGGATTTTACGGTCCGTTCCGCGAGGCCGCAGATTCGGTGCCACATTTCGGCGACCGGCGTTCGTACCAAATGGACCCGGCGAATCTGCATGAAGCGATTCGCGAGATCGAGCTCGATCTGGAAGAAGGCGCGGACATGATCATGGTTAAGCCGGCGCTGCCTTATCTCGACGTGATCCGCGAAGCGCGACAGCGCTTTGAAGTGCCCTTGGCGGCCTATCAAGTCAGTGGCGAGTACGCCATGATTAAGGCAGCTGCGATCAACGGCTGGATCGATTACGAAAGAGTGCTGCTTGAGTCGCTTACTTCGATCCAGCGCGCCGGCGCGTCAATTGTTCTTACCTACTTCGCCAAAGAAGCCGCGCGGCTGATTACATAATTGCCCCGTAACTCAAGCTCAACTGGCGCATTGAGTAGGAATGGGCGTGCCACCAGTGGGAAGTGCGATATCCTGTGCCCCGCGAAGTAGCTGGCTGCAAGGAATTAGCTATCTGTTCTGGCGAGGCCGGATATCGTATTGCCGGATCTTGTACAGGAGTGCCTTGTAGCTGATGTTGAGAATACCGGCTGCACGTTTGCGATTCCAGCCGCTTTCCTCCAAAGCCTTGGCGATCGCTTCCATTTCAGCGCCGTTCTTGAGCGATTTGACCATCTGCTTAAGATCGGAACCTTGCGGTTCGACACGAGCGGCGGACGGCGTGGTCAACTCGGGCGCGATGTTGCGCTCCAACTCAGCGATAGCGGCTGGTTCGTCGCCCAAGACCAGATAACGCTTCACGAAGTTTTCCAGTTCGCGGATGTTACCCGGCCATGAGTAGCTCTCGCACGCCTTCACCAGCCGTGGCGATATTGGCAGCAGGGGACATGCGTAACGTTCGGCCACATTCATCATGAAGTGCCGCAGCATCATCGGAATCTCTTCTCTGCGCTGGCGCAGCGGAGGCATACTCATCACAAAACTGCTCAGCCGGTAATAGAGGTCTTCGCGGAAGGTCTTGTTGGCGATCGCTTTGGAGATATTGATGTTGGTCGCAGCTAGCACGCGCACGTCGACTTTAACGGGATGGCGACCGCCCAGGCGGGAAAACTGCCCGTCCTGTAGGACCTGCAAAAGTTTTGCCTGCAATGCGGGCGACATTTCACCGATCTCGTCCAACAGAATCGTGCCCATGTTGCAGAGCTCAAACTTGCCGGGCTTGGCTTTGACAGCACCAGTAAAGGCGCCGGGCTCATAGCCGAACAATTCGCTCTCCAGCAGTTCGCTTGGCATAGCAGCGCAGTTCACCTTGAGGAACGTCCGGTGGGCACGGTCGGAGTACTTGTGAACCAGCCGCGCCAGCACTTCTTTTCCGGTACCGCTCTCTCCGAGTAACAGCACAGGGAAATCGAAGCGCGCAACTTGCATCGCCTGCGCGCGAATTCGCCGCATCTGTTCTGTAGCAGCAAAGAAGTTAACACCCTGTACAACGTCGATGGCTTCACCTGCTCCGAGAGCGGCTAGCCCGGGATTCTCATGGCAAAAGCGGAGGACATCGTCCATCTCTTCTTTCTGCACCGGCTTGGAAAGATAGTCGTGGGCACCGAGACGCATAGCCATGGCGACTTTGCGGGTGTCGCGCACGCACGACAGCATGACGACTTTGGTTGCGGGGCGGCTTTCGCGGATGCGCTTGAGCGTCTCGAGGCCGTCGGGTCCAGGCATCACCATGTCGAGCAGTACGACATCCGGCTGATCGCGCTGAACTTTGTCGAGTGCTTCTTCGCCATTGGAAGCGGTTGAGACCTTGTAGGCGTCAAGCTCGAGCACGGTCTGTAAATAGCGACGCATGCCCGGTTCGTCATCAACCACCAGAATGTGGCCTGCGCTCATGGCTCGTCCGCCGTCGGGTTTTCCTTGGCGGGCCGGTTGAGCAGGCACAGGAATGAAAACTTGCTGCCGCTACCCGGTTCGCTCTCCACCCAAATCTTTCCACCAGCAGCTTGAACAAGGCGACGAGCAATGGCCAGTCCCAATCCGTGGCCTTCGGCACGGACGCCTGCGGTGGTAAGCCGGAAGTATTCTTCAAAGATTTCCTGCTGAAATTCAGGCGCAATGCCGGGGCCAGTATCGGCCACGGAGATGCGACAGCAGTTGGGATTGGCAACCATGTGACGGCGGCGTTCCACCAGCGGCTTGCGCTTGATCGTGCGGCGTTCCCAAAAATACGGCTCTACGTGCAGCCAGACGGTTCCGGAACTTGGCGTATATTTCATGGCGTTGTCCAGCAGATTGGAAACGACGTGCTGAACCTTGTACCAGTCGAAGGGAAATGCCGGCAGATGTTCATCGGGGAAGAAGTAAAACGCGATTACTTTGTCCTGGAAACGCTGGGCCCAGAACTCAGCGATTTCGTTCAGGCAGGCATTGATGTCGGCGACTTCGTTCTGAATCTTGTAGCGTTCGACTTTCAGCGTGGCATAGGTTAACACGTTCTGGACGAAGTTCGTCAGACGCACACCGTTGTCCTGCATTTCAGTGAGCACTTCAAGCTGCTGCGGTGTCAGCGGTCCGAGCTTCTGCGTGATGAGCAGGTTGAGGTAGCCCCCCATGATGGCCAGCGGGGTCTTCAATTCGTGCGCCGCAGCTGCAAGGGCTTCTCCACACGCAGCACAATGACTATCGTTGCTCAGGATTTCAACTGTTGGCTTGGCCGAGGCTGGCTTTGCTGCGTGCATCGCGAACCGCACCGTCTCCTGGGATTCAATCGGGAACCCGCAGGGTTCCACAAACGCATCAACTCAATGGAAGCTTGCCGTTCATAACCGTAT
>Ga0306926_10009321_pt1 | contig 10792 bp, 6 predicted proteins | sample flu12Cox44000178_FD_203759 | JGI IMG/M metagenome (GOLD analysis project Ga0306926, IMG submission 203759) | Lab enrichment of tropical soil microbial communities from Luquillo Experimental Forest, Puerto Rico - flux8day.12C.oxic.44.000.178 (v2)... | ecosystem: Environmental > Terrestrial > Soil... | reverse complement strand
CGGTGCTCGGACGCAACGGCATGGGCAAGACCACTCTCATTCGCTCCATCATGGGGCTGGCGCCGCCGCAAATTCGCGCCGGCTCGATCAGCTGGCGCGGCGAGAGCTTGATCGGTCTGCGGCCGCATGACATCGCCGCGCGCAAGATTGCGATCGTGCCGCAAGGCCGGCGCTTGTTTTCGTCGTTGACCGTGACCGAGCATCTGACCATGTTGAAGGGCGCGCGGGCGAGCATCGGGTGGACCGTGGAGCGCGTGTTCGCTCTGTTTCCGCGGCTTGCCGAACGCCGCAATCACCGCGGCGGACAATTGTCCGGCGGCGAGCGCGGGATGCTCGCGGTCGGCCGCGCCCTGATGATCGACCCGCAAATGATCCTGATGGATGAACCCTCCGAAGGCCTCGCGCCAGTGATGGTGCAGCATCTGGAGGGAATCGTGCTTGACCTGAAGCGCGAGGGCCTATCGATCCTGCTGGTCGAGCAAAACCTCTATAGCGCGCTTGCGGTGGCCGACCGCGTCTATGTTCTGGAAACCGGCCAGGTGGTGCATCAGGGTGCTGCCACGGCGCTGGCGCAGCAGACCGAGCTGTTGTTTCGGCACCTAGGCGTGCAGTAAGGGCGTTTCTTCAAGCTCCTCGCGTCAAATTGCCCGCTGCCGGACAGAGATACCTTCGTCCAGAGCGCGAAGCTTTTTGTAACCACAAGAACCCGGAGGAACCTCATCCTTGGCATTAAATAGCGAAATAAACAATATGGGATGATGATCATCATTTAATTATCGGGTACCTTCATGGAATGATGGATATAATTTCATTAAATGCGCTGCTTCAAATCGCTCGCCGTCCTGGCGGGTTTGCCCCCTCCCGGCGCTCCCGAGCCTTGATTATGGCCCGGACCGCTCTCTTGCAGAGACGGCCTGGAACCACCATCTGACAAGGCCAGGGAAATAGCCATGCTGGATTTCATCGACGACACGTCAGACGAATTCGCCTCACCGCAAGCAGGCCCCACGGCACGTGGAGGCGATGCAACACACCCGAGCGATCAAACGCTTCTCGATGCCTATTCTAACGCCGTCATCGACGTGACTGAACGCGTCGGTCCCGCGGTGGTACGGGTCGAAACCGGCGCCAAGCAGAGCGATGGTCGCCCACGCGGCGGGCTTGGTTCCGGCATCGTCATTTCCCCGGATGGACTTGTGCTCACCAACAGCCACGTCGTCGGATCGTCACGGCAGATCAAGCTGCGGGACATCGAAGGCATCATCACCGATGCCCGCGTGCTGGGCGTCGATGCCGATACCGATCTTGCGCTATTGCGCGCCGACGGCGCGCGCGACCTGCGCTATGCCTTGCTCGGCAACTCCAAGAATCTGAGGCGCGGCCAGCTCGTGGTCGCAATCGGTAACCCCCTCGGCTTCGAATCGACTGTCACCGCAGGCGTGGTATCCGCGCTTGGCCGCTCGATCCGCTCGGTGAGCGGCCGGACTATCGAGGACGTTATTCAGACCGACGCCGCGCTCAATCCTGGCAATTCCGGCGGACCGCTGGTGTCATCGGCCTCCGAGGTGATCGGCATCAATACGGCGATCATCAGCGGAGCCCAGGGCATTTGCTTTGCGGTCGCCAGTAACACCGCGCAGTTCGTGCTCTCGGAAATTATCCGCCACGGCTATGTCCGGCGCGCCTATATCGGTGTGGCCGGGCAAACCGCGCCCGTCCCGAGACGGCATGCGGTGAACGCCGGCGTCGAGAACAAGATGGGTGCTCTTTTGGCGCAGATCGAGCCGGATGGCCCGGCGGCGCGTGCCGGACTGTTGCCCGGTGACGTCGTGATCAAACTCGACGGCGTCGACATCCACGGCGTCGACGACCTGATCCGGGTTCTTGATCGCGACCGCATCGGACGCACGCTCGAAATGGATGTGCTGCGCTTGGGCCGGCTCCGCGCCATCGACATTCATCCGATTGAGCGCAAGCCGTCTGCGCGGCAGCGCTAAGTGCAACCGCTGCCCGTGCCTGCGCGTGCTGCGGCAGTTCTAAAGATCCCCGCCACCCAAGAATTTCCTGCCTGCCGGAGCCCGGGACATCGCATCCCTGCAGGGGTCGCTCACCTCTGCCATGTGCGATTTTATGCACGCTCTGATACCGCCGGTGCCCGGCACGATACCGGCACAGAGTTTCGCAATATCAGACTTACACACCTTTCCGGTCACCGCCACCGTGAGCACGCTGTCCTGGCAAGTTGGCGACAGCTCGGTCAAATGCGATTTTATGCAGGCCTTGATCCGGCCTTCGCCGGGTTGAACGCCGGCGCAGAATGTCTTGATGTCGCTGGCGCAGGGCTTGCCCGTCTGCTGTGCTACGGCAACAGAACCTGGCAGCAGTAGCGCTGTTAGAATAACAAGCCCAGATCGTAATCCTGCCATTTCAGATTCCTCTATGAGATTAACAAAGGCGTCCAGATCATATCTGCAAGTCGGCTCCGCCGCTAGAATTACGCCACTGTGACGCATGAGCGCTCGTTGAAGATGGCGCAAAGCGTAGCGTGCATATTTTGATCCGCGCTTGGACTTTGCGCCGCCCAGTCCAATTCCAGTGATGAGTAAGACTTGGATTCCCGACCGTTGGAGCACCTGCGGGTTTGCCCCTCAATAGCCGATCTCCCGACCGCGACGGTTCTTTTCCACTTGGGCCCAAAAGCGACCCAAATGCGTCCTGGCGGAAAGTTAAGACATGGATCACCGCGACAAGCGCGGTGATGACAGCTTCCCTGCGAAAGCAACTCGATTGTCTCGGATCCAAAACTCCCATCGGCCGCCAAGAGAGTGAGCAGATGGCGGCTCAGACCTCCGTGAGAATTCACACATGCACGGCGGCGCGGACCCGGCCGGCGTTGCCGAAGACGCGCAGGTAACGCTCGACTTCGCTCGGGCTGCCGGTCGCCTTTTCCGGGTTGTCAGAGAGTTTTACCGCGGGCCGGCCGTCGACCGCGGTGACCTTGCAGACGATCGAGATCGGATCGAGATCGACCGAACCATCGGGCGCGCATCCGACGAAATCGTTGGTCAGGTTGGTGCCCCAGCCGAAGCTGATGCGGACCCGGCCGGCAAAATGATGATGAATTTCCTCAATGGAATCGACGTCCATGGCGTCGGAGAAGACCAGAAGCTTTTCCTTAGGGTTTTGGCCCTTCTGCTTCCACCATTTGATGATTTCCTCGCCGGCTGTAATCGGCGGCGCGCTGTCCGGGCGAAAGCCGGTCCAGTCGGCGACCCAGTCGGGGGCATCGCGAAGAAACGCCTTGGTGCCGAAGGCGTCGGGCAGGGCAATCAAAAGATTTCCGCCATAGGTGTGGCGCCACTGATCGAGGATACGGTACGGCGCCCAGCGCAGCTCCTCATCGTCGTTTGCCAGCGCCGCCGCCACCATCGGCAATTCGTGCGCGTTGGTTCCGATCGCTTCCAGATCGCTGTCCATCGCCAACAGCACGTTCGACGTGCCGGTGAACGCTGGGCCCAAGCCTTCCTTGACCGCCTCGACGCACCAGCGTTGCCAGAGGAAGCCGTGGCGGCGGCGCGTGCCGAAGTCGGAAAGACGCAATCCCTCAAGTTTCCTCAAGCGCTCGACCTTGGTCCATAGCTTGGCCTTGGCGCGGGCGTAGAGCACGTCGAGGGCAAACCGGCCCTGTCCCTTCGTCACCTGGCGCGAGCGTAATTCATTGAGGATGGCGAGCGCCGGGATTTCCCACATGGTGGTATGGGTCCAGGGGCCGTAAAAATTCAGTTCATACTGGCCCTCGATCTTCTTGAGCTCGTATTCGGGAAGGCGGAAGGTCGAGAGGTAGTTGATGAACTCGGGCGAGAACATCTGGGTCTTGCCGTAAAAGGTGTTACCGGCAAGCCAGATCAGTTCCTTTTTGCTGAAGCGGATCGAACGCGCGTGATCGAGCTGGGCGCGAAGCTCGCCCTCGTCGATTACTTCGGCAAGGGGCACATGCTTGCTGCGGTTGATGACCGAAAACGTTACCCGCTGGTTCGGGTAAAATTCCCGGATCATCTGCAGCATCAGAAGCTTGTAGAAATCGGTGTCGAGCAAGCTGCGCACGATCGGGTCGAGCCGCCAGCCGTGATTGTAGGTCCGCGTTGCGATATCCGTTATTGTCATGGGCGAATTCTATCCCGCCCGAGGCCCTGCAACCAGTGTGAAAGCTGCTCCACTTGCATAGCAGATCAGCGCGCAATCCCGCCTCGGATACGGTTAACCACCGCCCGCACGTCGCTCCAGGCCGGCTTTTCCGGCGCGAATTGCGCCCGGAGATAGGCGACAAGCTCGACGATCTGATCGTCGGACAGGGCATCCTTGAAGGCGGGCATATAGCCGAGATCGCTTGCAACCGGCGTGACGATCCCGTGCAAGATCACCTGGATCAGGTTGTCGGGCGCGGTTGCGTGCAGGTTGCTGTTGAGCGCCAGCGATGGCCGGCTGCCGAACAAGGGCGGTCCGCCGACCTGATGGCAAACAGCGCAAGCGCCCTGGTAAAGGCGCCAACCGACAGGGGAGGCAGAAACGGCCCGTGCGGCGGTCATTTTTTCGAGCCTGTTCGCCAAGGCGTCCTGATCGGCCCTGCTGATCGCGGAGGGGTTAAAGTAAGCCAGATAGACCGCGATGGCGCGAATGTCGTCGTCGGAAAGAGCCAGCAAATCCTGCACGACAGGCGCCATGGGTCCGGCGGCGACACCATGGAATCTTGATGCGCCGCTCCGTAGATAAGCGAACAATTCGTCCTCGCTCCAGGGGATCGGCGCCTGCGAGAGCGAGGTCAGCGCCGGTGCTTCCCAGCCTTCCGAGAACCCGCCGCCCAGATAGGCGTTCGCGCTTTCAGCGCCAAGCGCGTTGCGCGGGGAGTGGCAGGCGCCGCAATGCCCGAGGCCTTCGACAAGATAGGCACCGCGATTCCATTGGGCTGATTTGCCCGCATCTGCCACGAACGCTTCGGAGCGATGGAACAGTGCGTTCCAGGCCGCCATCAGTGCTCGCCAGTTGAATGGAAAGGCGAGCGCCGGTTCCCGGTTTCTGGCGCGCACCGGCTCCTGCGCCATCAGATAGGCGTAGAGCGCCTGCAGGTCGGCATCCGTCGTTTGGGCAAAATGCGTGTAGGGAAATGCCGGATAGAGATGCCGGCCGTCGCGATGGATGCCCTCCCGCATGGCCCGCTCGAAGGCTGGATAGGACCAGTTGCCGATGCCAGTCTCGACGTCGGGAGTGATGTTGGTGCTAAAGATCGCGCCGAACGGCGTCTCGATCGCGCGACCGCCCGCATTGATGATGCCGTTGAAATCGGTGTGGCAGACTGCGCAGTTGCCGAGTGATGCGAGCTGCCGGCCGCGTTCGATCGTAGTTGCCGAAAACACCGATGCATCCGGCCGCCCGACCGGCGCGATCGACCGCCACGGCACCGCGGCTATCGCAATCCCGATGCCGGCGGCGACCAGGGCGACGATGGTTGCGAAAATGCCGCGGCGCGGGAGAAACGGATTTCGCCGCTTTTCGCGCGCGGGCGATGGGACATCAGCCGCCGCGGAAAGCTCGCCTAGCACGGGCGGCTTTTCGCCGTTTAATCCTGCAAGAATGCGGTCCGGCGTGAACGGCGGTTCGCGAAAACGCACGCCGGTCGCATCAAAAATTGCGTTCGCGATCGCCGCCGCACTCGGGACGGATGCGGATTCGCCGATGCCTAGCGGCGGCTGATCGGGCCTTGGCAGCATCAGGACATCGACCCTGGGCAAGTCCGCAAAGGTGATGATGGGGTAGGCGCCCCATTCGCGGCTGGTCACAGAATGGCGATCGAAGGAAACCTCCTCCATCAGCGCCCGGCTGGTCGACTGGATGACGTTGCCCTGGATCTGGTGACGAACGCCGTCCGGGTTGATCAGCAGGCCGGAATCCTGGCCTGCGACGACGCGGGTCACGCTGACATCGCCGGTCGCCGTGTTGACGGCGACGTCAGCGATCCAGGCGGACCACGCTGCGCCGTAGCCCGGAAACTTGCTGTGAACATACAGGGCGTATGCAAAACCGCGCCCGTGGACGATGTCGCCTTCGGCCACGGGCTCCCGCCGGATCGGGCGCGGCTCCCAGCCGGCCCGTTCGGCCACCGCGTTCACGAGATCAACCGCACGCTGGTCCTTCAAGTACCGCAGGCGATATTCGATCGGGTCGATGCCGGCTTCGTGCGCGAGTTCGTCGATATAGGATTCATGCGCAAAGGTGTTCGGCAGGGCCGAGACGCCGCGAAACCAGGAGGCCCGCACGATCGGCGGCATGTCGTGCGCCACCACGCGCAGATTATCGTAATCGTAAGGCGGGATCGCCGTGCGGTCGCCCATGTCTGAGACGGTGGCAACCGGCGAAATCGTGCCGGTCAGGAGCAGCGCGAGGGTCGGCGCACCGTTGGAGGGATAACGAGTGGCGAAATCGTAAGCCGCAATGCCGCCATCGGCATTCAACCCGCCCCTGACGTCCATCAGTTGCGCAGTGCCCTTTGGCTCCCACGCGTGCTCCTGTTCGCGGGTCAGCTGCACGCGAACCGGGCGGCCGACCGCGCGCGACAACAGGACTGCGTCGGCGGAGACATCGTCGGCGCAGTTGCGGCCGTAGCAGCCGGCCGCTTCCATCCGGATCACCTCGATTTCGGACTCTGGCCGTTGCAGCAACAGCGCAAGGTCGGCGCGCAGGGCGTGCGGATTTTGCGTGCCGGACCACACCCGAACTTGACCGTCCCCAAAATCCGCGACCGCGCAGGACGGGCCGATCGAGGCGTGCATCTGGTAAGGCCAGGAAAAGGTGCGTGGCATCGGCTTTGCCGCGCGGGAGAGGGCGGTGTCCACGTCACCTTTGTTGATCAGCGTTCGCGGCGTGGAAGGATTGGCGCGCAGCGCCGTCTCGACGTCCTTCAGATCGGGCAGCGTCGGGAAAGGCTTCCACTTCAGCTTCAGTTGCGCCGCCGCCTTGACCGCGTTTTCCTCGCGCTCCGCCACGACGCCGACAAAGTCGCCGATCCGCACGACGGCCACGAGGCCCGGAACGTTCCGCACCGATGATTCATCGACGTCGAGAAGGCTGTTGCCGACGAAGGCGCCGGCATCGACGCCGGCATAGGGAGGACGCACGACGCGGCCATGGAGCATCCCCGGAATGCGCAAATCGTGAACGAACACCAACTCGCCGGTCGCCTTGGCGGGAACGTCGATGCGCGGCACCGATTGCCCGACGATCGTGTAGGATTGGGCGGCCTTGACCTGAACCGTTTCGTCCAGCTCGAGCCGGATGATCTCATCGCCGATCAATTCACCGTAGCTGATGCTGCGGTTATGGCCGCGGATCAGGCCATCTTCGACGGTCAGCTCGGCGAGGGGGAGTTCAAGCCGGTCAGCGGCGCGTGCGAGGAGGAATTGCCGGGCCTGCGCGGCCGCCTTTCGAAGCGGAACCGCCGTGATCTGAATGGTCTCGCTCGCGATGGTCGGACCCTGGTTGGGGCCGATCGAGGTGTCGCCGAGCACGACGACGACGCGCGCAAGGGACACGTCGAGTTCTTCGGCGACGATCTGTCCGAGCGCGGTACGGATGCCCGTTCCGAGGTCGACATGGCCATTGAAGGCCGTGACCGACCCGTCGGCCGTGATCTTGAGGAAGGTCTCGAATTCTACTCCCGCATTGGCAATGGCCCGGCGAGCGACCGCCAGGATTCCCCGAGGTCCGCGATTTTGGGCAACTTCCGCCGCCATCAGTCCTGGACCTCGACGGTGCGGCCCGCCGCCCGCATCACGGCGCGGAGGATTTCGAGATGCGCGCCGCAGCGGCAAAGATTGTAACGCAGCGCCTCAAGTGCTTCGGCTTCGGTCGGCTTCGGATTGCGCATCAGCAAGGCCTTGGTCGTCATGATCATGCCGTTGAGACAGTAACCGCATTGCGCTGCCTGTTCCCTGATGAAAGCTTCCTGCACCGGATCGGGATCGCTGCGCGAACCAAGGCCTTCAAGCGTAATGATTTCGCGATTCGAACAGCCGCTGATCGGGATCACACATGAGCGCGCGGCAACGCCGTCGATCAACACCGTGCAGGTGCCGCATTCGCCGAGCCCGCAGCCGTATTTCGGCCCGTTCAGTTCGAGATCGTTGCGCAACACGTAGTGCAGTGCGGTATCGGGAGCAGCATCGACCTCATGGATCCGGCCGTTGACTTTCAGGCGGATCGTTGCTCGCGTCATCCTGATCGGTTCCGGCAAAATGATTGCGCTGCAAACGTTGTTGAAACGCTTTCGAGGATACCGTTTGCATACAAACGTGCAAGCTCGCCGTCCGCGCCTCCCGCTCTGCCCGCTGTGTCGACACGCGGCTTAAGGCGACCGAAGTTTGATTTGGCACGGAGCGTTTTCGCTTCGTTAGGCGCTTGACAGGTTTTCGCGGGGCGCGCAACATCATTCGTATACGAACGAAGTGCCCGGCATCGAACGCCGCGACAACTTCGGCGCCGCTGATCACGCCGCAGACTGCCTTGATGCCGGACTGAAGAGCTTGTTCATGCTGACCGATCCACCTGTCGCTACCGACAAGATCCGCTGCGATGCCTGCCCCGTGATGTGCTACATCAAGCCGGGTGCGGCCGGCGCCTGCGATCGTTACGCCAATTACGATGGTCAATTGGTGCGCGTCGATCCGCACATCGTCCTGGAGCGAACGGTATCGCATGGCGGACGACTGGTGCCGTTCCAGGCCACCGGCGACTGGGATGGAAAAATCGTCCGCGAGCAGGACGTGTTCGTGACCGCGATCGGCGCCGGTACGACCTATCCCGATTACAAGCCGGCGCCCTTCATCGTTTCCTCGGAGATCGACGCCATCGACATGGTCACGGTCGTCACCGAAGGCATCTTCAGCTATTGCGGCGTCAAGGTGAAGATCGACACCGATCGGTTTCTCGGTCCCGAAACCGCGACCGTCCGCTCGCAGGGCGAGGCAGTAGGTCACGTCACCACCAGCGAGTACGGCTCGCAGATGCTGTCGTTGGGCGGCGTGCATCACCTGACCGGCGGCTCGAAGAAGGAAGGGCGCGTCACCTGCGACACGCTGATGGATTTGAGCAATTGCAAGCCCGTTGAACTCACCATCGATGGCGGCGCCACGGTGGTGGTGCAGGCCGGTTATCCGCCGATCGTCAACGGCGTCCTCGAAGAGCGGATGCGGGTCGGTTGCGGCTCGGCCACTATCGGGATGTTCGCCAAGCAGTGGCGCGGCAAGGTCGACGAAGTCGTGGTCGTCGATGACCACATCACTGGCGTCTTGAGCGAACATCAGGCCGGCAAGGTGCTGGACATTGCCGATACCGGGATCAAGATGAGGGGACGGCGCTCGACGCCGGGCCGCTATTTTCAGGTCGCCGAGCCCGGCACCGGCTGGGGCGGTACCAATATTTCCGATCCGCTTTCGATCCTCGGTCCGTTCGATCCAAAAGTCGCCCGTCCCGGGATGACCGTGCTGATGGTCTCGACCACCGGTGAGCACGCGGCCTATTTCGAACTCGACGAAGCGCTCAAGCCGATCGAAAAACCGATGCCGGCCGACCTGAAGCTTTCCGTCGAACGGATCCAGGAGAATTGCGAGCCGGCGCTTTGCACCGTGCTGTTTATGGGAGGGGCAGGCGGCTCGTTGCGGGCCGGCGTCACCGACAACCCGGTGCGGCTGACGCGATCGGTGAAAGAAGCGCTGACGCGCGTGACCAGCGGCGGTGCGCCTGTCTATGTCTGGCCCGGCGGCGGCATTACCTTCATGGTCGACGTCACGCGCCTGCCGGCCGGCGCGTTCGGTTACGTGCCGACGCCAGCACTGGTCGCGCCGATCGAATTCACCTTGCGGCTTTCCGATTATGCTGCGCTGGGCGGCCACATGGAACACGTTCGGCCGCTGGCTTCGTTGAAAGCGAACGCCGACACCCGTCAGGTGACCTCCCCGCAGCCTCCGCCGGAGCAGCGGCGATGAAAAGATTGCCGCAAATCGCGTGGCTTGGAGACAGCAGACGGCTGCATCTGCAGGATGGCCCGATCGATCTGATCGTGGAAGCGCATGGCACCGAGACGAACCTGCGCGCAGCCTATCGCGCCGCCATCCGCCGCTTTACCGGGCTGCTCGACGAACTCTGCGATGAACTGCGCTTGTTGCGGCAGGCTGCCGATCCGCGTGCATGTTCGCTGAAGGGCGCGGTTGCGCGCCGCATGCATGCGGCGGTGGCGCCATTTGCCGCCGAGCATTTCATCACACCGATGGCGGCGGTAGCCGGTGGCGTGGCCGAAGAAATACTCGGCGCAATTCTGAAAGAGGCATCACTCGATCGCGCCTATGTCAACAATGGCGGCGACATCGCGTTGCACCTTGGAGAAGACCAGCAATTTACCGTTGGCCTGTTGGATCGGCCGGACCGGTTCGGGCTGATGCGAACGATGGTCATCACGGCCGGCGACGTCAGTCGCGGCGTTGCGACCAGCGGACGCCACGGACGCAGCTTTTCGCTTGGCATCGCCGACGCGGTCACCGTGCTCGCACGGAGCGCGGCGCAGGCGGATGCAGCCGCCACCATCATTGCGAACGCGGTCGATCTGCCCGGTCATCCCGCCATCGTCCGCTGTCCGGCTCAAGACCTGCAGCCCGACAGCGATCTCGGCGCGCGGCTTGTGACGCGCGAGGTGGGCTGGCTGTCGGAATTCGAGATCGCTGCCGCGCTTTTCGCGGGTTGCGAAAAA
>Ga0306926_10009318_pt1 | contig 10793 bp, 4 predicted proteins | sample flu12Cox44000178_FD_203759 | JGI IMG/M metagenome (GOLD analysis project Ga0306926, IMG submission 203759) | Lab enrichment of tropical soil microbial communities from Luquillo Experimental Forest, Puerto Rico - flux8day.12C.oxic.44.000.178 (v2)... | ecosystem: Environmental > Terrestrial > Soil... | reverse complement strand
CCGGCGGTTCCCTCCCAGACCGCCCCGACAGTCGTGATTCGCCCACTGGGCTGGTTCAAGAGCGTGCCGCCGACAGTCAGCGTGGAGCTGGTGGGCGTGAAGCCGTCGCCGCCGGTCAGCGAGATCACGCCGGAGTTGGTCACGTCCTGTGTCACTGTCAAGGTCTCCTCCTGATCAACGCCGCCCGCGATGGACACGGTCGCGCCGGACCCGATCGTGAGATTGCCGTTAATCGTGGTGTCGCCAACGTCGCCGAAGCCAAACGACAAGGAGCCAAAGACCGACAGATTCCGCTGGGCGAGCACATCGGCGTTAATCGTGCTACCGCTGATGGCTATCAGGTTCGTAAGCGTTCCCGAGCTGGTGATCGTGCAGTCCAGGGCGCTTATTGCAGCCACGGCAGGGGCCCGGTCGGACGTGAAGCTGGTGGTGATGCCCTGCAGGAAAAGGGTGCCGGGGCCGGAAATGCTGCCGTCGTTCTCGAGCGTTCCGCCGAGAACGGAGAACGCGGAATTGGAATCGGCAATGTTGACGCTGCCGCTGTTGGTGAACGCCGACTGGAAGATCGTTATGCGGTTGTTGAAAGTGCTGCTCGGCGGGCCGGCGATGATCGCCCCCTCATTCGTGACCGTGCCGGCGAACCTGCCGAGTTGTCCCAGGCCCTGGATGGTCCCCTGATTGTCCAGATTGGCGCGGATGGCGCCCGCCAGCGTGATGCTGGCCAGAGGCGCGTTGACCAGCGTGCCGCTGCTGACGACCAGGTCCGCCTCGACCAGTATGCGCGCCGAGTTCGTGAAGCCGTTCGCAAAGGAGGATTGTATCGACAGATCTCCTCCCGTGACGTGCAGGAAGGCGCTTGTGCCGCTCACGAATGGCCGGCCCGAAGTATTGTTGATGGCGCTGGCCGTGATGGTGAGCAGCGACTCGTTGTCGACCGCAACGTTGACGGTGCTGCCGGCGATGTTGACGATCCCGGAGTCTACCAGCGCTCCCCGGCCGTTCAGGGTGATGTTCATGAGCGACAGTGTACCTCCGCCCAATACGGTGAACTGGTCGTTGATCTGCGACGGGCTCCCATTGGCGACCGTCAGTCTGCCGGCCGACATCTCGATGGCCGCCTCACTGTGGAGACTGCGGACGACGTCGTTAAAGCCAGGACGATCGTGCGTGACCTGGATGCCAGCGAAGGGAATGACAACGTCGTCACCGCTGTTGGGAAGGCGACCGCCGGCCCAGTTGGCGGCGGTGTCCCAGTCGCCGCTGACCGCCTGCAGCCAGGTGACAGTGGACAGCAACGTCCGGCTTTCAAGATCGAGCACCCCCGGTCGATAGCCGGAGGCCTTTCGCGCCGGCCGGCGCCGACCTGTGTTGGACCGCCTGGTGCCACGAAGCAAGCCAAGGTTACGAAGGACACGAAACATGTCATACCTCCTGTTTTTTCAAGAAGAGCGTTCAAAACGTGCAACAACATTTGATCGGCGGACCATGCAAGCCGGCAGCGCAAGCAAGGGAACCCCATTCCCTCGCTGGCGCTTCGGGCTTGTGTCAGAACTGATTCGCCTCGTAGGCGCGACTTCAAATACCCGAGATGAGGCTCTCATTCCAGTTCCGTCTCTTCCTATACTGCCGCTCGGCAGCCGGGCAAATGAATGATTTTCTGGATGCTCAAGAGCTGATTTTCGCCACAAATGCACTTATGGGATAACGCACTGCGCCGGCATAGAGTGTCGCGGGGGCAGTCGGGTCAAGTGCAATGGCATAGACATAGCCGCGATTGAGGCCGGTGGGCTGCCAGGTGGCGCCATCCACACTCTTGTAGACACCCGAGCCTGTCGCCGCGTAAAGAGTTCCTGTCGTCACCGGGTCAATGGCGAAGGCGTAAGCCCCAGCTATACCGCTACTGCTGAAGCTCCAACTCATGCCGGCGTCGGTGCTCTTGTACACTTCGGAAACCGAATAGCCCACGTCGGGAAAATAGCTCACGCTGGCATAAAGAGTGCTTGGTGTCGCCGGGTCAATCTCGATCGTCTGAATGTCGCGACGGCCATTGTACCCGACGGGAAGTCCGGCGTTGCTTTGATGCCAGCTCGCGCCGCCATCGGTGCTTTTAGAAAGGCCGTTCCGAGCTGTGCCGGCATAGAGAATGGATGGATCCTTTGGATCAATGGCCAGGTGAATGACCTGCACGCCCTCCAGTCCCTCATTGCTCAAGTTCCAGTGGGCGCCGCCATCGGTGCTAATGAAAACGCCGCCGCCATCGGCGATGGCAGTTGCCGCATAAAGGGTCGCCGGCTTTTCTCGATCAACGACCATAGAGCGGATCGCAAGGTTTGTCAGGCCGGTGCTACTGGCAGTCCAGGTGGCGCCGCCATCCGCGCTCTTGAAAATTCCGCCATCGGTGCCGGCGTAGAGGATCGCTGACTTTAGGGGATCAGTCACCAGGGCGCGGACGACCGAGTTAGTCAGGCCCATGTTTGTGGGATTCCAAGTCTGGCCAGCATCGCTCGAAAGGAACACGCCGCCGCCGTTCGTCCCGGCATAAATCAGCGCCGGATTGCTCGGATCCAGGGCGAACGCGCGGATGTCGCCGTTCGTCAAGCCCGAACTGCTTGGAAGCCAATTGTCCCCGGAGGAAGTGGTTTTGAAGATGCCGTTGCCCGGCGGAAGGGCCTGCAAAGCGTGGATGGTCGGGAAGTTTGTCGATTCCGTGAGGCCGGTTATGTAGGCGTTGCCGTCCCGATCCACCGCGATGCCAAAGCCATAGTCCCATTGATTGCCGCCGAGGAAGGTGGAGTAGACCAGGGCCGAGCCATCGGCGTTAAATTTCGTGACAAAGACGTCCGCATCGCCGCCGCCATAGGTGGACTGAATTGGATCGACGAGCGGGAAGTTCTCTGAACTGGTTAATCCCGTTACATAGGCGTTGCCGGCTCCATCGACGGCAACCGCACGGGCACCGGCGCCGCCTCCCGTGCTGCCGCTTCCACCGAGATAGGTGGAATACACCAGCGCTGAACCATCAGCGGCGATCTTCGACAGGAACGCATCACTCTGGCCCACCAAAACCGGCTGGAAGGCGTTGGCGGTCGGGAAATCGGCTGAATTCGTCCCCCCCACGACGTAGGCATTGCCATCTCCGTCCGCGGCGATGCCGTAGGCGTAGTCAAAGTGGCTGCCGCCGAGGTAGGTCGAATAAAGCAGGTTCGAGCCATCGGCGGCGATCTTCGATACGAAACCGTTGGTGCCGCCGCGCAGTGCCGGCTGGAGGGCGTTGACAGCCGGGAAATCACTCGAATAGGCAGTTCCTGTAACGTAGGCGTTGCTGTCTGGGTCGACGGCAATGGCAGTGGCGGAGTCGCCAGTGCTGCCTCCGAGATAGGTGGAATACACCAATGCCGAACCATCGGGCGCTAGCTTCGCAACGAAGGCATTTTGGCTTCCGCGCAGAGCCGGCTGAAGGGCATTGGCGGTCGGGAAGTCCGCCGAACGCGTGTAACCGGTGACGTAGGCGTTGCCAGCCCCATCGACCGCAATGCCGGAGGCACCGTCCGCGCCGCTGCCGCCAAGGTAAGTGGAATAGCGCAAGGCGGAGCCATCCGGAGTAAGGCTTGCCACGAAGGCATCCGGCAGGCCGCCAGAAACAGGTTGGAGAGCGTTGACGGTCGGGAAGTCCGTCGAACCGGTGTACCCGGCGACATAAGCGTTGCCAGCCGAATCGACTGCGATGCCCAGGCCCTGATCCACGCCGCTGCCGCCAAGGTAAGTGGAATATAGCAGAGATGAGCCATCCGCCGCGATTTTCGTCACGAAGGCATTCGTGAAGCCGGTCAAGTTCTGCTGAAAGGCATTGACGATCGGGAAATCGACGGACGAAGCAATACCGGTAACATACGCATTGCCCGCCTCATCCGTTGCAATCGCCTGCCCCTGGTCATAGCCGTTTCCGCCGAGATAGGTGGAGTAACTCAAAACCGGGTCGATCACCAGGGGCTGACTTGGGTCGTAGCGGCCGAGCGCAAATGCAATCTGACCGGTAGTGACCGTGAATGCGCTGGGAATCTCCTGCCGGACGCCGCGAATGTTCTGAAAGACGACCGGTTTATGCTCGAGGATTTCCTGGCCCTTCGCGCTCACCAACAGGTCGCCGTGGGCATCGAGCGCCAGAGAATCGGCACCGGAAAAGCCCAGCCGAATCCGGCTCGGGTCAGCGCCGGGCGCTACCACAAAGTCGTACTCCAACTGCTGTTGGCTGGCGTAAAAGGTCAGGTCGATGCCCGGATAGATATTCGGATAGCGGACTTGGCCGAAAGTCGCGATGTTCGTGTGCCACTGACTCGGATCGTTTCCCAGGAAGTAGTTCACGGTCCCGCGCTGCGGTTGTTCGCCCACCGCGCGGACGGCGGAGTTGCCGCCCAAGACCTGCATGCGCACGACGGTGGCAGGGGTTTGGGGCTGGAGATCAGGGGTTAGGGAAGAAGGTCCCTCGCTTGCGCTTCGGGCTACGATGCCCATTGGATTTTCGATTCCTGAGCCGTGACCGCTGCCCCGTGACCCCTGCTGCAACACCATGACTGCGTCATCGTTGGCCAGGAACAGGGTGTAACCGGGCCCATGTGTCAGAAACTGAACGTTTGGATCAGCCTGGCCAACATTAGCTTCGAAGGAAATGGGCAGCCGGCCAAAATCGCGCTGCATCTGCGGTTTGGCGCCGGCGGCGACATTGGATGTGGATGGAGGCATGTTTGCCGCAAGCGGAGCCATTGCCGCGGGCGGAACGCGCATTGAAGGCGTCAGGAAATTAGTGGACAAGTTATCGGCGTGCACCATTGAGACTACCGAACTGTCAGCGGTAAGGTCGCCATTGGCGACCAGCCCGAGGGGGATTCGGCCGGTCCGCGAGCTTGACAAAAGATCGGTCCAATTTTCCGGGTTTGAGCGGCCGATTGCGGATCCCGGATGCACCGCATTCTCCTGAAATGTAGCCCTCTCGCTCCGCGAGAGGGGTAGCGCATCTTCATGGCAATACATGCCGCGCGGCGGCTCGCCCAATTCATTCGCGCGATCAACCACTGTGGGTAAATTCAGTGCTGGGAGCGTGCCGTCAGGCTCTCGCGCGAAAAAGGGATCGATGGTTGCCTGTTCGGGTGCATCGAGCCAGGCAGCGCAAAGCGCTACGCCGAGCAGCGTTTCGCCGAGCGGTAGCCGGCATTCGAGTACCACTACCTGTGGGCGGAAAAACCCCGGCGCAAATGGGCGCGGTCTACGGCCACGGACATGAGATGCGAGTTTCATGGTTGACTCCGGCAGCACAGGAAGAAATCGTCTCTGAAACGGCGAAATGTCTTCTTTGATCCTTATCTCTTGCTCTGTCCGGCAACCGCATTTGCGCAATTGTACCATTCCTGATCGTGAGCTGGTCAAGAGGACCTTGGTCATGGTTTCGGAAAGCTCGCCGGCCCCCAGGCCGGAAACTTGGTTCAGGTTCGCTCCCGTGGATAATAGGCACCGATTCTCGAGCACCTCGAAGCGTGGTTGAAAAGGAATGGGCCGCATGGGTTGGCTCCTTTCCGCCGAGATGGTATTGGTCTGTGGCGGCTAAACTGACCATTAACCGGTCTTTCCCAGATGGACACTTCCTCCGGCCTTAGCTGCCGGTTCGGGAGTTGATTTTACCCGTCCGACTGGACGGTGGCAACGATTTTGCCCTCAAAAACGCCGCCGGAAGCCGCGTCATCGCCGCCTGAGCCGACCGCACCAGACGTTCCGCCCTCGTTCAGCCCCCGAAATCCACCCACCGGGCACACCGCGGACGGCCGGCGACGGCTTTCGGACTCGGTTGCGTAGCCCACCCCAACCTCAACCCGAGGCACGGGCCGGACACAAGCGAGCGATTCGCTCCAGGATACGGGCAAACAGTTTTCGCGGCACGGCGACTTCCGCCAACTGGAAGAGGACATACTTGGAGTGCCTCACCACCTTGGCCCCGATCTTGATCAACTTCTCCCGCAGCGTCGTCAGCGTCCAGCGCCGGATCGGCTTCGGCAGCACCAGTTGCCGCAGGAAGTTCGCCAGGTTGTACGCCAGGGCGAACAACTGCAACCGCGCCGCGTTGTCCTTGAACCGCCGGCACGACAGCTTCGTCCACTTCACCGCATTCTTCCCTTCTTTTATCCATTGCTCCGCTGTACCCCGCGCGTTGTAGAAGCGGACCACCTTCTTCGCGTGCCACTTCAGGTCGGTGACGATGAAACCGACGCGGGGGAACAATTCGCCCGCATGCCACTCAACCTTGGCCACCACGCGGCGGGCCTGGCCCCACGACCCCGCTCGGTAGCGGAAGCTGGCGTAGAACTTCTTCGGCTTGTGCGACGGCCGTCCCACCGGCCGCTTGAGCAGGTGGGCGATCTTCCGCTCCAGCACGGGGTTGGCCTTGAGCCGGATCGCGTAGCGGAAGCCTTCCTGCTCCAGCAGCCCCAGCAACTTCGGCAGGGCAAACGCGGAATCACCCCGGAAGTACTTGGGGATGTCCCGGTTCCGATAGCGTTCGATCACCGGCAACAAGACCCGTCGCCAGAACTTGGCGCTGGGGTGATTGCCACGGCGGAGCATCACCCGTTCGAGGTCACCGAACTGGTTGAACAGGAACAGTGGGTGGTAGCAGGTGCACTCGAAGTAGCCGTTGTAGGCGCTGCCCTGCTGATGGCCGTAGGTCTCGCTGACGGAGCTGTCCATGTCCAGAATGAGTTTGGTGAGCTTGCGGTGGCGGTGGGCCTGATCGACCCACTGACCGGAGAGATCCATCAGGTGCTTGAGGTTCTCTTTGGTGCTGAGGGTCTCGGTCTCGAAGCGGGCCATCTCACTGGTGGAAGCTGCTGTCTGGCTCTTGGCCCGACCACCCACAACGCTTCGCATCGCGGGATCGAGGGCGAGGCGTTCGGCGTCGTTGACATCTTCGTAGCCTGCCAAGCGACTGTAGAGGGATTGGCGCAGGAGAGCCAGGAGGCCGTGCTGGGTGTTCTGCCCGGTGCGCGAGTCCAGCAGGCCGATGGCGGCCGTGTTGGTCAATCCGAGAGCCTCATCGAGCTCCCGATAGGCAAGGAGCCCGGCGTCACTGGTAACAGTCGAGCCGTGGAACTCCAGCTTGATCTGACGGTCGAAGTCAACGCGCAGGGGGTCATTTGGGCTGTCTCCCATTGGGTTCCTCTGTCGTTTCGGCAGGAAGTCGTCGGAAACGCTGGGTTTTCCGGGAATAGGCGCAAACGCCATGCCGAAACGACAGAGTCATTTGGGAAATCCGGGTCAAGCAACGTTCGGAATTGTTGTCATGTTTCGGCCGCCGCTAACGCTTTTCTAAATAGGGATGGCGGATAACATCGGGTGCACTGCGTTGGTGCATCCCGACAGGGACAGCGTGTTTTCTTTTGTTGGAGGTTCGAATGATGAAATCGATTACGTTGGCAGGCGCATTCCTGTTTGTCTTGGCACTTTGTGGCGAAGGGAGGGCCGGCGGTCCTCCGCCGGTGTGCATGACCATTGAAAAGATAGTTTTGGAGCCAAATCCGGAGGAAGCCACAAGGATCCAGATTATCGGTAGCTTCACGTTCCTGAATAGTACGAAGAGCACGTACGGGGCTCCGGTGCAAGGCTACTTGTATTATCAGGCCCCGGCCGGCAAAGAAGAGGAATGCCGCAAGGAATGGGCCAAACTGAAGGATCTGTCGAGCAAGAAGAAAATTGTTTCTTTCGGCATGTGTGGTGAACCCAAAGTCCAGGAACATTTTCGGAAAACATCCGAGAAACCGGCTGCGCCCGTTCCCTTCCCATTAAAGCCGGCGGGCTTTGCGGATGCGGAAAAAATGGTGGCCAATTACCCAGCGCTCGACGCTTTGCGGAAGCCGCAGGGCAAATGACAGTATGAAGAAACGCAGGACTTACGTTGATTTGTCGGCCGAAGTCTTCACTATACCTGTGAAAAAATGGTGCCAGTTCCTGAACTGGCACCATTTTTTCCCCAATTTTTCCCGAGCGCCCGCAAGTTCGCTACGGGATGGTTTGGCCCTCCAGCGTAAAGGTGCCGTTGAAAGTCGGCGGAGTGACGCCGCCGACGATGTCCGTGCCAACCCGGAGCCAATCCGGGTCGAGGTTACTGTTGCGGATCCACATTTGCAAGTCCCCCGTGAACTGCGGGTGCGGCGCTGATAGCCAAAGGAAGGTGCCGCCGCTTGCCAGCCCCACTTGCGGGACGAAGAAGTAATGGTCGGCGGGCAGGTTAAACGGGAAGAGGAAGTAGGCATCAATCTGCACTTCCTGCCCCGCGACCGGGCCTTCGCCCCCCGTCGTCTGATCCGGCAGCGGGAAGATGCCCTCCACCACGGAGTTGGCAGCGCCAGAGGCCGGATCGATCAGCGTGACCTCGAAGAACAGCTCGAATTCGAAACTCTGACGCTCATCGAAGGCGTCGTCCGACGGCGAGTTGGTCCGGGTGGGCACCTGGATCTTCCGCGCAGGATCCGAGTCTCTGGGGAACACCCGGTATATCTCGATCGAGACATCCTGGACGTCCGACAGCGGCACGTTGGGCGGCAGCAGGCCGGTAATGCTGGCATGCCAGATCAGCGTCTCGCGGTCGAGGACAAAGTCATCGCCGGCCTCGATTTCGACCTGGCTCGCGGTTGCCAGGCGGATTCCGGCACCGATCCGGTGATCCGGGTCCCCCGTGGTGAAGTGAAAATAATCGGCCAGGGCCGGCGTTCCCAACCCGAGCGCTAACGTCGATAACAGACAAGTCAGTAGTCGCATAGTCCATCTCCTTTTAAGTCTGGTGGTTCTCCGAATAGCGGCCGGTCCCTACCGGCCTGTTTTGAACTCACAGCCTCTTCTCCATTGACTTCGTTTTGCAGATTGTTCTGGCTACCTCCTTTCGTATGAAAAAATGGCATACCCCTGGCAGCGAGGAGCCGAGCTACGGGCTTGGGCTGTGGAGCCCCGCCCAGCCCCGGAGTAAGTCGCTTCCCCACTCCCCGCCGTCGTGATGGGCGCGAAGTACCGCGATCCGCTCTTTTGCCGTCGGAGTCGCAGCGAACAACCGATCCACCGCAGAGATGGAAGGCGGCAGCGCCTCCCGCGGTTGAAGATTTTGGGGTGTGGTTTGCGGGCCGCGCTCCGGCGGGCTTTGCGCAGCGCTTGGGGTGAGGCGTGCTGGATGGCGGTTGCCTACGCCACCCCGAGGCCCAAAGCCGCCATCGATGTCGACCACGACTTCGCTGGGCTGCTGGTCGGTGACGGTGCCGGCTTCCGTGACGTAGAACAGGTTGAGAATGCCGAGGGCCTTGTTGCCATTGCCGGTGAGGGGGTTCGCCGCGCCGCCATCGAACACCGTGATCTGGGCCTCGAGCTGGGGGACGCCGTTGCCCGCGCGAAGATTACGCACGCGCGTCGCGTAGTCATCGCCGGAGCTGGTCCAGTAGGTGAGGATGGCCTGGAGCGAGTTGAAATCCTGGTCGTAAGCGGTGACGCCGCCGATGAGGATGTCGCCCTGGCCGCCGCCGGTGATGTGGCCGGTTCCGCCGCCGCTGATAATCAGGTTGCGGCCGCTGCCGCCGAGGATGTCCTCGTTGCCGTCGCCGACGAGGATGTTGTTGCCGCCGCCGCCGGTGATCCGGCTCAGGCCGCTGAAGCCGGCGATATCGGTCGCAACGCCGAGCTGGAGATCAACAAAGACATCCGTGGTGTAAGCGACGTAGCCGATGGCGGTGTTGCCCTGGCCGTTGAGCGTCAACGCGTCCTGGATGAGGTCATGCCGGCGCATGCGAACCAGGTCGCCGCCCTTGCCGGCATGTAGCGTGGCCGGAGTGCCCGGGGCGATGCCATCAACATCGAAGAGGTTGCTCTTGCCGCCGGCGTTGAGCACCTCATCCTGGACGTTGGTGAAGGCAATCGGCGCGGCGTTGGAGCGGTCCAGTTCCTTTTGCAAGAGGCCGTATTCCTGGCCAGCAGCCGTCATCTGGTCATTGATGTTGAGCGCGACGGTGCCGTCGCCGGCGACGGTGAGCGGCCCCTGCAGCTGATCGAGGCCGTCCTGGTCGTTGCCGACATTGACGGTGGTGCCGCCACCCACAGCGACTTCCACGGCAGTACCGGCGCTGGTGCTCAGCACGTCGATGACGTTGGTGTCGGGGCCCGGGCCGAAGTGAGCGCCGGCGTGGAGGATCAACGTTCCGATATTGGAAAAGCCGATGGTTGGTCCCCCGGGAGAGCGCGTCACGAAATGGCTTGTGACAGAATAGTGGTGTGGGACGGTGCTCCCCTGGTCGTTGATGTTCAGCGTAGCGATTCCGGCCGCGCCGCCATTCACATTGAGTGGGCCGAGGATCTCGTTGAGCGTGTTGATGGCGTCGCCGACATTGAAGGTGGCGTTGCCGCCGCTGTTGACCATCGTCAAGCCGTGAGCGACGGTCGCTTGCACGTTAATGGTGTCGCCGAGGCCGGTGTTTACCGTGACCCCGCCCAGGACGATGTCGTCGTATTCGATGAGGGCCGGCGCCAGGCCGGAGATGATCCCGTTGCCGACGCTCGTACCCATCCTTACCGTCTGCGGGGGACTGTCCGCGCCGCCGTTCACGACCAGGCTGGCGGCCCGGCTAAGGAATACCTGTCCCACAATCGCCTGCACGCTGCCAGCGTTCCCGACGTTGACCGTTTCGCCGAGAGTGGGTCCGTTGACGGTCAATGGGCCATTCGTGGCCTGGACATTGACGACGTCGTGTCCGCTGGAGCTGCCATTGTTCAGATTC
>Ga0306926_10009316_pt1 | contig 10794 bp, 7 predicted proteins | sample flu12Cox44000178_FD_203759 | JGI IMG/M metagenome (GOLD analysis project Ga0306926, IMG submission 203759) | Lab enrichment of tropical soil microbial communities from Luquillo Experimental Forest, Puerto Rico - flux8day.12C.oxic.44.000.178 (v2)... | ecosystem: Environmental > Terrestrial > Soil... | reverse complement strand
AGCCTTCACGGTCGAGGAGCTGCTGCAGGAAAGCCCCGGCGTCTCCTTCAAGCAGGGGAACGGCCCGCGCGATATCGGGATTTCCATCCGCGGCTCCAACGCACGCAACGGCTTCGGCATCCGCAACATCGTGGTGCTGGAGGATGGATTTTCGGTGACGCAGCCGGACGGCCTCTCCCGCACCGATCTCATCGACCCGCATGCCTATGGCGGCGTCGACGTCTACCGCGGCCCCGCCTCGGCGATGTTCGGCAACTATGCCACCGGCGGCGCGATCAATTTCCGCCTTTGGCGCGGCGAGATCAACGGCGCGAGATATGGCGTCGAGGGCGGCAGTTTCGGATACGTAAACAACTACGCGATCATCGGCGGGCGGAACGAACGGGCGGAAGGCACCGCATTCATGAGCGACGTGCGCGGCGATGGGTATATCAGTCACAGCTCGTTCAATACCCAGACTCTCAACGCGCTCGGGACCTATTCGCTGACGCCTGATGACCGCATCACCCTAAAGGCGATCGACAACCGGCTGTCCACGAACCTGTCCGTGCGGCTTTCGCTCAATCAGTTCCAGACCAACCCGTTGCAGCGTGGCTGCACGAACGCCGCCGCCGCCGCGCCGGGCTGTGGAACGGTCGCGCTTTTCGCCAATGGCTTTTCGGCGCCCACCGTGGCTCAGACCGCCGATGAGGGTGCCTTCGGCCGCCACGACACGCGCAACATCGGGGGCATCCGCTGGGAGCATGATTTCGACAGCCAAACCACCTGGCGAACGCAAGCCGTCTTCGACGACAAGAACATCAACCAGCCGACCGGAATGACGAGCGCGATCGGCGACAGCCCCTCCTACAACTTGCTCACCAATGTCACGCAACGCGGCAGCTTGTTCGGTCCCGACGCCGTCCAGTTCGCGGAGGTGTTCTACGCCCGCCAGCGCCTGACCAACTACACCTGGAACGTCGCTCCCGGCGGCGGGCTCGGGGCGTTGTCGTCCTTTTATGACGGCGGCCACCACGTCAACTGGGGCGGCCGTTTCCGCGAAGAGGTCAATCTCGCCCCGAGTTGGATCGGTTACGTCGCGGCCGGCGTGGAATCCACCACCATCGCCGCAGTCAACACCATCTTCAGCTTTCCCGGCGGCGCCGCGGTGCCGGGGTATTTCCCGATCCAGCGGGACTTTCTCAATTACGCGCCGGAAGGCGGGATGCTCTATCGGCTCAACGACGCCTGGCAATTCCGCAGCCGCGTGGCGACCGGCTACGGCACGCCGCAGATCAGCAATCTCACGGTCACGGCGCAGGGCGTGAGCGGCAACAACTCGCAGCTCGCGTCGCAAACCAATGTCGGCATCGACGTGGGGACGGATTGGACGCCGGACCCAACTTTGAAGCTCAGCGTGACCGGCTTCTACGAGTTCTTCCGCAACGAGCTGGTGACGCAATCGCCGGGCGGCGGGCTGCAGAACTTCACCTTCAACGTGCCGCGCTCCGTGCACCGCGGCGTGGAGGTGGCGGCGGACTGGCGGCCGTTGCCGGGCTGGCGGCTGATTGCCGCCTACACCTGGCTCGACCAGTTCTACGTCGACTATACCGAGCAATTGAGCGCGGGCGCGCTCACGGCGCGGTTCGACCGCGGCGGAAACAAGATCCCGGGCGTCGCCCCGAACGAGCTTTTTACGCGTCTTGGATATGATCAGCCGTTCGGGCCGTGGAAAGGCGTGGGCGCCTTCGTGGAGTACGTATGGCTGGACGCGTTCTACATGGAGAACGCCAACCTCCTGAAGGCGCCGAGCTATGGCCTGTTCAATCTCAACGTTCACTACGACACGAACATCGCAGATGACTATCTCAAGGGCGCGATCTTCTTCTTCGAGGTCAAGAACGTGCTCAATAAGACTTACGTGGCTTCCGCGAACAACATTACCGACAGCATCAACGCGACAACGGGCATCCAAAATCCCGGCATCGTCCTTGCCGCGACCGGCACGGGGTCGATCTACGCCGGCGCACCGCGCACCTTTGTTGCCGGAATGAAGTTGGCATTCCGGTGATGGCGGGTGCAGGCCCGGATGCCAACCTCGTTCACCTTTACACTGATCACCGTTCACAGTTGCGGATTGATCCCTCTGTGTGCCTCCAGATGGCCGATGAAGCGCGCAAGCTTCGCCGTTACCGTATAGCCGTCGCTGTATTTGTCCGTGTTGCACAGCGCCGTAGCTTCCTTGACCTTGGTTTCGACAGCGTTGCGTTCCGGCATCGTCAATGCTGGCTTTATCGGCTCGATCAATGCGACCGCGGAGGTGATGGCTTCCCTGCACTGGGCGCGAAGCTCGTTGATCATCTCCTCCGGATCGCAGGCGGCGCTCGGTCCTGCCGAAAGAAACAGAATCAGCGCGACTTTTAGTGACAGCTGATTGCTCATCTCAATCATCCCGTTGGTGTGAATGAAGCTTCCTTCCGACGTGATTTTACTTCTGCCCGAGCGTTGCCGGTCCCACCGGCTTTGACGGCCCGCTTCCCTCGGAAAACGTTACGACACGGAACGGCCTGGTCACCGTAGGTATCGTGCGCACGACCTGGCGCAGCGCTACGTCGATAACCGAAACCGAGTTATCCAGGCTGTTCGGGACCAGAAGCAGCTTGCCGTCGCCTGTAAGGGCGTGGTCTCGGGTGTCGTTGCCCGCGCCGACAGGAATCGAATCGAGCTGGACCGGCTTGTATGGGTCGGACAGGTCGAAGACGGCGACGAAACGCGATTCAGCAACGACGTTCGGCGGGCCATACAAAGTCCCGATCTCGACAAATACGGTTTTGCCATCGGACGACGGCATCGCGTATTGCAGCGCCGCGCGTTCGTGCGGCTTGCCCGCGATCGATGTCCGGCAGGTTGGCTCGCCATAGAATACGGGCAGTTGCGCGGCGAGCTTCTCGGCGACGGCGTCAATAACGGCCAACTGACCGACCTGACAAAGCGATCCGTCGGCCCTTTGGTACACTTCTCGGGGGCCGCGCTGCGGCACCACCATGAAGCGACCGCCAGGCAGGTCCTTGACCGAGGCCCCGCCGCTGCCGGCCGTCTGCACCAGTTTCACGGTGGGGACATCGGCGTCGATGTCGAAGATGGCGATCTGACCCGTTCCGGTCAGGAAGTGATAAACCCGGCCCGTGGCGGCGGAGGTGCCGGTCCCGTGCGGCGACAGCATCACGCCAGCTTTCCCGGTCTCATCGCACGTCTTAAGCGGAGTCGAGCCGTCATAGCCGAGGTCGGCTGCCGAAAACGTCTTAACGAGTTTGATGTCGGAAGGGTTCTGGTAGTCGTAGACGGAAACGATATCCGAGCAGTCGGCGATATTGGAAACGGCCAGGCGCGGCCGCTTCATCGAGAAGCCCACTTTGTGATGGCCGATGCCGAGCCGCGTCTCGCCCAGGGGCTTGAGAAACGTCGGGCTTGATTGCGCGGCGTCGACCAGCAGCAGCGTTGAGTCCTTTGGGCGTTCGCCCTTCGGTGTGCCGCGCTCATTGCCGTCGTTGAGGACGACGACGTACTGCCGTCCCTCCATGGAGGGACTCTGGTACATATGAACCGGACGGACGCCCCCGAGCGAAGAGGAGGCCAGCCGACCGATCTCGGCACGACGCTTGAGGTCAATGACTATGATCTCATTCCCAGCCGTATGGTTGGACAGCGCAACGCCGCTTGCCAGTGCCACGAGATCACTGGAACCGCCCGGCGCATCGAACCGGGCAAGTTCTGCACCTGTCGCGAGATCGTGCAGGGCCAGTTGATCGCGTCCGGAGACAGCGGCGATCTGAGATGTTTGTCCGAATGCATTCAGACACGACAGAACCAAAGCGAGACCGGCACCGCCTAGGCGAACGATAAGCATGGGAACCTCCCGAAAAACCATTCAGCCGGCATATCCACCGGCGATCGCGATCACTGACCCTACATCTTCATGCCCGGCATACCGTGGGCAGGTTCCCCACCCATGGCGCGCACCTCGTACTCGACGTTCACCGTGCCGGCCTTTTCGAACACGAGCGTTGCGTTGATGTGGTCGCCGGCAGCGAGCGGCTTCTTCAAACCCACAAACATGACGTGGAACGCGCCGGGTTTGAGCTCGACGGTGCCGCCCGGCTTGATTTCCAAGCCCCCCTTGATCGGTCGCATCTTCGCGACGCCGTTCTCCATCTTCATCTCGTGAATCTGGAATCCGGATCCGACGTCCGAGGAGCCGCTGATCAGCCGATCGGGCATGGAACCAGTATTTTTGATCGTCATATAGCCGGCAGCAACGCTCGACCCTTTCGGAGTAGCGCGCGACCACGGGTCGGCAATCTCTAACGAGCCCGCCTTGTAGTCGCGGGCATGGGCAGCGGTGAGAGCCAAGCCGAAGAGACCGGCAAAGAGAAAAGCGAGGAGGCGCATTGTCAGACTCCTGAAGTGAGTTGAATGAGCGGCCACGCGCTCTGAGGCGCGGCCGACATACGCTAACGAGCGCGCGAGGCGCTTGAGCTCAGGATTGGATCGGAGGCGCGCGCGATGCTTGCGGCTGATGCCGTGGTTGCAATGATGGCGCTTCGACCGGCGACGTCAGACGCTTCGGTCCATCGGGAAAAGGTATCAGCGAGAACGCTACGCTTGCAGGAACGAGGGCCGGCGAACTGCCGCACGCGGCGAGACAAGCATCGCAGCCGCTTCGGTGTCGCGGTAGCGAAGGCGCGTGGTCTCCCGAGCTGTCGGCCGTGCAGATGATTGCGAATGGGTCAAAACCGAAATGGCCCGCGGGCACAAACCCCCACAGCACCGCTTGCAGTGCAATCGAATAGATTGCGATCAGCGCCGCAGATTTTCGGATCAGCCGTGCCATGGCGAGACATCCTAACGCTGTGTGCCGCGACGCGTCCAGATGCAACTTTACGGTGCTTTTCGGCGATGAGAGTCGGGTGATTCAGTCGTTGATTGCAAACAATTGCCGTAAGCATTGCTGAGGACACTCCATTTCGTTACCTCGGATTCTCGAGGCTGAAGGTCTGGGATTCGTCGTCATAAGCAAAGGCTTCCGCAAAGCGAGCCCAGGCCACGACTGCGCGCAACGTCTGCTCAGCCGCGTCAGTCGTCATGTAGTCTTCAAGCTCGTCGAGAAACCGGCTTCTCGGCGCGATGTGATTGGCGCGATCCTGCAGCACACGCCGGATATGGGCGGCAAGCGGAACGTAGGTCAGCAACTGATGCTGGAAGAGTTTTTTTCGGTCGTCCAACGCTGCGCCTGCGAATTCCCTGCCGACATCGGTCAAGCAAATATCGCCTTTCTCGATTTCCGCCAGCCGCAGCATCTGCAGTGTCTCGGCGACCGGAAACAGGTCGTCCACTTCCATGTGAAGTGAACCTGCAATGACGGGAAGGTCGGCCTTTCCATCGTATGGCGGGCCGGCGACCGCCTCGATCAGACCGGACAGCAAATTGGCGGAGACGCGCGTCAGCACCGTGTCGATCCCAATCTTAGGAAAGCGTTCTGTCAGGGGCGTAGCGCGCGCCGCCGCGGCAGAACGGTCCGTCATGGCGACATAGATCCGCTCGACAAGATCACGGAAGCTGGGATCAAGGCGGTTCCGAGGTTGCGGCAAGTCGACTTTGATCTCGCTGACGATCTGCGCTGGATTGGTCGAGAAAACGAGGATGCGGTCGCACATCAGTACCGCTTCTTCGATATTGTGAGTCACCAGGATGACCCCCTTGATGGGGAGCCGGCCTTCGCTCCAGAGATCGAGAAAGTCCGTCCGCAGAGTTTCCGCGGTGAGGACGTCGAGCGCCGAGAACGGTTCATCCATCAACAGAATATTGGGGTGAACAACGAGCGCGCGCGCGAAGCCGACCCGCTGGCGCATGCCGCCCGACAGCTCGCGTGGATAGGCCGACTCGTAGCCATCCAGGCCAATCAAGTCGATCGCGGCAAGCGCACGCTGGCGAATCTCCGCCTCGGGAAGGCCGAGCGCCTCCAATCCAAGCTGGACATTTTCCAGCACGGTGAGCCAAGGAAAAAGCGCAAACGACTGAAACACCATCGCAATGCCAGGCGCAGGAGAAACGATCGGCTTGCCGAGATACGTGATGCTTCCTGCAGTCGGGCGTGCGAGCCCAGCGATCAAGCGAAGCAAGGTCGATTTGCCCGACCCCGAGCGGCCAAGGAGGCCGACGATCTGCCCCGGTGCGAGCTCCACGTTGATGTCGTCGAGAACGAGCAGCTGATTGCCGTCGGGCTTGGGAAAGGATTGGCGTACGGAATGGAGTTCCAGCAGGGGAGCCTCACTCATCATCGTCTCCATTTCTATCCCAGCCGAAACTTGCGTTCGGCGTACCGGTACAACGGACGCCAGAACGTCCGGTTAATGACGACCACGAACAAGCTCATCACCGCAATGCCAAGCACAATTCGATGGAAATCGCCCGCCTCCGTCGCCCGCGCGATATATGCGCCGAGACCATAGGCCTGCAGGCGCTCATCGCCCCAGGACGCGACTTCGGCGACGATGCTCGCGTTCCACGACCCACCAGACGCGGTGATTGCGCCCGTTACATAGTACGGGAACACAGCCGGCAGGGCGATCTTCCGCCACCACAGCCAGCCGCAGACGCCCAAATTGGTCCCGCAGTCGCGCAGTTCCGAGGGGATCGCCGTGGCGCCGGCGATGACGTTGAACAAGATGTACCACTGGGTGCCGAGAATCATCAGAGGGCTAAGCCAGATGTCGGGATTGAGTTTTAGAACCACGATCGCCGACACGACGACGGGAAACAAAAGATTTGCTGGAAAGGCTGCCAGGAACTGGGCAATGGGCTGAAAGATACGCGCCGCGCGCGGACGCGTTCCCACCCAAACACCGATCGGCACCCAAATCAGGCTCGCAAGCGCAATAAGAACGATAACGCGTGTCAGCGTGGCCAGGCCGAGAAGGACTGCCTTGCTCACTTCAGTCAGCGAAACGCCTGCAAGTACGAACCGCCCGACCTGCCAAAGCGCGAGTGCCGCCATGGTCACGACAAGCGTGGTCCACCCGCGATCAGACCAACTCGGGCGCTCTTGAGATCGTGCTTGCGCGAGCTTGTTGCCGGCGCCGAGCGGCGCCCTCTGAAAAGAGCGCTGCCACGCCACCGACAATGGACGGGCCAGGGTCGCGACGACGCCCGAGCGACGCAGTGTGCTCAGCACCCACGATTTGGGAGGCGCGACGCCTATTTCCTGCTCGAAGCGGAAGCGGTCCGCCCAGGCGACCAGCGGTCGGAATAATAGTTGGTCATAGATCAAGATGACCACCAGCATGGTGCCGATGGCCCAGCCAACGGCTGTGAGACTTCGCTGCTCAATCGCAAGCGCGATGTAAGAGCCCATGCCCGGCAGCATGATCGTAGTGTCGCCGACGTTGATTGCTTCGGATGCGACGACAAAGAACCAACTGCCCGACATCGACATCATCATGTTCCAGATGAGCTGAGGCATGGCAAAAGGCACTTCGAGCCGCCAAAACTGCATCCATCCGGAGAGCCTGAAAGTGCGAGAGACCTCTACGAGTTCTGTCGGAACCGTGCGCAAGGATTGGTAGAAGCTGAATGCCATGTTCCAGGCCTGGCTCGTAAAGATCGCAAAGATGGCGGCGAACTCCGCGCCCAGCACCCGACCAGGGGCAAGCGACATGAAGAAGACAACCGTGACGGAGACGAAGCCGAGGATCGGCACCGACTGAAGAATGTCCAAGAGCGGCACAAGCAGGACCTCGGCGCGTTTGCTCTTGGCTGCCAGCGTCGCATAGGTGAAGGTGAAGACCAGAGAGAGGCCCAATGCTAGGAGCATGCGCAGCGTCGTGCGCGCGGCGTATGCCGGCAGGTGCGTGGGCTCCAGGGAAAGCGGGGTCATCCGCAGCTCAGCCATTGGCTGCAGCAGATTGCGGCTCGCTTCGGCAAAGAAGATCAGAATGCCAAGAACCAGCAGGACCGCGAGGACATCCCAGCGGCTGAGCGCGCGCGTCCATTGTTGGACTGAGATGGGGGGTGCTGGCCGCATCACTCGGCGCTCACCTTGGTCGCACTTCCATGGAGATGGGGTCGACGTAGAAAGCATCCACCCTGGATATCAGCGGACCCAGGCCGTTGCGACACACGGCCGAAGACAGTCGCAACTTATCCGCACACAAGGGAAGCCGTGTGACACTTTCTCGGATATGTTGCGGCCAAGCACAGAAGGGGGCGGTCGGGTGGAGAGTAGCGCATTGTGCAATGGCAGGGGCGAGCAGATATATCATGGGGCTTCTTGTTGACCGCCATGTTTCCCATGAGCACGCACCGCCCCCTCGGTCATGATCACGTGCATGAACGCGCCGATCATGACCATCTCGAGCACGCCCATGTCCACGCTGCCGCAAGCTTCGGCATGGCCTTTGCGGTCGGCATCGGCCTCAACCTGACGTTCGTCGCGGTGGAGTTCAGCTACGGCGTGCTCGCCAATTCCGTGGCGCTGATGGCCGACGCCGGGCACAACCTCTCCGATGTTCTGGGGCTGGCTATTGCCTGGATGGCAAGCGTCCTGACCAGGCGCGCGCCTTCGTCGCGCTACACCTATGGCTTGGGCGGCTCTTCCATCCTGGCGGCGCTGTTCAACGCCATGCTGCTGCTGGTGGCGGTCGGCGCGATCGCCTGGGAAGCGGTGCTGCGGCTCTTTCATCCCGAACCGGTGGCGAGCGGCACCGTCATGATCGTGGCGGCCGTCGGCATCGTCGTCAACGGCGTGACCGCCGCCTTGTTCGCGTCCGGCCGCAAAGGCGATCTCAACATCCGCGGGGCGTTCCTGCACATGGTCGCGGACGCCGCCGTCTCGGCCGGCGTGGTGGTGGCCGCCCTGATCATCCTTTACACCGGCTGGCTCTGGCTCGATCCGCTCGCCAGTCTGGTAATCGTCGGCGTGATCGTATGGGGCACCTGGAGCTTGCCACGCGACTCGCTCGCCATGTCGGTCGACGCGGTGCCGGCGTCGATCGATCCACAGGCGGTGCGGAACTATCTTGCGTCCTGCGCCGGCGTTGTCGCCGTGCACGATCTGCATATCTGGCCCTTGAGCACGACGGAAAGCGCCCTGACCGCGCATCTCGTCTTCCCGGCGGCCATCCCGGCGACGAATTCTTGGCTGTGGCGGCGAGCGAGCTGCGGCAGCGCTTCGGCATCGGGCACACGACCTTGCAGATCGAAATCAGCGAGGAAACCGCCTGCCACCTCGCGCCCGATCATGTGGTGTGACGCGTCGTCCCGACGCAGCGATCCGGGCGACGGCCGATCGATGCGAGTAATCTCGACTAAGCCGATCTGTGTGAAGTCGAATCAGCGCAAGCAGCGAACTCGGTCTGTTCCCTCTCCCCGCAGTTTGCGGGGAGAGGGTGGCGAGCGCCGAAGGCGCGAGCCGGGTGAGGGGCGAGGATTTGCGTCGCGCGCTGCCCCTCACCCGGCCCTCGCCATAGCGCGTCATTAAGGGCGTTTACGCCCGTCTTCGACGGGCTATGGACGCGCGTGAACGCGCTTAAGGCTCGGGCCACCCTCTCCCCGCTGCCGCGGGGCGAGGGAATGCACCGAGTACGCGGCCTCGGTATGATTCAAGCACAAGCAAACATTCCTAAACCGAGAAACGCGATTGTGGCGTCGCAGTGGAGTGCGGTTCCTCGCCGAGGAACGGCTCGATGGCGTTGATGGTCGCGTCGGGAAACTCCTCGTGCACGGCGAGTTTGCCCTGGGGCAGCCGAGCGGTTCGAATGCCGCCGACCGCGGCGAGCGCCTCCATTTCCGCGCGCGACCTCGGCGGCGTCTCGGCGCCGTAGACCAGGAGGATCGGAACCGCCGCGCGCCGCGCCAGATCGAGAAACGCGTCGCGGCTCGCGAGCGGATCGAGACGGCCGGTGACGAAGCGCACCGACGCGAACCGGGCTCCCGGCGCGCGCACTACGGCGAGCTTCTCGCGCAGACGCTCGCCCTCGAGGAACGCGGCATCCGCATAGACGTGGCCGGCGCCCATGCGCCGCACGACGAACGGGTTGACGTTCAAGCGATAGATGAGCGGACCGATCCCGGGACGATCGACGAGGCGGCACAGCCGCTCGAAGAACGGCCGATCCCCACCCATCATGGTGGGCAACGGTCCGCGCCAGGTCGGCGCGATCAGAACAAGCCGCGCCGTCGCCGGCGGCGTGCCTGCGGCGTGCTGGAGGACGTAGGTCGCAGCGTGGCCGGCGGCGATGATGGCGTAGGGACGCGCGATCACGGACGTCAGAAGAAAAGCCAGGAAGGCGGCGTAGGCGTCGGGCGTCCAATCGACTTGCGGGCGCGCCGCATCGCCGAAACCAGGCCAGTCCACGGATAGCGTCGAATAGCGCGGCGCCAACCGCTCCTGCAGCGGGTGCACCTCGCGACGGGTCGAGATCGAGCTCAACGCCGGCAGCAGCAGCACCTTCGGCCCGGCTCCGCTCGCGTCTGCGCCCAAGCGAATGGTCTTCCCGCGCCAGTTCCATTCCAGTGTCCGCGTGTCCATAGCTCTCACCGAAGGCGGCGGTCCGCCGCGCAGACTTGATCGGGACCATTACAGCTGTTGGGCGCTCGTGGCGAGCCGGCGCGCAGTCACAGGAGGCATTCACCTCGACCTGCCTATCGGCCTTAGCCACAGACCGCGCGATGGAAGCGTGGTATCATTCCTCCATTGCATGAATGGCCCACAACCGGAGGGTCACCTGGCAAGCTACATCCAACGACGAAAATTCTTAG
>Ga0306926_10009313_pt1 | contig 10795 bp, 13 predicted proteins | sample flu12Cox44000178_FD_203759 | JGI IMG/M metagenome (GOLD analysis project Ga0306926, IMG submission 203759) | Lab enrichment of tropical soil microbial communities from Luquillo Experimental Forest, Puerto Rico - flux8day.12C.oxic.44.000.178 (v2)... | ecosystem: Environmental > Terrestrial >... | reverse complement strand
CCTTGACCGTCCCTGCGCGCGGTGGCCAATCAAAGTCAGGTCGGCACCACGAGATAGTCGCCAGCTGGTCGAACAAGGAGATGGAAAAGATCGAAGATTAGCTTGACAATAATTGCCTCATACAAGCTGTATGACCAAGGCGGCGAATTGGCCCTGCAGGAAATCAGCCGCAAGAAGCCGGTGTTGAAGAACCGGGTGTCGTTGGCCCGCAACACAGCCTGCCGCGGTGCGCGTGACCGTCAAGGGAATGCCGGCCGTGGCGTACCGCCCCTTGATCGTCCCTGCGCGCGGCGGCCAAAACCAGGTCGAAACCAGGAGAAATAGTCGCCAGCTGATCGAACAAGGAGATCGAAAAGATCGAAGATGAGCTTGACAATAATCGGCTCATACAAGGGCGTTGGACGTATCTACCAACAGACCTCATCGACACCTATACCAAGGTAAGCTTTGCCAAGCTCTACGACCGCAAGACGCCCATCACGGCGGCCGATCTACTCAATGACCGTGTGCTATCATTCTTCGAGGAGCACGATGTTAAGCTCCTGCGCGTGCTAACTGACCGCGGCAGTGAGTTCTGCGGCAACCCGGAACGGCACGAGTATGAGCTGTATCTCGCGGTCGAGGACATCGATCACTCGCGCACCAAGACCAAGAGCCCGCAGATAAACGGCATCTGTTTTAGCATTGGCCCCGTAGGCACACCCGATGGAGGCCGCACCCGCATGTTCTGTGAACGCATCGTTGACGTCTTCACTAACTCCAGCCGCCCGTAGCGCGTCCTTAAAACCATAGCAGATGGAGTGGAACACAAGCGCTCTGTTGCTAATACCTAGTTGCCGAATGTGGCGCCCAAACCCATTTCGACCATGCTTCCGTAGCCACCGCGCGGCCCCCGAGTAAGGAGAGGGAATAGACGCGCCTCGTCCCCATGCTCCTGCCTCATGCGGTTGTATGCCTCACACTTGCTAAGTGGGAGACCGTGTCCGGTCGGTTCGGGGGCTATTTTATTTCTATTTCAGGTCGCGACCCTTGAGGTGGCCTGCACCCGGTTTGGATGACACCTGGTTAGAAGCCACCACGCGAGACACCGAGCGACTCGCACATCCAGTCCACGGCCCAGATCCCCCGGTGCTTCGCAATGAAGGAGAACTTCACGTCCATTCCTTCGCGAAGTAGGCCGCGGCTTTTTTTAGTATGTCCCGCTCCGCCTTCAGCTTGGCCACTTCGCGCTTGAGACGCACGATCTCGAGCTGCTCGGGCTTCATCTGGCCGTAGCCGGGAAAGGCGTGCTGCGGATCCTCGGAGAACTTTTTCACCCAATCGCGCAGTTGCGACGTGTGAACGTTCAGGTCCTGCGATGCTTGAACATAGGACACGCCTCGATCCTTGATCAGGCGCACAGCCTCAAGCTTGAACTCTCGCGTAAACTTCCGTCTCTCCATCACCCACCTCCAGCTCCATCAAAACACCTAACTCGATGTCTTCGGAACCGGGTGCAGGCCAAGGGCGTTGCCGGAACGGCGAACTACGATCTCGTGTGCTTTCTCTCCGGAGTTCTTCCCGCGCCTGGTCATTGCGCCGTCGATTACATCGACTTTGTCACGTTCGCTGTCTGACAATGTTCTCCAAAGTAAATCCGGGGTGGCATCCGGGAATTTCTTATACGATCTGGCAAGCTTCGCACGGCCAAACGTTGCAAGACTTTGCTTGCGCCAGACCAGGCGCGCGATGTCGGCGACGATATCTTCTTTCGAGCCCTCCCGTGGGCGCGAGTTCGACTATGGGACCTCTTGCAAATCTTCGAACTCGGCCGGATTTTCGAAGCCTATAGATCAACCGCGGTCTATCTCTGCCGATCTCAAGGGAAGGGCGCGGCCCGGTGGCACAATCGTTGCCGCATTTGAGGCGGCGGCTATCGCATCGCCTCGAGGGTCCCAATCGTTTGCTGGCGCCACAGTCTCGTTTTGCATGCGTCAGGTTTACGATCCAGCACCTGCCCGTTTCAGACGCAGCGGTTAACGCTGTCCAGAGGTACACACTAGCCGTGGTTCGCAGGCATTGTCGTTCACGCTATCGTCTGGATGCATCCAATATCGCTTCAACACTTCGTTCATTTTTTGAGCTAACGCCCGATGGTGGTGACGGAACATCGACTCATGATCCCCCGCCACCGGGATGATCTCCAGGCCTCCAGCAAACAGGTTCTTCCACGCTAGGCTGTCGTCGAACGCGCGACTGTAACTCTTACTTCGCGATTCTGCCCGAAAAAGGATACCGCGACTGTCCAGGCGGTGCGGGCGATAAGATTTGACGATCTTCTTGTACAATCGGTCAATTGGCAAGGGTGTAAGACCTTGCTCATCGAGAGTGGTGGTAAGTGCAAATCCGCTTGGTTTCGGTAGGAGGGAACGAAATGACATCCTCGCTTTTCGAAGCATCCGCCGGGCTTCGCGCCATGAGTTCCTCAGTATCCAATCGATTGTGAAAGTTGATCTGTCGACAGCTCCCTTCGGAGCTTGCTTCCAGTCCTGTCGCCATTTGTGCCACGCAACTTCAAGTGCAGTCGGATACTTGGTCAACGTATCGAATAAGATCACCATATCCACGCTGCCACCTTGCCTTTGGAATTGGTGAGCCGCTTCAAAGGCCATCAGTCCTGCAAAGGAGTACCCTGCCAGCACACAAGACGAAAAACGTATATGGGAGCTCAGTGCCGCCACATATGGGGCAACTAGTTGCTCCATACTTGGGAAGGCGGATGTGTGAAATGTCCAGATGAGGCGGTGCTTGGTCTCGCAATAGCGAAGCAGGGTCAAGCGCACACCCGTTCCCTGCGCCAACAAACTGTGATACAGCATACCTTGCTGCACTGGCGACAGCGAATACGCATTTTCGGTCTTGCTTGGTCTACTTTGACTCTCGTTTGGCATGTTCATTTTCCGATACCAGGTTGTTTGTTGTGCGTTCAATTCTCGAATGTGTCACCAAAACTATTTTTGCGATCCGAATGAGCGCCTTTGATTCAAAGAAGATCACGAGCATGCAACATCGATTCAATATGCCATACAAGTCGGATACGATTATTGCTAGCGCGCTGCTCGGCGTCGAGTTTTGCAACGCATTCTTCCATCCGGGCGCTGACGGTATCGCTTACCGCAAATATCCAGCAGCCGTGGCCTGCTCACGAAACGACCTCGACGAGCTGCTCACTCGCTTCCGTTACAGATCGGAGGACCAACTGCAGACTACAAACCACCAATGCTGTCGAACGACGCTTTTGCGAAGTACCATGACCGACAAGGCCCACGGGAGCCTCCATGACAAACCAGCATTGACCCCTATCCTGTTCGCCGTCTTCTCTCATGAAAAGCAAGGACCCGAGCGCCGGCAGCCCTTTCCTGCTGACGCAAAAACAATTGACGTTACCGTTTCGATACTCAAAACTCGCAGTTCTAACAACTGAATTAAACAGTTTTCTCTTCCCGCGACGATCACGGCAGAAAACACGTTAACACACGACGCCCTAAGCGGATTCTTGTCCCATTGGCGGTAGCAGCACCAAGACGAGAATTGATTAACCTTGCAAATTCAAACCCTTTAATTTTTATTTTTTACGCCGGAAGTAGACTAAGCCTATTGGTATCTGGCACAATTGCACTCGTACTCTTTGGCTTGTCAGCAACCTTGAGGCCCGCGCGCCGCATACCCGGACACAATAGGACCGAGTATTTTGTGGTGGCGCTCAGGTCGGCCGCCAAATAGACTTCGCCCAACGGGACTGATAATGACCGTAGCCATACCATACTGCGCCTTAGTCTAAACCGTGAAGCGAAATGAGTCCTCGAAGCTTCGTGGCGCCCAATGAGGTTGCATTGGCTCAACAGGTACTTTTCTGGACCAAAGAGTATCTCATGAAAGAAAACGACCAGGTGCACCGCCCTTATTCGTCGCAAACTGTGTGTCCGTTCGTCGAGTCATCGATCAATTCCAACTGCTTTTACATGGTGTTTCACAACGAATTCAATGGCCAGGATGAGTCTGCAATCGTCGAGCAAATTCTCGAATACATCCAGCTGTTCAAGATGTCGCCTCCCCTTGAGGAAAATCTACGACTGCGCAAAGTTCTTCTGGTCGTTTTTCCGAAGATTGAAACAGCGAATTTGAAGGTGCTCGATGTTTGTCATCGCATTATCAAGCCGAAAATGGTTGAGGAAGGTCTGATGGTGGGTCAATTTCATCCCGTTTGTGATGAACGTTCAATTCACAATCGACAATGGCGGACGGTTTCACAGTCGCCTATCCCTCTCGTGGCAATGCGGCACATGACCGTTCACGATATTATGTTCCTCGAGAGCGATGAACAGTGGTTCAAGGCTTACGATGTGAAATTCGGCCACCGATTTCGTGATCAAGGAAGGAGCCTATCTCGACACCAAAAGCACCTTATCGAATTCTATGAGCGCGCCAGAGCAAAGCATTGTTTATCACCCATCGCACGATCAAATATCGAGTAGCTTAGAGACGTCCTCATCAGCCGAGCTCTCTGCGCGTTAGGACCTTCTTGACCTTCTCCACCGCGCTCCCGCAAATTCCCTGGTCTACTCCTTGAAGCGCGTCCTGGCATCGCCTATGAATTGGTCCTCGGCTTTCCGTTCGAGGCAACGCAGCAATACCGCTCACGCAAGCGAATCAGCGTTGGACGACTCCGGCTGAGTAGATCAGCCGGAGCCCTACGCTCTTCCAGACCCCCTCGTATCGCTAACTCAAATGCCGCTTGCCAAATGCGCCGCCGTCGTTCGTTTCACCTGAAAGACGACTTGAAGAGGATAACCGTTCTCGCTTAAACAACGCACATACGCTCGCTTAATATGCGTTGCGACCGCGCACGATCTCGATGATCGTGCGGAACATGATCGCCAAATCGAGGTGAAGGCTCCAATTGTCGATGTACCAAAGGTCGAGTTCTACGCGTCGCTGCATGGCGTCTATAGTCGGCGTCTCTCCGCGAGAACCATTTACCTGCGCGCAACCGGAAATGCCCGGTTTCATGCGTTGCCGGAACGCATAATTGGCGATGACCTGATCAAAGTAATTGTCGTGAGCCGCCGCATGTGGCCGCGGACCGACGAGGGACATCTCGCCGTTGAGCACGTTGATTAACTGAGGTAACTCGTCGATGCTTGTTCGGCGCAACCACAAGCCTACGCGAGTCACACGTTTGTCAAAGCGCGCGGCTTGTGTGACCGAGTCGCCGTCCTCCATAACCGTCATGGTACGGAATTTCAATATATTGAACGGCTTGCCGTTAAATCCATGACGCGTCTGACGGAATAAGATACGGCCGGGTGAGTCAAGTTTTATTGCCATCGCGACTAACGTCAGTAGGGGCATCAGTGCAATCAGAGCCGTGGCGGCAAAGACAATGTCAATCGCCCGCTTGGTTGCGCGCTCAAAGAAATTGAGGGGGGCGCGCTGCAGCTCGATGACGGTCGCGTTGCCAATTGCGCTCACAGGCCGCATGAGCAATTGCGACGTCGGCCCGACCGCTACGAGGTTGACAGGCAACGGCAGCAGACGGAAACGCTCCGCCGATTTTTGAAGTTTGGCCCAACTCTCCAACTCGGCCTCAATGAATACCTCGTCGACGTGCGAGCGGCGCGTGTAGGAGATAGCCTGAGATATGATGTCGTCCCAATACGACGGATGCGAAGTGTCCGCAGCGAGCAGGAAATGACGTTCTACCCGGAAGCCGTGCCGCAAGAGCTGTTGCTGAAGGTCTGAGGCTGGCGGACTTTCGCTGATCAGGACGATCGTGCGCCCAAACCATTTTCCACTCGCCAGTCCATTTTCGACGACTGTACGCCAAAACGTGCGGTGAGCGACCAACCCAAAGAGGCCGATCGTGGCGAAAGAAACGATCGTGCCGCGAGAAAACGTGCTCCCGATCTTCAGCGCGAAAACGCAGCCAGCTAAGAACATAAAGACGCCGATCCAGGTGAGCGTAACGGCTCGGACTTGGGAGGTCCAGACCAATAGCACCATCGGCTTGTAGAGGCCACGGCCTTTCAATAGGGACGTGAAGAGCGCGGCAACCACCGCCGCCACAGCCGCGTACTTTGTCATTTCGTTGGCGAATTCCGTCGTTGCCAAACGATGGACCGTATCAGCAAGCACGCCAGCAGAGAGAATGATCAAGATGTCGATAATGACGGCAAGGACTTCGACGGACCGGTAAGAAACTGGCCATCGCCAACGATTTTCGAAGTTCAGCGAACTGCTGGGATTCGTTTCGGAGGAATTTGCGCAGTCCCACGACCGCAAATTGTCACTGCAATTGCCAACAGCAGGCGATCTATAGTTGTTCTGGACGTTTTGTGCGTGTGCACTGGCGGCTGCATGGCCGACTGGACCGCGCGCCTGAGCCAGAGGGTCGGGTCCCATCTGGCCTACCAAGGTGCCCATGCCATCCGTTGCCGCGAGATCCTTGCTCCCGGTAACACTCACCACAGTGTTCATCCTGCAAAACGCCTATCAATCTATATTCAGACCACATAGGCTATTCTGCACCTTAAAAGCCTATACCGCAATTTACCTTGTAATAATCCAGAAAATGTGTCCCATAATATGCCTCGGTGGGTCGCAGAACTTATTATGATTATCTTGATGATTAGCCTTAAAGGTGAAGCATCAATCGCTAATCGCCATGTTTCCAGGAAGATGAATCGATTGTGCTTATTCCGTTGGGCGTTTGATTCGCGAGTGGGGCCATAGGACGCAGCTGATTGAGGGGATTGACGATCGCCGCGGCTCACGGGCTCCATGCCCTGCGTTCCAAACTCAATCCGATGCAGACCGCACGACAACCCTTCCGCCAGCATGCCTTTCCACACCCGCCTGGCAGCGTAAGTCCGGTCGCTGGCAAGGAAGCTGGCGTGGACCTTGGCGCCCAGCTCTTCATCGCTTCGACTGCGCTGACTGCGCGGTTGTGTCAGCCAGGCAAGAACCACCGCGCGAGACACCGAGCCCCCTTGCACAACCAACCCGCCGGCCAGATCTCCCGGTACTTCGCAATGAAACCGAACCTCGCGTCGATTCCTTCGCGAAGTAGGCCGCGGTTTTTTTAGGATGTCTCGCTCAGCCTTCAGCGTGGTAACCTCGCGTCTCAGACGCGCGATCTCGAGCTGTTCCGGCTTCATCTGGCCGTGCCCAGGAGAGGCGTGTTCCGGATCGTCGGCGAACTTTGTTTATCCACACGCAGCTCCGACATATGCACACCAAGGTCCTGCGCCGCCTGGACATGTGACATGCCCCGTTCGTTGATCAGGCGCGCAGCCTCAAGCTTGAAACCTTCCGTATACTTCCGTCTGTCCATGACCCACCAACCGGGTGCAGGCCATGTTGGCGGCTTCTTGCGGGGGATCTAGCGCGCCGCATCCCGACAGCAACGTTGTCGGAATAACCGACGCTCTTCCCTACGTGCGCAAGCACGGATCTACGTTTGGTTGGAGTTCTGCTCGAGGCACCTGTTGAAAAAGATCCTCTCTGATCATCGCTATAATGAGTTCACCGACGAGCTTACCCATGCTCATATCCCGGAACTGTGCCTCGAACGCTAGTCGCCTGATCATGTCCTGAGTGAGCGGCAATTCAGTTATTCGCTCGTCGCCCCTGTACTCCATCCTGAGGGCCAAGTTTGCCAAGTCCACCTTATGCGCCCGCTCTTGAGCGTCCGTTGTAGCTTGGGCTTGCTCCGCTGGACCCAACTGTGAATTTTGCTGAGGTTGTTCTGTTATCGGTCGAATTGGAACACTGCCATCGCGACCAGGGCCGGTCCCATTATTAGAATGCGGTCCGCCTCGCCCCGGCAAACCGGCTCCAAAAACAGGTCGCCGCAGACTGATCCCCAACCTTGAACACGTGACTTGCAGGGAACCAACGGTCACGCCAATCAACTCGGCGATCTCCTCTCGGCTCTTTCCTCGCTCGATGAGATCCCTGATCTGCTGGATTCTCTCCGGAGTAAACTTCATCCGTCTTCCACGAGTCGTGAGCTGCATGGTAAGGCCCTCGGTCGGTTACATTTGTTTATCTTTTCAGTGATTGGCTCTCGTCGTCTTAGGCCTCCGGCGTGTGCTCCCCATGGATAAATGCACTGTGAAGCTGTCACCACTGAAATTTGAGACCGGCGGGTTTCGGACCGGTTGCGCGGAGCCTGAGAAGTGATTTAAGCCTGCTTCGTGGACCAGGGACCGATGGTCACCGGAATATCGTTGTTGCCACCGAAGACATAAGGACCGGGGTCGGCGTTAAGCCCGTCATGGAGAGGAATATCTATCGAGTGGCGCCAAACAGGTTTCCGGAAATGACATCAACATTCACTCCGCCTCACGCCTTCTCCCGTAAGCACGTGGTGGCACCCCCGATGTTGTATGCTGCCCCCCTTTGATTTGCGGTTCTATTCCCAGCCTGTCAAGCAAAGATTGTAAGCGAGAATGTTGCTTAACGTCAAAGAATGTTACTAAACGACGTTAGTCGTTAACCTGTCCGGAACGGCAGCACCATAAGCGTGTGAGGCGAAGAAATCAGGTACACGCCGAGCAAAGCCGGGCGACCGTGCCGATGAAGTCTTAAAGATTTGCTCGACGGCCGACGGTTGACGGGCCACTACGAGCGCGGCCTGTAGACGAGGGCGGCGAGTTACGGCTTAAGGTACCGAAGCTGTCGGTGCGCCGAGTCGAGGACCTCACGGAGGCAAGGAGACACGAGTGTCGCCCTCGACGGTGTCCGACCTGAACAAGAAGATCTACGTGACGATCGAGGTCCGGCGCAATCGTCCGATCGAGGGCGAGCATCCGTATGTCTATCTCGACGGGTTGGGGCGAACATCGTACCAGCGCGCAACGTCAGCGACGCTGGCATCGGGCCTTAAGCTCGCGCATCTTTTTCTGTTCCCATGTAACGCGCTTACAACTAGGGGTGACGAATGGGCAACACAACAGCAACGCGCCGTTACAACCGACAGAAAGAGCAAGATTTGGGGCCAGCTGTGGAACCAGTCGAAGCCGCGCCGCCACAAGAGGGGCTGCACGAGGCCTGCTCTCCACATTTTGCCGTTGTAATTGAATACAAGGACCAGGAACAAATGACCGAATTGTGTCTCCGGCAAGACATCTTCACTAAGCTGGCGGTCGAGGCTGAGTTCCGGGACATGCGCATTGGTGAACTGTGGCCTGCACCCGGTTCCGAAGACACCGAGTTAGGTGTTTTGATGGAGCCGGAGGTGGGTCATGGAGAGACGGAAGTTTACGCGAGAGTTCAAGCTCGAGGCTATTCGCCTAATCAAGGAACGGGGCGTGTCATATGCCCAGGCGTCGCAGGACCTGGGTGTGCATACGTCGCAATTGCGTGATTGGGTGAAGAAGTTTGTCGACGATCCGGAACAAGCCTTTCCTGGCCACGGCCAGATGAAGCCCGAACAGCTCGAGATCGCGCGTCTCAAGCGCGAGGTGACCAAGCTGAAGGCCGAGCGAGACATCCTAAAAAAAGCCGCGGCCTACTTCGCGAAGGAATCGACGCGAGGTTCGGTTTCATTGCGAAGTACCGGGAGATCTGGCCGGCGGGTTGGTTGTGCAAGGGGGCTCGGTGTCTCGCGCGGTGGTTCTTGCCTGGCTGACACGGCCACGCAGTCAGCGCAGCCGAAGCGATGAAGAGCTGGGCGCAAAGGTGCGCGCCAGCTTCGTTGCGAGCGACCGGACCTATGGTGCCAGGTGGGTATGGAAAGACATGCTGGCGGAAGGGCTGTCGTGCGGTCTGCATCGGATTGAGCGGTTGATGCGGCTGCAGGCTCTCAAAGCACATCCGCGCCGGCGTCGCCTACCGCCCGATCTGTGTGAGCGGCAGGCGACCGCCGTCGCTGCGAACGTGCTCGAGCGCAGCTTCGACGCGTCTGCCCCCAACCGCAAATGGATTGCTGACTTCACGTATGTGTGGACAGCGGAGGGTTGGCTCTATGTGGCTGCTGTTATCGATCTCTTCTCCCGGCGCGTTGTCGGCTGGTCGATGAGCGCTGCGATGACAGCGCAGCTCGTCACCGATGCCCTGATGATGGCGATCTGGCGACGGGGTAAATCCGATGCGCTGCTGCATCATTCCGACCGCGGCAGCCAGTACACCAGCGAGCAGTTCCAGAAGCTGATGGCCGATCACGGCGTCGTCTGTTCGATGAGCCGTTCCGGCAACGTCTGGGACAATGCGGCGATGGAGAGCTTCTTCTCGTCGTTGAAGACCGAACGCGTAGGGCGCAAAACGTACCGGACCCGAGACGAGGCGAGAGCTGATGTATTCGACTACATCGAGCGCTTCTACAATCCGAAACGCAGGCACTCGACGATCGGATATCTGAGCCCTATGGAGTTCGAGAGCCAGGTGGGATTAGCTTAAGCGGGTGTCATCCAAACCGGGTGCAGGCCACTGGTCGGCGCTTTCGTCGTAGCGACGATGGAAAAGGACCTTTCGCAGCTGATCCTTGATACTGAGAAGGGTGCGAAAACTCCGCAAACGTGGGCTTTAGCCTAATGCCCGAACAATTGAAAGCACCTGATCGCCGGTAACTAGCTAACTTCATTGCTTTTCCTCGCGTTCCGGCCTCACCCTCGGTACGGCTGATGAGTCGTCCGTGAAAAATTCGGAAACCATTGAATGGGCTGAATGACTGGGCGCGCACAAGTAATCGAATTTGCCGGATTTTGGCCTTTGGAGTGCGATTTCCTTGCAAATCGATTTTGAGGATTCCCTC
>Ga0306926_10009311_pt1 | contig 10795 bp, 7 predicted proteins | sample flu12Cox44000178_FD_203759 | JGI IMG/M metagenome (GOLD analysis project Ga0306926, IMG submission 203759) | Lab enrichment of tropical soil microbial communities from Luquillo Experimental Forest, Puerto Rico - flux8day.12C.oxic.44.000.178 (v2)... | ecosystem: Environmental > Terrestrial > Soil... | reverse complement strand
GGCGTTGCTGGGGGCCGCAGGCCGCGGCCGGGCCGGCCCGGGCGTGCCGGGCTGGGGGCGGGTGGTGAGGGCCTGGCCCAGCCGGGTCAGGTCGACCGTGAGCGGGGCGGCGGGGCTGGCCTGGCGGACGTGCACCCGGGTGCCGGCGCCGGTGGTGGTGCAGGTGATGCGCAGCACGTGGGTGTCTGGTCCGGCCACCAGCCGGTAGGCCAGCTGCCAGGGCGGCTCGTGGCCGATCAGTTCCCCGGCGGCGCCGGCGTGGGCCTGGCCGCGGGATAGCCGCAGGGTGAAGGTGGCCGCCTGGTGGCCGGTGTGGATGGCGGTGGCGGCGGGCAGCCAGTCGCCGAGGCGGGCGGGGTCGGCGAGGTGGCCGAACACCAGCTGGATGGGGTGCGCCAGCACCGCGTGGTGGTCCATCGCCGTTCCCCTTGTCCCGGCTTGCCCGCCGGGGTGGCGGGTGCGTCCGGGTGGCCGCTTTCGGGTGGCCTGCGGGGAGATTAGGCTCGGGGTAGTTGCGGTTACCAGGAATTTGTTGCGGCAAAGTTGCGGCAAAGTTGCGGCATTAAATTTGCTGCGGCAAAAGTTGCGGCGGAATTGCTGGCGGGCGTGCGGCGGGCCGGGTGGAGGGGCGGTGGAGCAGGATCTGGCGGCGTTCCGGGAGGCGGTGCGGGCGCGCCGCCGGGCGGCCGGGCACACTCAGCAGCAGCTGGCCCGGCGGGTCGGCCTGCACCCGCATGTGCTCTCGCACAAGCTGCACGCCCGGGGCGCGGTGCTGACCAGCGCGGACGTGACCGCGATCGTCACCGTTTTGGCCGGGTGGGGGGCGGTCGGCTCGCAGGCCGAGGCCCAGGCCCTGCTGGCGCTGGCGGGGGTGCCGCCGCAGGCGGTGCCGCCGGGCACCTGGGCCGGCGGGCGCGCGGGGGCGGCGGTGACCGGACCGGAGCCGGCGATCGCCGCGGCCGCCGGTGGCGGCGGCCTGGCGCCGGTCCCGCTGCCGGTGCCGCTGACCCCGCTGGTCGGCCGGGCCGCCGAAGTGGCCGCCGCGGCCGCCGCGGTGGCCGGGTGCCGGCTGGTCACGCTGACCGGGACCGGCGGGACCGGCAAGACCCGAGTGGCGCTGGCGGCCGCCGCCGGGCTGGCCGGCCGGTTCCCCGACGGGGTCGCGTTCGCCGACCTGGCCCCGGTCAGCGACCCCGATCTGGTCGCGGTGAGCCTGCTGCGCGCGCTGGGCCTGGCCTCGCAGTCGGCGGCCACCACGGAGGGCCAGCTGGCTGCCGCGCTGGCCCCGGCGCGGGTGCTGCTGGTGGCCGACAACATGGAGCACCTGGTCGAGCAGGCACCGCTGCTGGGGCGGCTGCTGGCCGCCGCCCCCGGGGTGCACCTGCTGGTGACTAGCCGGGTGCCGCTGGGCCTGTACGGGGAGCAGCAGGTGCGGGTGCCGCCGCTAGCCCTGCCCGGTCAGGCCGGCCCGGCCGCCGACCCCGCGGACAGCGAGGCGGTGCAGCTGTTCGTGGCGCGCGCCCGGGCGGTCGCCCCGGGGTTCGACCCGCGGGGGGAGGCGCTGGCCGCGGTCGCCGGGATCTGCGCCGCAGTAGACGGGCTGCCGCTGGCGATCGAGCTGGCCGCCGCCCGGGTCGCCCTGTACCCGCCGCAGGCGCTGCTGCCCCAGCTGCAGGCGCGGCTGCCGCTGCTGACCGGGGGGCCGCGAGACCTGCCGGCGCGGCAGCAGACGCTGCGCGCCACCTTCGACTGGAGCGACGCGCTGCTGTCTGCCCAGGCCCGGGACCTGTTCACCCGGACGGGGGTGTTCGCCGGGCCATTCGATGCCGCCGCCGCGGCGGCGGCCTGCGGTACCGCCGATCCGGGGGCGATGACCGGGCGGCTGGCCGAGCTGGCCGGGCACAGCCTGCTCGAAGTCATACCGGGTGACCCGCCGCAGTTCCGGCTGCTGCAAACCGTCCGCGAGTACGCCCTGGCCCGGCTGGCCGAGACCGGCCAGGCCGACGCGGTGCACGAACGGCACCTGGGTCACTACCTGAAGCTGGCGACCAAGGCCCGGGCCGGCCTGGCCGGGCCGCAGCACGGCGCCTGGCTGGACCGGCTGGCGGCCGAGTTCGCGAACATCCGCGCCGCCTTGGACTGGGCCCGGGCCCAGGCCGAGGCAGACGGCCACCACCTGGACGACGGGCTGCGGCTGGCCATCGCGGCCGCCCCTGCCTGGCTCCGTCGCGGCTCGGTGGCCGAGGGCGCCCTGCACCTGGACCGCCTGCTGGCCCTGGAGGCCCGCCACCACACCGCGGCCAAGGCCACCGTGGCCTGGGCGGCCGCGGAGGCCAGCGGCATGGCCTGCTACGGCGGCGACTACCCCGCCGCCACCGCCCTGGCCCGCCAGGGCCTGGAGTTGTGCGGGGCGCTGGGCGACCTGCCCGGACAGGCCTGGGCGCACCACTGGCTCGGCTTGGCCGCCCTGTCCCTGGGCGACCTGACCATCGCCGAGCCGCACTTCCGCAGCGGGCTCGAACTCGCCGAACGGGCCCGCGACCGGTGGGCCGAGGCGCGGGCGTGGAACATGCTGGCCCAGGTCACCAGGAACCAGGGCCGCTACGACGAGGCGACCGCGCAGCTGCGGCGGGCGCAGCAGGCCTTCCGGGCTGTCGGCGATCCCTACGGCGCCGCAGTCGTGCTCAGCAGCCTCGGCGAGGTCGCCCGCGACGCCGGGAAGCCAGACCAGGCCCGGGACCTGTTCCGCCAGGCGCTGCGCGGCAACCAGCAAACCGGCAACAAGCGCCTCATGGCTGACATCCTGGAGGGGCTCGCCGCGGTGGCCGCCGTGACCGGCGACGGCCGGGCTGCCCTGGTCTACCTCGGCGCGGCCCAGGCGCTGCGCGAGCAAAGCGGCAGCCCGATCATGCCCGTCGACCAGGCCCTCCTCGACCGGTTCCTGGACCCCGCCGTGGCCGCCCTTACCCCCCAACAGCGCGAGCAAGCCCTCGCCGAAGGCCGCAACCGCCCACTGGCCCAGATCATCGACCAGGCACTCACCCAGTAACCGGATCTGTGGTCCGTGCAGGTCGCGCCGAGGCGGTGTGCGGTGGCGGCCGGGTCGGCGGTGCTGCGGTGCCTCGGTATCGGCGGTGGCGGCCGGGTGGCCTCATTCGCACGGGTTCATCAGTTCCAGGCCGCTGGAAGAACCGAAGGGCAGGGCGGCGATGGTGGTCTCCAGGCCGGTCGTGGCGTTGATCTGGTACAGGTGCGAGGCCGAGGTGAAGTCGGTCCCGTACAGCGCCCCGTCCCGGCCGAACGCCAGCCCCATCACCAAATTGGACCCGGCCAGGGTGACCAGCTTGGTGGCCTTGCCGGTGGCCAGGTTGATCCGGTAGAGCCTGGCGGGCACGGTGGAGGGGTTGACCGTGGTGGTCACGCCGAGCATGGTGCCGTGGGCATCGACCGTCAGGTCCATGAAAAACCGCGGCGCCCCGGTCGGGCCGATGCGGGTGAACGCCCCGGTTGCCACGTTCACCCGGTACAGGGCGTTGAAGTCGTGGTCGCGGACGCATTCGAACGTCACCGGGGCGGGGTTGCAATCGCCGACCGCGTAGAGGGTGCCGTGGGGGCTGAAGGCCAAGGCCATGACCGCCAGCCCGGGGACCTTCACGCCGAACAGGCGGGCGCGGCCTGTGCGCGGGTTGATGGTGGCGAGCTTCTGGGTTCCGAACAGCGTCCCGCACATGCTGTACAGCCGCCCGCCCGGGGACCGTGCCAGCGACCCGCAATCCCCGCCGTGGGTCGGCCCGACATCGCGGGTGGTGACGATGGACCCCCGGACGGTGATGGCGAAGATTTCCGCGCCGTTCTTCAGGCCGTTACCCGCCCCGGAGGTGGTGTAAAACACACTCGCCGCGCCGTCCTGCCCGGCGCTGTTGGCCGCCGAGGCCGCAGACGGTGCGATGCCCGCACCCGCGGCCGCCAGGACCGCGGCCAGCAGTGCCGAGGTCACCAGCCCCCTCCGGCCGCGGCCCGCGGGGGCGGCACCCATGATCAGAGCTCGTTTCATCTCCTGCTCCTTACTCTGGCCCGGCGCGTGCACCGGGACCAGGGGTTATGAAGGGTCCTGACCGGGCCTGGCAAGGCGTCTGACAGCTCGTGCCCGGCCAGATCGCGGCCAGTTTGCCAGGGTGGACCGGCGAGCACCGGGCAGGCCGCTTGGCGCATGACCTGGTCGGGGGTGCAGCCCCGGGCCACTGCCGGGACCGGTGATCTCGTGCTCGTCGATCGTCAGCATGACCTCAACCTCTGGGGAAAACCCGTGCGCGTTAGACGAGCACGAACGGGTCGCTGTGGATGATCGAGGCGATCTGGGCGCCCTGGCTGACCAGGGAGGCCACGCACAGCAGCGTGTGCCCGGCCAGCGGGCCGCCGGGACCGCCGCCAGGGACCGGGACCGCCACGGTCTGGGTGCACTGGTAGTCGGGGCCGGCGCCGCTGAGCTCCCACCCGTTAGCCGCGTCGAAGGCCTGGTGCAGGGTCTGCGCGGGCCAGCCCGGGGTGACCGCGGTCAGGTCGATCGCGCTGATGGTCAGGGTGTAGCGAGCGCCGGAGCTGCCCAGGGCGCTGCCCGCGGCCGCCCGCAGGACCAGGTCGAAGCTGGGATTGGCGGGGGCGTTGGGCGCGGTGTCCGCGACCGTGCTGCCGCGTTGGGCGGTGGCCAGCTCGGTCAGCGTGGCGTCGTTGGCGTTCACCGAGATCGCCTCCGTCCCTGGTGCCTGCCGGGGCCACGGCCGCCTGCTCCGGGCGGTGATCGTGGCCTGCGCGGTCTTGCCGGATGCTGTCCCGCAGGCCCGCGCGGCTGGTTCCAGGATCGGCAGCGGCGGGGGCGCGCACCACACAAAACCGCCCACAAAAATGCCCACAGAAACCCGTCGGCTGGGCGTCCCGGCGCGTGCCGCGGGCTCGCGCATAGCTGCTGCAGCCGGTCATGCGGCAGCGCAGCGGCAGGCTCCCGAGCGGCCCGGGGCCAGGCGGGTGCTGCGGCTGCCCGGCCGGCCTGGGGCGGCCGACGGTGGCCGGGCCGGCTGGACCGGCGTACTGTTTGGGCAGGTCACGTTCGGCCCGTTGCTGGGTGGCCGCGGCGGGCAGGGTGGTGAGGGGACGCGGGGCCGGTGGCCGAGCCTGAGCTTTCGTTTGCCGGGCTGCTGCGGCAGTTGCGCGCGCAGGCCGGGCTGTCGCAGGAGGAGCTGGCGGGGGCGACGGGGCTGTCGGCGGGGTCAATCAGCTACCTGGAGCGGGGAATCACCCGCGCCGCGCACAAGGACACCGCCCTGCTGCTGGCCGGTGCGCTGGCCCTGACCGGGCCGGTGCGGGAGGTGTTTGTGGCGGCCGCCCGCGGTAAGGTCCCGGCAGCCGAGGTGCTGGCGGCCCGGCAGGATAAAGCGGCGGGAGCGTTCGCGGCGGCGGCGACCCGGGGCCTGCCGCGCGATATCGCCGTTTTCACCGGCCGCCAGGCGGAGCTCGCGCAGCTGATGGGGGCGCTGGCCACCGTGGCGGCAGGCGGCGCGGTAGTGGGCATCCACGCGGTCGATGGGATGGCCGGGATCGGCAAGACCACCTTCGTGGTGCACGCCGCGCACAGGCTGGCCGGGGCGTTCCCGGACGGGCAGTTCTTCTTGCCGCTGCACGCCCACACCCCCGGGCAGCGGCCGGTCGGGCCGGCCGACGCGCTGGTCAGCCTGCTGCTGACCGCGGGAGTGCCCGCGGCGCAGATCCCGCCCGGGATCGAAGACCGGGCGACGCGCTGGCGTGATCAGGTGGCGGGCAGAAAGATCTTGCTGGTACTGGACGATGCGGCCGGGCATGAGCAGGTGCGGCCGCTGCTGCCAGGGACCGCGGGCAGCCTGGTGCTGATCACCAGCCGGCGGCGGCTGACCGCGCTGGAAGACGCTGCGGTGATCAGCCTGGACCCGCTGCCGCCCGCAGAGGCGGCGACGCTGCTGGCGCGGCTGGCTGCCCGGGCCGGGATCGGTGCCACCAATCCCGCGGTGGGTGAGATCAGCCGGCTGTGCGGGTACCTGCCGCTGGCAATCGGGATGCTTGCCAGCCAGCTGCGCCACCATCCCGCCTGGACCGCCGCCGACCTGGCCGCCGTGCTAGCCGGCGCGCGGGACAGGCTGGCCGTGATGCGCGCCGAGAACCTGTCGGTGACGGCCGCGTTCGACCTGTCCTATACCGACCTCACCCCAAGCCAGCAGCGGCTGTTCCGCCGACTCGGCCTGCACCCGGGCACCAGCATCGACGCCCACGCCGCGGCTGCGCTCGATGGCACCATTCTGGACGCTGCCCGCCACGGCCTGGAGGGCCTCTACGACCAGCACCTGCTCACCGAGCCCGCCCCCGGCCGCTACCAGCTGCACGACCTGCTCCGCGAACACGCCCGCGCCCTGGCCGCCCCCGACGACCCCGCCGAATCGGCCGCCGCGACAGGGCGGCTGCTGGATTACTACCTGCACACTGCGCTAGCCGCCGCCCACCACATCCCCAGCACCAACCCCAACCTCGCCTCGTTGCCTCCCGCCCAGCCGCCGGAAAGCGCGCCGGTGCTGTCCACGCGCGGGCAGGCAGTCACCTGGCTGGAGGCCGAGCGCTCCAACCTGCATGCTGCCGCCGACCATGCGGCGGTCGGTGAGCTGCTCCGGCATGCCGTGTTGATCCCCGCTGCTATGGCCAGCTTCCTGGCGCTGCGGGGCCACTGGGACCAGGCCATCTCCTTGCATCAGACTGCCCAGGCCGCGGCCCGCCGGGCCGGTGACCGGCCCGGGCAGGCCCGGGCCCTGATGCTGCTGTCCGACATTCTCTTCGTGACTGGTGACAGCGCGGCGGGCACCGCCGCCTCTGAGCAGGCCCTGGCGCTGTTTCGCGACCTTGGCGACAGGGCGGGCCAGGGCGATGCCCTGAACGGCCTGGGCCGGGTCCAACAGCGCGCGGGGAACTACCCCGGCGCCGCCGCCTGCCACCAGCAGGCACTGGACCTATACCGCGACCTTGGCAACCAGCACGGCCAGTCCGACGCCCTCCTCAAGCTGACCGAACTGTATTACATGACAGGGAACTACCCGGCCGCCCGTGCCTGCGCAGAGCAGGCGCTGGAACTGGCCCGCGACCCCGGCAACCAGCGTGAGGAAGCCCTCGCCCTGCTCCACCTGGGTGTCGTGCAGGAGCTTACTGGCGACTACCCGGCCGCCCGCGCCTCTGAAGAGCAGGCACTGAAACTATCCCGTGATCTCGGCGACCCATATGGGCAGACGTGGACTGTCTGGGAGCTCGGAGTGGTGCACCGGCTGTGCGGCGACTATCCGGCCGCCCGCGCCTGCGCAGAGCAGGCACTGAAGCTATCCCGTGATCTCGACTACCGCTACGGCCAGGGTCACGCGCTCAACGCTCTCGGCCTCATCCAGCAATTGACCGGGGACTACCCCGCCGCCGCCGCCAGCCACCAGCGGGCCCTGGAACTGTTCCGGGAGCTCGATGACCCGCAGAGCCAGGCCGAAGCATTGAACAGTCTCGGCGAGCTAGCATCCCGGACCTCAGCCACTGGCCAGGCCCGCGACCACCACGGCCAGGCGCTCACCATCGCCTCCAAGATCGGCGCACCCCTCCACGAAGCCCGCGCCCTGGAAGGCATCGGCCACAGCCACCTCCACGACGCCAACCCCCGTCAAGCCGCAGTGCACCTGCGGCACGCACTCGCCATCTACGAACGCATCCGCGCCCCGGATGCGCAGCGCGTTGAGGAAACCCTGCGCCAACATGGGCCCTAACCCGCCCACCTCAACCTGCCAACAAGAGGAGTCAGCGCGAACCAGGGGCCGAACTGCCTGCTCACCTAGCCTGATGCCGATCGGCTCCGGCTCGACGCGGCGCGACCGTCTCTGGCGCGCAGGACCGCCACACGTCAGGCGTGGCACGATGTCGCGGACCAGGCTGGCTCGCCAGAATCAGTCCTCCCGATCGGCCCAGTCTCATTCGCAGTCTCATTCGCCTGGGTTCGCGGGCGTCCGCCGAGCCCGCCAGTTGCAGTCCTCCCAGGTCACGAACGGCCCGGACGGGCGTGAACGCTGAGGCGCACACTTGGAAAGCGCGTTGGGGGCAACCCCTCAGGAGTTCGAATCTCCTATCCTCCGCCACGCTGACCTGCTGAAACACCGACCGTCGGTGTCGGCAGGCCGGGGTTTCGAGGCGCGCTGGTCTCATTTGCTGGTCTCAGTTTTGAGCGCCCAGCATCACTTACATCGGGATTCGCCGCAACTGTTTTGCCAGGTCACGGCCGTCGCGGACGGCGCTGAACAGAGAGCAACACGCCGCCGAAGCGTGCGCCCTGCCGTTCATGGCAGGCCGGGTCCGTCCGCGGTCGGCCGGATGCTCGGCAACCTGCAGACCGCATCACCGGGGCTGATCTGTACACGCACGCTTAGGTGGTCCGGAGCCGCTACGCGAGGCGTGGCGACACCAACCGAGTAGCCGCCACCGCCGTCGCTTTATTCTCTCGCCTTTATGCCCAGAGTCTCTCCGCCGAAATGGCCGTGGAACTCAGCATCGCACCCGGGTCCCCTTCGGGTCGTAGAACGGCCGCAGCGAGGCTTGGGCAGGGAACCGCTGCGCCGCGACCTCGATCTCGTAACCGCCGGACGCAAACCACGACGGCTCCGTACCTGGCGCTGGCGCGGTCACGTACCCGAGCGCCACGGTCCGGCCGAGGGTGTGCCCGTACGCGGCCGAGGACAGGTGACCCACCTGTTCGCCGTCCCGGTAGATGGGCTCGTCGTGGTAGGCGAGGGTGTCTGGGTCGTCCAGGGTGAAGTGCACGAGCCGACGCCGTACTCCTCGCTCGCGCTGGCGGAGGAGGGCTTCCCTACCGATGAAGCCGCCCGGCTTGTCCCAGGCGATGGCGAAACTGAGGCCGGCCTCCAGAGGGGTGTCGCCGCTGGAGATGTCGTGGCCCCAGCCCCGGTAGCCCTTCTCCATTCGCAGGGAGTCCAGGGCGTGGTAGCCCGCATGGCGAATGGCCAGCGTAGCCCCGGCTGAGACGACAGCCTCATAGGCATGGACAGCCAGGTCGGCTGGGATGAGCAGTTCCCAGCCGAGTTCGCCGACGTAGGTGATCCGGGTGGCGCGCACGAAGCCGCATCCGAGATCGATCTCCCGTGAGGTCCCGAACGGGAATGCCTCCGGTGACAGGTCGGCGTCGGTGAGGGACTGCAGCAGCTGCCGTGAGTGTGGGCCCATGACGGGAACCATCGCCATGGTGCCGCTGATGTCGCTGACGGTGGCGAAATCACCGGGGCCGATGTGCCGCTCCAGCCAGTCGCGGTCACGAGTGATGGTGGCCGGGCCGGACAGGACCAGGAACTGCTGCTCGCCGAGCCGGGTGACGGTCACGAACTGGCCTCGGCGTTCGAGCATCCAGATGCCCAGGGCCGCAGCCATCATTGAGCGACGACCCGATGGGTTCGAACGCTGCGTTCGATCATTCGGGCGTGGCGCGCTCGAATGCCATGATGCGATCGGGTGCCCGTCGTTGCGGTCGCCGCGGGGCACCCGATCGCTGGTATGTGCTGGTTAGCGGGTCAGGGTGAAGATGAAGTCGTACTCGGAGCCGACCGGGTGGCCGGTGGCGTGCAACAGCATGGTGCCCTGCGCGCCGGTGTACTTGCCGGTGCCGCCGGTGATGGCGAGCGTGGTGTTGGTGCCGTCGTCGTAGTAGGGGCCCTGGACGACGAGGTCGCCGCCGGGCAGCAGCGTCGTCCAGGCGCATTCCCACTCGGTCTTGCCGGTCGCGACCGTGCGGATGCAAAAGCCGTTGTCCATCCCGACCTTCTTGGTGTTGGACGCGTTGAAGACCGGGTTGTGGAAGCCGAGGACGTCACCCAGGCTTTCCTTGGGCGGGTGGAACATCTGCACCGTGTCGGTGATCGCGTGCTCGACCACGTGGATGACGGTGGGACCCTGCGAGCCGGCGGGCGAGCCGGTGCTCGCGAGGGCCGCGACGGGCGCGAGCACCAGCGCGGCCGCGGCCGCGGCCGCCGTTATGAGCTTCTTGTTCCGTGTCATCCCTGCCTCCATGTGAAGATCGGTTCAGTACGGGCCTACGCCGGTCTTTTCCCGGGTCTCACGGTTATCAAGCGGGCCGTCTCGGAGGCGGGCCGCCCGCGGGAGGCCGGGCGCGGCCAGGCCGCTCGCAGTAGCGGACAACCTGCGGGTCCACCCCGCCAGTATCCCGGCGCCCGGCACCGCGGCGCCACGGCGCAGTCGCGCCGGCGGGTGGTGGCGGTCAGGCGGCGTACTTCATGACCAGGTCGCCGAGCTGCGGGAGCGCGGCCATGATGTGCTTGCTCGCGCTGCCGCGGACGCTGCCGTACGCCTTGGTGACCGTGGGCCGGCCGGAAGCGGCCGCACGGGCGTCGGTCACCGAGAGCAGGGCTTGCGACACCTCCTCGCCGTGCTTGGCCAGGTAGTCGCCGAACTCCGAGCCGCCGGAGGTGCTGAAGCCGGCCCAGTACGGCTCGAGCTGGTACACCATCTGCGGGAGCATCGATTCCACCATGTGGCGGACGTGGCCCGGCAAGAACGTGTTCACCGTCTTGTAGGCCAGCTTGACCGCGGTCCCCGAGATCCCCGACTTACGCGAGACTTCCTGGTCGATCAGCGTGAAGCAATCGGCGACCACGCGGGGCTTGGTGTCCGGCGCGAGCAGGATCTCCTGAAGCGTGGCTGTCATGGGTACGTTTCCTCTCCCGTGCTGTCG
>Ga0306926_10009310_pt1 | contig 10796 bp, 7 predicted proteins | sample flu12Cox44000178_FD_203759 | JGI IMG/M metagenome (GOLD analysis project Ga0306926, IMG submission 203759) | Lab enrichment of tropical soil microbial communities from Luquillo Experimental Forest, Puerto Rico - flux8day.12C.oxic.44.000.178 (v2)... | ecosystem: Environmental > Terrestrial > Soil... | reverse complement strand
GGTCTGCTGGCCGAGGCGCACGGCGGTGTGCTCTACGTCGACGAAGTGAACCTGCTCGCTGACCACCTTGTCGACGTGCTGCTCGATGCGGCCGCAATGGGACGTGTGCACATTGAACGCGAGGGCTTGTCGCACAGCCACGAGGCCAGGTTCATCCTGGTGGGCACCATGAACCCCGAGGAGGGCGAGCTGCGACCGCAGCTGCTTGACCGGTTCGGGCTGACCGTCGACGTGCGGGGTTCCAGCGATGTCGATGAGCGCGCCGAGGTGATCCGCCAGAGGATGGCATACGAGGACGACCCGGCAAAGTTCGCGCGCCGCTACGCCGAGCAGGACGCGTCATTGGCACGTCGGATCGTCGCAGCCCGCGCGGCCGTCGGCCAGGTGGTGTTGCCGGACGGCGAGCTGCGCCGGATCGCGTCGCTGTGTGCGGCTTTCGGTGTCGATGGCATGCGCGCCGACCTGGTTGTAGCGCGCGCGGCGGTGGCGCACGCCGCCTGGCGGGGCGCCGGCACCGTCGACGAGACCGACATCAGGGTTGCCGCGCAGCTCGCGCTGCCGCACCGCCGCCGCCGCGATCCGTTCGACGAACCCGGGCTGGACCCGCGGGAGCTCGACGAGGTGCTCACGCACGCACTCGACAACCACGACGACGATCCGGAGCCTGAGCCGGATCCGCCGGGCGGTGGAACGTCGGATTCCGCAGGCTCTGGTTCGGCAGCGCCGCCACCTTCACCCCCGCGACCCAGCGCGCCGCCGGCCGCGCCGTTCCGCACTCGTCTGCTCACGGTGCCGGGAGTGGGCGACGGTGCGCCCGGCCGCCGCTCGCGTGCCCGTAACGGCTGGGGTGCCCTCGTGGGCGCGCACGCCGTGGACGGTTTCGGAGTCCATCTGTTCGGTACGGTGCTGGCCGCCGCGCGCCGCGCGGAAAGGCCGGGACCGCCCCGCGTCGAGTCCGATGACCTGCGCCGGGCCATCCGGGAAGGACGCGAGGCGAACCTGGTGATCTTCGTCGTCGACGCGTCCGGGTCGATGGCCGCGCGCGATCGGATGGCCGCGGTCAGCGGTGCGACGTTGTCGCTGCTGCGTGACGCCTACCAGCGTCGCGACAAGGTCGCCGTGATCACATTCCGGGGCAACGCGGCCGAGGTCCTTCTGCCACCGACGTTTTCGGTGCACATCGCGTCTCGTCGGCTTGCCCGTTTCGATACCGGTGGTAAAACTCCTCTGGCGCAAGGACTTCTGGCCGCACGTGACATGGTCGCGCGAGAACGGGTGCGCGACCGCGCCCGGCGCAGCCTCGTTGTGGTGCTCACTGACGGCCGCGCGACCGGTGGTCCAGACCCGGTGGGCCGGGCTGGCGCCGCAGCGGCGCGGCTGGCCCACGAGGGCGCAGCCGCAGTCGTCGTCGACTGCGAAACATCCTGGGTCCGGCTGGGATTGGCCGAACAGCTGGCCGTCCGGCTGGGCGCGCCGGCGGTTCGGTTGGCGCAGCTGCGGGCCGACGGTCTCACCGGCGTCGTGCGTGGCGCCGCCTGAGAAGGAGAATCAACATGCCACAGGGCAGGCCGATGGCGATACCCGACGATGGGCTGACCACTCGGGCTCGTCGGCAGGCCCCGCTGCTCGCGGTGCATACCGGAACAGGCAAGGGCAAGTCCACCGCGGCATTCGGAATGGCGCTGCGAGCGTGGAACGCCGGCATGTCGATCGCGGTGTTCCAGTTCGTCAAGAGCGCGAAGTGGAAGGTGGGGGAGGAGACCGCCTTCCGTGAACTGGGCCGGCTCCACGAACAGCAGGGAATCGGCGGCCGTGTCGAGTGGCACAAGATGGGCGCCGGCTGGTCGTGGGCGCGCAAGGCGGGCACCGCCGACGATCACGCCGCCGCTGCCGCCGATGGCTGGGCGGAGGTTGCGCATCGGTTGTCACAGCAGCGCCACGACTTCTATCTGCTCGACGAGTTCACGTACCCGCTGAGGTGGGGCTGGGTGGACGTCGACGACGTGGTCGCGACGCTCGCCGGTAGGCCCGGCACGCAGCATGTCGTGATCACCGGACGTGACGCCCCGCGGCAGCTGCTCGACGCAGCCGACCTTGTCACCGAAATGACGAAGGTCAAGCACCCGATGGACAATGGCCGCAAGGGCCAGAAGGGCATCGAATGGTGACCCCCATGTTCGCCACGACGCATTGCTGGACATCGACACGCCGCACGCCCTGGCATTCGGCGGACCCCCGCGACGCGAGATGAGGCCGTGAGCACGCCCGCAGTGGTGATCGCCGCGCCATCGTCAGGCAGCGGAAAGACCACCGTGGCAACGGGTTTGATGGGTGCGCTGCGCCGCGCCGGCCACACCGTTGCGCCGTTCAAAGTGGGACCCGACTACATCGATCCCGGTTACCACACACTGGCCGCCGAGCGTCCGGGGCGCAATCTCGACCCAGTACTGGTCGGCGAACACCTCGTCGGCCCGCTGTACCGGCACGGTTGCGCCAGCACCGATATCGCCGTGGTGGAAGGGGTGATGGGCCTGTTCGACGGGCGCATCGGTGACGACGCCGCCGGGGCAGCGCGCGGCTCGACCGCCCATGTCGCCCGCCTGCTGGGCGCGCCGGTAATTCTTGTCGTCGACGCCCGCGGCCAGAGCCAGAGCATCGCGGCGCTGCTGCACGGGTTTTCGACCTTCGATGCGTCCGTGCGAATCGTCGGGGTGATTCTTAATCGTGTGGGCTCGGAGCGTCACGAAGAGGTGCTGCGCCGGGCCTGCGCGGAAGCCGGAGCAACGGTGGTCGGCGCAATTCCCCATCATCTGGAATTGACCGTTCCATCAAGACATTTGGGTCTGGTTACGGCTGCCGAACACGGGACGCGAGCAATCAGGGCCGTCGCGGCGATGACCGACCTGGTCGCCGCATATGTCGATCTCGCTGCCGTGGTGGGCGTCGCCGCGAGCGCAGTGACAGACACCGCGTGGGATCCGGCGGCCGCAGTGCGCACCACCGCCGACGGCGGCGCGACGGTCGCGATAGCCGGCGGGAAGGCGTTCACGTTCGGCTACGCCGAGCACGTCGAGATGTTGCAGGCCGCCGGTGCGCAGATCGTCGGCTTCGATCCGCTTTCCGACGAGCTGCCGGACGGCATCGACGCACTCGTCTTGCCGGGCGGATTCCCAGAGCAGTTCACCGCCGAGTTGGCCGCCAATGACTATGCGCGACAACAGGTCCGAGCGCTGGCCGCAAGCGGAGCACCAGTGCAGGCCGAATGCGCCGGCCTGACCTATCTGGTTTCGGAGCTCGACGGGCATCCGATGTGCGGCGTGCTGGCCGGGTCGGCACGGTTCACCGACCGCCTCCTACTCGGTTATCGCGACGCTGTGGCGGTCGCCGACTCGTGTGTCCGTGTGGCCGGCGAACGTGTCGTCGGTCATGAATTCCACCGCACAACAGTGGAATTCACCGAAAGCTATCAGCCGGCTTGGGTGTACCCGGGCCACCCGGTTGCCACGGTGCGTGACGGCGCTGTTTGCGCGGGGGTGCATGCATCGTATCTACATACGCATCCGGCCTCGTCGCCGGGCGCGGTGGCGCGCTTCGTCGCACACGCCGCGGGCTCTAGGCTCGCCGGGTGACCGAGAACGCGTACCTGGTCGGATTGCGGCTGGACGGCAAGAAGGTCGTCGTGGTCGGCGGCGGGAGCGTCGCCCAGCGCCGTCTGCCGCTGCTGATCGCCAGTGGCGCCGACGTGCGTGTGATCACCCGTTCCGCGACTCCGGCCGTGGAGGCATTGAGCCAGCGAGAGCCCGGAATCTCGTTGGAACTGCGGCAATATCGCAAGGGCGATCTCGACGGAGCCTGGTATGCGATCGCGGCGACCGACGACCCCGACGTCAACTCGGCGATTGTCGCGGAGGCCGAAGCGCGCCACATCTTCTGCGTTCGCGCTGACATCGCTCGCGACGGAACCGCGGTCACGCCGGCCTCGTTCGAATATGAAGGCCTCGCGGTCGGGGTGCTCGCGGCTGGGGAACATCGACGCTCCGCCGCGATCCGCTCGGCCATTCACGAAGCGCTGCAGCAGGGCACCATCACCGCTGACACGCCAGACGTTGTGCACGGTGGCGTCGCGCTCGTCGGCGGTGGCCCGGGCGACCCGGAGCTGATCACCGTCCGTGGGCGGCGCCTGCTCGCGCACGCCGATGTCGTCGTCGCCGACAGGCTGGCGCCCCCTGAGCTGCTCGCCGAACTCGCGCCCAACGTTGAGGTCATCGACGCGGCAAAGATCCCGTACGGCCGCGCGATGGCGCAGGACGCCATCAACGCGGTACTCATCGACCGGGCCAAGGCGGGCAAGTTCGTCGTGCGGCTCAAGGGCGGCGACCCGTTCGTCTTCGCCCGTGGTTACGAAGAGGTGCTGGCCTGCGTCGACGCCGGCATCCCGGTCACGGTTGTGCCGGGTGTGACAAGTGCCATAGCCGTACCCGCGCTGGCCGGAATTCCGGTCACACATCGGTCGGTCACGCATGAGTTTGTGGTGGTCAGCGGGCACCTTGCTCCCGGAGACCCGGAATCGTTAGTCAATTGGAATGCGCTGGCCGCGATGTCGGGAACGATCGTGCTGATGATGGCCGTCGAGCGGATCGAGTTGTTCGCCGACGCTCTGCTGAACGGCGGCCGACCTGCGGAAACGCCGGTCCTGGTGGTCCAGCAGGGGACCACGTCCGCCGAACGTGTCGTGCGCGCCACGCTTGCCGACGTGTCTAAACGCATCCGCGAAGAGGGTGTGCGACCACCCGCGATCATCGTGATCGGAGCCGTCGCGGGGTTCGCGGAATTAAAGAAACGCTAAGAGTACTGTAAGGTAACCGCACATGACGGCTCTCAATGGCGCTGAGCGAACCGCCGTGGCCCCCCACGGCCGGGCAGCTCTGGTTCGAGCCAACCGTGCCGCCCTCGACGTTACAAAACGAACCGGCTGGTCGCGTCCGGCGTGGCTGCCTTCGAGGCGCTTCACCGCCGCGGTGGTGGCGATCGGCGGCATGCAGCTTCTGGCGACGATGGACAGCACCGTCGCAATCGTCGCCCTGCCGAGAATCCAGAACGAGCTGAATCTGTCCGACGCGGGCCGCAGCTGGGTGATCACCGCGTACGTGCTGACGTTCGGCGGGCTGATGCTGCTCGGCGGTCGGCTGGGCGACACCATCGGCCGCAAGCGCACGTTCATCGCGGGTGTCGCGCTGTTCGCCATCGCGTCGATTCTGTGCGGGCTGGCATGGGACGAAACGACCTTGGTGATCGCGCGCCTCGCGCAGGGTGTTGGTTCGGCCATCGCATCCCCCACCGCGCTGGCGCTCTTCGCGACGACATTTCCCAAGGGCCCGGCCAGCAACGCCGCGACCGCCATCTTCGCCGCGATGACCGGTGTCGGATCGGTGATGGGACTCATCGTCGGCGGTGCGCTGACCGAGGTGTCTTGGCGGTTGGCGTTTCTGATCAACGTGCCGATCGGCCTGCTGATGATCTACCTCGCCTACACCACGTTGACCGAAACTCATCGCGCCGCGATCAAGTTGGATGCCACCTGCGCCGTCCTGGCAACCCTTGGCTGCAGCGCCGCGGTGTTCGGCTTCTCGATGGGACCGGAGCAGGGCTGGCGATCGCCCCTCACGATCGGGGCCGGCATTGCCGCCGCCGTCTTCCTGGGCGTGTTCTTCTTCAAGGAACGCGCCGCCGAGAACCCACTGGTGCCGCTCGACCTGTTCCGCGACCGCAACCGCGTGGCGACATTCGCGGCGATCTTCATGGCCGGCGGAGTGATGTTCACGCTGACCGTGCTGATCGGCCTGTACGTACAGGACATCATGGGCTACAGCGCGCTGCGCGCCGGCGTGGGCTTCATCCCGTTTGTGATCGCGCTGGGAATCGGTCTTGGCATGTCGTCGCAGCTGGTCAGGCTGTTCCCGCCACGGGTGCTGGTGATCGCCGGCGGCGCGCTGGTGCTCGCGGCGATGCTCTATGGGTCGACGCTCAACGCCGGTATCCCCTACTTCCCCAACCTGGTCGTGCCGATCACCGTGGGTGGCTTTGGGATCGGGATCATCGTCGTTCCGCTGACCGTGTCGGCGATCTCCGGCGTGGGCTTTGACCGGATCGGCCCGCTCTCGGCGGTCGCGCTCATGCTGCAGAACCTCGGCGGCCCGGTCGTGCTGGCGATCATTCAGGCGGTTATCACCTCGCGGACCCTCTACCTGGGCGGCACGACCGCCCCGGTCAAGAACATGAACGCCGTGCAGCTACACGCACTGGACCAGGGCTACACCTACGGGCTGCTGTGGGTCGCTGGTGTCACGATCATCGTGGGCGCCGTGGCGCTGTTTATCGGCTACAGCTCAAGAGAGGTCGCGCATGCCCAGGAAGTCAAGGACGCGCTGGACGCCGGAGAGCTTTAACCCGGGCCAGCCTTTGGGCGACGCGGTCGAAGGTTACGCCTCGGTAGGGTAGCTACCCATGTTCGCGGCGCGGCGCACCCATCGGTCGTCACGCTCGCTGGCCTCCAGCGTGGTTGGGATCGCGATCATCGCGATCACCGGCATGCAGTTGATGTCGACGCTGGACGGAACCATCGTCGTGGTGGCGCTGCCGCGGATGCAGGCCGAACTGGGGCTGTCCGACGCCGCGAAGAGCTGGGTGATCACCGCCTACGTGCTGACGTTCGGAGGGCTGCTCCTGCTCGGCGGACGCGTCGGCGATGCCGTGGGGCATAAGCGCGCGTTCATCGCCGGGGTAGGCGTATTCACGGTGGCGTCGCTCGTCTGCGGGCTGTCATTCGATCCGGCGATGCTGATCGCCGCGCGGGCCGTGCAGGGCATCGGCGCGGCGGTCGCCGCACCGACCGGGCTGGCGTTGATCGCGTCGACGTACGCCGTCGGGCAGGCCCGAAATCAGGCGATGGCGGTGTCAGCCGCGATGCAGGGCGCCGGTTCGGTGCTCGGGCTGGTGCTCGGCGGAGCGTTCACGGTGATTTCGTGGCGGCTTGCGTTTCTGATCAATGTGCCGATCGGCATCGTCATCATCGAGATCGCGATCACGCGCCTGCGCGAAACCCACCGCGAACGGCTGCGGCTGGATGCCACCGGCGCGGTGCTCGCGACGCTCGCCTGCACGACGGCCGTGCTGGTGTTTACGCAGGGCCCGCCGCTGGGTTGGGTCAACTCGTGGGTCATCGGCGCCGGGGTTGCCACCGTGCTGCTGTTCGCCGGTTTTCTCGTGGTGGAACGCACGGCGGAGCACCCACTGGTGCCGCTGTCTTTGTTCGCTCACCGCAACCGGGTGATGACATTCGTGTCGTTGTTCCTGGCGGGCGGAGTGCTTCTCACCCTGACCGTGATGATCGGGCTTTATGTGCAGGATGTTCTTGGCTATTCCGCTCTGCACGCCGGCATTTGTTTCATCCCGTTCGCAATCGCGCTCGGGCTCGGCAATGTGGGGGCCGCCCGCGTGGCGCCACTGATCGCGCCGCGCTGGATGATCATCGGCGGCGGCTCGTTGGTGCTCGGCGCGATGTTGTACGGCTCGACGCTCAACCACACGATCCCTTATTTCCCTGACCTGTTCGTGCCGATCGTCGTCGGCGGCTTCGGCATCGGCGTGATCTCGGTCGTCATCCCGCTCTGCGCCCTTGCCGACGTCGGTCCGCGCGAGATCGGACCGGTGGCGGCGATCACGCTGATGGTGCAGAACCTCGGTGGACCGCTGGTGCTCGTCGTGATTCAGGCGGTGCAGACCTCGCGGACGCTGTACCTCGGCGGGACCACCGGGCCGGTTCGGTACATGACGCCCGCGCAGCTCAATGCGCTGGACCACGGCTACACCTACTCACTGCTCTGGGTCGCCGCGTTGGCCGTTCTGGTCGGCGTGAGCGCTTTCTTTATCGGTTTCTCGGCGTCACAGATCGCGGCGGCCCAGTACACCCGCGAGGCGGTGGAAGCCGGCGAGCTGTAGGCCCGCGACGGGTCCGATGCTCTTCGCGCAAGCGGCTCATCGCTAAGGTTGTCGGCTGTGATCACCCGCATGTCCGAGTTGTTCCTGCGCACTTTGCGCGAGGACCCCGCCGACGCCGAGGTGCCAAGCCACAAGCTGTTGATCCGGGCGGGCTACATCCGGCCTGTGGGGCCGGGCCTGTACACGTGGCTACCGCTTGGTCTGCGCGTGCTGCGCAAAATCGAGCGCATCGTCCGCGATGAAATGAACGCGATTGGCGGGCAGGAGATTCTGTTCCCCGCCCTGTTGCCCCGCGCGCCGTACGAGGAGACGAATCGCTGGACGGAATACGGCGACTCGGTGTTCCGGCTCAAGGACCGCCGCAACGGCGATTACCTCCTCGGGCCAACCCACGAAGAGCTTTTCACGCTCACCGTGAAGGGGGAGTACAGCTCCTACAAGGACTTCCCGCTGCTGCTGTATCAAATCCAGACGAAATATCGCGACGAGGCCCGCCCGCGAGCGGGCATCCTGCGCGGTCGCGAGTTCATCATGAAGGACTCGTATTCGTTCGACATCGATGAGGCCGGCCTCAAAGCCCAGTACCACGCGCATCGCGATGCCTACCAGCGGATCTTCGATCGGATGGGCGTGCGATACGTGATCGTGTCCGCGGTGTCGGGGGCGATGGGCGGAAGCGCCTCCGAGGAATTCTTGGCCGAAAGTCCCATCGGCGAAGACACTTTCGTGCGCTGCCTCGAGTCTGGTTACGCCGCCAACGTGGAGGCGGTGATCACCGCGCGACCCGATCCGCTGCCATTTGACGGGTTGCCTGAGCCGGTGGTGCACGACACCGGCGATACGCCGACGATCAGCACGCTGGTGGCGTGGGCGAATTCGGCCGGATTGGGTCGCACGGTCACGCCCGCCGACACGCTGAAGAACGTGCTGCTGAAGGTCCGGCCGCCGGGGGGCGAGTGGGAATTGCTGGCAGTGGGAATTCCCGGGGACCGTGAGATCGACGACAAGAGGCTGGCCGCCGCGCTCGATCCGGCCGACTACATGATGCTCGATGACGACGACTTCGCGAAGTACCCGTTCCTCGTGAAGGGCTACATCGGGCCGAAAGCGTTGGCCGTCAACGCAGTCCGATACCTCGTTGACCCCCGGGTGGTCGACGGGACGAGTTGGATCACCGGCGCAGACGCCGTGCGTAAGCACGTTGTGGGCCTCGTCGCGGGTCGCGACTTCGTCGCGGACGGGACGATCGAAGCCGCCGAGGTGCGCGACGGCGACATGTCGCCCGACGGTGCGGGACCGCTGGTGTCGGCGCGCGGCATTGAGGTCGGCCACATCTTTCAACTCGGCCGCAAGTACACCGACGCGTTCGCCGCGGACGTTCTCGGCGAAGACGGAAAGCCGGTGCGGCTGACGATGGGCTCCTACGGGATTGGTGTGTCGCGCTTGGTGGCGGTGATCGCCGAGCAGCACCACGACGAGATTGGTCTGCGGTGGCCGTCGTCGGTGTCGCCGTTTGATGCGCACGTGGTGATCGCGAACAAGGACGCGGCGGCGCGCGAGGGCGCGATGGGACTGGCCGGCGACTTGGATCGCCTGGGCCTCGAGGTGTTGCTCGATGACAGGCAGGCATCGCCGGGTGTCAAATTCAAGGACGCCGAACTGCTTGGTGTGCCGTGGATCGTGGTGGTGGGCCGCGGTTGGGCCGAGGGAGTTGTGGAGCTGCGCAACCGGTTCGGCGGCGAGACGCGCGAGGTGCCCGTCGGTTCTGCTGAAACGGCCATCGCGGTCGCGATCTCGGCGTGAGGCTTATTCGCTGCCACCCGGGAACGGCACCGTCAATGGCCACGCCGTCACCACTTGGCGCCAGCGTGCCGCCCGCACGGCGCACTGGGTCAACGCCGTCACCGCGAAGGCCCGGTCCGTTGACGACCGCGCCTGCTCCAGCACGGCCCGCCAGGCCATAGCGTCGTCGGTCTCCATCCTGACGGCCAAGGCGGCGGCGTCTTTCCAGTTCTTGACTGGTGTCGGCAGCTGGTAGCCAACGGCGGCGACCGGTGCGGCGACCGAGCGGGACGCGAGCGTCTGGATGGCGCTATCTCGTCTGGCGCGGTGTTCGGTGAGGGATTCGGCGACCAGATCGTTGAGATCCGGCATCGAGTGCGCCGAGACGAAGCCGTAACCGTAGATCGTCGCATGCTCGGCGGCGATCGCGTCGGCGAGCGCTTTGTCGTCTGCGGACTCGGGCTGCTTGGTAGGGCTGGGTTGCGGCGATGTCGGCGACGTTGGTGATGTCAATGTGCGGGCTCCTTCATCGCCAGCGGGACGGCGGCCGACGCGGTGCAGGATGCCGAGATGGAGCCGAGCAGCCCTGCGCGATAGCCGGAGAGATTTGCGGCCAAATTGGCTGCGCTGTCAGCCGATTCACGCAGTGCCGCCATGACGTCCGTTCGCGCCGCCGGCGTGGCTGCCGTGGATGGGGATGGGGCGGGCGGACCCGCTGGCGTGGTGGTGGCGCCGGACGCGCGGGCGATCTCCGCCGACAACGCCTTCGCATGGTCGGCACGTTCGTCGGCGACGACGTTGAGCACCGGAGCGTAGAAGTCACCCGCCGCCGTCGCCGCGGCCCTTGCGAGTTCACTGTCGCGCCGGGCGAGCTCGAGCTGGGCCTCCAACTCATCGGGCTCCGGTGGCTTTGGGGAGCCGCAGGCACACGCTGTTGCGCCGAGCGCAGCTAAAGCAGCAGCGCCGATGAGCACACGGCGGCGGCTGATTCCAGGGGCGCCGGGCATGGCGACATC
>Ga0306926_10009308_pt1 | contig 10796 bp, 13 predicted proteins | sample flu12Cox44000178_FD_203759 | JGI IMG/M metagenome (GOLD analysis project Ga0306926, IMG submission 203759) | Lab enrichment of tropical soil microbial communities from Luquillo Experimental Forest, Puerto Rico - flux8day.12C.oxic.44.000.178 (v2)... | ecosystem: Environmental > Terrestrial >... | reverse complement strand
CATCAAAATCCTGGCGCAATGGTGTCGGAGCCGACATGACGAGCCTCCTGGGTTCGCCATGTTGAATCTGACTCGCCTCCATCTGGGAATCGCCCACGAGTCACAATTTCAGGGACTCGGTATTAGCGGGAGAATTGCGCAATATCCCTCTTTGGCCAGCTGGTCAAGCAGGTACGCGCTTTGTTCGACGAGAAAAATTAGATTAGGGCTCGGTCTCAAAGCGGCCTCAACCCATCCCGGTTCCATTGGCTTCAAGCAGTAGCTGGCGTGTCCACTCAAAGGTACTAAACTTAGGACCATTGCCAAGCGTCAAATCACTAGCAATATCAGCGCTCGGCTTGGCACGCATAACGTAACCGTTGAGGTTCTACCCTTGGTTGGCCGGGTTGCCGCGAGCGCATCCGCTACGGCTCGTCCTGCTGGGGCTGCTGACGCCGGCCCTTGACGCCCAGCTGCTTGTTGCGGCTGACGCGGCCGAGGCTCTGACGGGTGCCCAGCTGGGTCCGACCGCCTGACCGTCTGGATTTCCTTCCCATGGTCACTCCCGCTGGTTTGACGGCCAGCCGAACCTTTGACGGCAGGAGCCCGTCAATGACGTCAGTGAGGATTCAGAGTTTCCGCAGAATGTGCTGGTACTCTATCCACTCTTTTTTTTCTGCCTGCTCAATCCACAGGAATTCTATAGTCTAATTGACGTTACTGACGGCCAGCGGTCGCGTCAGCGATGTCAGTTAGGATTCGTGGCGATTTAAGCTAAAATCGACGGCCATCCCGTCGACAAGACCATGCGCGGTCGTCTCGACTGCTTCCTCGGGGGGGGTCGATCCAAACCACCCGGACCTCATGGGTACCACTCCAGCAGGGGCCTGCGTCCAGCCTGTTTTTGTACTCGACGTAGAAAAAGACCCCGGGGAACTGCTGCTGTAGTTTTTGGTAGAGCCGTGCCCGCAACAGGCCGAGCTTGGCCTCGATGGTGTAGCGAGGTCTTGGGCCCATCGGCGGCAGCCCTAGCGCGGTCAACTCGGCATCGATGCGCTGGTTGGCCTTTCGCGGGTCGGTGCCGTCGTTGAAGGAGAATATATCCTGCTCGCCTTCACGTGATTCATCACTGGCTTTGGGGCCGCTGGCAATCATCGTCGGTGCCTGCCCCGGGCGGCATTCGAAAATGGCCTGATAGCTCCGGTTGAACAGCACAACGCGTCCGTCAGGGTAGACGCATTTCCCGTACGGTCGGAAGAATTGCCGGTGCTCGTGGGTTTTGGGCGTTGGCAGCGGTCCATTGTAGTAATGCACGGAAGCTCTCCTATGGTTTCTTGGTGTTGAGCTTGTCGCGGTGGTTGATGGCGGTGTCTATGCGTTGTTCGGGGGGCACGTTCTTCGAGTGCACGTAGATCACCTGCCGCCGGCTATTAATCCGCCACAGCCCGTCATTGGCCGCGTTGTTGCGGACAGCGACGTAGCGGCATTCTGCGAGTAGGTGTGCTGCGTACTTGTTCTTCGCGCGCTCACGAATCCAGCTGAGTGCAGGCGCGGCCACCATCAGCTCGTCGAGCGTCAAGGCCAACGGATTCTTGAGCTCGTCGACGGCGTCTGCAATCTCACCGTAGGCAGCACCGCGGCTGGCATTGACCATGTACCAGAACGCGGGCGTCTTCAGCGGCTCAGCCTTGGGGTCGAAATTCGACAGGTCGTACTGGTAGAGCAGCGCGGCTACGTGCGCGAAGCCACCGTCCTCGTACCACGCATAGAACGCGTTCCAGTATTCCTCCGAAAATTCCTCGCCGTATCGCTCGGAGAATGCGACGTAGTGCCGGCGATCGTCTGCTGGTAGGTTGAGCGCGTCTCTGTAGTTGCTCGTGATGATCATCCCGAAGCGGTTCAGGATGTAATACTCGTTGATGTACTTTTCGTTGATCCGCATCGTGTCGGGCGGAGTCACCAACACGTCCTTCATGTGGTCGTTGAGCTGGTAAAGGTTGACGGCGCTGCCTTGATCGTTGAGGTCCCGCGCTTCGCTCAGCCGCACGACCAGTGTTTTGAAGAAGCCGTTGTTCTTGCTGGCGAGGTGATTGAGTTTGATGTTCTGAAAATTCCACGCACCGAGAGTTCGTACCACCGGTTCAAGCAGCGTGTCCTTGCCGATTTTAACCGCACCACCGAGCACTAGCGCGTGGTTGATCTTGACCCCGGGGTACTGCACGCGGTGCGCTAGCCACGCGATGATGTGGTCGGCGTCATTGGGATAAATCGCACGCCAGTGCTCGACCCAGCGCGCGGCCTGCGCAGGATCGCCGTGCTTGATGTCGGGTGGCGGGCGATAGAAGTTGTACGTGGTGGCGCCCGGCTTATCGATGTATCCGCCGTCGACGACAACGTAGTCGTGGATGAACTCCGGCTTGCCAGGGTCCCATGTTAGCGCCACGACGCTGCGGTTCTTTGCTAACCACTCGGAGGCTTTGATCGTTACCACCTTGCCCTTGGTGTTCTTCACCGGATTGCCGTTGGCGTCGAGTAGCGGCATCGGCGGCAGTCGTTCATCGACGCTGGCATTCGGCCACATGGTCTTACACGGCCGGTAGATGCACATGCGGCTTGGCGCATACGCGCAGAAATCCTCGAATGAGACCGTCGATGGGAGAGTAGGTGTCGTCACCGGGCTCATGCCTTCCTCCCGAGCACGACGTCGTTGAAATCCCATCCCGTTTGCTTTGGTACGAGCGCTGTGACCGTTCGGCCGGCGGCGGTCCATATTTGCCGGCAATGCGCGGCGGCCTTTTGCCCCTCGCCGTTCTCGTCGTTGTCGACCAGCAGGACGAGCCGCGCGACATTGGGCAGCACCGGCAGACTGCCGAGCCCGCCGCGAGCGATCGCTGACCAGGCCGGGAGCAGGGGTGCATCGCGGTAAGAGATGCAGGTCGCCGCGGCGAGCACGGTCTCGATCCCCTCGCCGGCGACGAGGTGATCACCTCCGTTCAGCGGCCATAGCTTCACCACGCCCATGCGGCCGAACGCCATGCGGTCGAGCTTGGTCACCGTGCCGTTCGTCTGCGCCAAGCCGACGCGATGGATGCCGACCGGTGCATCGGTCACGGGATCGCGCATGAGGGCGATGATGCAGGGCTGATAGCAGCGTTTGCCGAAGATGCAGCGGGGATGGAAGCGCAACGCCTCGTGGATGGTCGGCGGCAGCTTGACGACGTCGATGCCGCGGGTCTCGGCCAGATAACGCGCGCCGATGCTGCCGGCGAGCGGCACCGCTGCGGTCCAGATCTGCAAGGCGAAGTCGAGCTTGTCCGCGAAGCTCTGGGTCTGCTCCGGCGTGACCGAGCCGACCCAGTCCTGGAGCGTGGCGATCGCCTCGGGTCGGGTCAGCCCCTCGACCCGCATGAGCCAATCGAGCCGATCGCCGTGTTCGCCGCAGCCGAAGCAGTGGAAATGATCCGCGTAGATGCGGCAGCTCGGGTTCGGATCGGCGTGGAACGGGCACGAGACCCGTCCGCTCGCGTCGATCGGCAGCGTCACGAGATCGGTGAGCGGGGCGATCGTGTCGCCCAGGCTGGCGAGGAAGTCCTCCTCGGCGCCGCGTTCAATCTCCTTGGTCGCGGGGAGCGGCTCGGCGCCGGCGATGAAGCTGTCGAGCGCGCGGTCGACCATGAGGTCGATCACCTCCTCCTTCGGCGGTGGCGGTTCGCCGGTCTCCGGCGCCTCGAGATAGATCGGGCCCGAATGCACCTTGCCGCCCAGCGGCAGGCCTGTGGCCCAGGCCGGCGGCTCGAGCAGGATCGCGAGCACGTCGGCGTCGGAGATCGACCCCTCCGGCACCTCGATCACCACCTCGTCGTGACAGTGGAACACGACCGGTAGGCTGCGGGCCTCGAACCGGAGCAAGGCGGCGGCGAGCAGGTCGCGGGCAGATCCCTGCACCACGTTCTCGACCAAGGTCCCGAACCAAGCCCGCGTTGGCTTCCACTGCCCGCGGGCATTGTCAAAGAACTCGATGTCGGGGTCGCCGTCCTCGAACTTGGTGTTCGGGGTGAGGTGGGCGCCGGGATAGACGATCGTGCGCCCGCTCGGCAGCGTCAGGGTCAGTGCGTAGCCATCGAATGCCGCGATAATCGGTGGCAGCGGCGCAGGGGCAACGAGTATCGGCCGCCCAGGAATGCGGATTGCGACCCGGGCAGCTTGTGCCAGGTCGTGCCAGAAGGCGCGGATCGCTGGGTGGGCGTCGCGCCACTGCCGGATGATCGCTAGCACCTCGGCGTCGCTGCGACCGTCGTCGCCGGCGATCCGGCGCCAGGCGCCGACCGATCCGCCGAAGCCGCAGGCAAGGTCGGCGTTCTTGCCCAATTGCCGCTCGGCGGTGACCAGATCGATGCTGTTCTTGCGCAGCATTTGCGCCGCGACAACGCGATAGGGCTCGCGCGACCTGTCGCCGGTGGCATCGTAGTTCCGGTAGACGTCGAGCTTCCAGGTCTCGCCGGCGAGCCAGGCGTCGACCCGGCTCTCGACCGCACCGAAGTCCGCGCACATGAAGATGTGCCCTGGCTTGGCGCACAACGCCGCGCGGGAGAGCTGCGCCGCGACCGCGAGCGGATTGCCCCAGCGGGCGAGCTCGTTGTGGTCACCGGCAAGGAGCGCGTCGACGAGGCTGGCCGGGAACTCGGCGTCGTTGCGCCGGAGATTGTGCAGCTGCGGCCCTGGACTCGACCAGCGGCCGGGGGCGCCGCCATAGATGCGTCCCCAGTCGCGGATGCGCCCGTCGACCGGATCGGCATGCGCGAGGAGCCGCTTGGCCGCGCGCACGCTGGCATAGGCGCCACGCTGGCGCAGTTCCAGCAGCTCGCGTACGTAGGCATCAGGCTCATGCGCCAGGGTGGCGGACACCGAGCGCTTGGTGAGCGAGGTCATCGCGTGACCGCGATCGTTGATCGCTTTGATGATCCGATCGCGCTGGAATACGGAGGTGACGACGCCAGCGCTTAATTCGTTCAAGCGCACGTTGACGGCGTTGCGCTCCTGGACCGCGAGCGTGCGGACAGCCTCGAGGAACGGGATATTGGCGCCGATGCCGCGGTCATTGATCTTGGCGTCGAGCAAGAGCTGGGCCCGCTCCTCCGGCAGTAGCGGTCGCAATCGCGGACTGTGATAGGCGGCGCGGGTCGCGCGCACGTCGTTCATGCAGCGCCCCCGCAGGAGCGCGAGATCGCACTCGCGGGCGGCCGGGTCTTCCGGTTTCTTACGCTTCTTCGCGGTCTGCGGACGCGACAGACGCAGCATCGCTTTGCGTGCCTCGGGATCCTTGCGGTAGGGCAAGCCCAGTGCCTCGCACCGCAGTCCAAGCTCGGCCGGATAGGCGCTGGCCAAGGCTAGACGTTGGGCGCAGTCCTGGTTCTCAATTGGGATCGGGACGAACCCGTGCCGCGGGATCAGGATGTGCCGGAGGATCGCGTTCTCGAGCGTCCAGTTATCCGACACGAACTTGTACGCAGTGGGATTGATGAATGGCTCCGGCGATGGATCGCCAGGTCGCCACACCTGCACCTCGCCGTCGTCGACGGCGTAACACAGAAAGTGCACGCCTGTGCTCGAATGCGTCGCGTAGATGTACGCGCCGTGTTCCTTCAGATTGATCTGCGAGAATGTCTCGACGTCCCAGGTAACTTCGTGCATCGCGGCCTCCTCTGGAAGGAACGGGAGGCAGTTAGCCTCCCGTATGCTTGTTGGAGTTGATCGCTGGATAACGATCAGTCGTTATCGCCGGGATCGAGCCCAAGCTCTCGTTTAAGTTGATCGCGCTCGTTTCTTAGGTTTCGAATTTGTTTACGGAGCGCACAAACGCGATCGTATTTTTTCTCGCGCTCATATTCGTCCTCCGTGCCGAGGTACTCATTGGCTTCGTTGGCCATGGTGATTGTCCTCAAGCCCAGGGTGGCAATTCGTCGGCGATGAGCTCGCCGACCGTGACCGGTTTCACCGGCTGGGTGTGGTCAAGAATCGAAGCCGTTGTCGCAGCTGGCGAAGGAGCCGGCGGGGGAGTGGTCGGCGTCGGTGTAGGAGTGGTCGGCGTTGTTGGCGTTGGAGTTGGCGTCGTCGGCGCGCCGATTTGTGGCATTGGTGATTGTGGTGTCAGTCGTGGACCGCCGCCACCGCCCGGTGTACGCCAACCGATGATGTGCAGGTGCGGGCGCGTCTTCATCCCGTACTGCGTCTTCATCGGACGCTGCTCGAGGTTGACGATCGGCAGCACATGCTCACCGCGGATCATGCGCATGACCGCCACCTGCTCGTCCAAATGATTGTAGAGCAGCATCGCCCCGAAGGTGCTGTTGGCGTATTTGTACAGCGCACCGGTATCGAGACTGACCAACCAGATGACGTAGGTTAACTGCCACGGGGGACGCGGCTGGCCATCCAATCCCTTCTCCCATTCCGCTTTTGGGATTGCACTGTTGAGGTCAGCTGGATCGGGGAGCGGATGTTCGCTGATCTTGTCCAACTTCTTATCTTTCCACCGATGCAGCTCGGTGGTGAAGCCGACAACGAGCATCGGGCTCGGCAACGGCAACCCGTCGCGGTCGACCCATTTTGTCGTCTCATTCCACCGTGCCGGTGTGCCCCGTAGTTCGCGTTTGCCCGGCGTTCCCGAAGGAAAGTCGCCATCGGTAGGTCCTGTGATGTCTGTACTCATCTGAGTACTCCTAAGCTGGTGTGACTGTTACTCGGGCCGAGCTTCGCCTCGGTGGGCGCCCTCACAATGAGGGGAAGCGGTGAGCACGATCGCCTTGATCGTGCGGAATGGAGTGTCGGGATCACCCGGCAAATTGTCGTCGATCGGCTCTAGGCCGCGCTTCACGCGGAACGCGGTGATGGCGGTGTTGATCTCGTGGATGAGAGTGAGCTTGGTGTTGTAGTCGATCGATGCCCAATCGATGGAATGCACGAGTCCGATCAACTGCGCCGGCTGGACATGTTTCAAGTTTGAGAACATGCGGAACAGTTCGCTCAGCACGGCACCATGTGGTCCGACGAGCACGGCATCGCGTTGTTCGCGGTGCCACGCTTTCCACCAGCGCATGAGACGCGCGTCATCGGCGAGCTTCTTCTGCGCCTTATCGGATCTAGGCCGCGGCATGAGCTTGATCCGCTGTGATGAGGAATGGCACTTGGAGTGTGCTGGTGCCCGCGCATTCCGGGCCGATCCAGCGCGCCATCGAGGCGGGGTCGGTCAGGCCCTTGCTGCAGATCATGCAGTGATGGGAGAGCATCTTCGGCGGCATCGAGGCGGTGAAGTAGCCGGCGCGAAGCGCTGCAACAATGCGTTCGAAGAGTGTGGTCCACCCGGATCGACCAGCATTGTGTTGCCAGCGGCCACCGGTCTGATCCATGAACCAATTTGTGTCTGCGCTGGGATCGTGAGCGTAGATTTCGAATTTGGTCTGCCACCACGGGGGGCAAGGTCGCTTCGGTGTTTGCTTGAGCGCTTCGCTAGTGACGCCCTCCATCATCACGGCGAGACCGACGAAGTGCTGGTACTTGGGCTTGTACCCGCGCAGGACCGCGGCCGCTGAAAGGAGAAGCGTGGGTTGCGGCTGCAGCTGCACGACGATGTCCGGCGCAAACCGAAATTTCCATTTCGGCATACGCTTGAGCGAATGCTTCAGCACCTCTTCGCGCAGCTCGGCGAGAAAGGGGATTGATGGGATTGATGCAGTTTCAAACGCCATGATTAGCTCCTGCGAGGCGTTCGGCCAGCACCTTGCCGTCTTGTTCAAAACGACAGGCGCTGATGGGCGGCGCCATCTTGGCGAGCTCGGCGCTGTTCAAATCGAGGGGCACTTTGTGACGCGAAGCCCAAGCCAACCGGGCCAAGCGCTCCCCGCGACCCCAATCGAGCTCTTTGGCCGAGCCGAAGGTCGACATGCGCACGCTTGTGCCGTCGCTGAATTCGGCCGCGTAAGTTGGGCCAACTTGATTTTTGCGCTTGGGGATTTTCGGCTTCGAGGCGCGAGAGACGCGAAAGCCAGCCGCTTTAACGACAGCGAGCGCATCGTCGAGAGTTGGCTTCGAGACGCGATCCTTGCGCTTGGTGGTTTCCAGCTTCGAGACGCAATAGCCAAGCGCTTCGACGACGAGAAGCGCGTGGCCGAGAATTTTGTAAAGCGCGGCACGCCCACCGTTGCGAAAATCGCTCTCGCAGTCCGCCTTAGCTTCATCGAGAGTATGCGAGGTATCGCCGACGCCCTCATAACTACGTGGCTCAAGGCGACGTGTGAGATAAAAGCGCCTCGGCTTCTCGCGAGGCTCGGCGGGCGGGTGCAACACGATCCGCACCTTGTAGAGCGCAACGCCGTCAACGTTGCCGGTGTAGCCGTGCTCGTCGGAACCCGACCATGCGATTTTTTGGTTGTTGGTCATGACAGCTTCTCCATCAACTCGCGTCGAACGGCGCGCTCGCGCCGGAGCACACGATCGAACGCACGGCGGTCGATACGCGCCTCAATGGCGTCGCACAGGATTCCGGCGAGCGCGTCAGGAGCGAGCGCTTCGGCTTGGCAGGTCTCACCGCTGAAGGCGCGCTTATCGGTCGGCTTTGGCGGCGCCGTCGGTAAGTTGAATTCGCGGACTTGCTCCGGTGTCACGGCAAGCCGGGTGAACGTCGCCTCACCGCCCAGATCGCGGGTGAACGCCTCGACGTCTTCCAGGTAAGCGGCGAACATCGAGACGCCGCTCGGATCATGATCGCCGATGCTCAGGACCTCGGTCGGGCGATCATCCCCTGCCAACTCCTCGGCGAACCGATGCTTCTCGGTCAGGCTGTCGAAGCCGCCGGACGACATCGTCGTGATGCCGAACGGATTGGCGACGCGGGCCAACTGCGGCACCATGCCGGCCGAAGCCGTGTCTTCTGTCCTTCGGTCCGGTCGAGCATGAGCTTGCCGGCCTGGGCGCGCACCGCGTCGAGATATTCCTCGGCGCTCGCCCACATGGTGGGCGCGATAACGGCGCCGCCATCATCCCGGATAGCGTTCATGGCGACGAGACGGGCGCGGCGGGCGCGCACGAGATGCTCGCCGAGACGGGCATAGGCTTGTTCGGTTTTCTCGTAGCCGTGAGCGCCGACGAGCCGATAGAAAATCTGTCTCAATGTCAGCGGCAGGTGATCCTCATACTCGCCGAGCACGGCGTTGACGCGGGCCAACAGTTCGAGGGTTTCCTGCCGCGGCGACCAAGGCGCGAACCCACGCGGACGGGTTCTTATCCGCTCCGCGCCGCCGAATAGTTCGCTGATCGAATCCATCTGTTCCTCGCTGAAAAGACAACGGCGCCCGCGTTACCGCAGGCGCCGTCGAAGTGAATTCGAGCTGAGGGTTTAACGAACCAGTGGAGCGACCATATCGTCCCAGATGACCTCTGGTCCGAGTTTGGCTGCCGCTTCCATCCGCTTGACAGGGCAGCTGAGGTCGGCCGTCCCGGTGGCGGCGAAAAAGCCTGCCCGAATTTCTGGCGACGCCGTCTTGAACGCACTCACCAGCTTTACCAACGCCTGCACCGACGCCGCCGCGACCAAGATCGAGACCTCGCCCCGCAGCACACGATCAACCAGTTTTTGATCGCCGTGGTTGAGCAGGACGATCGCGGCCCGGATATAATGGACGCTGCTTGCGACCCGCAGGGCAACCTCGCCGAGGGTTAGCTTCTTTGACTGGTAGACCTCGGCACCGGTGAAGGCGCGTAGCGGCGCGAGAGAAGCACCGTTACGGAAATGCTGGCGCGGCGAACGCCGCTGGCCAGTATGGGTCGACTTGAAAAAGCCGCCCGTTGTTGTGATATGTTCCATCGTTACCTCTTGAAGGCTCTATCTGCGAGGATCGATGTGGACGCATCGATCCTCGTTCCACGTCGCGGCCGAGCCTGGAAGCCGCTACGGGTTTCCGCGCATCGTGCGCGAAACGCTTTAAGGCTTCGACGAAATCGCCTATGTGTGTGCGTGCACGCCCCTTCGCGCGGGTTCGTCGGCTCCCCGCCGGCCCGCGCTCTTAATATCTAAAAACCGAACGGCGGCCCTGATGACGGAGCCGCCGTTGGTATTGATACGGTCGGTGCTTGAAGGTCAGACGAGGCTGGTCCCCCTCGCGGGAATGAAGGCTGCTTAGGCGCGACCGTTTCTCTGGCGCCCAGACCGACCCTATCCCGACATGTAGGCACTATCGCTTTCGGTTCTGCACCGTTTTCGAGCGCCCCGGTAACATGTCGGGACTACTCCAAGCGCACCGAGGTTCTTGGAGCACCGAAAAGTTTGTCGCCGAGCTGTGGCTGCTCCTGGTGCTTTTCGGTCACCCGTAGGGCCACCTTCATTCACCTGGCCCGGGTGTCTTCATCATTCAGCGACTTGCATTCCGGGGATTTGCACGCCCCCGGTCGTCCTGCACTCTGATTCCCGTTCTCGCGCGCCAGGACGACGCCGCGTCGAGCACGAAGCCCTACGAAACGAGCTGCTTAGCCTGCCGTTCCAGTTTTTCGGGAGTCGAGATGTATTCGTCGCCGAAGCGATCGAATTTGAACTTTCCGCTCCGATCCAGATAGTAGACTAGGTCCGCGAGCTTCTCGTCGTCCTCCTCCGGCGGGAGAACTCCTAACTCGGCAAGCTTGCGTCCAATGGCGCGCGCGCCTCGCAAAAATCTGGACATCGTCGCGAACCTTGGTGTTTTCCGAGGCTCACTAAAGCGCGCGACAGAAGTGACATACCAAGAAGAATTTTCAGATCGGTCGTGACAAGGGGTCAGCACCCCGCCCTG
>Ga0306926_10009307_pt1 | contig 10796 bp, 10 predicted proteins | sample flu12Cox44000178_FD_203759 | JGI IMG/M metagenome (GOLD analysis project Ga0306926, IMG submission 203759) | Lab enrichment of tropical soil microbial communities from Luquillo Experimental Forest, Puerto Rico - flux8day.12C.oxic.44.000.178 (v2)... | ecosystem: Environmental > Terrestrial >... | reverse complement strand
CGACTGCTCTACGCTTCTCCAGCCACTCGATCAGCACGTCGCCCTGCCGAATGCGGAGCCCGCCCAGATTGAGAATCTGAAACTTGGCCCCGCGCCTCGCATGCAGTCGCGCAACGCCCTTCAGGGTGTCCAAATCGTAGTCAAAGGAAGGACCGACAAATATCCCGATCTCAAGGTCATCGCGGCCGTTTGATTGCTTCCAATCGTGAAATCGATGAACGAGTTGCTCGAACCGGGAAAACGGTAGCGCGCTGCGCTCGCGTGATTCCGAGATCAGGCAATACCGGCATACATGGGCGCATGGCGCGTGTCGCAGAGAAAACCGCAGCCCCTTACCCACGATCTCTCTCGGCATTCTCAGCCTCCAGGTAGCCGTAAAGCGCTGGGTCGGAGGTCAGTTCTTTGAGCCAGTTCGCTCGCCCGACACTATCGGTGCGACGTCCTGCATGAAGCACTCCATCGATTGGAGAAGCTGGCCAAGATTGCGGTTGCCGTGGAAGTTGATCTGAAAGGCATCGAGACCCGCTCTTTCGCGGTAGCTTAAGAGGTCGTCAGCGACTTCAGCTGGCGTGCCGTGCCCAACCGGCCGCTTGCCGCCCGACAATGGCGCATTGCCGGTGATCGTGCTGAACTCGACGCGGAAGCTCATGCGCGTTGAGATCGGCAAGCGCCCGATTTGGTCGCACGCCTGGCGCAACGCGGTCTGACGCTCGACCAGCTCGGCGAGTGGCAGCGGGGTCGGCTGCCATAGCGCGGCGAACCGCGCAGCTCTGCGCAGCGCCGCATCGCTGGCACCACCGATCCAGATCGGCGGATGTGGCTGCTGCACCGGCTTCGGGTCGACATGCATGTCGGAGAACGAACAGAATCTCCCGGCGAACGAGACCTTGCCCGGCGCCCAGCAGACCTGCCAGAGGCGCAGATATTCGTTCGTGCGCGCGCCCCGCTCGTGGAAAGGCACGCCGAGCGCGGCAAACTCGGCCTCGTTCCAACCGGCGCCGACACCGGCGATCAGCCGGCCGCCCGACATCCGGTCGATCGTCGCCAAGCTCTTGGCGGTCGCGACCGGGTTGCGGTACGGCATAATCAGCACCGAGACGCCGACGCCAATGCGGGTTGTGTGCGCGGCGATAAATGACATCGCGACAAACGGATCGTAGACGTTGGTCCACGGTGCAGCGCGGGAAGAACTGTCGACGATGATATGATCGTTGACGAAGATGGCGTCGAACCCGACCTCCTCCGCCTTTCTCGCGGCTTCGACGATCGCCTCAGGCGACGTCTCGAATCCGAGATAATCCGAATTTGGGCAGCGGGTCGAAAACCGGACGGACATGATGCCTCGCGGGGGTTCGGTGCTGGAGAACGATATCAGACGAAACCGACCACCGCGTGCGGAACGTAGGGCTCCTCGAGGGCGGCGATCTCCTGGGCTGTCAGCTTCAGGTTCACGGATGCGAGAGCATCGTCGAGATGGTGCAATTTGGTGGCCCCGACAATCGGTGCGGTGACGACCGCCTTGGCGAGCAGCCATGCCAGCGCCACCTGCGCGCGCGGAACGCCCCGCGCTGCGGCAACCTTGGCTACACAGTCGACGACCTTTCGGTCTGCTTCCGCGGATTTCGCAAATAGTCTCTGGTGAGCGTCGTCGGTCTCGGTGCGGATGCTTGTGTAGTCCCAATCCCGGGTCAGCCGTCCCCGCGCCTGCGGACTCCACGGAATGACGCCGATCCCTTCGGCCGCGCAAAGCGGCAGCATTTCCCGCTCTTCCTCGCGGTAGAGGAGATTTACCAGGTTCTGCATGCTGACAAAGCGAGTCCAGCTATGGCGTTCGGAAACTCCGAGAGCCCCGGCGAACTGCCACGCATGCATTGAGGAGGCACCGATATAACGGACCTTCCCGGCCTTGACGATGTCGTGCAACGCCTCGAGTGTTTCCTCGATCGGCGTGCCGTAGTCCCAGCGGTGAATCTGATAAAGGTCGACATAATCCGTGTCGAGGCGTCGCAGGCTGTCATCGATCTCGCGCATGATCGCCTTGCGCGACAGGCCGCCGCCGTTTGGTCCCGGTCGCATACGCCCATAGACTTTGGTCGCGATGACGACCTCGTCGCGGCGGGCGAAATCCTTGATCGCCCGGCCGAGGATCTCCTCGCTGCTGCCGAGGGAATACCGGTTTGCCGTGTCGAAGAAGTTGATGCCGCCTTCGAGAGCCCGCTGGATGAAAGGCCGGGCGTCCTCTTCGCCGATGCTCCAGGCGTGATTGCCGCGATCGGGGACACCATAGCTCATGCAGCCGAGGCAGATGCGCGATACTTCCAAACCCGTGCGACCGAGCTTCACATACTCCATCCTCGGATCTCCTGCGGTTTAGCCCCGAAAAAGGGGTGCTCATGAGACGCTACTGGAACTTTCGAGAGTCACTTGAGTCCGGCGCGCATGACACGCTATGTTTTAAGAAATATAGCGTGTCTCCTCGAGGAGGGAACCATGGACGCAGCCACAGCTCAAGCTCAGCTAGGGAATGCCGCTAAAAGTTTTCTCGCTGGCAAGCACCAATTGCTGATCGACGGGAAATCAAGGGACGCGACATCAGGCAAAAGGTTCGACGTGGTTGACCCGGCAACAGGTCAGGCTATCGCTGCTGTCGCTCAGGCCGACAAGGCTGATGTGGACGAGGCCGTCAAAGCCGCCCGTCGCGCGTTCGAGAGCGGCCCCTGGTCGAAGACCTCGCCGCAGGACCGCAGCAAGCTGATGTGGAAGCTCGCCGATCTTCTCGAAAGCCACGCCGACGAAATCGCCGAGCTGGAGTCGCTCGATAACGGCAAGCCGATCCGCGACGCGCGAAATGTCGACCTCCCCGGCTCCTACGAGATCCTGCGCTACATGGCCGGCTGGGCGACCAAGATCAACGGATCGACGATCACGGTGTCCGCGCCCGGCGATTGGCACGCCTATACCCTGCGTGAGCCGATCGGTGTCGTCGGTCAGATCATCCCATGGAACTTCCCGCTGATGATGGCGGCGTGGAAAATCGCTCCGGCACTGGCCGCGGGCTGCACGATCATCCTCAAGCCGGCCGAACAGACGCCGCTTTCGGCGATCCGCCTCGGCCAGTTGATCCAAGAGGCCGGCTTCCCGGACGGTGTGGTCAACATCCTGACCGGGTTTGGTGAGACCGCCGGCGCCGCGCTCGCCGCTCACCCGGATGTCGACAAGGTTGCCTTCACCGGCTCGACCGAGGTCGGCAAATTGATCGTCCAGGCAGCCGCCGGCAATCTGAAGAAAGTCTCGCTGGAGCTCGGCGGCAAATCACCGGCGATCGTCTTCCCCGACGCCGACATGGATGTCGCGATCAACGGCACATCGAGTGCCATCTTCTTCAATATGGGTCAGTGCTGCACCGCCGGCTCGCGCCTCTACGCGCACAAACGCGTGTTCGACCGGTTGATGCAAGGTGTGGCGGATCGCGCCGGCAAGATCCGTGTGGGCCATGGTCTCGATCCGCAGACCCAGCTCGGCCCGCTCGTCTCCGACGAACAGTTTAAGCGGGTGACGGGTTATCTCGAGGCGGGACGGCAGCAAGGCGCCAAGGTCGTCACCGGCGGCAGCCGCGTCGGCGATCAGGGGTATTTCGTGCAGCCCACCGTGCTGACTGATACCAAGCCGGACATGTCGGTTATTTGCGAGGAGATCTTTGGTCCGGTCGTGTGCGCGATCCCGTTTGACGACGACGATCTCGAGCGGATCGCCCGCACCGCCAACGACACCAGCTATGGTCTCGCAGCGAGCATTTGGACGCGCGATCTCGGGATCGCCCACAAGCTCGCCCGCCGCATCAAGGCCGGTACCGTGTGGATCAATACCCACAATTTCGGCGATCCGGCTCTGCCGTTCGGTGGCTACAAGCAATCGGGCTGGGGCCGCGAGATGGGTTACGAGGCGATCGAGCTCTACACCGAAGTCAAGGCGGTAGCGGCGGCGCTATAGCTCCCGCCACGAACAGCACTTTCTTCCGTCGTTCCGCGAAAGCAGGACCCCAGGGTCTCGGCTCTGCTGAGGGCGATGAGCGTTTCGTTTATCAACCAGAGCAACGAAAGGGAACAAACCATGTTAGGTAGAAACGCGAAGCAATGGATGCTGGGGATCGCATCCGCGACTATTTTGATGTCGCCTGCATTGGCGGACGCCCAACAGACCAATATCAACCTCGCGGTGGCGTCGAATTTTTACGGTTTCCCACCGATAAACAGCGCGATAACCGATCTCATCAATGAATTTCAAGCCGAAAACCCGGGATATACTGTAAAAGTGGTTGACAATGGTGCAACAGCAACTCTTGAAGCCAACATTATAGCGGGTAACACCCGAGGGGTAGATCTGTTTTTAGCGGCGGATACCGAAACCCCTCAAGATTTACTTGTAAATCACTTTGATCTGGTGACTCCCTATAACAACTCCAGCACCCCGCCGCTATACACCTTTAACTATGCCCAGGGCATTCTTGCATTGCTGACCAACATCCGTGGCCTGGATCTCTCTTGCGAGACCGGCACCTGCGGCTACAATCCGGATGTCTTTTCCACGGTAGCGATCGCCGATCCGAGCCTTGCGCCTTACGGAGTGGCGGCCCAATCAGTTCTGGTCGGCCGGTATGGTGTTGTTCCCCCGGACCCTAGGGTCGTTGAATACCCGAATATCACCGCAACTTTCAACGCGGTTATTGCTATGACTAACCCGGTGGGATTTGTTGCAATGTCGGCTATTTGTTCCCACGGGTTTTATCCAACGGCTGGAAATGGAACAAGCGCATTAGCCTATTTTACTATTGAGAGCACCAATGCGACACCTCCGGTGCTTGTAAATAATTACAACCCGCTTACTCAAGCAGGAATTTCGGTTGTAAATCCCAATGGGCGTACGGCCGCCCAGAATGCCGAGCTAGCGGCGTTTGTCGCGTTCTTGACGGACTTCACATCGCTACCAACGCCACCTTCGCCAATGATTCAGACGCTCCAAAAATACTGCTATAGCGCTCCATAGAACTGCCTCGGCGGCAGCAGCGGCTCCAACCATCCTTGGGTGGCTCCGCTCGCTGCCAAATGGACGAAAGCGTTCAATATCGATATGGAGGTCTTCTCATGATGGCGCGCACATTGTCCGCAAGTTTGCTGCTGATCGGCGTTGGCAGTTCTACGCTTCAAGCAGCGTGTCCGGGCGGAGTGTCGAACCATTTCACAGTCTCTGGCCAGGTGACGAATCGAGCCGTATTTGATTTGAACAAGCTTGAACAATTCCCCCCGGCACAGGCGAACGTAACCTACTTCGCTGCCGGGTCGGTTGTCACCGAATCATTCACCGGCGTGCTACTATGGGACCTCCTGAACAACTCGCCAGTTAATGGGATCAGTACCGACCCAAACATTAAAAATGACATCCTGCATAAAGTCGTCATAGTGACCGGCACTGACTGCTATCAATCGGTGTTTGGCGCCGGCGAGTTCGATCCGTTTTTTGGCGGCAGTCAAATCATGGTCGCGTATGCTACCGGCGGGCAGTCGCTCGGTGATGACGGTTTTGCACGGATCGTCGTCGCCGGAGACAAAGCCGGCGGACGATTTGTCTCGAATATCGCCAACATCAAGGTATGGGACGCCAGCATCGATCATTAGGCGAGGGTAAGCTCGATCAGTCTACGCCGATGTACGCGACGACTTGCAGATTGCCCAGGAGGAGATCTTTGGCGCGGTCATCTCTGCGATCCCGTTCACCGATGTCGACGAGGTCATCAGTCGCGGCAATTCCACGACCTTTGGCCTCGGGAGTGGCGTATGGACGCGCGATGTCAGCAAGGCGCACCGCCTCGCGAAGGGGCTGCGCGCGGGCTCGGTGTGGATCAATTGCTACCAGGCGATGGATCCGGCCGTCCCGTTCGGCGGCTACAAGATGAGCGGCTATGGTCGCGAATCCGGTATTCAGCAGATGGAAGAGTATCTGAATGTAAAGGCAGTGTAGATCAGAACCGCATAAGACGGCATAACGGCAAGCGAGGGTGGCGCTCCGGCGCCGCCCTCCACCACCTCGGGCCAGAACGGGAGTAAACCTGATGAAGTTCGGCATCCATAATCCATCTTGGTTCTTCGGGCCCGATCCGGCCGAGACGTTCGAGGCGGTGAACGCGAAGGCGCAATGGGCCGAAAACCATGGCTTTGTGTGGTTCTCGGTGATGGACCACCTGATCCAGATCGGCGGTGTCGGCGCGCCCGATGAGCCCTTTATGGAAGGCTGGACCGTCTTGTCGGCCCTGGCTGCGGTGACCAGCCGCATTCGTCTGGCAACGCTCGCCACCTCTGTTGGCTATCGAAATCCGGCGCATCTGGCCAAGATCGCCGCCGGTGTCGACCTGATCAGTCGCGGACGCCTGACACTCGGCATCGGTGCCGGCTATCTCGAGGCCGAATACCGCCAATACGGCTTGGAGTTCCCGGCCCGACCGGCGGTGCGCATCCGGCAGATGCAGGAAGCCGTCCGGCTGATCGTCGCGATGTGGACGGAAAAGCGAACGACCTTTCACGGCAAATATTTCCACGTCGAGGACGCGATCCTCGAGCCCAAGCCGGTGCAGAAACCGCGCCCGCCAGTAATGATCGCTGGCGGGGGCGAGCAGCTCACCTTGCGGGCGGTCGCTCGCCTCGCCGATGCCTGCAATGTCGGCGGCGAGCCTGACATGGTGAGGCACAAGCTATCGGTGCTTCGCGCCCATTGCGATGCCGTGCAGCGCGATTACGACGTGATCGAAAAGACGCACAACAACAGTTGGCTGCTCGCCCGCGACGAGGCCACGGTGGCCGCGAAACGCGAGCGGCTGGCGCCGCGCGGACCGCTCCGCGGTTTTGTCGGCACCGTGTCGCAGGCGATCGATCTGATCGGCCAATACCAGCACGCCGGCGTGCAGCTGTTGATCAACAGCGACTATCGCAACGACATCGAAACGCACGAGCTAATGGCGGCGGAGGTCATGCCGCATTTCGCTTGAGGAAACTGGACATGTTCATCCGAAGGTGAAGGCGTAGGCCTCGGCGCCGGGGTCAAGAAAGCGGATCTCGAACGTGCGATCGGTGATCGCGCCACTCTGCCGGATAAGCTGATAGAGCCGCTGCCCGTTCACGACGCCTCGGCCGTCGGCATCGACATCGGCGCCATGGCTATCGCCGGGCGGTTTACCGTCGATCGTGACACGGAACCGAATGTGTCTGCCGTTTGCTCCGCCGAGCACGAGGTGGAGATCGCGAGCGTGGAACCGGTAGACGATGCTGCCCTCGTTGTGATTAAGGACCGCGCGTTCGTCGGCGATCGTCCAGTCCCCTGACAGGCCCCATTCGTTGAGTTGCAGTTTCCCGACCGCATAAACATGCGAGGCGTCTTTGACGGCGCCGTCCGGTGAAACGAAATTCTCTGCCCGGGCATAGCCGATATAGGTCTCGGGCGATCGAACGTCGTCGGTGTCCGCGGCCGCTTCGGCGCCGGAGGCGTTCACGGCGACCAGACCGCCGGACACATTGGTCTCGCCGGTTTTTGTGAGAAGCTGCTGGATCACGTGTTCGGAGGCGGCGTAGTCGCCTTCTCCGAACGAATGGTCGCGGATGCGGCCCTGCGCGTCGATAAAATAGTCTGCCGGCCAATAACGGTTCTTAAAGGCTCGCCAAATTGCGTAGTCGTTATCGATCGCTATGGGAAAGCTGATCTTCAGATCTGTGACCGCTTTTTTTACGTTGTCGACATTTTTCTCGAACGCGAATTCCGGGGTATGCACCCCGATCATCACAAGCCCGTGGTTTTGATATTTTTCGACCCAGGCTCGGATATAGGGGATTGAGCGCAAACAATTGATGCAGGAATAGGTCCAGAAATCGACAACGACGACCTTCCCTTTGAGTGCCTCCGGCGTTAGTGGCGGCGAATTCAGCCACTGGACGGCACCGGACAAAGAAGGCATCGCCCCTTCGTCCGGGAAATCTTCTACCTGCGCCTGTGGCTGCACCTGCGCTGGCGGAGAGGGATTGCCGCTAGCTGCCAATTGCTGGCCCTGCGCTTCCGGCCGACCCTCGGTCGTCACCGAAGGATTGCCGGTCATCGTGACTGCGCCGCCTTTCGTTGACGGCTGTTCGGAATCGGCGGAATGGAGCTTGTCGACCAGACCCTGTTCGAAAGGGGCGGTGCTCGCGAGCGAAACCTGGGTGAGGAACCGGGTGTCGAGGCCCAGCACGATGGCCGCGACGCTGGCGAGAACCGCGGCGCCGAGGCCCCGCCTTACCCATTCGCCGGCACCGAGCGAACGCTTCATCGCGGCGAAGACCCGGCCCCCGATCAATAGAGCCAGTGCGAGCGATGTCGCCGTGCCCGCCGCATAGGCCGTCAGCAATAGCGAGGTCTGCGCATTTGCCCCCTGGAGAGCCGCTCCGGTCAGGATCAAGCCAAGCACCGGCCCGGCGCAGGGCGCCCAGAGCAGGCCCGTCGCAACGCCGAGCAGCAGCGACGGCAAAAATGTCGAACCACTTGCCCCGGCGCGCCGGTCTGCGGTCTCGGACAGGCGCGAACCTAGCGCAACGAAGGGGCGCGTCAACCGATCCGAGAGCACAGGGAACAGTAAGGTGATACCAAATAGCGCCAACAGGGTCAGCGCGGCGAAGCGGCCATACTCATTCGCTTGCACAGCCCATCCGCCGCCGACAGCCGCGAGCGTGGCCACCACTGCGAAGGTTACAGCCATGCCGGAAAGCATCGGCAGACCGCTGCTGACGAATGGTTTGTCCGATCGTGCGAACACGAACGGCAGAACCGGCAGAATACAGGGGCTGATAATCGTCAGAACGCCGCCGAGATAGGCGAGCACAAATAAGATCATGGATGCGAATTACCGTACTAGGTGGTGGCGGGATTAAAGGTCATGGCAACCCCGTTCATGCAGTAGCGCAGGCCTGTCACCTTGGGGCCATCGTTGAACACGTGGCCGAGATGCCCGCCGCAACGGCTGCAATGGACCTCTACGCGGATCATGCCGAAAGCCGTGTCCCGCGTCGTACCTATAACCTGTTCGTTCAATGGCGCCCAGAAACTTGGCCAGCCGGTGCCGCTCTCGAACTTGGTCTCCGACGAAAACACGCCGTGATCGCAGCCGGCGCAGGCGAAGACGCCTGGGCAATGCTCATTGAGGAGCGGGCTCGAAAAGGGCCGCTCGGTCGCGCTTTGCCGCAATACCGCATATTGATCCGGCTTCAACAGTTTGCGCCATTCTTCATCGGTATGCGTCACCGCAAACGGTTCGGCTGGTGCAAGGACAGACGAAGATGAACCGAGCCATGTCGCTAGCCCGACTGCGCTCGTCGCTAGTATGAAACGTCTCGTCATCATCGATCGAGTACCCCAAGACATTCACTGTTACGCCTCACCATCAGATACGCTCCGACACGCTTTATTTGAGGGGAAGCAAAGGCTGTCACGCAAATTTGACCCGTTGATCAAAATCGACTGCCGGAACGATGCAAAGACCAATGAGTTGCTAGCGTCGGAGGTCACGGGGACGTCTTCCGAGCCCGAGCGGATGTTGGCCGTTGCTGCGCGCCGAGCCGGCCGCAAGCCTTGATGTCTACCCGTGATGATGGTGCATCACAGCGGCCGGGTCGGCGTAGCCGCGCAGGTGCTGGTAGAGCGCGATCTGGCGTGGGTTGAGAAGGGCGCGGGTTTCGAGATGCGCGGCCAGATGCACCAAACGTAAGCGCCCTCCCAGCTCGCCGCTTGTGGCTGTCTCTGCCGCGAGACGGTCTGGCGTGATTTCGCCCTTCGCAAACGCCTGGTCGAGCATTCGTTCGTGTTCGACCAGTTCCGCGCCAAGCGGCTTGGCGGCCGCGCTCATCCGTTCGAAAATCGCCCGAACTTGCTGCCGTTGCACCGGGGTGAGCTCGAGTTCTTGGGCGAGTGTCAAAACGTGAACCGGACCAGGATAGCCGTTTAATTCAGCCGCCTTCGCCATACCCATACCTTCGCCCTTGAGCAACGCGGCGATGTCCTCCTCCGACAGAGCCTTGATCATCCGGTTCTGCTCACCCGCGTAGGGGGTCGGCGGAGGATCGGCAAGCACATGCGTTGTGAGCGCCCAGACGGCAAAAAGCAGGACGGGAATTCGCGGCTTCACGGTTTTGGCTTCTCTCAAGGAGCCTGCCGAGTGCTCAGCCCGTGGCAGGCTTGGCGTCAGGAAAGAACAGTTGTTCCCCGTTGATCTTGTAGTCAGCGATCGTCTTCTGACCGGCCGGCGAGGTCAGCCAATTGATGAATTTGTACCCGAGGTCCTGTTTGACGGACGGGTATCGCGCCGGATTAACCAGCATCACGCCATATTGGTTGAACAGTCGGCGATCACCCTGGACGACGATCTTCAAGTTTTGCCGGTTCTTGAAATTAAGCCAGGTGCCCCGATCCGACAGCGTATAGCCGTCCATCGCCGCAGCTGTGTTCAAGGTGGGTCCCATCCCGGACCCGGTGTCTCGATACCAGCCGGCGCCGATGGTTCTGGGATCGAGTCCGGCTTCTTTCCAGAACCGGAGCTCCGCCTTGCTCGTGCCGCTGTCGTCGCCGCGGGCGACGAATGGTGCCTTCGCATCGGCTATCTTGCGTAGCGCGGCCACGATGTCAGTGCCGCGATCGACATGCGCCGGATCGCTTGCCGGCCCGATAAGGACGAAGTCGTTGTACATCACTTCGCGCCGGTCGATGCCGAAACCGTGCTCGACAAAGGCGAG
>Ga0306926_10009305_pt1 | contig 10797 bp, 8 predicted proteins | sample flu12Cox44000178_FD_203759 | JGI IMG/M metagenome (GOLD analysis project Ga0306926, IMG submission 203759) | Lab enrichment of tropical soil microbial communities from Luquillo Experimental Forest, Puerto Rico - flux8day.12C.oxic.44.000.178 (v2)... | ecosystem: Environmental > Terrestrial > Soil... | reverse complement strand
CTCGTTATCGGACACAACCTTACCATCCTCCCGGCTTCCCCGTTTGGTGCATCAGCGTGACGAAATCGTTCCAGCTCCGCGACCTGACCGTTGGCGAAGGGCATCTTTTTCTCATTGCCGGGCCATGCGTCATCGAGAGCGAAGGGCACGCGCTGAAAATGGCCGAAGCCATCGCCGCGGTCGCCCACGGCAAAAACCTGCCTCTGATCTTCAAAGCATCCTACGACAAGGCGAACCGCACCTCGGGGCGCAGCTTTCGCGGGCCAGGCCTCCAGGAGGGTATGCGGATTCTGCGCAAAGTACAGGAAACTGCCAATCTTCCAGTTCTCACTGACGTCCACAGCGCGGAGGACGTTCCCCGAGTGGCTGAAGCAGTTGACGTAATTCAGATCCCTGCCTTCCTGTGCCGCCAGACCGACCTGCTGGTGGCCGCTGGCAAGTCTGGGCGCGCGGTCAATATCAAAAAGGGACAATTCGTCTCGCCTTGGGACATGCGGCATGCCGTCGAAAAGGTTCGCGAGGCAGGCGGCGAGCGGCTCTTCCTCACGGAGCGCGGTGCTTCTTTCGGCTACAACAATCTCGTAGTTGACATGCGCTCACTGGCCATCATGCGCAAGTTCGCGCCGGTCGTATTCGACGCGACGCATTCTGTGCAGCTGCCTTCCGTCGGCGCTTCCAATGGTGATGGCTCGGCTGTGGTGAGTGGCGGTCAGCCCGAATTCATCCCGCTTTTATCGCGCGCGGCGGTAGCCGCCGGCGTCGATGGCGTGTTTATGGAGGTGCATGACAATCCAGCCGAGGCGAAATCGGACGGTGCTAATGCGCTTGACCTGAGACTCCTGCCGCAGGTGCTGGATCAACTCATCGCTGTGCATGAGGCGCTGAATTGAGCACGTCCACAGGGAGCAGCGCTCTGGAGTGGCAACGTGGGAACTGGGAACCGATGGGGCATCACTCCGAAGCAGAAGTAGAGCCTCGCTTTGGGCCAGTTCGCGACCAAGACTGAGATACGTGACCCCGGCTCCCGGCGAAATCGTTCTAGATCTCGGTTGCGCGAGCCTTGACCCTGAAGATCGCGGACCCAAGCTGATGATGGCGTCGCAGGGGTTGATCTCAGCAAGCAGGACGTTGCACGCCGGCGCAGTTTCGCTTCCGGTCTCGAGAACCTTGAGTGGCGACCTGCCCAGCCGAGGACTCGGATCGGGATCGATGGCCGAGCCTTCCAGCTTCTTCACCGATCTTCAGAGAGACGGTGTCACTGAACGCGTCGAGAGGCATTGTTTTGAATTCAAGGGTTCAACTTCACCGCATGGAGGGAATCTTTTCGATCGTAATTGATGGCCGCATGTCCCGCAGAGCAAAGATTCAGCCGCGCAAGAAGAAGTCTGGCGAGTCTTTTTGGCAGGGGCGGCGATGGTCCCCCAGCTTTTCAGCAGGTTGTGCAACATCTCATTGGGGTTAAGACACATAGCTCGGGTGCGGAGGGTCTGAACTGAGCCTAATTTTTCAATGCAGATTTGCACCTTTGGCTGGCCCAAACCGCCCTTTAGGCTTTAAAATGTTGAGAGTATCCCGGAGAACGAGTATCGTTCCCAAAAACCTCCGATTGACCACGGCACCATCCCCAACCGAAGTGCTTAGCGTCGCGAGACCACGAAGGAGCTTTTACTTTGTCCAAGAAGCGTTATCTGTTTACCTCTGAGTCGGTGACGGAAGGTCATCCCGACAAAATCGCCGATCAGATTTCCGATGCCATTCTTGATGCCTGCATTAAAGACGATACCTACAGCCGCGTGGCTTGCGAGACGCTGACCGCGACCGGCTTGGTTGTTATCGCCGGCGAGATCACTACCAAGGCTTATGTCGACTTCCAGACGCTGGTGCGGGGCGTGGTGGCCTCCATTGGCTATGACAACGCCCTCTACGGATTTGACTCCAACACGTGCGCAGTCATCTCCAGCATCAACAAGCAGTCGGGCGATATTGCTATGGGCGTCGACACTGGCGGCGCGGGCGATCAGGGCATGATGTTCGGCTATGCGACCAATGAAAACAACGACTACATGCCAACCCCAATTCACCTGGCACACAAGCTGACCCAACGCCTTACTGAAGTCCGCAAGAATGGTTTACTGCCTTACCTCCGGCCAGACGGCAAATCCCAGGTCACGGTCGAATACGATCAGAACCACCGGCCTTTCCGCATCGACGCGGTTGTCATCTCCACCCAGCACGCTGAGACTATCTCGACCGAAGAGCTGCGAGCCGACGTGCTCAAGCACGTGATTCAGGCGGCGCTGCCGGCCGAGATGCTCGATGAAGACACCAAGTACCATATCAACCCAACCGGACGCTTCGTCATCGGTGGGCCGATGGGGGATACCGGATTGACCGGACGCAAAATCATCGTTGACACCTACGGCGGTATGGGCCGTCATGGCGGCGGGGCGTTCAGCGGCAAGGATCCGACCAAGGTCGATCGTTCCGCCTGCTACATGGCGCGCTATATCGCGAAAAACGTCGTTGCGGCTGGACTCGCGGATCGCTGTGAAGTGCAACTAGCCTATGCCATCGGCGTAGCTGAGCCGGTAAGCGTATTGGTCGACACCTTCGGCACCGCCAAGGTAGATGAGGTAAAGATCGCCGAATTGGTTCGCAAGAACTTCGTGTTGACTCCGAAGGGCATTATCGAGTCGTTGAACCTGCGCCGTCCGATCTATCGCAAAACCGCGGCCTACGGACATTTCGGCCGCAGCGATGCCGATTTCACCTGGGAGAAGACGGATAAGGCCGTTGTCCTGCGCGAGCAGGCCGGCCTCGGTGCCAGCGCCGAGAAGACGGCAAAGGCCGCGAAGTAGGCAAAATTGTCGGTTATCAGTCTCAGTTGTCTGGGGAGACGAGAAGCAGAAGTTCTCCCCGACAGCCTGCTTGAATTAGAGTTGAGGCAATCTGTACGCCCTACGGCACACCTGAAGTTGTGCCCTTTCCAAATTGACTAGGAGCTTATGTCGACCACAACTACAACGCACACAATTGGCGACATCGCCAACATCGAACTGGCGGATATGGGCAAGAAACGGATTGACTGGGCCAACCAGTCGATGAAGGTTCTGCAAATTATCCGCAAGGAATTCATCAAGAACCAGCCGCTCAAGGGCATCCGCATCTCCGCTTGCCTGCACGTCACCGCCGAGACGGCAAACCTGGCGATCACGCTGCGTGATGGCGGGGCCGAGGTCGTACTATGTGCCTCGAACCCGCTGTCCACACAGGACGATGTGGCTGCCTGCCTGGTGCGTGATTACAACATTCCAGTCTTCGCCATCAAGGGTGAGGACAACGACACCTACTACGCGCACATCATGTCGGCACTTGACCACAAGCCGCACATCACGATGGACGACGGTGCGGACCTGGTGACGACTGCGCTCACCAAGCGCACAGAATCCCTCGACAGTATCATTGCCGGGACCGAGGAGACGACCACCGGCGTAATCCGTCTGCGCGCCATGGCGAAGCAAGGCGTGCTGAAGTATCCCATCATCGCGGTGAATGATGCTGACACCAAGCACCTGTTCGACAATCGTTATGGCACCGGACAGTCCACCATCGATGGTATCGTCCGGGCGACGAACTTCCTGCTTGCAGGCTCCAAGTTCGTGATCGCGGGCTACGGCTGGTGCGGTCGCGGGCTGGCGAGTCGTGCGCGTGGTCTGGGCGCGGAAGTGATCATTACAGAGATCGATCCCACGAAGGCGATCGAAGCCGTTATGGACGGTTATCGCGTAATGAGCATGGATGAGGCTGCGAAGATCGGCGACGTTTTCTGCACCGTTACGGGCAACAAAAATGTGCTGCGCAAGCAACATTTTGAGGTGATGAAGGATGGGGCAATCGTTTCCAACTCCGGACACTTCAACGTCGAGATCGATATTCCGGCGCTCGAGAAGATGTCATCGTCGAAGCGCACCACCCGCAACTTCGTCGCTGAGTTCTCGCTGAAAGATGGCCGCAAGATCAACCTGCTCGGTGATGGCCGGCTCATCAACCTGGCATCGGCTGAAGGCCATCCGCCGTCCGTGATGGACATGAGCTTTGCCGATCAAGCGCTCTCCGTCGAATACCTGGCGAAGAACCATGCTTCTCTGGAGAAAAAGGTCTTTCCGGTTCCGGACGAGCTCGACAAGCGGGTTGCGAAACTGAAGCTGGAGTCAATGGGCATTAAGATCGATCGCCTGACTCTAGAGCAGGAGGAGTACCTGGCCAGCTGGTCGGAAGGAACCTAAGAAGAAGCAGCCAGTGATCATTAGCTAAATGGGGTGGCAGCCATGCCGCCCCATCAACGTCGTCCTACCCGTCAGTGAATGCCGCCCCGAGTCTCTGTGAATTGTTCGACGATTGGCGAAGCGGCTACGCGATAACCGATGGCTGGGAGCTGACGATGTTCTTCTCTCCGCTCGCGAAGGCCAGCGCCAGTGCAGTTGCTGCGACGCTCATCAACAGCCAGACACACGCGCTCCACCCATCCGCGATCCACGTCCAGCCTGTGACGATCGCTCCCAAACTTCCGCCTACGTAGTAGAAGGTGACATACAAGCCCGCGGCCGAAGAGCGCGCGCGTCCGGCAACGAATCCCGTCTGCACCGTTCCGACCGCCTGAAAGATGAAGATGCCCGTAGAAAACACCGCGAGCCCTGTGACGATGAGTGCCACCGAATACACCAACGTCAACAGCAGGCCGAACACAGCAAAGCCAAGGGCAATGACCGCTGTCGTCCGAACCCCGTAGTGGTCGAGGCAGCGCCCGGAGAGTGGTGTTACGACAAAGCCGAGAAGGTACACCGAGAATACGCTGCCCAATTGCGCCGAGTTGAGATGAAACGGTGGATCGGCGAGATAGAAGTTCGCGTAGGTGAATGCGCCGACCAGGCAGAACAAGGCCGAGAATCCCATGCCGAAGACCGCTAAGAGTCGCGGGTTTCGCAAGTGCTGCAGCCCTTCGGAGATGGAGGAACGCACGCTGGTAGCGCGCAGGAAGTGCCTCGCCCGGGGCAACGACCGCTGGACGATGATCGCGCCTGCAAGATTGATGAGGCCGACGACTAGGAATGCCTCCTGCCAGTCGAAGCGATGCGCCACGACACCTGAAACATATCGTCCCAAAAAGCCGCCAAGTATCGTTCCGGAGATGTAAGCCGACATCGCTTTGCCGACACGCTGCAACGGAAACTCCTCATTGATGTAGGCCATGATGACGACGATAACCCCAGGCACAAAGATGCCCTGCACGAATCGCCAGAAGATGAGCTGGTTCAGGCTGTGCGATGTCGCAGCCAGCAGCGTCGGCGCGGTGAGCACATAGAGAGAAGGAACAATCACCTTCTTGCGACCGATCGATTCAGCCATCAGTCCAACGACCGGCGCCGCTAGCGCAACGCCCAGGATGGTCGCGCTCACGGTCAGGCTGACCGCAATCTCGGACGCGTTGTAGAGCTGGCGCAAGTACGGAAGCAGCGGCTGGGTGCAGTAGACATTCAGGAACGTACACATGCCGGCAAGCATGCACGCGAATACCGCAGCACCTGAAGGGGAACGGACTTCGTCGAGACCGGCGCGCTCCGTTGACGCTGTTACGTCCATCGTGCGGTGCTTCCAACTATCCTATGATGATGGACGTCATTCGAGATGGTGTCGAGGAGAGTCCAACCAAGGATTATAGGAGACCGTCACAAATAACGGCAGGCGGACGTTACAACACCACCAGCGTAATCCCCTTGTTCCCCTTGCCGAGATCGATGTCGCCCTTGAGTTCAGGCATGCGCTTCAACAGCCCCCACGAACGCTCGTCGCTGGTGCGCCAGTTCTCACCGAAAATGCAATCACCGATCTCGTGATTCTGAGCCATCTGCCGCAAGGTTGCCTGCAGTGCGATGCGCAGGTCACCTCCGACGCCCGATGAACCGTAGCCATGAACCAGCTTCAGCACCTTCACACCGTTGCGGCGCGCCAGGTCAATCTCCGTATTTAGCCGAGCGCGAGCCTGAGGAACGCTTGGCATGCCATCTTCAACGTCCAACACCCTTAACATGCGGTCCTTTGGCATTCGGCAGTTTCCCAGCAGTCACGATATCATCTCACCGCGGTGACCGGATGAGAGATCTTGCTTCCTGGGCGCTGGAAACGGCCAAGCTGCGAGGTGCCTCGCTGGCCGAGGCGCGTATCGTGGACGAGCGCAGCCGCACACTGGCAACGAAAAACGGCAAGCTCGGCGCGGCGTCGGATTCCGAGTCGCTTGGCATCGGGATTCGTGTTGTCGCCCGTGGCGCTCTTGGGTTCGCCGCGACCGACGTGCTGACACGCGCCTCCATTCAGAGCTGTGCTGCACGAGCCGTGGAGATTGCGAAGGCTTCAGCGCAAGTGAAGTCGCAGGAGCTGGATCTTGTCCCAGAGCCCGCGGCAAAAGCAGATTGGTTGTCTCCCTGCAAGATCGATCCCTTCAACATTCCCATCGAGCAGAACCTGGGCCTCCTTTTTTCCATCGACGCAGAGATACGCAAAGTAAGAGGTGTCACGCTGGCCGAGACGAGCATGAACTTCCGGCGCTACGAGCAATGGTTCTTCTCGACGGAAGGTTCGGAAATTCACCAGGTGATAACCACTACGGGTGCCGGTTACAGCGCATATTCGTTTGAGGGGAGCGAGATCCAGAAGCGCTCGTATCCCAATTCGTATGGCGGCCAATACCAAAATCGGGGATATGAGCTAATCGAAGAGCTGAAGTTGCTCGATCATGCGGGTGAAATTGCCGAGCAGGCGGTCGCTTTACATTCCGCCGAACAGTGTCCGGAAGCCACGCTTGACATCGTTCTCGATTCAGACCAGCTTAGCCTCCAGATCCACGAGTCGATAGGTCATCCCATCGAGCTCGACCGCGTGCTGGGCATGGAAGCAAACTTCGCAGGTACGTCTTTCCTCACGCTAGATAAGCTACGCCGCCTGAAGTATGGTAGCGAGATCGTAAACGTGGTGGCCGACGCGACCGAGGCACACGGGCCAGGGCTTGGGACCTTTGCGTACGACGACGAAGGGGTAGTGGCGCAATCCATTCCGATCATCACGAACGGGCTGTTCACCGGCTACCTCAGCTCGCGCGACACCGCGGCTGCGATCGGCGCAACACGCAGCGGTGGATGTCTGCGTGCTGAAGGCTGGAACCGCCTGCCCATCGTACGCATGACCAACGTCAGCATACTTCCCGGGGAGACTCCTCTGTCGCTGGACGAGCTGATCGCTTCAACCGACCATGGCATGCTCATGCAGACCAATCGCTCGTGGTCGATCGATGACAAGCGTTATAACTTCCAGTTCGGTTGCGAGATTGGCTGGGAGATCGTTGGCGGCAAACGCGCCCGTATGCTGAAGAACCCCTCGTACTCGGGCATTACGACTGAGTTCTGGAACTCGATGGATGCTATTTGCTCGCGCGAGGCGTGGAAGTTGTGGGGGACTCCGAATTGTGGCAAGGGGCAGCCACAACAGGTGATAGGAACTGGACACGGCGCGTCTCCGGCGAGGTTCCGCGGGGTGAAAGTTGGCATGGCTTACAGGGGAAGTGAGTTACGATGCTGACACGGGACCAGGCCGAGTCCATCTTCGACAGGATTCGCCACCACTCTTCCGCCGATGAGGTTGAGTTACTCATTTCAGGTGGCCGGAGTGCTCTGACACGCTTCGCCAACAACACCATCCATCAGAATGTCGCCGAGGAGTCGTACCACATTTCCGTGCGTACTTCATTCGGTGCAGGTTCCTTGACCGGCGGTCGCACGGCGCGGGCCAGCACCAACAAACTCGATGATGAGAGTTTGCGGCGGGTGGTGCAGTCGGCCGAGGCCCTGACGAGGGTACAGCAACCCGAGCCTGACATGCTGGCGATGCCTTCGAAGGATGAAGTCACGACGGCTGCGATAGATTGCAGCCAGCGTCCGCAGCGCTATTTCGAGGCGACTGCGCGACTCACCCCGGAAGAGCGGGCCGACACCGTCTCGCGAATAGTAACGATTGCCAAGAAACATAGTCTGGCAACCGCTGGCGTCTACTCGAATGCGGACGCTGTCGAGGGCATATTCAACTCGCGGGGCGTAGCCGATTGGCATGAACAAACGTTAGCGGAAGTCTCAATCACCATGCTCGACGCCACGTCTTCCGGATGGCAGAAAGCCAACGCTGCCGATGTCGCACAGCTCAACCCCGCGCACTTGGCCGCGGTAGCTGCCCAAAAGGCTGTCGACTCTGTCCACCCACGCGAGTTGTTACCTGGCAAGTACACCGTAATTCTTGAACCAGCTGCGGTTCTCGATATCGTTGGGTTCATGTTCTGGGACTTCAGCGGCTCAGCCGTGCTGGAGAAGCGATCGTTCCTCAGTGATCGCATCGGGATGCAGCTGTTCGGCGAGAACATCACAGTTTGGGACGACGTCTATCACCCACTCCAAACCGGCGTTCCATTTGACGGCGAAGGGGTGCAACGTCATCCAGTCAAACTCATCGACAAGGGTACGGTGCAAGAGCTTGTGTATGCCCGTGCGAGTGCTCGCCGCATGGAGGAGTCCGAACTGCGGGAAAAGGTTGGAACGATTGGGCCAACTGGTCACGGCTTCTCTTTGCCCAATGAGATGGGCGAGGGGCCCCTGAATATCGTCTTTGCGCCGCCGGAACAGAGCCAGATCCAGACGACGGAACAGATGGTAGCCTCGACAGAGCGCGGCCTCCTGGTGACACGTTTGTGGTACATCCGGGAAGTCGATCCTTACCAGAAAATTGTTACGGGCATGACGCGTGACGGGACCTTCCTGGTCGAGGACGGCAAGGTGAGATTCGGGGTCCGCAATTTCCGCTTCAACCAGAGCCTGATCCAGATGTTGCAGAATGTCGAACGTATGGGTCAGCCGCAGCGATCCAGTGGTGAAGAATCGCTGGATATGATTGTTCCTGCCATGACTGTGCGAGACTTCAACTTTACTGAAACAACAAAATTCTAGATCTACCCAAACATATTTGAAATTTTGATCTCCATCGGTTTTTTGTCCGATGATCCTGTTGTCCACGCAAGAGTCAACGGAGGAAACTGATGGAGACCGTTGCAAAGCTGTTTGGCAGCCTGCTGGCCTTGGTATATCACTGCTTCGACCGCATCGTCATCCTCGGCCATCTGCCCCTGCTCACCCGCCCGGAAAACATCGTCCATTTCTTTCGCGACGTTCACCACGTCAAGACCATCAGCAAAGAAGTCCTGCGGCAGCGCACCAAGGATTACAACCGCTGGGTGGAGGCGTTTGCCAAGAAACGTAACATTCCCCTGGAGTGGGCGGAAAAGGGCGTTCGCAAGGAAGACTACGTTCGTCCCCACTTGCGACGCATGGAGCGCCGCCAGCGGTTCGGCGTATATTTCATCCTCCAGAGCATGGAGCTGGGGCCTTCGTTTCGTTCCGCGGTCCCTCGATTTCCGGTTGACGATCCCCATTACCGCATCCTCGCCCGGCAGCGTTCCCGCTATCGGCACTATTACTTCTATATTCGCGATGAAGTGCTAGGGCCGATGGCCTTGTGCGTGGGCTCCTTCCTGCCTTTCTCCATTACCTATTACTTGAACGGCCATTCCTTTATGCAACGCGAACTGGAGCGCGCTGGCATGGCCTTTCGCAAAGACGACAACGCCTTTCTCTGGGCCGCCGATCCGCAAGCCTTACAGGCCGCGGCCGACCGTCTCAGCCCGCAGATCATTCGCCAGCAACTCGACCACTGGACTTGGGTGCTAGGGCCGAGGTTCTCCCAGAAAGACCGCGCCGCCATCAACCTTAGTCGCCACTACTCCCTGCAACAGGTGGAATACTGCCGCAACTTCGTCTTCCATCGGAACTTTCCCACCCATAAACTCTTCGAGCGCTCCTGCGACCTGGGGACTGTTTCGCCTCTCGGCCGACAAGCTCTCGCAAATGTTCGGCTTTCGCCTCCACAAGCGACCGCGTGGCCAACTCACCACGGTGTTGGAAAAGGTCGAACACGGCCATCACGTGTTCCGCGCCTGCGGCAAAAATGCCGTGTTGCGCATGTACGAGAAGTTCTCCACCTTTTTGCGCCTGGAGGCCCTCAGCAACCATTTGCAAGATTTCGGACTGAAAAAGTCCCTGGACAACTTAGAAACCGTGCGGCAGACACTGGCTGCCGTTACCGATCGTTTCGCTGCCTTCGAAGCTCAAGCTCTCGATGTCCATGTCGATTTCCCACTGTTCCAGCGCTTGGCTCTCCCCATTCCCTCAGGAAACCCTAAAATCCCAGGCATCAAGATCCACGACGCCCGCATGCTCCATCTGATGGAAGTATTGCTCCACCGTGGCACTCAACTCGGGGGCTGGCGCTCCCGGCAAATCCACCAAGCCATCCTCTCCAGTTTTCAGCTCACCCCCGACCAGTACACCCTGACCCAGCTCCGCTACGACCTCCGCAAGCTCAAAGCCCATGCCCTATTGCAACGCGACGGCCAACATTATGCCTATCGCCTCACCGACAAGGGCATCCGTGTCGCCCTGATGTTTGTCCTCTTCCTACAAAAAGTGGCCCCTTCGGGGCAGCGGTCAGCCATCAGCGATCAGCTATCAGCCGGAGTGTAGTTGCACGGGCTGCTGTATGGCGATACGTTTGCACCACTATGGCGGACGGACTCACTGACCTTTAACAAGATCTCCTCACCGGTAGCTACGATTGCCTCGACCGAATCATTCTGACGGGTTATTTCCG